>Ga0163144_10028304_pt1 | contig 10811 bp, 10 predicted proteins | sample OliLak19BULKMAT1_FD_123175 | JGI IMG/M metagenome (GOLD analysis project Ga0163144, IMG submission 123175) | Freshwater microbial mat bacterial communities from Lake Vanda, McMurdo Dry Valleys, Antarctica - Oligotrophic Lake LV.19.BULKMAT1 | ecosystem: Environmental > Aquatic > Freshwater >... | reverse complement strand
TCTCTGTGATGTGATGCCGAAGATCATGGACCATCCCGCCGGCCGAGTTGCAGAGTTATTGCCCCGCCAGTGGAAAGCGGCCCGGGATGCTAGCGCCGAAGAAACGGCTCACGTCTTGGCCGCCTGATCGAATCACGGGCAGTGGTCCAGGTGAGACGCTTACGTTTATTTGGCGTTGAGGGGAATTGGGGAATTGGGGAATTGGGGAATTGGGGAATTGGGGAATTGGGGAATTGGGAACCCTGAAATGAGGAAATCGGCTTTCCCAATCGCCCACTTTCGCCTCGACTCAGGGTCTATCGGCTCGGCCGAACTTCTAGCCCCGCCGAGCCCGTCGGAAACGAACGTATTGACCAGCCGCCCTCGACACCTTACCTTTCAGGCTATGAAAGCGGTTGAATTCACCACCGAGTTGAGCGGCGGTTCCGCTCTCACCATCCCGATCGAGATCGCCGCCCAGTTGCCCAAGTCCGGCACCGCACGCATCATCGTTCTCACGGCCGAGGACTCCGACGCCGATGACTGGCGAGCCGGTGCCTACGCCCAGTTTCTCCGCGATGATCCGGAGGAAGACGCCATCTACGAGACTTGCCGCTGATGTTCGGAGAGATCTACATTTGCCGTCACGTCCGTCCCGCGCTCCGGACCGCTCGACATCACTCTCGCCGATTGGCAGACGGCGGGGTTGCTGAAACCTTCCGTAGTGCGTCTCGACCGACTTGTCACTGCCGAGAAGATCATCTTCATTCGTTGCCTCGGTGTCCTTAGTGCCGCCGATTTGGCCGCTGTCCGCAGTGCCTGGAATACACACATGAGATTGTGACCCCCTGCGCGACGCCCAGGCCCAGGCCCAGGCCCGGCTCGATGCCGCCGTCCGCGCCGCCTACGCCATGCCCCCCGACGCCGACATCCTCGCCTTCCTCCTCGCCCTCAATCAAACCTGCGCCGCTGAAGAAGCCGCCGGAGAGCCCATCACCCCGCCTGGGTTGCCTTTGCCGTTGGATCAGCTTGCCGCGTTCATTACTGGGGATTGCATCCGGGTTGAGGGGTGACGACGCGACCCGTCCCCATCTCAGAATCAAAAAGCCGCCACCGGATAAAGCCGCCACCGGATAAGTAACCCTCGTGAATTACTCACATCAAAAGACACCGATCAAATCCATTAGTCCCTATAAACGGGTCGCCGATTTGTAATTTCAAACCGAGGAGGCTTCCTTACGTTTCCAAATCATGATTAATTGGAGTTCAATTCTCGAAGGCACGTCCGCTGGTATCGCCGGAGCACTGCTCCTGGGTCTATTCGCCGTTTCGATAAATCATCTTCGGAACTTGATTCTCAGGTTCGAAATCGCGCGATCTATCCGCCGGTTACGTTTCGGTTTTGGAGTCGACGGAGTTACTTTGGGTGTTTCAAATCACCTTCGCCGCGGATTTAGAATTCGGGAGGGTTCAATAAGCACGACAGAAAGAGCGTATCGACTCAACCCGACAGGAAGCGTGAAAACAAGCTTTAAAGGACAACAGCCGAAGTTAACTAGGCAGCAGAAAAGAACCCAAAAAGAAGGAAGGCCTGTGAAGTTGATGGAAGAGATGCAGTTCGCTCCATGGAGAACCAAACAGACCCCAGAAGGTTTCGTCGAGGTGGCGCCATTTACTTCCCAAGAATTTTTACTTCCTGTTTACTTGGTTCAGCGTGTCGATGCACCAATCGAAGCAATACAATTTTTAGTCGAATACGACAACTACAGTGGTGGTGTAAGTATTATGAAAGTCGATGCCAAAGACAGTGTAGAACACACGCAGAAGATGATTGATCACTTCAAGAACGAGATTTCGAATGGGTCACTTAATCGGCAGAGATCAATGTTCGGATTGAAACCGATTGAAGTCCTTAAACCCGAACAAAACGAGAGCCTATCATTGCACGAGAATGGTGAAGAATCCCCTTTGGATAAAAAGGCCAAGTTGCGTCTTCCGACTGGAATTGCGATTGAACTCAGAGACTTCGATTTAACGCTTGGCGAACTTATTACGCTTTCGAAAGTAGCACTCGATGACCCACGAATTGTGCCTGAGGGATTCGGAGCAACGAAGCTATTCTTCTTCGTCAATTCCTCAACTGGATCACTTATTGATTCCCTCGTGGACCTGCGGCGACCGCTCTCAACACTATTTATCAACGACGGAGATTCAGTTGAACTCCGACTATGTCAACCATTGCCACAGGCGGACGGGAGCTTTTTAAATCCAATGTGGGGCGTGACTAAATTTGTCGAGTGAATCCGATTTCCCCAGCGGTATAGCCATCCACGAATATCAGCGATCCCGCAGCGCCTCACCTCCTCAGCGCCAGAATCAGCTCGTTCACCTTCGCCCGCATCACCTCATAATCGGCAAACGTCGGCGGATCGGACGGCCCGACATCGAGCGTCGCCACGCCGTTGCTGATGTTGCTCGTGCCACCGATCGCGGCCACGAACTACACCGAGCGCACACGCCGCTTCCGGAACGCAGGCGACACCGACGCTCCGTCTGCGGTCTCCGCCGTTTTCGGGCCGGTTGGTAGCCAGTGCTTGGCCTTTCGTTCCGCAGCGGCGTGCGTCTTCGCCCAGGCGAAAAACTTGTGGAGATCGAAATCGAAATCGGCGGCGACGGCAGCTCGGGCGTCACGGGCTTCTTGGACGATAGTGTCTTTCATAGTTCAGGCTTGGTGAGGAGTTCCGGCGTGCAAATCACGGGCATGTGAAGGCGGTGGTAGGTGCAATATTCAAAGAGTGTCTTCTGCAGTGTGGCGTTCGCAAGGTGAGTGCAGTTCCACGTCAGCAGATAATCCATCCGATGGACAATCGCGAAGGCGACATGCGCGGCATCCAGCGCCGCTTTCGGGGGCAGCTCCAGCAGCTGTTCAATGGAATCGGCAAGCGGCTGGACCTGCGGAGTGACCCCCAGCTCCGGTATGCCCGTCATTGCCTTCAGCCGCCTCGCGGCGGCAGAGGCGTCGCCCTTGGAAATCTCCGCCCGCACCGCAATCGACGAGTAGAGGCGAAATCGCACCCTCTCCTGGTCCCACCACTCCCGGGTGATCCGCTGATGCGACGCCATCGGCTCTTTTTGGCTGCGGTGCGCGGTCAGATAGCTGGGAATCGTCGTCTCGATGTAGACTGTCTCCATGTCATGGCATCCTACCAGAAGATTGATTTTCGTAAAGCGCCCGGATCGGAAACTACCTCCGCAGCGCCAGAATCAACTCATTCACCTTGCCCCGCAGCGCCTCGTAATCCGCAAACGTCGGGGGATCGGACGGCCTGGCATCGAGCTCACCACCCCGTTGCTGATGTCGCTGGTGGCGCTGATCGCGCTCGAGAGGTGCGCCGCCGTCACCTCACCTACCTCGCGATGTCGGATCTCTCACGAGTTCTCCGCGACGGTTGGAGAAGCTATCGCGAGGCGTGGCTGGGCAAGGAGGGGGGCGACGCGCTGCCGACGGCGGGGGTTTCGGAGCCGTAACCGCCCCCGATTCCGGGCCTTTCACATGAGGGGAACGGAAGGGTTGGGAAAGGAAATGACCACCAGTAACGCGGCACTTGTGAGTTCATCTCCGATGCCGGACGGAGAGAGAGGAAGCATTTGTCGACTTCACAGAGCCTGATATGGTCGGAGACAATGTCCCGCGGCTTTTTTCTATTCTGCTTAAGTCTCCTACCCGCTTTCTCGTTCGCTCTCGAGATACGGGTCTCCAGCGAGGGTTCGTTGAGTCAGGCGCTGGTGCAAATCAGGGAGGCCCGGAAGGCGAACCCGGAGCAAGCGGCTACGATCCTTCTGCCAGAGGGCATCATCGAACTGAGTCAGCCAATTTCACTCGGTATCGAGGACTCGGATCTCACGATCGCAGGCACAAAGAGCACCCTGGTCGGTGGACCGGTCATCAAGGGCTGGGCGGCCCATGAAGGGCAGATCCTGAAGACTGATGTCTCCAAGGTGCTGCCGAGAGGCTTTCTCCCGAAACAACTCCTCTGCGATGGCGAACGCCAGATCCTCGCCCGCTACCCGAACTTCGATCCCAAGGATCCGCTCTACGGCGGCTGGGCCTTCGTCGAGGCCTTTCCGCCTGCCGGTGCTCCTGAGGGTCATCTTTGGAAGCGTACGCTCTTCGTAAAGCCGCAAGACGTCCGCACCTGGGCGCATCCCGAGGACGTCGAACTCGACATCTTCGCGCAATACGGCTGGTGGAACTTCATCGAGCCCGTCGTCTCGCTTGATCCCGCCACGCGGCTGCTCACGCTGAAAAAAGATTGTGGTTACGACCTGCATCCGCACAATCGCTACCACTTCCAGAACGCCCTCGAAGAGCTCGATGCCCCCGGCGAATGGTTCTACGACAAGCACAGCGGTATGCTGTATTTTTGGCCGACGAAAGCGATCGAGTCATGCGAGGTGCGCCTGCCCACCCTCGACTCCTTCTTCAAAGTCAAAGGCGCGAAAAACGTCGCCATCCGTGGCCTCACGCTCACCGGCTGCCACGGCTCGGCCATCACCTTCGAAGGTGCGGAGGACTGCCTCGTCGAAAAGTGCATTATTACCCAGGTCGGTGCCTTCCACGGCAGCGGCATCGGTGTGAGCGAAGGCAAAAGGGTGCGCCTCTCGCGCAACGAAATCAGCTTCACCGGTAGCAACGGAATCAGCCTCAGTGGCGGCGATCGCAAAACGCTCACCGGTCCCGGCCATACTGCCGAAGACAACCACATCCACCACATCGGTGTCTTCAACAAGAACGCCTGCGGCATCTCGCTCAACGGGGTGGATCTCACCGCCGCGCACAACCACATCCACGACGGTCCGCGCATGGGCGTGCAGATGAGCGGAAACAACCTCATCGTCGAATACAACCACCTGCACCACCTTTGCCTCGAAACGCAGGACGGAGGTGCCATCTACACCGGCGGGCGTGACTGGATCAGCAGCCGCGGCAGCAAGTGGCGCTACAATCTGATCCACGATATCGTCGGCTGCGGCCAGGAGGCAGACGGGCTGAAGCATCCGTGGTTCACCTTCGGCCTCTACCCCGACGACAACAGCGGCGGCCTCGACATCATCGGTAACATCGTCTATCGCGTCGCCTACACGCCCATCCACATGCACAACTCGCGGGATTGCATCGTGGAAAACAACATTTTCGCGCTCGGCGGTAAATTTCAGTTCGATCTCCATGGTTGGACCAAGGAGCAGCGCTTCTACACCAGCCACATCGACACCATGATCCAAGGCTACGAGTCCGTCCTTGGCCAGCCTGCCTGGAAGAACATGCGGAATATGGACCTGCACCCGAAGGATGCCATCCGCGACGACGGCACCATGATGAGTGGCAACTCCTTCCAACGAAACATCATGTTCGGCGACACCCCTGGCGTGAAATACGGCGACATCCGCAATGCCACGCCGAAATGGAATACGATCGACTATAACATTGCCTGGAACGGCGGTCATCCTGTCGTCACCGGCATCAACCAAGTCGGCCCCGACAAACCAGGCCCGGCACTGCTCACCGAAAACTTCGACGCCGCCGAGCCCGGCAAGACACCCAAAGGCTGGGGCTTCAACCATCGCCCGAATCAGAACGTGCAACTCATCACCGCCGATGGTGCTTTGCGTGTTGATTGTGCCATCGGCACCGATCCGAAGAACCCGAAAAGTGTCTTTCATGGACCCGATATACCCATCAAGACCGGTGCCGCCTATCGCGTGAGGCTCCGCGTCAAATCCACCGAACCCACCGCCAAGTTCAGTCTCGCCTTCGCCTCCTTCAAGAACGGCGAAGGCTACTGGCAGTCCGGCAGCACCAACCTCACCGCCACCAGTGACTGGCACGAGGTCGAAGCCACCGGCCGCATGCTCCGCGAAAACGAAACCGGCTGGAAACCCTGGATGAAAGCCTTCTGGCTGCGCATCGACTGCCACGAGCCCGGAGGCCAAATCTTCATCGACGACGTGCGCATCACCGAAGCCGAACCGATGAGTGAATGGTCCTCCTGGCAGGCCGCAGGCTGGGACAAACACAGCCTCGTCGCCGATCCCATGTTCATGGATTGGAAGAACGGCGATTTCCGCCTGAAGCCCGAGTCACCTGCTTTTAAACTGGGCTTTGAAGCGATCCCGGTCGAGAAGATTGGGATCAGAAAGTAATACTATTTTGACGGTTAGATTGGTGGAATGGCTGAGTCGGATCCTTTCAAATGTGAGGCGTGAGAGTGGAGCGATGTTGTCATCGTGACGATCTCAGAACGAGGTAGTTGAGAAAATACCTGAGCGCCGACTTGTCTTCGAAAATCCTGAAACGCAAAATGCGAATCCCGCATTTCTCTCGTCGAAACCGTGTCGCCGGGGGAACGCGAACCGATCACCCTCAGGGAACGCACCTGGCCCCCTTCACTTTCCGCCGCCGCCGTCGCGCTCTCTTGCAGGGTGCGCAATTCCGTTTCAGTGAGCTCACCCGAGTGGCAACTGTCGATCAGTATGACCCGCCTCATCGCGGGGATCTCGTCCAACAGGTTTTCGATGTCTTCGTAAGAGACTCCGTTTTTGGCGAAGTCTTCGAAGTCAATATCCGCCGGGCAATAATAATAACGATTGTCGCCGGAATTAAGAACGCCGTGGCCCGCCAGAAACACGATCGCAAGGTCGTCTGGATTTCCCTCGGTGAAAAAGCTCTTGGCCGACGCGATCCCCGCCTTTGTCGCCTCCGCATCGACGAGCAATTTGGTCTTCACTTCCATCCTTCCACCGAGACTGCTGGAGAGGGCGCTCAGCAGATCGCGGGCATCCTTGGCCGCGTATTCGAGATCAAAGTCCGCACCGGGATAATCCGAAACCCCGATGGTGAGAATCCGGTACTGTCGGGGCGGTCCCTGGGCTTTTTGACTGGTGCACGAGGGTCTCTTTGATCGACTCCCTTCCGAGGGCGTCCATCACCGAGAGCTGGATGCGGTTGCTGCCTGCAAGCACGGGGATCTCGATCTGTCCGGCGACTTCGCGATTCGATACTTTCCCTCCGGCTTCGGCGAAAACCGGGACATTGTTCACCCAGGCCGAAAGAGACACCAGGTCCGTATCGGCGGACCGGGTATCGATCACCAGCTTCAGCCGCGAACCTTCCTGAGATCCGATCGTGGCGCTGATCACGGGTAGATTCTCGAAACTGCCGAGACTCGTCTCGGAGATTCCATGCAGCAGGAGCCGGTCCGCATAGGACACTCGTGCGCTCTCAATCTCGCTGGTCGATGCGTCCAATTGCTCAAGGAGCAGGTGTGGTCGATTGTAGTGCAGATCAAATTGCTCCAGAGGATAGGCCCGTTCGCCGCGTCTCAGAGCGATCGCCTCGGACGCCCCGCCCGCCGCCATGAAGAAATGTTCTGGATTGGAAATGAGAAGGGCAGTCTCTTCGTAGCCGGCGACATCGACCAGCTCGCCTCCTGACATGGCATCAAAAACGTGGAGGCGACCGTCGTCACTGACGGTGTAGAGCCAGGTTTCTTCCGGCTCGACAGAAAGATCGACCATTGGCCCGACCGGACGTTGCCAGATCAGCTCGGTGCCATTCTGGCTCATGCGGATTTTCGCAAGAACGCGTTCCTTGATCGTCGAGAGAGGGCCTGCCTCGTGACCAAACCGACCGACGATATAGAGAATATCCGGTTCGCGGCTGAAGGAGAGGCAATCCGCCCAAGTCCACTCATCGCGATACTTTAGCGTGCCATCGGCGAGTGAGCGAATTTCGATACCATTCAGCAGAGAAGGCTTGCCAGGATACACATCCCAGGACAACGCGCATTCATCGCCCGAAGCGCGCACGACAAGGTCACGGACAAACACCTGCGACACCTCGTAAGCCGAACTGACGACAAACAGCGGGGAGCCGGTTCTATCCACCGTGCAGAGAACATCTATCAAGTCCGCCGAGGGCGGATCCAACCCTGTTGCCCCTGCGACTCGACCCTGTTGGGCGAGCGCCAGAATCTCCGTCACTGGAAAGGAACGAATCAGCTGCCCCCCCTCAGCCTGCGGATCCACGCTCAGGCTAGGAGCGGAACGGAGCGAATCCGATTCGTCGGGGCGTGCATCCTGTCTGTCACACCGCAAGAGGCTGACATGGACTTGCCGGAGATCTCGGGCTCCGGCTCGCTCTGAAGCAATGAAGGAAGTGCGATCCACGAAGCGTTCAGGAGCGGTCGCAAAGCGGGAAATGGATCGAGGCGCAATTCCCGGAGGAAGGAACAAGGGCTCATTGTTGAAGTCGTCCGCCGAGCCACCTGACTCGCGAGCCGTGATCTGTGCCATTTCCACCGGATTGCCCGTGGCCACCTCGTAAGTCGCCAGGTAATCTCCGATATACTTTACCCAGATCGTCGCTTGCACATACTTCTCATCGGCTGAGACCGCAAACCGGTAGGCGCTGCCTTTGCCCGCTCCTTCATCCATCGAAACCCGAATACTGCGGTAAAGGACTCGTGACTTATTGTCGTAGATGTCGATGAACTCCCCGCGATTGATGTAGGTGAACCGTTCACCCTTCAACGATTGCCAGCCCGGAGAGATGTCTTGAAGGACGGGCTCCGGATCTACAGCTCCTTCGAGGATGGGAGTGACGAAAAATGCCAATACAGAGAGAAAAGAGAACCCTTTCACGAGATTAGAACAAGCGAGCATTGGAGGAAAGGGACACAGGAATTCGCCCGAGGTCAATCGTGAAGTGGCCACGATACGGAGCCAGCCACTTCAATGAATAGCGCGGGATCAAGGCCATTCCCCGGTAAAGCTTCGGACGCAGCCGATCACCTCCCGAAAGGATTCAACAAATCGATGATTTCTCGCGCGGGAGCCGGGATGACTGATTCGACGGGAGACGCGGGCTTGGCTGGATCAGCTGGGTCGGTGGAACCGGCCGCCGGAGTCGCTCGGGGATTGAGCAGTTGATTCGCCTGATCGAGCAGGCTGCGGGGCAGGTCCTCGACCACGGCTTCTCCGGCGGCGAGGAGCAGGGCGCTGCTGAGATTCTCCTTGGGATCGCGGATGGTTCCGCTAAGCTCCAACGGACTCCAGCGGAAGCCGGCCCGATCCTCGGTGAAGACCTTTTGCTCCGCTCCCGGGATCCAGCGCAGGGTGCCGGGAGTGACGCCCGCCTGGAGTTGCCCGACGAGGGTTTCGCCGTCGAGATCGATGCTGCCCTCGATCCGCACCAAACCGTCGGATTGGAGGATCAAGTTCCGCAGCTCGATCCGGTCCCCTTGTTTCACAAAATCGACCCGGGCGGTCTGGAGGGGGAGATGCTTGAATTGCTCAGCCTTGGTGTAACGGGCCAGTTGGTCGAGCAGACCCATCGACTGGACCATGGCATCGGCCACTTCCAAGGTGCCTTCGTAACGCAGATTTCCGGGTGGTCCGCTGATTTTGACCGGACCGGATATGGTTCCCCGCAGTCGATCTTTCCAGTCACCTTGGACCAAGTCTTTTATATCAATGGCGGAGATTTCCAGATCGAGGTCGAAGAGGCCGTCATCGTCGAATCGAATTTCCCCGCGACCCTCGATTCTGCCCCGCGTGAAGATCCCCAATCCGCAGCGATCCACGAAGAGCTCCGTCCCTTTCCAGCGGAGCGCGAGATCATCGACCTTCAGAGGGGGCTGGCCGGGCAGGAACATCTGGCCGCCGCGTCCCGCGAACTCCCAAAGTTGGGTGGAAAAATCGGGTTGGATGGTGGTGTTGAGTCCTTTGAGCGCGAAGACCGCCTCACCTTTGGCCCGTTCGACGAGAACGTTGGTGGAGAGGACCGTGATCTCGTCCACCCGGACACCGGTCGGCAGGAATTGAGCGAGCCATCCGGGCATCGCGCCTTTTTCGGCGACGGGAGCGTTGGTCTCCGCTGCTGTTGCCGCTGCCGGGCGTTGCAAGCGATCATCACCGAAGCGCAGGTCCAGCGATTGCACGGTGATCCCGGGAATCTGGATGAGCTTCTCCTTTACGCCCTCCGGCTTGGCCCGCACCCCGCGCAGATCGAGTTGGGCGAATCCAGCTTCCTCGTAACCTTTCGCCCGGAACAAAGTCGCGGTGACTTCCCGGTTCTGCCAGGCGAGTCCGTCGAGCTCGACTTCCGACTGGAGCAAGGTGGCGCTGCGTGCGGTCAGCCAGGTGCGGAAGCCTTCTCCCTCCAGCCACGAGCGCATGCTCGACTTGATCACCAGGAGGGTCACGAGCAAGGCCATCAACAAACCACCGCAGAGAATCAGTACCAGCATCAGCGGCCGACGACGAGTCTTCCCGGCGTTGCCATCCTTTGTATTGCGCTGTCCCCGAGCCATCCTGTATAAAACCGGGCTTGTCCTTTCGCGTAAAGCAGAAACCGCAGAAAATTGCAGACTGCCCCCACCGATCAATGGGTGCAGGGCATCGGGCCGTCGAGAGAATCAAGGCGGCGAAACCAAAGCCACTTGCTGAGGAGGAGCGGATGTTTCACGAAAGCGGTCTCATCGCCGAACATTTTGCCGTCCTTGCGACCCAGGGTCAACTCCTCCTCATGGCGCCAGTAGAGCACTTCGAAGTCGCCTTCGAATTCACTGACGATGCGACGGAACTCGAACCATGGGAGCAAGGTCAGGCCGAGATTTGCGAATTGCTGGATGCCCTTCGGTTTGGAGGAGGGACCCAAGATGCTCGGCTCTGCATGGAGCACCTCGACCATGTCGGTTTGGTAGTCGAAAAGATCGATCCGCTTGAGGAACAGGTGATTTCCGACCCCTTCGGAACGCAGGTTACTATACATC
>Ga0163144_10028303_pt1 | contig 10811 bp, 6 predicted proteins | sample OliLak19BULKMAT1_FD_123175 | JGI IMG/M metagenome (GOLD analysis project Ga0163144, IMG submission 123175) | Freshwater microbial mat bacterial communities from Lake Vanda, McMurdo Dry Valleys, Antarctica - Oligotrophic Lake LV.19.BULKMAT1 | ecosystem: Environmental > Aquatic > Freshwater > Lake... | reverse complement strand
TTTTTGTGATTCATCCTCGGGAGTTCGTCGTGCGAGGGCCACTGCGATGACAATTAACCCTGCCAAGCTCACTGCAACTGAAGCTCTCGATATGCTTTGACGATTCCGTGACAGTTGACGTACGAACCGCTTTTTAACTCCCGGAGGGCGAGTCAATGTTGGCTCTTGGTTGTGAATACGAGCAAGCTCGACTTGGAGTTCATTGACGGTGGCGAAGCGGAGAAAGTTTTTTTTCTCCAAGCACTTCAGGCAAACAGCCTGACAGTCGGGATGAATCTTAGGTTCGATTCTGCGCGGTTCAATCACCTCTTCCATCAGCACTCGATGCGCAGTCTCAACATGCGTCGTCCCCGAAAACGGCGCCCTCCCCGTTAAACAGTGATACAGCACCGCACCCAAACCGTACACGTCTGTTCGTTCATCGATCTCGCTGGTTCGGCCGGCCGCTTGTTCGGGGGCCATGTATGCCGGCGTGCCCAGGATCGCCCCGGTGGGCGTCATCTTTTCCAGGGTCGATGCATCGGCTGGCCCGTCCGCGAACTTGGCGAGGCCAAAATCCGCGACTTTTGGCGTGCCGTCTTCCGCAAGAAGTACGTTCGATGGCTTCAAATCGCGATGCAGAATTCCCGCGGCATGAGCGGCCGCGACCCCGCCGGACACCGCTTCGACGATCTTGGCCGACTCCATTGGTGTCGGCCGATTCTTCTTGATCCGCTCGGCCAGGCTGCCCCCCGCCATGTATTCCATCGTGAAGTACGGACCGTCGGGCGAGTCTCCAACTTCGTAGACCGTCACGATATTCGGGTGCGACAGCCGGCCGAGGGACTTGGCCTCGCGGGCCAGTCGCTCGCGCTCGACCTTGCTGTTGCCATGCAAAACCTTGATCGCCACGACGCGTTTATCGGCTTTGATTTGCAAAGCTTTGTAGACCTTTCCGCCACCACCTTCACCGAGTTCGCCAACGATTTGGTAGCCCGGAATGTTGGGCCAAAAATCGGTGGATTGTGCTTTCTTGTCGCTAATCGAAAGGGTAGCGTCCGGGTCGCTCGATGCGAACCCGGACGCCGAGACCGTTGCGGCGGCGACGGTTGCCGCAATCGTTCCATCCTGGCTTCCTTCGGGAGTATCCAAAAATCCGAGCAGCATCAAACAGCCGGGACACTCCCCCCGCGGGGCATCCGCGGGGATCGTTCGCCGGCACTGTGGGCAGATGACTGCGACGGACACGGTGTACTCCCCAGGGGTTGCCACTATCTTCTAAACAGTCGCGGGCCGAAGGTGCCCGGGATTTAGCGAACAACGGCAAATAAATCTCGCATCTCGTCGGCGGCATCGTTCGGATCGTCGACCGTATCTTGAACTCGCGATCGCAATTCCTCGCCGAAGCGAGCCCGCAGTCTTTGAGCGGCCTTTTTGACGGCGTTCTCGGACATGCTCAATCTTTTGCCAATTTCAGCATAAGGTTGAGCTTCGACATCTCCTGAAAGCGTCGGTTTCAACAGGGCCATAAGTTCTGAACGCCCTTGAGAGCGATACTCCTTCTCCAAGGCGGTGAAGGTTTCATCCAGCAGCGTAAAGGCCCAGCGGCGGAGATAAAGTAACTCGGCATCCACTGGATCGACGGGTTCCAAGGCATAGCGGCTTGCGGCAGAGCTAAAATCCATGATGATCGCGTGCCCCCCCCGCTTGGCGGCGCGGGCCGACCTGCGATGATTCGCCAAGTAGTTCTTGCAGCACGACATCAGGTAGGAGCGAAATCTCCCACGATTCTGATCGGCACCCTTAAGGATGCTGTGCTCCAGAATGTGGCTAAAAAAACCCTGCGTGACGTCCTCCGCTTCATGAGCGGATCCTACTTCACGTCGCACGAACACATAGAGGGGATACCAATAACGCTGGCACAGTTCGACAAGCGCGCCCCGAGCCCTGGCCGGATCGATATCGCCCACCTGGGCGATCAAACTCCAGTGACTTGAGGGGAACGCACCAACACTTCGGGATTCCATGAGGGCGCTCTGGGGATGCGGTTGGTGAAGGAGACAACACTTACGCTGGCACCCGGACCCACTCATATTAGAATCGACTCGGCTCTACAATTCAAGCAATCTCTCGCCATTTTGATTCTTTGATTGCATCCTTCATTCAGCTGAGCCTCACTGGGGCTCTGTCATAGATTAAAAGACGGGTAGCCGCGGTCGCCAGAACGCGGGTTCTCTGCACTCTCGCGAGTGCGGCTACTCGAAATTTAAGCTGTTCGCCAGAACGCGGCTACCCGAAATATAAGCTGTGACGCTGCACTCGGTCCTGGCTAAGTCTCATCAATTCGGGTCTTGTTTGATCGGTGGCAGCGGGACCGGCAAGTCGATTGCCGGGCCTTTAGCGAGAGACGAATCGAGCTCAATCGCTAATTCGCGGTCCTTCCGGGATCCCTCTCCATCTCCGAGCTTGGCGCGAATTGCCGACCGAATCAAAATCCAGCGTCCATTCGAAGATTGGAAGCCGATGGCCTGTGTGTACTCGGCAAGTGCAGCCTTGTAGTCGCCGATGGACAGATAGCAAAGTCCCCGGTTGACGAACGCATCGGCAAGATTCGGCTTGAAACGAATAGCCTGCGTGAAGTCTCTCAGGGCCTGATGGAACTCTCCCCGGTTCATAAACGCCAGCCCGCGATTGTACCAAGCCACAGGATCTTTGGGATCCAAGGTGAGTGCGACGACCAGGTTGACTATTCCTCCGGTCGTGTCGTTGTGTTCGATTTGGGCCACGCCACGCACGATGTGGGCCATGGTCACGGAATAGTCCAAACGAATCGCTTCCGTCGCTTCCTTGGCCGCCACCTCATATTTCCCGTCCTGAGCCAACAATCGAGCCCGCCAGGCTCGACACTGACCGCTGGTCGGGTCGATCCGAAACGCCTCCTCGATGGCGGAACGGCAGTCCGGGAAGCGGCCGGTCTCCCAGGCGGCTTGAGCATCCCTAAGTTCCTTGGAAAACTTCTCCTTATCCTCGGCCGTTATTTTCTTTCGTGTCGGAGGTTTCGGTGGAACGGCGAATACCACACGATCCTCAATCTTGGCGGTAGGATCGAGTTTTTTCACCATCGCCCAATCAGTCTTCTCCTTTGCAGTGTTTCCCATCTTGGCGTGCAAGGCCGAGCGCTGATCATAAACGTGCCAATTGTTAGGCGCGACCTTCGCGGCCTGTTCGTAGTCGGCCAAAGCTTTCAGATCATCGCCGAGAAAGCCATAAGCACCCGCGCGACACAACAGAGCATCGGGCCCACCGAGTTCGAGTTTAATGGCTTGGGTAGAATCCGCGAGCGCCTGACGATAGTCCTTCAGTTCGAGAAAGGAGTTCGACCGATTCGACCAGGCGCGTGGCTGTGACGGGTCAATCTCGATCGCGATCGTCTCGGCGACGATGGCTTCCGCGAACTTTCCATCCTCGGCGAGGACGATGGCACGAGCGATCAAAGCCTCTCGGATATCGGGATTCAACTTGAGCGCCGCGTCGGCATCGGTCTTGGCTCCTTCGAGTTCGCCCTTAAACGCTCTCAAAGTTGCGCGCAGAGCCAATCCGCCGGGAGAATCGGGGTCAATTTTCAATGCTTCATCGGCAGCCTTACCCATCTCTTCGAATCGGCTGTCTTCGAGCATCTTGCGGCCACGGGCAAGTACTCGCGCGAGCATGGCCCGATCTTCGATCGACTGTGGTTTCGGCAAAGGTTTCGCTAGCGCAGGCTGCTTTGGTTTCAGCTCGACCTCGACGATCGTTTTTTCGCCCCGCTTGATTTTGAAGGTCTTACTCTCAAGGTCGTACTCCGGACCAGAAACGATCAGTGTGTGGTCGCCCGTTCGAAGCTTGGTCATTCGCCCGCCCTCTGTCAGAACCACCTCGTTGCCATTCACCGTAACCTCGACATTCGCAGTCGGGTCGTTAAGCCGAACCTCGATCGTTCCGTTGTCCGTCTTGATGTAGAGCACGACTGCTGCGACGAGCAACAAGACACACGCAGTAGTGGCGAGCGCGATTCGATTTCTTCGTCGGCGACGGTTCCCCAGTGAAAACTTTGCCAGTTCTTGGGCAAAAGCGTCCATCGAGGAAATGCGGTCGTCCGGATTTTTTGCGAGAGCCCGGCGACAAATGGCTTCCAGCCTCGCCGGCACTCCGGCCATCGCGGGGACCGGATCGGTTTCGATCTTCTTGATCGTCTCCGCGATTGAGTCCCCCCGGAAGGGCGAGTTTCCGGTCAGCATCTCGAACAGAATGGCACCAAGGGCGTATACATCGCTGGCCGGACCGATTTTGTTCAAGTCGCCACGAGCTTGTTCCGGCGGCATGTACGCCGGCGTGCCCATCACCGCTCCAGCCTGCGTTAGTCGCGGGTCGTGATCCGTTGTAACTTCCCGATCGATCGCAATCTCGCGAAAACTCTCGCGATGGGCCAGGCCGAAATCGGTAACCACTGGCTCGCCCACCGGATTGAGCAAGATGTTTCCGGGCTTCAAATCGCGGTGGACGATGCCATGGCGATGCGCCTCGGCCATTCCGCGTGCCACTCCGATGGCGATGGCAGAAGCCCTCTGAGGAGCCATCGGGCCTGTCTCCTTCAGCATCTGGCACAACGTCGAGCCGGGAACGTAGGTCATAGCCAGAAAAAGTACGCCATCGGCTCGACCCGCGTCGTGGACGGGACACAAATTTGGATGACTGACTGCTGCTGCTGCTCGGGCTTCTCGCAGAAATCGTTCTTCCGCTGCAGGACCGCCCAACTTGGGAACCTTGAGGGCGACAACTCGATCCAGTTCAGGGTCATAAGCGAGGAATACAGTCCCCATCCCGCCTCGTCCCAACTCCTCGCGAATCTCATAACGGCCGATACGGACCGGCGGGCTTGCCGATAGGGCTTTGTTTCCTGGCGTTGCAACCGAAGCAGTTTGCCGATCCGCGTCCAGAGTTGTCGTGAGACTGACCTGGCTATTTTGGTCGGCCGTACCGGCCCGATTCTCGGTTTCCTTTTCGGGGAAAGGCTCGGACTTCACTCCCTCTCCGCTGTCCGACCATTCGGCGGCGGCGATGGCCGGGCTGGACAAGAATGCGCCCTCTTGCTCGTGAGCAGCCAAAAGTGATTCGACGGCCGCCCGCATTCGCGGTTGCCCGGAACAGGTTCGATTCAGAAATGCCGCTCGCTCGTGTGGTGTCGATCGTCTAAGTGCTTCGTGAAATAGGGACTCTTCGTTCATGTCGTGCCTCTAGCAGAGGGATGCCTGCCACCTCAATGCGACGGATCCACAGTCGTGGCATCAACAATTTTACGATTCGAGTTGGTTTTTGAGTGCCCGGCGACGCCAGGCTCGGGCAAAGATCCAGTGCCGGTCGGCGGTGCTGGTGGAAATACTCAGGAGGTTGGCTGCCTCGTCCCCTGTCAATCCCGCGAAGTAGCGTAGTTCGACCAAGCGCGCATGAACGGGATAGCGTTCGGCGAACGTTCTCAAGACCGCATCGACGACGATCAAGTTCTCGTTCAACTCCGGACTTGCAGCAAGATCCGGGTGCAATTCACGTCGCTGGTGGGTTCCGCCGTGCCGAATACGCAACTTTCGACGAGCGTTTTCGACCAGAATTCGCCGCATGGACTCGGCGGCCGCCGCAAAGAAGTGGGCACGATTGGCGAATCCTTCCTCCCCCGACTGGTTTCCGGGGCTCGCCGCAAGTCGGATATAAGCCTCGTGAACCAGAGCCGTCGCATCGAGCGTGTGGTCCGGACTTTCCGCCGCCATCTTCACGGCAGCGAGTTTTCGCAGTTCGTCATAGACAAGCGGAAGTAAATCGGCTGCCGCTTGATGATCACCACGATTCGCCGCAGCGAGAAGACGACTGATGTCGCTCTTGATCGATCCGGGCGTATTCATGTCGGCTGCGGGTAGGAGAAATCAACGCCGTTGTAGATGTCAGCCATCGGAATCCGGACCTTCACCGACGAAATCTCGAAGTCGGCCTGGAGATCAGTTACAATCGTCAAGTTCCAGGTTCCATCCGCCTGCCGGACGAAACTCTCGCAGACCGCAACTTCCTGAGACACAAGCACATATTCCTTGACCGACTCGAGTTGCTGATATTGGCGGAACTTCGCACCGCGGTCGTACTTTTCCGTCGAAGGGGAAAGAATTTCGATCACGACGACCGGATTGATGAGTGAGTCCCGGTCGATGGAATCGTATTCCGGCTTGCCGCAAACGATCACGATGTCTGGGTACGTGTAGAACCCGGTTGCCGAGACCTTGAGCCGCTGATCGCCTGAGAGTGTCCGACACAGCGTTCCACGCAATCGGCTCCCAATCTCAACGACCAAATTCTCCTTGACGTAGTTATGCTCGCGGCTGGCGCCGGCCATTGCAAACATTTCGCCCCGATAGAATTCGCTCTTGAAATCGGCCTTGCTCTCGATGGCGAGGTACTCAGTCTCGGTCAATCGCAACTTCGGGATGGCGGACATCGGAATAACTCCAGCTTGATGGAGGATTCATTGTGTTAGTCTAGCACCTTCGGGGCCGATGAACCCCGTGCCAAATCGCTATCTCCCTATAACTAGGCGAGTCTACACTGCACACGAAGAGAAGTTTGACATGATCGACGTCAGTCTGCTGGGTACAGGTGGAACGTTGCCGTTGCCGGAACGATTTCTGTCGAGTGTTCTCGTTCGCCATGGCGGCCAGCTCATCCTGATCGACTGCGGCGAGGGAACTCAAGTCAGCCTGAGAAAGCTTGGCTGGGGCCTGAAGGACATCGGTACGATACTCTTGTCGCATTTTCACGCGGACCATGTTGCCGGGCTTCCGGGCCTCTTGCTGACGGTTGGAAATAGCGGCAGAACTCGGAACGAGCCGATGACCATTGTCGGGCCTCGAGGTGTACAGCGGATTGTTGAAAGCCTCCGGGCAATTGCACCCTATCTCCCCTACCCCATCATCTATCGGGAACTGTCTGGCAAGTCGGAAGAGGCCGTGGAAATTCGCTCGCTTCGATTGACGGCTTGTCTGGCCGATCACGACATGCCGTGCCTGGCCTATCGGCTTTCGCTATCGCGAGCACCCGCATTTCAGCCCGAGCGAGCGCAGGCCCTCGGACTTCCGGTTAACTTCTGGAAACTGTTGCAGCGAGGTGAAACCGTTCAATATGAAGGCCGCACAATATTGCCGGAACAGGTGCTCGGTCTTCCTCGCCCGGGATTGTCGTTTGGGTTCATCACGGACAGCCGACCGACGCGGAACCTCGTTGAGTTCATGAGTGATGTGGATCTACTGGTTTGCGAAGCGACCTATGGCGATCCGGCCGATCAGCACAAGGCAATCGAGAACAAGCACATGACCTTCGCTGAAACAGCAATGCTCGCGGCTGCCGCTCGATCCCGGCAGTTGTGGCTCACCCACTTCACACCGGCGATGCCGAACCCGGACTATTTTCGACGCGAGGCGGAAGCGATCTATCCTACGGCCGTTATTGGCCGCGAACATTTGTCAACGACCCTGGCTTTTGCTGACTGACGAAATCCTGGCTTGATCCTTGACAGTGATGAGGAAATTGTTAAGTTGCGAGTGGGTGGGGTGAAAGCCCCACCGTGGTCGACCTCTTTTCATACTCCCTGAGACAGTCGATCGGCTGTCTCGGGGCATCTTTTCTTTTAGCCCCGCATCTGAGCAAGCGTGAGATACAGACTGGCAAGATGGTGCCAGGCGCTATCTTCTGAGAGATTCGACACGGCGGCACTCAGCGAGGCCTTGGCTTCTTCATGGCGGCCCAAAAACAGTGCGGCCATTCCGCGATTGAAAAGCACCGGTACGCTGTCAGGCAACTTGGCCCAGGCATCCGCTGCTCGATCAAATTCACCGCGATGCCAAAGAAGCGCTGCTTCCTCATTAGCCTGAACCACCTGCCATTCGGCAGCAACGGACAGCTTTTGATAGGCCTCGTTCGCCCGATCAAAGTCGCCTGCGGCCCGGTAGTTAGCAACAGCGATCAAGGCGTGTGGAAGGTTGCCGGCCTGAAGGTGGCGGGTACCCCACTTCAATAAACCAGTTGCCACTGGAGCGTTGTTGGCACTCTTGGGGAGTAAATCGCCCAAGTTGCCGGCTTCAATCAAAATTCCAAGATTGCGAACCCGTTGCGGATAATTACCCAGGGCGAATGGGAGTGCCGCCAAGCCATCTTGGCGAGCTACCAAGGTTCCCCATTCAGCCGGGGCAGGAATTGGATCGGCCTTCAGCCCAAAAGCCCCCAAGACCTCAAGGGACTCATGCCAGGCCAGCCGGGGCTCGGCTCGATAGCCGACCGAAACCTCATGCGGCTCGACATCGCCGAGCGCATCTGCCGCAGCAGCAATGGTTTCCGCATCTTCTGTACGGCCAAGGAAGCCTGCCGTCAGTTCGGCGATCGTCGGTGGAATGCTTGGTGTTCGCGTCATGGCAGGCTCCCCCTCGGCTGTATACGTTTTCAGAGTAACGGTGGAGTTGCCAAGACTTGCGCTGGAGAGCGCCATTTGCGATGCAAGCGACTCGAATGCCCTACTCTTTTTCCTTGGGCGGCGGAACCTCTTCCTTCACCGGCGGAATATCTTCCTTGGGGGGTGGAGCCGGTTTAGGAACGTAGTTCTTCAGGCGGTCCCCCGTCCCTTTGGCATCCGTTTTCAATACACCCAGGGCGGCGAGAAGATGCGATTTGAGTTCCAAATCCTCAGTGGTTCCCACGGAATTAGCAATAGCGTCGGACTGTGGAACTGTCACATGCCTACCAAAGGCCTGCATATGTTCGATCAGGGCTTTTGCCGCCTGAGTTCGGATCGGAACCGGACGTTCCGGAGCAACTGTCAGGTTTGCCAGATCCAGCTGAACGTCTTTGCTGGGCAGGCGGACAATCGCTTCCACGGCCAATGGCGCGAACTCATCGGATTTCAGGGCTCCCCGCAGTGCAACCTCGGCATCGGCTACCCTGTATCCAGCAAGTTCTCCCACAGCCATCTTTTTCAGCCAGATCAGAGCGATCTTAGCGTTGGCCTTCTTTTCTTCTGGCGTCACCAACGGGGCCTTTGGGTCGATCCCTTGGGCCAAGCCTTGGCGGAAGGCCAAGTCGCTGAATACGGCCGGCACCACGCGGACGTTTCGGTAGGGTGCCGTCATTCGAGCGAGCTTCGACTCGATCTCTGGATTTCGAACAGGCTCCATGGGAGGAAGCTTGGGCAACAGGGGATCCCAGAACGAGTCCCAGAGCTTTAGAAAGCCTGGCAGACGCTCGGCGAGTAGTTCCGCCTCGAAGTCCGACGTAAGTTTCATCAGTTGGGTAATACGCTCGGCTTGTTCGCGTGAAGGCAAGCCATCCGATCGGATCTTGCCCTTGAGTGCGGCAATAGAGAAATCCCCCGACTCTTCGCGCAGGATTGGTGGCAACAAGCGTCGAACGACGATCCGCTCCTGATCGAGCATCGAGGGCACAAATGTTTCCAAAATGTGGTAAGGGAATGTTTGCAGCGAACAGTACTCGATTCGATCCTGCATCTCTTCCGTGATCGAAAAGCCCGCCTTTTCGACCGCAAGCTTCATCTTTGCGATTTGTGCGAGATGTCGGTTGTAGATCAGCCGGCGCATTTCATCGGGCCCATATTGAACCTTCTCGACGATATCTTGCATCTTTGCGCCAGCAACGAACGGCGGCAGTACCAGGAAGGGATTCTTCGGTAGATCCTCGAATGCGATGACCGATGCCAGTCGAGCCAGTGCGGTGAGAAGATTCACCGGCGTCACACCTTCTGGGGAGGCCACCACGAGCAGGGGCAGGTTCTTGGCTCGAAAATCCGCCATGTACTGCGGCAACAGATCAACGAGCATCGGGTCGGGCACATGGCGATCGACAATGATCAGGTCAGCGTCCGCTTTGCTTTGAATCCGCTTCATCAGTTGCCGACCGCTTTGGAATACCTCGACATCAAAACCGACTCGCTTCAGCACGGATGCCAAACCCTCGGCCCGATTCGCGTTAGGATCGACCAACAAGGCCTTTTGCTTCGCCCCCTCTTCGGGTTCCGCTGCCAGGGTGGCGGCGAGGATTTTCACGATCTGTGAATTGCGGTTGTGCGTCGACGGGCCTGGAATTTTTAACAAGGCGTCGGCCGCGGCGAATTGAACGCGGGAGTCTGGATAATCTAGTGCCCGTACTAACAAACTCGGCCGAGCATCGCCGCCGGGTGATGCTTTATCGCCGGGCTTTGAGCCCGATCGTGCGGCCTTGGTCTCTGTTCGTTCGCCCAGCACACGCACCACAGCGAGCACAACGGCGGTTTTCTTGTCCCGCATCGAATCTTCCAAGAGTTCGATGAGAAGTGAAAGTGGAGCAGTCACCAGCGCGGCATGTAAATCGGGAGCAGTCTTAGCGAGTGGCTTGCCTCCTCCATTCAGCGCGTGAAAATCGATAGCGATAGTGAAGAAGACTTTCTGAGTGGCCGTATTTTCGGGTTCTAGTTCAAGGGCCCATCGGGCGTAGCGAAGTCCGAAATACTCCAGGGCTTGTGGACGCGTCAGGGCGGATTCTTTGAGGATCTTGTTTTCCACAGTCCAGACATTGTGCTTGGCCTCACCTGCAAGCATTTGCAAATTTGCTTTGCCCGCACCGAAACGGCGTGCATAGGCCGTCAGTTGGCCTTGTGGGTTCCGCAACTCCGGATCGCGTTCCAACGTCGGATCTAGGCCAGTTGCAGCGGAAATCGCTTCTTTCGATTTGCTGCGAACAAGGTCAGTGGAGTCTGCTTTTCCAAGTAGATACCA
>Ga0163144_10028302_pt1 | contig 10811 bp, 9 predicted proteins | sample OliLak19BULKMAT1_FD_123175 | JGI IMG/M metagenome (GOLD analysis project Ga0163144, IMG submission 123175) | Freshwater microbial mat bacterial communities from Lake Vanda, McMurdo Dry Valleys, Antarctica - Oligotrophic Lake LV.19.BULKMAT1 | ecosystem: Environmental > Aquatic > Freshwater > Lake... | reverse complement strand
TTCCTGGACGAGACCCAGATCACCGCCTTGATGGAGGAGCTCCTTCGTTCAGTATTTCAGCAAGCGTTGAATGTTGAGTTGCCAAACCCGTTTCCTCGTATCAGCTACACCGAAGCGATGAACCGCTACGGCTCGGACAAACCCGACCTGCGAGTTACCCTGGAGCTGGTCGACGTCACCGATGCCGTGGCCGATGTCGCCTTCAAGGTGTTCAGCGGGCCGGCGACATCCGGTGGCCGCGTGGCGGCCATGCGCATTCCCGGCGGTGCCAGCGGAGACAAGGCGTTGAGCCGCGGTGAAATTGACGGCTACACCGATTTCGTCAAGATTTACGGCGCCAAGGGCCTCGCCTACATCAAGGTCAACGACGCCAGCAAACTCAGCGAAGAGGGTTTGCAATCACCGATCGTCAAGAACTTGCACGCCGCCTCGCTGAAGACCATCATGGAACGTACAGGAGCCCAATCCGGCGATCTCATTTTTTTCGGCGCGGACAAGACCAAGATTGTCAACGACGCTCTCGGCGCATTGCGCAGTAAGGTGGGCCACGAAAAGGGCTACCTCACCGGCGACGCCTGGCGTCCGTTGTGGGTGGTCGACTTCCCGATGTTCGAGTATGACGAAGAAAATAAGCGCTGGTCCGCCTGCCATCATCCCTTCACCAGCCCGAAGGACGGGCATGAGGCCCGGATGGCCACCGACCCAGGCGCCTGTCTGGCCAAGGCCTACGACCTGGCCTTGAACGGTTGGGAGATGGGCGGCGGTTCGGTACGTATCCACCGCGCCGACGTCCAGGCCAAGGTCTTTGCCGCGCTCGGTATCGGCCCGGAGGAACAGCAGACCAAGTTCGGCTTCCTGCTTGATGCGCTGCGCTACGGCGCGCCGCCGCATGGCGGCTTGGCATTTGGACTGGATCGGATTGTCACCATGATGGCCGGTGCCGAATCGATCCGCGATGTCATCGCCTTTCCCAAGACTCAGCGTGCGCAATGCCTGCTGACCGACGCACCGTCGGATGTTGACGAAAAACAATTGCGCGAGTTGCACATCCGTCTGCGCCAAAAAGTTGAAACAACGGCAGACCCGCAGAAGGTCGTCCACACCACCTGATGTCCTGGGACCTGGGTATCTGGGCGACGAGTTGCAAACCTCGCTATTAGACGGCGACGCCGTCGCTGTGGCGGAGCGACACCTGCACGACATCCTCGAGATCGTCATTGAACACGGACCGCCGCACATGGCAGTGGTCGTGTCGGATTCCCGCTGCGAACTCGCCATGGCGTTGGCCAGCGCCTATCGCCGCTGTCTTCCGACGGCGCGATTCATTGACTTCGACGCGGTCTCACCCGAAGCCGTACTGGCTGCATTCGAGCCGCTGGTAGCAGGCGATCTGGTGGTCTTGATTCAAACCACGAGCTTTCGTCTGGAGGCCTTCCGGATTCGTGTCGAGCTATTTAAACGTCAACTGAAGGTGATCGAACACCCGCATTTGTGCCGCATGACAGGTGCCGAAGCGCGGTATTACATTGATTCTCTGGCCTACGATCCGGCGTATTTCCGCGGCGTGGGCAACGCGCTCAAACAGCGTATTGACCGCGCCCAGTCGGCCGCGATTGACAGCGGTGGCGAACGTCTGGTTTTCGGCGGACCATTGGAGTCCGCCAAGCTGAACGTGGGCGACTATTCGGAAATGACCAACATTGGCGGGCAATTTCCGATCGGCGAGGTATTCACTGAGGCTCGCGATTTGGAGTCGGTCAATGGACGGGTACGTATCTTTGTCTTTGGCGACACCTCATTCTCGGTTAATCGGCCGGACAAGCCAATCACGCTAGTCGTCGAAAAAGGTCGAGTAGTCGGCAGTGTAGATTCCACCGCTGAGTTCGAAAAAGTGCTCGCCAATATTCGCGCCGACGAGGGGCAGATTTGGCTGCGTGAACTGGGTTTCGGCATGAACCGGGCGTTCACCGCCGAGCGTACCGTAAGTGATATCGGCACCTATGAACGCATGTGCGGCATCCATCTCTCGCTAGGCGCCAAACATGGCGTCTACAACAAGCCGCAAATCCGCCGCGCCGATGCGAGACATCACGTTGACGTGTTCGCGGTTACGGAATTCGTCACGCTCGACGATGGTGTCGTGTACCGAGATGGCGCCTGGCAGGTTTGAACGCATGTGCGCTGCCGGTAGCGTTATAAAAAAGGGCACCCCGAAAGGTGCCCTAATCTGCTTGCTCCACCCCTAACTTTAGGGGTGGAGGACGATTCCCAGCTTACCCGTGATAAGCGGATTCGCCGTGGGAGGTGACATCCAGACCTTCGCGCTCTTCGTCTTCCGGCACGCGCAGACCAATGAAGATATCAACCAACTTGTAGGCGATGAAGGCGACGACGCCTGACCATACCAAAGTGACACCAACAGCAGTGGCTTGGATGATGACCTGGCCCAGGATGTCGTAGGTTTCTGGAACCTTGTTGGCGACGTAGTCATAGATGCCCGTGCCGCCTAGGCTAGGTGCGGCAAACACACCCGTCAGCAAGGCGCCGAGGATGCCGCCTACGCCATGGACGCCAAACACGTCGAGCGAATCATCGGCACCGAGCAACTTCTTCAGACCATTGACGCCCCACAAACAGATGACTCCCGCCAACAGACCGATCGCCAAGGCGCCGACCACGCCGACAAAGCCGGCTGCCGGAGTGATCGCTACCAGGCCAGCCAATGCGCCGGAAGTGGCGCCGAGCATCGAGGGCTTGCCCTTGATAAGCCACTCAGCAATCATCCAGGAGGTTGCCGCCATGGCAGTCGCCAACCACGTATTGATGAACGCCAAAGCGGCGGTACCGTTGGCTTCCAGCGCCGAGCCGGCATTGAAACCAAACCAGCCGAACCACAGCAGGGAAGCACCGATCATGGTCATGGTCAGCGAGTGAGGTGCCATTGAATCCTTGCCGTAGCCAACCCGCTTGCCAACCATAAAGGCACCGATCAAGCCGGCGATAGCCGCGTTGATGTGAACGACTGTGCCGCCGGCGAAGTCGAGCGCACCTTTCTGGAACAGGTATCCCGCCGTGGCTGTGGCCTTTTCCGCCATTTCAGCCGTGGTGTAGGCATCCGGGCCGGTCCAGTACCAGACCATATGCGTCATGGGCAGGTAGCTGAAGGTGAACCACAACACCATGAACATCAGCAATGCAGAGAATTTGATACGCTCGGCGAAAGCGCCGACGATCAGGCCGCAGGTGATGGCCGCAAAGGCACCTTGGAAGGCAATATAAATAAACTCAGAAACGACGACGCCCTTGCTGAAGGTGGCCGCCACTGATTCGGGCGTGACGCCCTTCAAGAACAGCTTGTCGAGGCCGCCGACAAACGCGTTACCTTCGGTAAAGGCGACGCTATAGCCATAAATTGCCCACAACACGCTGATCAACGAGAACGTCATGAAAACCTGCATCAGCACCGACAGCATGTTTTTGCTGCGCACCAGACCCCCGTAGAAAAGTGCGAGCCCGGGGATACTCATCAAGAAAACAAAAGCCGTGGCGACCATTAACCAAGCGTTGTCTCCTTTGTTGGGCACTGGTGCGGGAGTCGCGGCGGGCGTCGCCGGAGCGGCGGCTTCAGGTGTGGCGGCAACCGCAGCAAGCGGCGCCACGACCGGAACTACAGCCGGCGCCGCCGCATCAGCGGCCTTTACCTCGGCCGCTGCGGGTGCCGTGACAGGCTTGTCTTCGGCATAGGCGCTGGCGGCAAACCCGACGGCACTCGCTGCCAGCAGGATGGTTAAGTACTTTTTCATGGTGGTGTTCTCCTGGTAACTCAAAGGGCTTCCTCACCGGTTTCACCGGTGCGGATGCGGATGACTTGCTCAACATCGAAAACGAAAATTTTGCCATCGCCGATTTTCCCGGTGCTGGCTGACTTTTCGATGGCTTCAATGACCTGCTCCACGAGATCGTCACGGATGGCCGCTTCGATCTTGACCTTGGGCAGAAAATCAACAACGTATTCCGCACCACGATACAACTCGGTGTGACCTTTTTGACGACCAAAACCCTTCACTTCGGTGACGGTAATCCCCTGCACGCCAACGGCGGCAAGGGCTTCACGCACTTCGTCAAGCTTGAACGGCTTGATGATGGCGGTAACCAGTTTCATGGCTGTTTCCTTTATAAATGAACGAATCAAATTGAATCCCGCCGACTCCGGCGGGATGTACTTCTGCAAACGGCGGTCAGAACGTCTTGTTGTAAGTCAGGACCACGGTACCCTTGGCGACATCATTGAAATCCCGGACTGGGCCGGTGACGCCCGAGACCGTCCCGGCGGTACCCCAACAATACGAAGAGGCGCCCGTAGCGGCCTGAGGATTCTGCCGGCTACAGCTCCCCTTCGCGTCGGTATCCGAGTAGGCCAGGCCGACCACGCCATAGCCCGTATCCTTAGTGACTCCGATCTTCCAGTCATTGTAGGACGCATCATTGGTTGCGGGAATAGTCACGGAATTGGCAACCTTCTGGGAACCATAGTGACCGTTCACACCCCAACCATCTCCCAAGTCATAGCTGGCGTTGGCTTCCAGATAGGTCGAACCTCGGGTGTCCTTGTCATACGCCGTGCCGCCGAACCAGCCGACAAAGTTCTGCGATGTTGCATGCGAATACTTGACCGTCAGCCACTTGTAGCCAATGGCCGCGTAAACTTCAGTGGTACCGGGATTGGCTAGAACGGTGGGGATCGGCTTGCCGCTGCCGGGGTAACTGTAGCGGATCAAGCCGACATCGTAATTCCAGTCGCCGCCGGCGAAAGTGTTCTTATAACCTCCATATACGTCGATCTCGGTACTCCCGCTGCCCAGCCAGTCCTTGACCCAACTGATCGAAGAAGCCCAAGCGCCTGCGTAGAGGCCGCTGGAGTGCAAATAATCGACCCCGCCCGAGATAGCCGGCTTGCCGGCGGTCTGGCTAATTCCGCGGAAAAGATAGTTGGAAGTTGCGCCAACATTCGCAGTAAAGGTGTGCGGACTGGCCGGCGCAGCGTCCGCTGCCATCAGGGTCGCAGGAAGGGACAAGGCCCCCGCTACGACAACAGCGACAAGGTTTTTTTTCATGATAAGTCTCCAGTAGGTGTGAATTACAGGAAATTGGTTAGCAGAGAGCGTGCCAGCTTACTTTAATCATAAAAATCAATGACTAACACCCCTACTTAACGCGCTAGCGCTATTGACTTCATGAAATCTGCACTATGTATGAGCGCATCGCACATTTTTGGTGCGCCAGGTCCTCATGGGTAGGATGGTATGCTCCACCCGTCAATTTCCCGCCGTTCTTTTACACATGTCCTCGCTGCTTGCTGCCACGCTTAACAGACGCATGTTGATTTGTGTCTTTACCGGCTTCTCGTCCGGTTTGCCCCTTTACCTGCTGCTCAACCTGGTGCCGGCATGGTTACGCACCGAGGGCATCGATCTTAAGGTAATCGGTCTATTCGCCCTGATTCAGTTCCCCTACACCTGGAAGTTCATCTGGGCGCCGGTGCTGGACCGGTTTGCGCTACCCATTGGCAGCTTGGGTCGGCGCCGGGGCTGGATGGCATTTACGCAACTGGGTTTGCTGGTGACGATTGGCAGTCTGGGTGTGCTGCCGCCGCCGACGGCGCTGGGCTTGATCGTTTGGCTGGCGGTCGCCATCGCCTTCCTTTCTGCCACGCAAGACATCGTGATCGACGCCTTCCGCCGCGAAGTTCTTCTGGAAGACGAACTGGGCCTAGGCAACTCCATCCATGTAAATGCCTACCGGATCGCCGGACTGGTGCCAGGCTCCCTGTCGCTGATTCTGGCCGACCACTTGCCCTGGGCACAGGTATTTGCCGTAACGGCCCTGTTCATGTTGCCGGGTATCGCCATGACCTTCATGGTGACCGAATCAACATTGGCGACGGGCGGGCCAAAGACGCTCCGCAAAGCCGTTGTCGAGCCATTTCATGAGTTTATTACCCGCTCCGGACTACGCGACGCCCTCTACATCCTGGGCTTCATCTTCCTTTATAAGTTGGGCGACTCGATGTGCACGGCGCTCGCCACACCGTTCTACCTGGATATGGGCTTCAGCAAATCGGATATTGGCCTGGTTGCCAAAAATGCGGGCTTGTGGCCGGCGGTGATCGGAGGGCTGCTGGGCGGGCTGTGGATGGTCAAACTGGGGATCAATCGGGCGTTGTGGCTGTTTGGCGTGGTGCAGTGGGTTTCCATTTTCGGCTTCGCCTGGCTGGCCTCACTCGGGCACATTGCCGTCGTTGACGCGGGGGCGCGTATGAATTTGGCTCTTGTAATCGGCGTCGAGGCCTTAGGCGTAGGTTTGGGAACGGCCGCCTTCGTCGCCTTTATCGCTCGAGCAACGAATCCGCTTTACACCGCCACGCAGTTCGCCTTGTTCACCAGCCTCGCCGCCGTGCCTCGTACCTTCATTAACGCGACGACCGGCTGGCTGGTAGAGAACATGGGCTGGTTTTCCTTTTTCATGCTGTGCTCGGTTTTGGCCCTGCCGGGCATGATCCTGCTGCTCAAAGTCGCACCCTGGAATGAGCGTTCACCGTCGCCGAAATTGGGGTGAGGGCCGACACCCAGCCTGTCGTCGCTAGTCCATCAACCCCAACTCCGAAGAAAATCTGAAGATCGCCTGAATAGCGGCCTTGCGCGGGAACGGGTGATCCAGATTGGGCGAGCCCAAACGACGGCCTATCGGAAACGGGGGATACGATATGTCCCAGTGGTGTCCGTGCAGCATGGCCAGATGTGTGGCCATCGGGATGTCGAGCTTGGCCTGAGCTTGTGTCAATTGCATGTCGTTGTTGGCATCGTACTTATTCAGATTCAACGCGTCCTGCATCTGAAAGGTCGGAACCTCCATCAGCGTGGTTGCCGTGGTCACGCAGAAAATCGGAATATTGGCATCGTCGATGGATTGCTTGTGCTCGCGTAGAAAGTCACCGCGCGCCGTGGTGGTCAGCGATCTCACGCCATCCTTGATATCGTATTCGTCAAAGCGACGCAACTTTCCCTCTGTGACGATGGCCGGCGAAATAAGCTTTAAAAACGCGTTCAACTGACCGACGACCATGTTCAAGTCCATGTCCTTGATCATGTCATAGATGGCGTCTGCGGCATGCGCGCCGCCTATTGCCCCCGCCCAGGTGAAGACGCAACGTACGCGGGGCCGAATCTCGGGGTGATGAGCCAGCAGGCTGAGGATGTCAGGACCACCTTTGCTGTACCCCATAAGGATGATGTCCTTGGGCGGCTTGCCCTTGCCTGCATTAATGAGATTGGTGTTGGCCGCCGCGCCTTCACCCAAATTGATAGCACGTAGGAGATCGGCATTGTTGGCGTCACAACCGCGCATCGGATGCGAGTCGGCGCGGATAATTTTCCACCCCTCCTCTTTAACGAGCGCGGGAAACTCCTCTGGAAACGCCTGTACCGGCAGCAGCCCGTTGATGAATCCCGGACAAAATACCAGCGTCACATTTTTCTTCCGGGCAATCTGAGCCGCCGGCATTTCGATACTCCATTCGGCAATCTCGTCGCCTTTCAGAAAACGCTCGGCAATCTTTTGACGGTCCGGCCGTTTGTCCTTGCGCCCGAGAAGCCCTCTCTTGGATGCCACTTTGACCGCCTCTTTATCCTCCACGGCGGCCGATATGAAGAGATTGCGCCAGCGCTTTCCGCACCATTGCTTCACGTAGTTCGCGGTGAGAACACGCTTGTCCGCCTTGATCATCGTACGCAACTCTTTAATCAGAGCCTCGTATTCCCCTTTTTTTTCGAGCGCTTTTAGCTTGGCCACTTCGACTGGATAGCTCATATCACCTCTGGCATTGGACTCATATTAATTGTTGGCACACTACAAAACAAAACGCCCGGCTCGCTATCGAAGCAAGTCGGGCGTGAACTACCACGTCAAATTCTTCTGGCCTGACTATTCAGCGCGAATCCAGGTCTGGGTCTTGCCGAAGGGGCCGACCTTGCCCTTCACGGCAAGCTTCTTGCCACCGTCAGCCATACGCAGTTCAACCTTGTAGATCTTTCCGTTACCCGCATTCAGAATCGTGCCACCCGACCACATGTCACCGTCTTTCTTTACATCCTTGAGGATGGCCATACCAATGGTGGGCTGATTGTAGCGAGCATCATCTTTAGGACATTCGGAACACTTGGCGTCGGCGGCAATGGTTGGATCGATGTTTTTCTCGATCTTGCCGGTGAGTACTCCATTTGCTTCAGTGATGCGAATCAACACCCTTTCTTTTTTGGTTTCATCATCAATCGTTTTCCAGGCACCTACCGGCGTCATCAGGTCGGTAGCAAGAACCGAAAACGAAAAGCCGGCGGCGGCAACGGCGAGAATGAGTTTTGACGAGAACGACGACATGTGAGATCTCCTAGACTAATTGTAATTGGGAGATTTATTGTAGCTGCACTAAGGCAGAATGCGTGACTTATTTTGAGGATAAGAAAAACTTAATGGCGATTATGGGATGTTGCGTTTACATTCGCTGCCGCACGAAACTCGGGCATCGTCGGCACGATTGCCGATCAGTTTCTGGCGCTGGCGGGCGACCATGAAACACTACATAAAAGGATTGAACATGCTCGACGGGCGAACCACGCTTACCCAGTTCATTATCGAGGAGCAGCGTCGGGTGACCGGCGCGACCGGTGATTTCACGGGACTGCTGCACGATATCGCGACAGCCTGCAAATTCATCGGCAATGCCGTTTCACGCGGAGCACTGGCGGGCATGCTTGGCAAGCACGGTGAGGGCAATGACTCGATCAATATTCAGGGCGAGACGCAAAAGAAAATTGATGTCATCGCCAATGACGTGATGTTGCGCTCCAACGTCTGGGCCGGGCATCTGGCCGCCATGGCCTCGGAGGAAATGGATAACTTCTTTCCGATACCTGCGCAATATCCGCGGGGCAAGTATCTGTTGGTATTCGACCCGCTGGACGGCTCTTCAAATAGTGACGTCAACATGACCGTCGGCACCATTTTTTCGATCCTGATGAGCCCAACAGCAGGGCAGGAAGCGACTCTGGACGACTTCTTTCAACCGGGCACGCAGCAGGTTTGTGCCGGGTTTGCCTTGTACGGCCCATCGACCATGTTGGTCTTGACGACAGGCAACGGCGTCGACGCCTTCACGCTGGATCGAGAGATTGGCGAGTTTGTGTTGACGCACCCGCAAATGACCATCCCCGCGGAGACTCAGGAGTTTGCGATTAACGCCTCCAATGAACGTTTCTGGGAACCACCGGTGCGGCGCTATGTCGAGGAATGTCTGGCGGGAAGGACGGGTATCCGTGGCAAGGACTTCAACATGCGTTGGGTTGCCTCGTTGGTCGCCGATACCTATCGGATATTGACTCGGGGTGGCGTTTTCCTATATCCACTGGACGCTAAGACGCGTGCGCAGGGCGGACGATTACGCTTGCTGTATGAGGCCAATCCGATTGCCTTCCTGGTGGAACAGGCGGGGGGTCTCGCCTCGACCGGGCGCGGCCGAATAATGGATATCGTGCCAACGGATTTGCATCAACGCGTCCCTTTAGTGTTTGGTTCCCGAGCGGAGATCGAACGCATTGCCGGTTACCATAAGGACTACATCAGCGGCAAAGATTCAGCCTCAATCGATTCACCCTTGTTTTCCACGCGCTCCCTGTTCCGCACCCAATAACAGGCACAACAAGTACAACGCGTCGCTGCTGGTCCTAAGGAGTCCTTATGTCGGTTAAGCATCCAATTATCGCTATCACCGGGTCGTCCGGTGCCGGCACATCCACCGTGATGCGAACGTTCCAGCACATCTTCCGTCGCGACAACGTCAAAGCCGTACTCGTCGAAGGCGATTCCTTCCATCGCTATGACCGTCAGTCGATGAAGGTAGCGATGGAAGAGGCCCGCCTGGCCGGCAATATTCACTTCAGCCACTTTGGCCCCGATGCGAATCTGCTTGAAGAACTTGAGGCGCTATTCAAGCACTACGGAGCCACCGGGCGCGGCAAACTAAGAAAGTACCTACACGACGAAGGGGAAGCCGCTCCTTACAAACAGGCACCCGGAACCTTCACGCCGTGGGAAGACATCCCGAAAGAGGCGGAGTTGCTGTTTTATGAAGGCTTACACGGCGCCGTGGTGCACAACGACATCAATGTTGCCAAGCACGTGGACCTGTTGATTGGCGTCGTGCCGATCATCAACCTCGAATGGACGCAAAAGCTGCACCGCGACAAGATGCAGCGCGGCTACTCGACCGAGGCCGTGGTGGATACCATCCTGCGCCGCATGCCGGATTACGTGAACTACATCACGCCGCAGTTTTCACGTACCCATGTCAATTTTCAGCGCGTACCTACCGTGGATACGTCGAATCCGTTTATTGCCCGCGACGTTCCATCGGCCGATGAAAGTTTTGTCGTGATCCGCTTTGCCAATCCGGCGGGTATCGACTTCCCGTATCTGCTGTCTATGATCAACGATTCATTCATGTCGCGCCATAACATCATCGTGGTTCCCGGCGGCAAAATGGAGCTGGCAATGCAGTTGATCTTCACGCCGATGATTCTGCGCTTGATCGCCAACAGCAAGCGCGCCTGACTAATTAGCGTGAAATACACGGTACGGAGCGCCCCGTGACAATCGAGCGAAGCGAGCAAAGATCCGCAGCGGCGCGGACAGGATTTTCGCCTGCCCCGCCTTGCTGCGCAGCTGTTTTATCAGTCCCCCTCGCCTGGGCGAGGGCCGGG
>Ga0163144_10028301_pt1 | contig 10811 bp, 6 predicted proteins | sample OliLak19BULKMAT1_FD_123175 | JGI IMG/M metagenome (GOLD analysis project Ga0163144, IMG submission 123175) | Freshwater microbial mat bacterial communities from Lake Vanda, McMurdo Dry Valleys, Antarctica - Oligotrophic Lake LV.19.BULKMAT1 | ecosystem: Environmental > Aquatic > Freshwater > Lake... | reverse complement strand
GGAGAAACTCGGGCCGGCGAACGCGGAGAAACTCTTCGCCAACCGCTACGACCACGAGCGCGAGCACTCAATCGAACTGCAGATCCCGTGGATTCAGCACTGCCTGGGCCTCGATGAGAATGGCAAGTTCCCCAAGGTCTTCGGCGCGCTCATCCACGATCCCACCGTGAATAACGGCGAGAGTTATGACGGCAAGGGGCTTTCATTCGATGCGTTCGTCAACGCCCTGCGCGATGCGCTCGCCGAGTTGCCGGGGCGGACGCTCGTGGTTTCATCCGCGGACCTCAGCCACGTCGGTCAGGCCTTCGGCGACCAGCGTGCGGTCGCGGGCGAAGACCCGGACGCGGAAGAGTTTCGCACGACGACCTTCACGCACGATCGCGAGATGATCCAACTCGTCGGCGAAGGCAAGGTCGATGAACTGGTCGCGAGCATGGCGTGGCAGCAAAACCCCACGCGCTGGTGCAGCATCGGGAACATCGTCGCGGCGTTCAAGATCGTCCAGCCGGAGAAGGTTCACATCTACAACTACACCGCCGCGCTTGATGAGCAAAGCCAGAGTCTGGTGAGCAGCGTCGGCATGGCGATGGAGTAGCGCTACAGCGTCACAACCTGGTACTTGGCGGGCAACTCGGCTTCGATCGCGTACTTCTCTTTCAGTTTCGCCGCGAGCTTGGTGCGCTGAGGGTCTTCGCCGTGCGTGAGCATGACCCGAGGCTTAAACTGCGCGAGCGGCTCGAACCATCGGAGCAGTTCGTTCTGGCCCGCATGGCCGGAGAAACCGCCCAGCGTGTGGATGGTCGCGCGGACGGGGATCATCTGGCGGTGGATCTGGACTTCTTTCCAGCCGTCGATCAGTTTGCGCCCGAGTGAACCCCGCGCCGCGTAGCCGACCATGACAACGCTTACGCCCTTCCGCCAGAGGTTGTGCTTGAGGTGGTGGACGATGCGCCCTCCATCGCACATGCCGCCGCCGGCGATGATCACGGCACATCCCTCAAGATCGTTGAGCGACCGGGATTCCTCGCCGGTCTGAAGGTAACGGAGATTGCGCAGGTCAAGGGAGATTTGCCTCCGGCCCGCAAGCTCCGACGCTTCGGCGTCAAAGAGCGCCTGGTGCTTGATGTAGAGTTCGGTTGCTTTGATGGCCATCGGGCTGTCGAGAAAGATGGGGAACTCGGGCATCTTTCCGCCCCGCATCATCTCGGCCAGATGATACAGAATCTGCTGCGTGCGACCGAGAGCGAAGGCGGGGATGAGGATTTTTTCCCTCGCCCAGACCGCATCGTGGATCACCTGCTGAAACTCCGCCACGGTTTCTTCGTTTGAACGATGGTCACGATCCCCGTACGTTGATTCGAGAAAGAGAAGGTCGGCCGCGCCCTCGAATGGAGTCGGGTCGCGAAGCAGGGGGACACCCCAGCGCCCCACATCCGCCGAGAAAAGCACGCGGCGCCTTTGGCCGTCCTCTTCGATCAGCATTTCGATGCTCGCGGAGCCCAGGATGTGGCCGGCATCGATGAACCGGATCGAAATGCCCTGAGCGATCTCGCGCAACTGGTTGTAGGGAACAGCACGAACGAGCGGAATCAGCCCGGCCGCGTCGGCGCGGTCGTAGAGGGGTTCGATGAGCGGACGGCCTTCGATTCTGCGGTAGCGGTTATCGCGGGCGTTGTCGGCTTCCTGAATCTTGGTTGAATCCTCGAGGATCAGCGTTGCAAAATCGACCGTGGCGGGCGTCGCGTAGATCGGACAGTTCAGGCCGCGCCGGGCCAGAAGCGGGAAGCGCCCGCAGTGGTCAAGGTGCGCGTGCGAGAGAACCGCGGCGGTCAACTGTGCCGGATTCATCGGGCCGAAGTCGCGGTTGGTCGGATCGTCGTTGTGGCCGTGCCCCTGGAACATACCGCAGTCAACGACGACTTTGGCTTTGGCTGTTTCAACAAGGTAGCACGAGCCGGTCACTTCGCCGCCGGATGCGCCGCAGAGCGTGATTTGCATCGGGTACGGTAGGGACGGAACAGTCGCGGATGAAAGACGAAGACAGATGTCGCCGCGCATTAAAGACAATTAACACGGATCGGAGTGGGTTCAGGGCGATGAGGGAACCCATGTCAGCAGGAGGGCTCTAACGGAAATATTGGTTTTCTTGGGCTTGAGACTGACTGAGCCGATCGGTTCCGCGGCGGGGTCCAGTTTGCCGGTTGAATCCCGCAACTCTTCCTGGAACTCGATCTCGAGGTCGGCCAGTTGCTGTCGCAACGTGGCGGCGTTATCCTGGGCGCGGTCAATATCCGAGACTTCTTTGGATCGGCGGCTCGCGCCTTTGGCGGCGGTCGTGGCCCGGCTCACGTTTGCTGCGCTCATCACTTTGCGGCCCAGGAATGCGCCCAGAATCGCGCCGCCCACCGAGAGAAGCGTGGATGATGTCGCGTTGCTTGCCTGCTCTTTCTGAACCTCGACGGCCTGCTCGGCGCGGCGGATGCGGTCCTGCACCGCCGAGAGCTTTGGAGCATATTTCGCCCGGAGTTTCGCGCTGGTCTGGTCGCGCTCTTCGCGGGCTGCCTGGGCCAACCTGGCGCGGAAGTCTCGCTCGGTTTCATCGGGTTTGCTGACCATTTTAAGGGGCGCGAACGTGAGCAATTCCAGCTTGTGTTTTCGGAAGACCGAATCCGCAAAGGCCTTTTTCCAAGCATCGAAGGATTTGGGTTTGCTGGCATCGGGAGGCAGGTCGCCGAAGCTCGCGCCCTCCCGGGGTTGGCGGTCGAGGTCTTCATCGGTGAGGTCGGTAGGTTCAGAGAGGCTCCAATCGACGGGGGCGATGCTGTCGATGGTGATGTCGGTGAAGTACGCCGCGGCAACTTCGATGTCAATGCCGGACTTTGGATCGCTGTAGTAGATGCTGGCTAACCCGAGGAGCCTTGGTTGATAGCGGGGCGGCGCGGTGGCGCGGGAAGCGACGTAAAACTGGGGGATCTCGGGGGGAAGAACGGGGCGAGATGAGGAGCGCGTTTCGGCTTGGGGAGATGGACGTGGCGAAGGGCCGGGTGAAACGCTCGCTTTGCGGTCGGGCGCGTTGCCCACGAATGCGGAGTCGGCAGGCGGTTGGGCAGTTGACGTCGCGGTTGCTGAAAGAGTCTTGATTTGCTGCCGCGTGAGCGGACCCCGCAGATAAGAAAGACACCATCGCGTCTCGAAAATTTCAGGGTGATCTTCGTGAACGTTGTTCATGAGGAAGACGCGGGGGCCGAGTGCCGAGATGGCGCGGTCGGCATCGGCGCGGCTGAATTTTGCGGAGGCGCTGGCGGCGGCGCCTTCGAGGCCATCGAGGACGCGGTCTTTGTCGCGCTGGGTTTGCAGGCGGCCGATGAACCATGTGCCTGCATTGGAAAGACCCTTGTAGTCGATATCGACTGGATTTTGCGTAGCAAAGATGCAGCCGACACCGAAGGCGCGGGCCTGCTTCATCAGCGTGAGCATCGGCTGCTTGCTGGGCGGATTAGCAACGGGCGGAAAATAGCCGGCGATTTCATCCATGTAGAGCAGGGCCCGGAGGCTGGTGGTGCCGCTCTGGGTGCGGACCCAGCCGAGCATCTGGTTGAGCAGAAGCGAAACGAAGAACATGCGCTCGGCATCGTTGAGGTGCGCGATCGAAAAGACGGCGACGCGCGGCTTGCCCTGGGGTGTGTAGAGGATCGACTGGATATCCAGCGGGATGCCTTCCATCCACGCGGAAAAGCCGGGCGCCGCGACGAGGTTGTTGAGTTGCATCGCGAGTTGGAACCGATCTTTCGCGGGGAAGACCGATTCGAGTTCCATCACGCCCAGTTTGGTGAAGGGCGGGGCTTGGATGTGGTGGATGAGGGTTGGGATGTCGAGGCTTTGGCCATCGGTCCATGCGCGGGCGAAGATGTTTGAAAGGAGAATGTGTTCGCGGCTCTGTCCAGTCTCCGCGGTGACTCCCATCAGGCCCATGAGGCTGGTCGCCGTACCAGAACACCGCTCGCGGAAGAGTTCATTGTCTTCGATGATTTCCTTGGCCGGGCAGTCGAAGGATTTGAGCACCGAAACCTGGATACCGGCCGAACTCCCGGGGGTGTAAATGGCGAAGTCCGCCGCGGATTTGAGGCGCTGGATGCGAGCGCCATCCTGATCCCATTCCGCGAGGCCCGAGGCCCAGAGGCTTGCCTGTGCCGCGGCGAACTGGTCGGGGGTTTGGTTCGCCTTTCTCGCATCATCCTGATTGATCCACGGCGCAAAGTCGGCGGGCTGAAGGTTGGGAAAGGTGAGTAGAAGATTCGAAAGGTCGCCCTTGGGGTCGATGACGATCGAGGGAATGCCATCAATCGCGGCTTCTTCGATCAGGCCGATGCACAGGCCGGTCTTGCCGCTGCCGGTCATGCCGACGCAAACGGCGTGTGTGACGAGGTCTTTCGAGTCGTAGAGAAGAAGGTCTTCGGTACGCTTGCGCGCGGCGAGGTCGTAGGTTTTGCCCAGGTAGAAGGAGCCGAGTTTTTCGTACGAGGGGGTTGTCATTGGTGGGTTGTAGGGCGGAAGAGGGAACACGGAGAACGCGGAACGCGCCGAGGAACGTGGAGGGGAAGAGGATAGAGAGGAAGGAATGGATTGGCGTGGGAGGGTAACAGATGCGGAGGTGACACCCCGCCCGAGCCCATCTTCCCCCAACTTTGACAAATTGCCTCCCCTCTCCGAGATTCAAGACCACAAGAAATTCTTTTTTGCGAGCTCGCAACGCTGCGGCCTTGAATTACTGAACCTCCATTGATGTACCCAATCGGGCCAGTTCAATGAACCGACGTTGAGTTGGGTAAGCGTTGGAAATGATGTACCAAGTCTGTACGGTCTGGCAGGGAAAAAGTGCTGCAAAGTTTGCGAGAATTCCGACCAGATGCCAAATTAGTTTCGTGATCCTTCGGATCAGCGAGGTACACCCCCCTCTCCGCATATTCTCCCCCATGCCACTCCCCGACCTCCGCCCCCAATCCACCCCTCAAACTCCGCGCACCCCCGCCCAAACCGTCGCCCACCTCAAGGCCTTCGACCTTAACCTCAGGTTCTCCGCCGGCATCTGGTTTTTCTCGCCCGCTCCGAGCCGGTTCCACGCCAAATACTCCCGCGACCTTTCAATCGAGGAACGCCTGGAGATCGCCGCGAAACTGGCCCCTCACGGCCTCGCGGGCATTGAGGCACACTATCCCAACGAGATCAACGAAGAGAACGTGGGCATGTGGCAAGCCTTCGCCAAAGCCAGCGCCATCCGCATCATCACGGTGATCCCGCTGCTCTTTTATGATGCCGCGTTCGAGTTCGGGTCGCTCTCGAATCCCGATCCCACCATCCGCCAGATGGCCATCGACCGCACCATCGGCGCGCTGCGTCTCAACCAGCAACTCGATACCGACTTCGCCATCGTCTGGCCCGGGATCGACGGGTACGAAAATGGATTCGGCATGGATTTCGCCGCGGCGAGAGCCCGGTTCGCAAACGGGCTTGCTCAGGCGATGGATGCGGTCCCCGGCATCCGCATCGCCTTTGAGCCAAAGCCCTACGAGCCGCGCGGTCACATCCTTTACGGCACCACGCCCGAAGGAATTCTCCTTGGCCGCGATGTCGAAGCCCAACTCACAAATCCCGCCAACCGCAAACTGCTGGATGAAGGCCACGCTCTCTGCTGCATGAATCCTGAGATCGGCCACGTCCTCATGGGTTACGAAGACCTCGCCTACGCCTATTCATGGCCGCTCAGCGAAGGGCGCCTCGCCCACACCCACTGGAACAGCCAGCCTCTGGGCAACTACGACCAGGACCTGGGTGTGGGCGTCATCTCCCCCGAACTCGTCGAGGGCCTCCTCTACACCATGAAAATGCACTCCTACCGCGGCTACTTCGGCATCGACATCAACCCCGAGCGCTGCCCCGTCGATGTCGCCCTCCGCAACTCCTTCGATGCCATCCGCGCGGCCAACGACCGCGTTAACTCGCTCGATCACGAATCAATCGCCGCGGCACACGCCAGGCCCGCCGCCGCCCGCGGCTACCTCGAGGCCTACCTCACGCGGGCGCGGGCAACTTCCGCCGCGAAACTCAGCAAGATCGAACCTCTCAAGTTGTGACCGTCCCACCCGTCCCATCCGTCCCACCCGTCCCACCCGTGTCACCGAGGTCTGCTTTGAGACCTCGGTGCGAACCGCCGGTCACCACCTTTATGACCTCTGCGCAACGCAGTACCAAATGTCACGAAGCAAGCGGTGCGAGCGAGCGCACATCGCGGCGGGAAACACCGCGACAAACGTCGGTCATGCACGCGCCAAGTCGCGCCTCAGTTCTACCCGTGTCTCCCTCCTCCAATCACGCCTTGACGGCCGTCCCCATCCGAAAAACATGCCCATCCGGATGCCGCAGGTGAAACTCGCGCACACCCCACGGCTCATCCCGCGGCGACATCAGCGTCTCCAGCCCTTGCGCCACGCATTCCCGATACAGCGCGTCCACATCCTCCACCCAAATCATCATCCACACGCCGCGGCCCTCATCTCCCACGCCGCCATCTTTTCCGCGCCCGCCCTGCCCATCGAGACACACGAAAATCTCGAAGTGCCCGCAGCCCACCGCCCCAAAGGTGGGCGGCCTGTTGGGATCATTGTGGTAGTCCCAGCACTTGCGCCAGCCGAGTTTCGCAAACCAGGCGAAACTCTGGGTGATGTCGGATACGTTGAGAATGGGGGTGATGTGCTTGGGAACCATCGAATGAACTCCGTGCGCGTGTTGCCGAGTTGTCCAAGCGAAACGGTACGGAGGTAGATCGTGCCACCGTGGTCTGCTTTGAGACCTCGGTGTGAAACGCCAGTCGCGACCGTCCACTTTTCGCCGGCGCGCCGAGCGGAACGGCCACGCCCTACGCCCTCAACGCCGCTGCCAGCCGCGTCTGCATGTCGTCCCTGCCGACCAACTCAAAGACGCACTTTCCGCCGCTCCGCGCCGCCCAAAGCCGCCCGATCACGTCCTTCTCCTCAGTGTCCTTGTTCGTGAGGCGATCCGCCCCCTTGTACTCGATTACCGCGATTCGCCCGTCCCTGAGCATGGCGACAAAGTCGGGATAGAAGCCCCGAGCCGCCAGCGGAAGGCGGAACGCAAACAACCCCGCTCTGAGGTTCTTCACCCAGTACGCGACGTTGGGGTGATCGGCGATCAGCGCAGCGCACCGAGCCTCTTCGGGGTCCATCGCTCCGATGTTCGCGTAGTAGTGGTTTTTGAGTACCAGATCGCCCTCGTAGTTGCTGGGCGCGGGGTAGATCCCGATCTTCTTTGGAAACTCAAAGACCACTTCGGGGCGGCACTCGACCTTCGGCCCTTTTCCATCGAACAGCACGGCCTGATAGGTTGCGACCTGCGCCTTGAGCCGGTGCGCATCGATGCGGTGGTCGATCGCCGCGACCAGCCGCCAGCGTAGCGGCAGCAGCGTGTCAAAGGCCAACCCGCGTTTGGCGTTCAGGTGTGCAAACACCTGATCCAGAAACGCCCGCTTCTGCGGCTGCGTCGCCTCGGGAACCTTTAACTCGCCGTCCAGCCAGTCCACAAAACCCTCGGGTGTCTTGGGCCCCCGCAGGTCGCGGAGTTGCATCTGTTCGGCAAGGCGCGTCAGCAGTTCGACGGTGAGTTTGCCCTCGGCCTTCACGTCGATGGTGGCCCCGGTTGCGTTCGTCTTGTCCGGGTCGAGCGCATCCTCTCCCAGCGCGGCATCGCACTCATCGAGCGTCCAGGCGATGTCCGCATCGGTCGGGTCGAACAAGTTCCAGCCGTTGGGCGCTGCCGCGTCCACAACAGCCAGTTGCGGCACGTTGAACAGGTCGCCAAAGTACGCCGGATTGGTGGGCCTGTTCTCGGTCTTGTTGCGAACCTTTGCCACCGCGCGCCGGTCCTCCGGTTTGTCGAAGACCGCTGTGAGTGCGTCAGCCTGCTTGGTCGTGAGCAACCCGCCCTTCCACACGATCTCGGTCTCTTTCGTGTCGGCGCGGGTCTGGAAGTCCACGTGGTCGCGCACGTCCTTGGGCAGCGCGGCGATGGCCTTCTCGCTCGGCTTGCCGGTCACAACCTCGAAGACCGCTTCGGACGGGTTGAACAGCCCGACCCCGACCCCCGCACCTCCCTTGCCCCCTTCATCCACCACCGCCGCCTCAGCCTCGTACCGCTCGAAGCCGCTCTCGACCAGCGCATCCTTGATCGACGCCGCCGCTGCTCCAAACTCTTTGCTGGTGACGTAGGCGTACGCCTCGTTGAGCGCATCAGTCTGCTTGAACTTCGCGTACGGGAGCCGCAGGACCCTTCCGAGCAACTGTTCAACAGCCCCCTTGGCCGACAGGTTCGCCACACTACACAGCACGTAGGCGAACGGGCAATCCCACCCCTCGCGCAGCGCGTTGATAGTGATGACGAACTTCAGCGGGCAGTCGCGGGCCAGCGGTTCCTCGGGGAGTTCGTCCTTGTCGAGGGCCTTGATAGCCACCTCGTTTTCGACTACGCCGAAATCCTTGATGAGCCACGCCTTCAGCACGTCGGGCGTAATACGTTCTTCGCCCTCACTCTTGCTCTGGGCTTGGAAGAGAACGATGGGCCGGATGTATTCGCCGCTGGTCTTCTCTTCCTCTGCCGCCAGGCGTTCCAGTTCCTCCCGCTTGGCGATGGCCGAGGAGATCGCCTCGTGCGGGTTGCCGCGCTCCACCAGCCGGATCGGCATCTTGATCATCTGGGCCGCCTTCAACTCGGCGGCGGAAACGCTAAATAGGATGTTGCTGCCGATCTTGGTCTTGGTGTGCGCCGCGGGAGTTGCGGTAAACTCAATGATGCCCGAGGGGTTGAACCGCCGGAGCGTTTCATAGGAAAGATCGCTCCGCGCGTTGTGTGCCTCATCCACAATCACCAGCGGCATGCGCAGCCGGAAGACGTTGGCCAGACTCTTGGCGAACGTCCCGCCCTCAGCAACCGGGTTCCCGTCCGCATCGGTCTGTTCTAGCAGCGCGAGTTGCGTTGGCGTCAGGTTCGCAAAATGATCCATCAACTCGCCGTTGCCGCGATAGACCAGCCGCCCCTCTTTCGCGGCCACCCGAAACGTCTGCATCGTCGCCACGACGACCGTCGTGTCGGCATCCAGCGTGCCGGGCTTGACCGACAGGGCTTCTTCGGTGGAAAGGACAGTGACGCACCCCTTGAACGCCTCATCGAGAGCGGCCCGGTACGGATGCCGCCTGTCGCGCAGGGCCTTCAAGGTCTGTTCGACAATCGTCTTGCTGGGAGCAAGCCACAGCACCATCGCTCGCTCTGTGTGTAGAAACGCTCGCGCCGCCACGCCCACGGCGTGGGCCGCGATGATGGTCTTGCCCCCGCCCGTGGGCACCCGTAGGCACACATATGGGAACGCTTCACTTTCAGGCCAGCTCGGGATGACCGCATACTCGCTGCGGCGTTGATGCGCATCCATCGGGCGAGAATCGCTTGCGTTAAACGCGGCTTTGGCCCCCTTCTGACGCGCGAGCCGAAGGTACGTGTCTAGCACCTTGAGGCACTCAGATTGATAGCCTTTGAGTTCGTGTGTCACTGCTTAGCGCTCCCCGTGCTGGTCGGTGCCGCCCGCCGAGCCGGGCGGTAACTTCTCCGCGTGCTTGGGCAGCGTCTTCTCTTCGCTTTTGACGCGCCGCTCCAACTTCTTGATGTCTTCAGCGGGAGGCAGGGCCTCGGGCCGAATCCCCCGATCCGCGAGCAGCTTGCGTACGTCTTTGTTGTTCCGCACGTGCTCCGTGGTGATGCCGTGCTCGGTGCTCAGGTCCCTCTCTTTGATGTTGAAGTTGGTGATTTCGTTGGCAAAGTCCTTGGCCTTGATCGTGATGGTGGGCAAAAAGTCGGCCAGCGCTCTCCCCTCGGGCACACCCAGTTTCTTCTTCATGTCCTGAGTCGTCTTGCCCCCAAAGAGGGCCGCGTCCCCCTTGCTGCGGATGATCCCGAAACTCTTCTCGTTCTTCACCCGCTCGTAGATGATGCCCGACAAGGTCTTCTCCGAGCCGGTCAGCTTCTCGCGGGCCGCGAGCCGCTCGACTTCGCCCAGCCGCTGCTCGATGAGTTCCTGCTTGCGGGTCTGGAGGGCGAAGTAGGTCTGCGCGAACGCCACCTCGTGCTTGCGTGGGTCGCCGTTCTGTGCTATCAGATAGCACGCGTAGCGGGTCAGAGCGACATCATCGATCTGCCGCTGCGCCCCCGAGCCCAGATCGACCATTGTCCCGACGTCGGCAAAATGGTCCATCACGCTCTGGCCGCTGTTCTGGCAGGCGGTTTTGGCCTTTTCGACGACCTGCAGGAAGTTGTCCCACTTCGCGTACCCGAGCGTCTCCTGCAGTTGCCGCGCGTGCCAATACTCCACGCCCTCACAGGTCTGCGTGATGGCGTTGAACGCTCCGTACAACTGTGTCACCAGTTCATTCTTCATGCTTGTCATCCTCCAACTGGTCTGCGTCCAAGCCTACGACACTTTGATCTGATAAGGAATCTGTCGGAACGTCACGCCCTCGCGCTTGAGACGAGCGGCCCCGAGCCGGCACGCCTCGCCGAAGACCACGCGCGGCCCGTCATGCCCGCGCAACTCCGCCAACACATCGCCCGTCAGCACGTTGCCCCCGTCGGGGCGCTTGTCGCCCAGAACGCCGTTAAAGAGGAGGTAGTAAGCCGTCCCCCGGCACGCGCCGATCAGCGGCGAGCGCTTGCCGTTGACTTTCTTCGGGATCGGCTCGCCCGTCTCGGTGAAGAAG
>Ga0163144_10028300_pt1 | contig 10811 bp, 2 predicted proteins | sample OliLak19BULKMAT1_FD_123175 | JGI IMG/M metagenome (GOLD analysis project Ga0163144, IMG submission 123175) | Freshwater microbial mat bacterial communities from Lake Vanda, McMurdo Dry Valleys, Antarctica - Oligotrophic Lake LV.19.BULKMAT1 | ecosystem: Environmental > Aquatic > Freshwater > Lake... | reverse complement strand
CTGGCTCGTTGGTAACGCTCACGAACCTGACTGGCGTCCAGGTAACAAACACCATTGATCTGACCTTCGCGGGCACTCTCACCGTGAACACGGGCTCCGGTGGTCTGAATCTTGCCGGTGTGATCCAAAACACCGGCAGTTTGACCAAGACCGGTAACAACACACTCACCCTCTCGGGCACCAATACCTACACCGGGACGACTACCGTCTCGGGTGGCATCCTGGCGATTCCGAACGCTGCCTCACTGGGGTCGGGGCCGTTGGTCATCAGCAGCGGCACCGTGGCCTTGAGCTACACCGGCACGCGGCAGGTGTCGGCGCTGACCCTGGGATCTACCGTCCAGACGAACTATGGCACCTATGGCTCCCTGGCTTCCGCGGCCACGTATAAGAGCAGTTCCTTCACCGGCAACGGCACGGTGACGCGAGCCCCCGCGACCAGCACGGCGCTGGCTCTCACGACCGGCTCCACGCCGGCCAATCAGGGGACTTCGCTGACTTTCACCGCCACGGTCGCGGGCAGCACCCCGACGGGCAACGTCGCGTTCTATGCCGGTGCCACCCTGATCGGCACCACCGCGCTGAACGGTTCGTTTCAGGCCAGCGTGACCACCAGTAGCCTGGCACCCGGCTCTTACAACATCACGGCGAAGTATGCGGGCGATGCGAATGACGGCCCCAGTAACTCAGCAGCGCTGCCCGTCCAGGTATTGGCTACGTCCACCCCACCCGCGGCACCCGGCAATCTGGCCGCGACGCCGGGGAGCAACGCGGTGGGTTTGACGTGGACGGCCTCGGGTGGAGCGACGGGCTATGTCGTGAAGCGTTCGCCGACCAATGGCGGACCTTACGTCGGCGTCGGCACGGCGAGCGCCACGAGTTTCAATGATACGCCCGCGACGAATGGCACGACCTACTTCTATGTGGTGTCTGCGACGAACAATGGAGGCGAGGGCAGTAACTCCACGCAAGTCACCGCGACGCCGGCGGGGCTGCCCTCCACGACGTCCCTGGCATCCTCCCAAGGTGCCGCGGCGACTTATGGAACCTCGGTGATCTTTACCGCGACCGTGACGGTGAGTGGAGGGCCGGCCACGGGAGTGGTGACATTCCGGGACGGGGCCACGGTTCTCGGGACGGGTAGTTTGAATGGCTCCAGTCAGGCGACCTACGCCACGGCGGCGCTGGCCTTCGGGGCTCATTCGATCACCGCCAGTTATGCCGGGGATGCCACTTTCTCGGCAAGCACCTCCCCCGCGTTTGGTTACACGGTCAATGCAAAGCCGGTGACCATTACCGGGGTGACCGCCGCCAGCAAGGTGTATAATGCCAGCAACACGGCGACCCTCAGCGGTGGCACGGTGTCCGGCGTGGTCAATGGGGACACCGTCACGGTGGTCGCTGGGACTGGCACCTTCGCCAGCGCCAATGTCGGCACGTGGGCGGTGACAGCCACCGGTTATTCGCTCGGGGGGAGTGGGGCAGGGAACTATGTGTTGTCCGCCCAGCCGACCGTGCCGAATGCCTCGATCACCGCGCGTCCGATCCAACTTACCGGCGCACGAGTCTATGACGGCACGGCCATCGCCGCGGCGGGCATCCTGACGATTCAAAACAACCTCGATGGGGGAAATCTTGGTTTGACGGGCAGCGCCAATCTCGCGGGCAAGGATGTCGGCGCGCGGGCGCTCTCGACCGTGGCCGGGGCGACTTTGGTGCGGAGTTCGACGGGGAGCACCGGGGCCAATGCGGCGACCTCGTTCAATGTCACCATGAGTGCGTCCGCAGGGGCGGGAAATACCATGATCGCGGTCATCTCGACGCGCGGCACGGCGGCTGACAGGGTCACTGGCATTACCCAGACTGGGTCCACTTGGTCGCGTGTGACTCAGGCGACAAACACGAATGGCACCACGACGGAAATCTGGTCTGCGCCAGATGTCGCGGGCGGGGGAACGACGGTCACCATTAACCAGGCCTCGTTGCGCTCCGCCGCTGTGGTGATGGAGTATTCCGGTGTTTTGACGGCGGGAGCTGTGGACCAGCTTGCGAGTTCCACCGGCAGCAGCACCGCCCCGGTTACCGGGACGACGCCGACCACGGCCCAAGCCAATGAGTTGTGGGTGGCGGGAGTGGGCTTCATTAGCAGCGCACCGACGCTGGGGAGCATCTCGAATGGCTTCAGTTCCATTACGAGCGCGCAGTCCAGCAATAGCACCGCCAGTAATAACGCCAAGGTCTATGCCCTCCAGCGCGTCGTCTCCGCGACGGCAGCGGCGTTTTCCGGTGGTGCCCTCAGTGCGTCGGCGCAGTGGGCCGGTGCCATCGCCACGTTTCGCGCGCTCACACCGACGACGCTGGCTTTGACGGGATCGGCGGCGGGTAACTATACCGTGGTCGGAGCCAGCGGGACGGTGGCCATCAGCGCCAAGGCTCTGACCGTCAGCGGGCAGACTGCGGGTAACAAAGCGTATGACGGGACAACTGGCGCGACCCTTGCCGGGACGGCGGCGCTGCTCGCTGCCGAAGCGCCGGGGACCGGCACGACCGGAGATGGCAAACCCTACACCGGCGACACCGTGACTCTCGGTGGTACGACGGTCGGCGCATTTGGGAACAAACATGCGGGCAACGCGAAACCCGTGACGGTGACCGGCGCAACTCTTGCAGGTGCGCAGGCCGGTAACTACACGCTCACGGCGCCGACCGGTCTTGCCGGGAATATTACCCAACTCCCAATCACGGTAACGGCAGTGACCGCCTCCAAGGTATGGGATGGCACGACCAACGCAACCGGCACGCCGACGCTATCGCCGGTGCTGGTTGCGGGCGACACGACGACCGTGTTAGCGCAGGCGTTTCAAGACCCAGGTGCCGGCGTGGGCAACAAGGTGATCGTTCCGAGCATCGCGATCACCGATGGCAATGGCGGAGCCAACTACGCAGTGACGCTGGTGAACTTCCTCTCCGGCACGATCACGCCGCAATCCATCACCGATTGGCGGACCAGCTATTTCAACCAAGGCGAAATCACTGCCGGGCTGGCGGCGGACGGCGTGGACGCCGATGGGGATGGCATCACTAACCTCGATGAATACCTCCTCGGCACCGATCCCCGGAGCGCAACCCAGCCACCGCTGACCATCACGCGCAATGGCAACAACTGCACGCTGAACTTCGTCGCCCGCGCCGCGACTGGCAATGGTTACGGTGGCTTGACCCGGAAGTATGATCTGATTTCAACCATCGACATCAAGACGCCCAGTTCATGGGCTGGCGTCAGCGGCTTTACGGGCATCGTGGGGAACGGCCAGAACGTCGATGCCGTCCTTCCCATCGCGCCTCCGAACAAGACCTACCGCCTGAAGGTCTGGCTGGAGTAACTCTCACCTTCCATTTTATGCCACCAACTGTGATGACCGTAACGACAACAAAGGAGCGCAACCGCGCTTCTGCCCGCCCGGCGCTGGCCGCTTGGATCTTTGTCTTGTTCCTCGCTGGCGTCTTGGGTCTTCCGCCATCGGCCCGTGCTGCGACCACCATCAATTCCGGTGCCACTTTCACGATTGACGACAGCAACACGACACTCGCCGCGTCGGTGCGCACTTGGAATGAGACGGGAGTTTTGACGATCCGCGGCGGGGGGACGCTCCAAACCCGGCCGAGTCAAACCCCAACGGTCGCCAACAATGCGTCGATTGTTTTCGCTGATCTTAATTCCGGGATCAGTAACACCCTTGCGCTCCGGTTCAATGGCAACGACAGCCACTTTACATTCAGCGGCCCGATAACGTCCACCGCGACCGTCGCGCAGACTCTCACGGTTTTCACGGGTTACAGCGGAAACGGGGACCGCGAGTCAGTCACTTTCAACTCCGCGATCCCCAATACCGGCAACGGCAGTGCCCTGTCGCTGCAAGTCACCTTTCAGACGCAGACGGGTTCCCAGAGTTATGTGAGCCTTCCGGCGAGCAACACCTTCACCGGGCCGATCACCTTATTGAAGGGGAACAGTGTGATCACTTCTTACTTCACGATTGGTGGAGTGCGCACCAATGCGGGGAGCACGCCGGGGACGGGCAAGCTGGGTGGCGGCAATTACCCAGGGAATATTGCCCTGGCGACCACCACCATCCTTAACTATCTCAGCTCGGCAACCCAGACCCTGTCCGGCGCGATTTCCGGCGCGGGCAGTCTCAGTGTGGGTGGCGGCGGCACCGTGACCCTCTCCGGGGTCAGCACCTTCGCGGGCAATACGACCATCGCCGCCGGAAGCGCATTGGTCCTCGCCAGCACCACCGGCGATTACAAGTTCACCGTCACCGATACAACCACGAACAAAATCACCGGCGGGGGAACCGCCACCCTCAATGGAAAGTTCACCATTGATAGCTCGGCGGTCACGGTCACAAGCGGTTCCTGGACCTTAGTTGATGCCACCACGAAGTCCTTCGGTGGCACCTTTAACCTAGCCGGTTTCACAGGTCCCGTCAGCAACGTCCATACCAAGGTGATCGGAGGCCAGAACTGGACTTTCAACACGACAACCGGCGTGCTCGGTCTCACTTCCAAGGCAATCATTACGTCTTTCGGTATTCCTGGCTCCACTGGCGTCATCAATCAGGTCGCTAAGACCATTTCGTTGACCGTGCCGTATGGAACGTCGTTGTCCACCCTTGCGCCGACCTTCACCCTGACTACCGGAACGTGCAATCCGGTGAGCGGCGTGGCCCCGTCACCGTCCTTCGCCGCCGCCAACCCGGCGACCTACACCGTGACCGACGGAGCTACGGTGAACAACTATGCCGTGACGGTCAGCGTCACACCGGCAAGTTCGTTGAAGGACATCCTGACCTGCGATTTCGGCGCACTGGGTGCGGCCACCATCACGGGAACCAGCATCGTGCTCACGGTGCCGCCGAGTCAGGCCGTGACCGCGCTCGCGCCGACCTTCACCATTTCGCAGTTTGCCACCGTCAGCCCGGCTTCGGGCAGCACGCAAAATTTCACCAATCCTGTCACTTATACCGTCACCGCACAGAATGGGACCACCAAGGTTTATACCGTGACCGTGCAGACCTATGCGGCATGGGCGCATTTCGGGTCGCTTTACATCATCACGACTCCGGAGGGCGCAAACATTCCCGCCGGCGCGACGGAGACGAATTTTCCGCTTCTGGTGCGACTGAGCAGTGCCAACTTCAACTTCAGTGAGGCGCAGTCCGACGGGCGCGACATTCGGTTTACCACGGCGGCCGGCGCGGCGCTGTCATATCAGATTGAACAGTGGGACGCCGTCAATGAAGTCGCCAGCATCTGGGTCAAGGTTCCGACGATCACGGGGAATGCCCGGCAGGAGATCAAGATGTATTGGGGGAAGTCCGGCGTGCCGGCGGAATCCAACGGAGCGGCGGTGTTCAACGCCGCGAATGGGTATGCCGCGGTGATTCACATGAACGAGACGGTCGTGGACGAAGTGGGCTCGGTCTCTCCGTCCAATTCGGGCACGACCCTGGCCACGGGGATGATCGGCAAAGGCCGGAATTTTGCCGCCGGTCAAGGCATCAGTTGCGGGACGAATATCACTTCCTTCCCGACCGGTGCCAATTTCCATTCAACGCAAGCATGGTTCAGAACTGATGCCGTCAACACCACGGTGGTCGGCTGGGGCCAGGAACAAGGGCAGGGTAAAGTCGTGATGCAGTTGGCCAGTCCGCTGCATGTCAAAGTGGATTGTTATTTTTCCGGCGGCAGCGTGACCGGCGGGAGCACCCTGCCGATGGGCCAATGGGCTCATGCCGTCCATACTTATCAGAACGGTGCGGCGAAGCTTTATGTGAATGGCGTCCTCGATGGCAGTTCCAGCGGTGCCGCAATGAATATCCCCAGTCCCGCCCAAATGCTTATCGGCGGCTGGGGTGGTTACAGCTTCGCCGGCGACATGGACGAAGTCCGCATTTCCAAAGTGACCCGTTCGGCCAACTGGGTCAAAATGGAATATGAGAACCAGAAGCCGCTGCAAACCATGCTAGGGACACTGGTGCAGGCGGGCTCGACGTTCTCGGCCGCTCCCGCCTCGGTGACGATGAATGAAGGCACCAGCGCAAATTTCACCGGGCAAGCAGGTGGTGCCCAGAAGGTGTATTGGATTTACAAAGTAGGTGCCCAGGAGACGGTGCTTGCGGTGGATCAGTTCACCTTGAATGTGGCGGCGGGTCGGGTGACGGGCAGTCAGGCTTATGTGATTCAGTTCAAGGGCATCTATCCAGCCGGCATCCAGACCGTCGATATTCCCGTTACGGTCACGGAGAGCATTCCCGACCCGATCTTCACGCTGACTTCACCGGATACGTGGAACGGACGGGACACGATCACGGTGACACCAAACATTTCTAACCTAGTCGCCATGCAGGCGGCAGGTGCTGGCACGCTGAACTACAAATGGAGCGTCAATGGGGTGGCCGTGCTCAAGCAGATCTCGCCCGGAGTCTTGACCCTGCTTCGCTCGCAGGGGAGCGGAGCCATGACCGTGAGCCTGACGATGGACAATGGGGGAGGCCCGGTCACTGTGACGAAAATCATTACCGTTCAGGAGCCGGCCAGCGACGCGTGGGTGCAGCGGACTCCGGTGGCCAACGAAAAGCCGGTGAACAATCAGTTCTTCGCCCGCGACAACACGGGTTTTGGGACGATCTATTACTGGGGCACCCAAGCCGCTCCGGCCACCGAGGTTTATCTCAAGATTTACAAGACCGAAACCGGTTCGGATGTAATTTACTCCACCCAATACCAAACGCTGGTGGCCACCGCGTATTCCTTCGCCGTGCCGATTGCGGCGGGCAAGTTCAACTACAAGGTGACCTATGGCACGAGGTCAGGGGGCGTGGATTCCGCCCCGCTGGCGACCGTGACCAACCTGCTCTGCGGCGATGCCTACATCATCGAAGGACAATCCAACGCCCTAGCCACCGATAACTCCGCGCCCAATGACTCAACGACCGACCCGTGGATTCGCACGTATGGGCTGACCTTGGGCTGGGGCAGCGCGATCAGCAAAGGCTCGGAACTGCAACTGGGTCTGTGGGGCTGGTATTTGGCCAAGCGGCTGACGGTGAACGACAACATGCCGATCTGCATTATCAATGCGGCGGTCGGCGGCACTCGGATTGATCAGCACATGCCGAATCCCGCGGGGCGCGGGACGGCGGGCAGCTTGTATTCGATTTATGCCAATCTGTATAACCGCGTGGTGGGGGCGAAGCTGACGCACGGCATTCGCGGCGTGCTGTGGCATCAGGGAGAACAGGATCAGGGGGCCGGCGGCCCGGACGGGGATTATGACTACAAGTTTTACCAGCAATACTTCGTGGACATGTCGGCGGCGTGGAAACAGGACTTCCCAAACATCCGCAACTATTACGTGTTTCAGATCTGGCCGGCGGCCTGCGGCGATGTATCCAGAAACGACCAGTTGCGCGAGGTGCAGCGGTCTCTCTCGCGGCTCTACTCGAATATGCGCGTAATGAGCACGCTGGGCATCGTGCCGGGATCAAGCTGCCATTACGGTGCGGCGGGTTATCAGGTCTTCTCCGATCTGATCGGACCGCTCGTGGAGGTGGATCACTACGGCTACGTTCCTGCTGCGCCGGTCACAGCGCCGGACTTGAAGCGGGCTTACTTCACCACCGCCACGAACAACGAAGTCACGCTCGATTTTGGCCAGAACATGGCTTGGAACCTGGCGACGGCTTCGAGTTTGTTCTTTTTGGCAGACGTGAATGGCACGGCGGTCGGCACGGTCACCGGGGGAAGCGTCTCGGGCAACTTGGTCAGGGTGAATGTCACCGGGGCGGCGGCAGCGACGACGATTACCTATCTGAAAGGCACGGTCTCCTGGAACCAGACCAATATCCTTAAAGGCACCAATGGCATCGCGGCTCTGACCTTTGCCGATGTGGCCATCGCGCCACCGGCACCCACGGGTCTTTCCGCCACCGCAGGCAGCAACCAGGTGGCTCTGAGCTGGACGGCATCTGCCGGAGCGACGGGCTACAATGTGAGGCGCGCGACGACGAATGGCGGACCTTATACGACCATTGGCACAGCCGTCGGCACGAGTTACACGGATACGGGAGTGACGAGCGGCACGACTTACTACTACGTGGTGTCGGCGACAGTTACTTCGGGTGAAAGCCCGGATTCCACTCAGGTCAGTGCCACGGTGCCGGCGTCGCCTTATGCGGCGTGGGCGGCGGCTCCAGCGCAGGGGCTCACGGCGGGCTTGAATGACGGACCGCTGGACGATCCCGAGCGCGATGGCATTTCCAACCTTCTGGAGTTCATCCTGACCGGTGCGCCAATGACGTCCTCGACCGCCGTTTTGCCGAAACTGAGCCGGACGCTGGGCGGCACTTGGGTCTTCGAATACGACCGGAGCACCGCATCGGTGTCCTCGACCACGCAGGTGGTGGAATACGGTGCCGACTTTGCGGGATGGACGCTGATCCCGGTCACGGCGACCAGCGGCGGTGCGGTGACGATCACGCCGGGGACCCAGACGGACCGTGTGAGCGTCGTCATTCCGGCGGGAAGCGGGAAACAGTTTGTCCGGCTCAGAGTAACCAAATAGCCGAGCCACGCAGGCTGGGCCAAAGGGGAGGACCACCGGAAGGCGGCGGTGCGGAGCGCATCCGTTGCCGTCTCGCCGAGGATTGGGTGGACTTTGAGGGAGTGAGAAATAGTGTTCGCGAGAACATCCATGCCGCCTCTTGTCGAAATTTTTGCCGATGATCCGGCCGCGTCTGCGGCGGGGCCGGCGGGCGTCATCGCGCGGCTGCGCCATCAGCTCGCGGACAAATTTCCCATCGTGCCAAACAAGCCGGGTGGGGTGTGGCCGACGGGGCTGCCGGTGGTGGATGCGGCGGAGGGCGGTCTGCGGCGGGCGGCGGTCACGGAGTTTGCCGGGAGCACGGGTGCGGGGACGCTTTTTCTGCACGCGCTGCGGCGGGCGGTCGGGCAGGTGCGCGGGCTGGCGGCGCTGGTGGATGCGGGGCGCTCGTGGGAGGCGGAGCACGGGGCGGCGGCGCTGGATGCGCGGCTGCTGCTGGTGCAATGCGCGGACGCGACGCAGGCGGTGAAGGCGACGGATTTGCTGCTGCGCGACGGCAATCTCGCGCTGGTGTTGCTCGATTTCCAAGCCTCGCCCGCGGCGGAACTGCGGCGTATCCCGGCGAACACCTGGCACCGTTTCCAGCGGCTCGCGGAGGAAAGCAGCATGGCGCTGGTGGTGCTCACGCGGCAGCCGATGGTCGAGGCCGCGCAGGTGCGCATCGCGGCGGCGGGCGACTGGACGCTCGACGCGCAGCGGCAGGCGCGGCGGGATTTGCTGGCGGCCCTGCCCGCGCAGGTCTTTCTCCGCCGGACGCGGACGCGCGCGTGGCCGGTGCCGGAAAGTGCCGCCGCGCGCGCCTGAGGAGGTCCGATGTTTGCCGTCCTGCTGCTGCCCCATTTCCGCCTGCAAGCGGCGCTCCGTCATCGCGCGGAACTGCGCGGGCGCGCGGTGGCGCTCGTGGAGACGGACGAGGCGCGGAGCGGTCTGCGGGAAATCAATGCCGTGGCCGCGGCGGCGGGCGTGGTGCCGGGGCAGACGGCGTCGCAAGCGCTGGCGCGTTGCGCGGAACTGACGCTGCTCCCGCGCTCTCCCGCGCAGGAGCAGGCCGCGCAGGCGGCGCTGCTGGAAATCGCCCTGACGCTTTCGCCCGAAGTCGAAGCCACGGCGGACGGCTACGCGACCATTGATCTCCGCCGGACGCGGGACTCCGACTGGCCGGCGCTGGCCGAGCGCGCGGTGGCGGCGCTGGCCGGGCTGCAGCTCGCGGCGCAGGCGGGCGTGGGGCCAAACGCGGACCTCGCCTTTCTCGCCGCGCGGCAGGCCAGGTCCGTGCTGGTCGTGCAGTCGCCCACGGCGTTTCTCGCGAACCTCGCCATTCACGAACTCGATCCTTCGCCGGAACTGCTCACGCTGCTCGGCGACTGGGGCCTTCACAGTCTCGGCCAGCTCACGAGCCTGCCGCGCGGCGAATTGCGCGACCGGCTGGGCGCGGAAGCCGGGCGGCTGTGGGAACGCGCGGCAGGGCAGACGGAGCGCCCGCTGCGGTTGGTGCGCGCGGCGGAGGAATTTGTGGAAGCCTGCGAGTTTGAGCACGAGGTCGAAACGGCGGAGCCGGTGCTTTTTCTCCTGCGCCGCTTTCTCGAGCAGCTCGCGCAGCGGCTCGGCCACGCCTACCGCGTGGCCGGGCGCATGACGCTCACGCTGCCGCTGGCGCAAGGCGGAGCCTACGAGCGCGCCTTCACCGTGCCCTCGCCCACGGCGGATGTGGACGTGCTTTTCCGCATCCTGCACACGCACCTCGACGGGCTGCGGCTGGAGCACGCGGCCACCGGCCTGCGGTTGCGCATCGAGGCCACGCGCGCGGAGCGGCAGCAGTTCCAGCTTTTCGAAAGTCCGCTGCGCGATCCGAACCGTTTCGGCGAAACGCTCGGGCGGCTGGCCGCGCTCGTCGGCGCGGAAAATGTGGGCGTCGTGGAAGCGCTCGACACGCATCGCCCGGACCGCTTCCGGCTGCGCCCGCCGCGTTTCGAGGAAATCCGCGCGGCGGAAATGCCGGGCGATGACTGCGCGCTGGGGCTGCCGCTGCGGCGCTTTCGCCCGGCCATTCCGGCCACGGTGCAGACGGTGCGGCATCGCCCGGTTTCCATCAGTTCGGCCAAAGTGCGTGGCGCAATCCGCGATGCGCTGGGGCCGTATCGCG
>Ga0163144_10028297_pt1 | contig 10812 bp, 13 predicted proteins | sample OliLak19BULKMAT1_FD_123175 | JGI IMG/M metagenome (GOLD analysis project Ga0163144, IMG submission 123175) | Freshwater microbial mat bacterial communities from Lake Vanda, McMurdo Dry Valleys, Antarctica - Oligotrophic Lake LV.19.BULKMAT1 | ecosystem: Environmental > Aquatic > Freshwater >... | reverse complement strand
CAAGACTCCAACCCGCTACATGCAAGGCCCGCTGCCAGGGATTAGCAGCCAGTACTATGATCTGCCAGGAGTGCCCTGGAATCTTTACTTCACCAAGCAAGGGGCGGTAGTACATGGTGCCTACTGGCACGACTCCTTTGGACAAGCCTACAGCCACGGCTGCGTCAACGTTGACCCTACCGAAGCCCGCGAACTTTACGCCTGGGCCGAACTCAAAATGACCGTCGTCGTGAAAGACTAAGGTATACATCACCGTTTTAAATTAAAATTGTCTCTTTTCCACTACCACTGCCGACCTCTGGTATACTAGATGAATGTCTACTACCTGGCGAAATTGCCTCCTAGCCAGCTTGGCCATCTTAGCTGTTCAGGCTGGTATCCTATTTCAGTTTGGACAGCCGTTTTTTTGTGCTTGTGGTGAGATAAAGCTTTGGGAAGGCGTGGTTATTTCTGATGGAAATTCGCAACAATTCACTGACTGGTATACTTTCTCGCACATCATCCACGGTTTTCTGTTTTACTTGCTCTTATGGAGATTATTTCCCAAACTTAATATCACCACCAGGCTACTTATTGCCTTGGGATTGGAGTTCGGCTGGGAAATCGCTGAGAATACTCCTTACGTAATTGAACTCTACCGTCAGCAAGCCCTCGCCGCCGGCTATACGGGTGACAGTATTCTCAATTCGCTATGTGACACGATAGCTATGATCGTCGGATTTATCCTCGCCCGTTACCTGCCAGTAAAATTCATCATTGTCATAGCAATCTTTTTTGAATTAGCTACTCTCTACATAATTCGTGACAATTTAACTTTGAATATAATAAATTTAATTCACCCGATTGAAGCCATCAAAGAGTGGCAGAGCCAGTAGACAGGATATAATTTTTCTAGATTTGGCTAGAAAAACTAACCGCTGGAAGATAGCGTCATCGGTTCGTTGTTCAAGCAGATTACTGCTACTCCAGTAACTTCAATTTCTTCACCTTCACCCCAATTTCCGTCATTTCTCCTTGGACCGAGGCTTTTACTGCTTCTCTAAATCGCTCCGTATCACAAACACTTTCACTACCGTCGACCGCCACACAAGTACTGCTGGCATCAAAAAATAACGGAACAGTATGTCCAGGGGTGTCATCTTCGATAAAAACTAAATGCCAGTATTGTGAATCAAGAGGCCTGGGTACGTTTTTAAGCAAGTTCCCTTCCCGATCAAAACTAAACTCACGGTCCGGTTCAAATTCACCGGCTGCACAGGTAATATCATCTATATACCAACCATCACCTAGTTTTTTTAGCGTCACAACCGCCTGACGAGGGGCGCCTTTAGCCAACACCAGCACCTGGGCTCTATCCACCTGCTCATTCATCAGACGACCAGTCAAGCGCAGGTCGGTAGTAGTTGCGCTTTGACACAGCACGGGGTCAAGTCCATCCAGTAATCCGGATTCTGACCGCCGGAGCCGCTCGCGCAAGACCGGACTAAGAATGGTTGAGCTGGCCAGCCCGTCTTGGTAGGGGGTAGTTGAAGTTGACTGCCTCGCTTTTAACCAGGGTAAATAATAATCGAGCACCACATTAACCGGAGTACCAGTTTCTACTGCTTGCGGAGACTCAGTGCCTTCTGGTGTGGTCGCCTCCCCTCTAAGCAATAATCCTCCGATTAGTAAAATTACTACTAGCCCAATAACCCCGACCATAAGGGCTAACAATCGGTAGTTAGAAAAAATTGTATTCATAACTGTATTATATCACTATTACTACCCAATCTGATAACTTTTCGTCAGACAATTTACGAGAGATATTTATTAAGACGATCTTCAATTTCCTGATCTAAATCAGGGTACTGCGTGAACGGAAGCGATTTTAGACAATCTTGCTCTATGTAGGCACGCATAAATAAGTAGATTTCATGATTGCTACCCGTTAGTTCACTTGATTCTTGATTATTGTTTTTATTAAAGGGCATTTTATCTTTTTATTGTACGCTCGTGTTTTCTTCCAAACGCTTGGTCCGTTCTATAAACGCTTGTTCAAGGTTTTTGGTATAGTTAGACACGGTATTGGCCATCGCCATAATACTAGTAATATCTTCCATCGCGAGCACAATAATAGGTGGAAATAACTCACCACTGGTCGCGTTTTTTGAGTAGACCCGCCTAGCGTTTAGGATAATACTTTTCTGTCCAATAAACGGAAATAGGTGGTCAACCTGAAAGCCCTTAAAGAAGGTCTCTTTGGGTAATACATTCTCCAGAAGCTTGCGCAGGGCCGGTATGTTCCACTGGCCATTGCCGAGGTCGTAAAGCAACTTACCTTCGGTATCGACGGGTTTTACTTGGAAGAGCAAATAAAAGGCTTCGTTAGCCGCTATCACCTTACAGTCTTTATCAAGGATTAAAACTGGCTCACGCAAGTTATCAACCACGGTCCTAATATACGTCCAACTCTCGGCCCAAAATTCAACAAAAAAATCTGAGTCGGGGTGCTGTAATTGTTCTTTCTTCATACCTTATGAGCCGGAGCACAAGGAAAAATATGACACTCTTGACGGAGTTATGGACCCGCGTAAGCCACTAACAGTTTTTACTAGAACTAACTTTAAATATTATTTAAAGTTAGTTCTAAAATCAGGCAGCCGATGGTTAACTACCCTAGACGAAACCTCATCCCGATAGAAACTATCGGGATGAGGTACGTTTGTTTACTGACGCCAGTTGGTGGACTAATCTCTCAACCCGACTGGGTTGCCCAAATCTAGTTAACTTAAACTAGAGCTGAAGCTTTTTAGCACCAAACCGAACTAACAATCAACAAAACATTAGTTTGGTCGCGGTTACTTCTGAGCGGGCTTTTTGTTGTCCATTTCTGATCTTGCAGTGCGCGTATCGGACGACTGTTTATCCGTTCCTTTTTGCGCTGATGTACCACTGCTGGCACCTGCGTTACCTGCCTTATTCATTTCGTTTACATTAGTCATAGTTGTATTGTTATATTTGTAACGGCGAAAACATCTAAGTTTTGACAATGACTGACTACTTTATAAAGAATATTGTTAGTTATGTCATCATCTGTCAACCTCCACCCGTACCAGCCCAGTGCTGTCGCATTCTAGGACTGGTGTTAGTTCACGAGGGGGTTACACTACTGGGCCGTCGCCAGGCATGATTTATTACAAGCCCGTTAAACTAAGTTGGTCTAGGCTAATCGTAACGTTTTGATAAGTCCAATCAAGACCACTGATCCCAAGACAGCTACGGCAAAGCTGTACAGGTTGAAGCTGTAACTAAACATAGTCATCAAACCGGCGTCACCAACGCCAATAAACGACATCAGCCAGCCACCAATAACGGCCCCAATTACCCCGACCACAACATTGAGTGCTAGCCCCTGTTCGCCATCGGTTTCCATAATCAGTGAAGCCACCCAACCGACCAAACCTCCGAAGATAATCCACAGTATTATTTCCATAGTATATATTATTAATGATTAAGCGTTTATTATGTATTTCAGCTGTACTTATTATGTCTACTACCAAATCCTCCAGCGGACTCAATTCTGAAAACTGGCCGCCGTGAACCTGAGAGCAACACCACTACTACAGCCAACACTACATACGCAATGACGGCCACGATTGATATCCAATTTTGATAAGCTCCACCTCCCGTTAAGAGCGTAAATAGGGCGGTGAATGGTGCTAGCAAATAGCCGGTAATAAAGTATATAAAGCTAGTGATCGTACCTTGTGGCGTAACACCAAAGATTTCGAAAATAAATCTCACGATTAGTAACGACTCTATCAATACGAGTAAGCTCCACACCACCCGTTCGCGCTGGTGTGATGAACTAAGTACCGCCTCATCATTATCAATTAATTGTGAATAAAGATTCGTGTCCATACTACCAACGCCGTTAGCAGAGAATACTTATTACACAAAACTTTGACAGGCGACTTCACCTCGGAAAATCATAGGCGAAACTTCAACATGTTTTATTATATTTAAGTTTTCGTTTCCCTATATCCTCTAATCTAAATATTATTTGTATCCCCTTTCGACAAAGTTAGTTCGACCCACAAACAAGCTTAAAGAGTGAGTTGAATCAACACTTATTTGTCCATTCTAGATTTTACTATTAGCGTTTGTTATAATGTAGACGCATAAGTTACGTAACTACATTCTCACTTCTATGATTCTAAAATTGCTTGTCCTTGTTGCTAGTATTGCCCAGGTGGTGGGCGCGGCGTATCTGAGTATTGGTACGTTTGAACAAAGTGTGCGAGTGCTGCCAGTATTTATTCAGCCAGCAGGTTGGGCGTTTAGTATTTGGGGACTCATTTATACCCTCTCGTTTGCGTACGCGGTCTACCAAATTATCCCAGCCTACGATAATGCCATTCTCAGACAAACACGACTTCCGGCCCTGTTAGGCTTTTCTGGTTCAATCGCTTGGCTTTACTTCGCCGGTATGACCAGCTGGACTGTCTGGCTTACAATTCCTATTTTATTTGCCATGGCACTGGTATTTGTCAAAGTAGTGAATACTCCAGGCACCGCCGATAAATGGCAGACGATCTTCTCCAGAGATATTCTCCTTCCTTACGCTGCCTGGACCGGTATCGCGGCCTGGGTTAATGTCCAAGCCTTACTTGTCGATCAGGCTCTAATCACTGCCGCAATTGTTAATATCGCTACCAACCTCCTCTTATTTGTCGGTCTGGCCTCCTTTACCTTATTTAATTTTAAAAAGACTGGGTACAGTGCCTGGTATGGTGGAGTGATGATATGGGCAGGTGTGGCTGTGGTAACAGCTAATTTGGCCAGTGGTAGCATCTGGTTTGCTGTTCTAGCTGGTGTGTTTGCGCTTCTCAGTGCCGGGCTGATTGGTCGTAAGTTCACACGTTAAGTTGATCTTTCAGACAGCGGGCACACACTTATATAAAAAAGACCCAACTTAATTTTAAGCTGAGTCTTTTCAAGTCGACATCTACCTAATTAGAAAATTTCAGTTTTACCGCTGGAACGAGTTCTGTTCTATTGGAATTCACTTGCGTCAATGAATCAGAATCAGTTTTTTTGACAAATAGTATTTGTTCATCGTCGGTTGCTTGCCAATTGAGCACAAATACCGTGGCGTCGATATCGTCTTGCCAGCCGCGCTGCGTATTTAGCTGTCCTCCACTGACGACGTCGCCAATGTTGAGCCTGTAGCGCGTGTAATCTTGATGAGCGAACACGACGGTTTTATCACCGGCGTTCATTCCTTTATAGGTTTCCGTAGCCACAAAAAGACCAGGATTTGTCAACCCCGTGATAGCACATTCACCTCGAAAGAGCGCCCACTCCTCGCACCTTTCACCTGAAAGAAAAACACAATCAGCACTCTCACCCACCACCCCAGTAATCATTTCGCGGCTCCCTCCAGACTGAATGCAAAACCCCGAAGCTGGGTTTACCAGCGCCACGTTTTGCGGGTCATTATTTTCACTACGTGGTGCCTCAGTCACCATCGGCGCCGGCGGTTGTCCCCAATACCAAACCGCCCCCACAACCACCAATCCAACACTCAATAACAGTGGTAAAAATTTTTCATACTTACAGTATACAAGACTTACCTTTTTGTAGTAACTTGGGCAATACGAGTTCTAGATGAAGTCACTTTAATTGGTAATTTGACCATTTATTTTATGACTGCTTTATCTGTAAATATGGTACAATAGAAGAATTATGACTGAAACATTAGAAGTTGCGAAGAGAACATTGTCTGCTAAAGCCGTACGAAATATGGGAGATATTCCTGGTGTTGTGTACGGACCAAAACAAGAGTCAATATCAATATCAATAAATAATGTCCTGTTTGAAAAAACTCTCAAAAGCTTAGGACGATCAACGGTACTAAAGCTTGTTGGACTCGGTTCTGGAATAGAAGTACTTATCCATGAGGTGTCGTACAAAAGTGGCCAACGCGGAGTCCACCATGTTGATTTTTATGCCCTGGAGAAAGGAAAAGAAGTTACTGTTCATGTACCACTAGAATTTATAGGGGAAGCATCCGCTGTACAATTGGGCGGCTCACTGACCAAAGTCCTGAATCAAATTAACGTCACTTGTAGCCCCTCGGCTTTACCGCAACATATTACCGTAGACGTTTCTTCACTTGATACATTTGAAAAGAAAATTCACGTCAGAGACTTAATTATTCCTAAAGGTGTAAAAGTAGAAAATGACCCCGAAGAAGTTATTGCCATGGTTCAAGCAGTGAAAGAGGAGGAGGAACCTGAAGTAACGACTGAGACTGTGGTCCCAGAAGCCGCTTAAAAAGGCAAAACAGGAGTATTTAGCTAATATTTATCTTTTACCTGTTTGCTAACATCATTGTATTAGTAATTAAACCAAAAAGGACAGGTATAGCGCCTATCTACTTTACTGACTTAGCCTAGGAGAGGCTTCGTCGAAATTAACTTTTTTCTCACATCTAGAACTTTCAGAAACGACTAAAATTCGAAGTGTACTTCTGTACGATGAGATTATATTTTATGAAGCTTAACGAAGAAGAACAACGATTATGGAGGTTCTACAGCTCATCTTCGGCATCGGCGATGAGATCAAGCGCCTCATCAATCAGGTCTTCAGCTTCATCTTCGTCTCCATCATCGATAGCATCTTCGGCCTCATCAAGGAGATCTTCAGCCTCATCGAGGTAATCTTGAGCATCATTCATATTTTCTCCATCATCTTCGGCCGCATCGACATCATCGCGCACTTTGTCTAATTCATCACGAGCGTCATCGAGGTCGTCCTCAACATCTCCACCCTTTTTACCAATGGCGCCAATCGCGTCATCAATGATGGTATTTGCTTCGTCCACCAGATCCAAGACCTCATCATAATCCTCTTCATCGAGCGCGTCCTGTGCATCATCAAGGACATCAGCTGCTTCGTCGAGTAGATCTTCTGATCTACTAGTTGCTTTCCCTTTTTTGTCAGCTGCCTTGACTTGATCTTCAGCCTCATCAAAATCATCCTTAGCATCATCGAGAGCATCCTTAGCATTGTTGGTCTCAGACGAAGCTCCGACCGCATCCAGGGCATCTTCAATACTATTTTCCACGTCATCCAGCGCATCTTTAGCCCCGCTCGCATCACCAGCAACATAGGCCAGTACTGCTGAGTAAAAATCATCGCGGGCGTCCGCTAAACTATCGACCGCATCATCGTAGTCATCAGCATCATCATTATCGGCTACTTCCTCTTCGGCATCGCGCAGTGCTTTAGTGACGTCTTTGAGTTGTTTAGCCACATCGCTACTTACTACTGGGTTCTTTACCGTTTTTGGGGTAGTAACACTTCCAGACAACTGAGCCTTCAATTCTTCTACTTTCTTTAGGAGAGCATCTTGTGAAAGATCTACACTATCGGTCATTGTTGATGTAGAAACTGGTTTCGTAACTGACACGCTACTGATCAGGGTTTTATACATTTGTTGTGACCGTGGGCCAAAATAGCCTCTGGCTGGAGAGATTTTATTGGCTTGCTGCCATTTAATCAACGCAGCTTCAGTCAAGGTCTTGAACTCCGTTGTTTCTTTACCCGGGGCCCCACCACCAGTTGTAGTAATTACAAAACCACTGGCATTGAGGTACTGCTGCAAGCAACGTACGTCCTCACCAACAATACCCATTTGTAAGTCTCTAGCAAAGGCACAAGTAGCAGCGTTTGCTTTCGGCGTAATAAAGAATAATAATCCCAGCGTTAAGATTGTTAATACGATGTTTTGAGTGCGATGACCCTGTGATGTATACCGATTCATACTGCGTAGTATACCCTACCCTAGACCAAGAAAAGTTGTGGATAGCGGACAAAGAAACGCAGACCCCGCAATTTTAAAAAGCGATGTTACGCAGTCTGTATATCCTAGGAATTAGCGTCTTTTGCCATTTGTTGCAGGCGAGTGTAATAGTCGGGAATTTCCTTTAGGTGAGCCAGGGCGATTTTATCTAAAACGGGGTCAGCCCTCTTGCAGTACTTGATGGGTGCACTACTTTTTCGTATAAAAGGGGGCTGACCCCATTTAAATGCCATTTACACCCGTTTACCCCACGTTCTAAAAAAGCCTCGTGCCTTTGAATCTTCCACCGAGAACTGGCGTAAACCGGTGCTTACACTTTTAGGTTTAATGTTTCTTTGACCTTTTTAATGACATCACCCATACTCCAGTTTGATTTTACAAGATAATAAACGGGGTCAGCTTCAACCACTGCTTTCACAACTCTTACTTCAGCTGTAGACAAGTTTGTTAGGAGAATTATCGGGACTAGACTACCCCAGTCATTTTCCTTACGTAAGGTTGTCATCATGGTTGAACCATCCATTATCGGCATCAGAATATCAAGTAGTATGATATCCGGGCGCTCGGCGAGTGCCACGGCTAGGCCCTCTTCGCCATTTTTTGCCTGAAATACAGTAAAGCCTTCTCGCGTTAATTTATCTACCAGCGCCCGAAGGATGGGCGGGTCATCTTCCACGACGAGTACTTTGTTGTTATTTGTAGTGTTTTCCATATTATTACGTTTACGTACAGCAGCGACTAGCTTGATAAACTACGATCTGGTAGGTTTACTAAAAACTCTGTTCCAACGTCTTCTTCGGACTTAAAACTGATTGTCCCGCCGAGGGCTTCAACGATTGATTTTGTAATGTACAATCCCAGACCGGTACCGTCTGGTTTGACTATCTGAGCGTTACTAGCCCGAAAAAATTTAAGAAAAAGTTTCTGTTGAGCTTCAAGTGGGACACCGCAGCCATTGTCTTTCACCTTAATTTGTACACCATTGGCGGTTTTCTTGATTGTCACTTTTATAATACCTGCTTTTAAACTGTATTCAACTGCATTAGCTAGTAAATTTTGAAATACAATGCGAACGAGGGTGGTGTCGCTCGCAATTGTAGAATCCCCCAGTTCAAAGTCTTTATCAATCTGTAATTCCTTTTTAATAATCTGTGTTTGCAGTTCTTCAAGTACATCTTCGGATAGATCTGAAATACTAATTGGCGTAGGCTCAATAATAAATGTACCAAGTTCAATTCGAGAAACAGTCAGGAGGGCGTTCATGAGCTCAATCATCCGCTGGTTTCCGTGATGAATTTCTTGACAATATTCTTTTTGTTTTTGATTTAAAGGGCCCACCTCCTCCCCTAGTAACATCTCTGAGTACCAGTTAATAGACGTTGTCGGTGTTCGAAGTTGATGTGAAGCCAGCGAGACAAATTCACTTTTAGCTTTATCGATTTCTTTTTCCTTGGTGATATCTCGAAATATCTCAACTGCCCCGATAACTTTAGTACCAAGCAGAATTGGGCTCACGGTGCCCGATGCTAAGAACTTAGTTTGATCTTTGCGAAGATAGTAATACGATGGTAATACAACTGTTGGAGCAGTATTGGTAGTGGTGGAGCTGTTGCTCGCAGCCGTAGTGGTGGTGACTTTTTTTCCACCAAGAACGAGGGACAATATTCTCTCTTCAAAGGGTACAATGATTCCCCGCTCGTCTTCTCGTGGAATAACCTCAACCATGCGTTTACCAAGTATTTCTTCTCTCTTCCAAAGTAGCAATTCTTCAAAGACGCTATTTACATAAATTATTTTGCCTTCTTGATCAACCACCACCAGCGCATCGCCAATACTAGCCAAAATGGCTCCATCTTTTGCTTTTGATTCTTCTAATTCCCGAATTTTTTCTCCGAGCTGCGCTGTACGCTCCACTACTTTAATATCCTGGGTAATAGCATATTCAGCTAGTTTTTCTTCGAGTTCTTTTTTTGCGGTGACATCACGGGCTGCCGCAAACACACCCAGTACGCCGCCCTTGGCATCTCGGTAGACAGAAGCGTTGTACAAAACATCGGTAAGTTTGCCATTTTTATGGCGAATGGTAAGCGGGTAGTCTGTGACTAAACCTCTAGCAAAAACCAGTTTGTAGCCTTCTCGCGCTTTTTCTGGTTCAGTGAAATAATCAGAAAAATCAGTACCTACAAGTAAGTGCCTGGGGACGCCAGTCACTTTAATCAAACCCTCATTCACATCAGTGATTTTACCATATACATTAATGGTAACTAGCGGGTCGAGCGATGCTTCAATGAGTGACCGTACATATAGTGAGGTCCGTCTTTTTTCTGTTACGTCTTCAATGGCTACAATAATCATTTGTGAAGTCTCAATCTGCTTAGCGTTCACACACATAATTTTCTCACCGATGGTCTCAAACGTATGATCGACCTGATAGTCACTAATCACCCCTTGCTTAGGAATGATGTCCGTAAACAAAATACGCAATTCTGGAATATCCCATTGACGATTTCCCAAATCAAAGATTAAGCGACCTTCTGTTTCCTCTTTTTTTACGTTAAAAGTGCTATAAAATAGCTCATTAGCTGCGATTACCTTTAGCTCGGAGTCTACAATCAAAAAGCACTCTCGCAGCACATCGATAATCTCTCTAATATACGTCAGGGCAGTTTGTCTTAACTTTTCAGTTGCTATTTTTTCGTGTTCCATTCCATTTATATTTAAGAATCACACTGTAGTCGTACCAACCACACTTTTATTACAAAAAGTTTACTTTTGGTAAATAGTGTAATAGAGTAAGAGTTAGTACGGCTTATAAAGGAATATGGAACAAAAAGAGCGTGATGCTTTCGTATCAGCGTATGGAGGGTATGAAGAGGCCCTTCTTCGTCGCGCATTATATAAAGTAGGTGATGCGGAATTGGCAAGCGACCTGGTCCAAACTACTTTCCTAAAAACCTGGGAGT
>Ga0163144_10028296_pt1 | contig 10812 bp, 8 predicted proteins | sample OliLak19BULKMAT1_FD_123175 | JGI IMG/M metagenome (GOLD analysis project Ga0163144, IMG submission 123175) | Freshwater microbial mat bacterial communities from Lake Vanda, McMurdo Dry Valleys, Antarctica - Oligotrophic Lake LV.19.BULKMAT1 | ecosystem: Environmental > Aquatic > Freshwater > Lake... | reverse complement strand
GCCGTCAGGCGTGGCGGCGACGCTGGAGACCGGTTCTTGATGTCCGAGGAGACTTTGCTCCAGCTTGCCCGTGACGGCATTCCAAACAGTAACGACTCCGTCCGCGCCGCCGGCCAGCAGGCGTTTGCCGTCCGTCGTGTAGTTTACGGTGAACACAAAGGAACGGTTTCCTTCCAACGCGGCGCGTTCTTTGCCGTCAGTGTTCCAGAGCTTGACGGCCCCGTCGAAGCCGGCCGACGCCAGGGAACCATCGGGCGCGAAGGCCAGCGCGATGACCATGCTTTCGTGTCCCTTGAGCACCCCCTGTTGTTTGTTTTTCTCCAGATCCCATAGCACAATCACGCCCTCTTGCTTCACCGACGGCGCGACGCCGTCCAGCTTGCCGACGGTCAAAATGCCGCCGATCGCGAGCGTCTTCCCGTTCGGCGAACGGGCCAGAGCGACAGGATTAATTATCCCCTCGGGCAGCTTGAGCATGGCGCCCAACATGACGCCCATCAAGCTCTTCGGATTGGCGAAAAAGGAAGGACGGCTCGTGAGTCGGCGCAGGTCGACCTTCTCTTCCCGGTGCTTCCACGTCGCCACGTCCCAGGTGTGCAGCCGCAAGACATTCGCGAGCTTATCCAACGACGTAGCCTCCTTCTCCAGGGCGAATGACTTCAGGTCGGGGAATTCTCCATCGCCGCGAACGCTTACCGCTTGCAGATTTTTCCCGTTGTCCGTGAACTCCAGCGTCACGAGGCCGGACGGCGCCGCCGTGTCGCCGCGCGCCTTGCCCGTTGCCAGATCCCAGAGCCGAATCTTGTCGTCGTCGCCCAGCGATGCCAACGTCTTGCCGTCCGGCGAAATCGCCACATAGGTTACGTTGCCCATCTCTTTCGGATCGGTCTTCTTCCCTTTGGAGACATGCGCGTCGAGCGTGTAAAGCGCCCGATTGGCGAGCTTCCACAGATAATGCCATTCGAACCCGCGCAGGTCTTCCTCACCCTTTTCGGGTCGATGTTGCTCAAGCAGACGCATCAGGTGGGCCAAGTCGGCCGAACGGGCGGCGGCGTGGGCCGATTGCATGTCGGCCGCGTACACGATGCGATCGGCGAAGGCCCGCGCTTCCCTCGCCTTGGCCTGCTCCAATTTCGCGAGCAATTGCAGTTTCTTCAAGTTGTCCTTCTCGGCGTCCACGGCATTCTGCAGGCGTTCGACGTCGGCCTTGGCCATCTTCCGCGCGTCGTCCGCCGCTTTGAGATCCGCGTCTGCCTTGTGCAATTTCTCCTGTGCCTCGCCCAAATCCTGCACAGCTTCGGCCCGCAATTCCGCGTTGTGCCAGAGAAAAGCCGCCAGGACGATAAGCGACGCCGCGGCGACCCCCGTCATCCCCATCAGCGTCGAAACGACCTTGTGCCGTCTCACCCATTTCACGGCCCGCTCGCGCCGCGTGGTGCGCCGGCCCAGGATCGGCTCATCCGCCAACCAGCGTTCCAGGTCGTCGGCCAGCGCTTGTGCGGATGCATATCGCTTGCCCGGATCCTTTTCCAGACACTTCAGGCAAATGGTTTCCAGGTCGTAAGCGAGCGCGGCATTGAGCGAGCGCGGACGCGGCGGATCTTTCTCGACCACCTGCATGGCGATCTCCAGCGGACTGTCGCCTTGAAACGGAGGCCGGCCCGTGAGCAACTCGAACAACACCGCCCCCAAGCTATAGGTGTCGGCGGCCGTCGTGAGAACTCCGGTCCCGCTGGCTTGCTCCGGCGCCATGTAGCTGGGCGTGCCCACGATGGCGCCGGTCTGCGTCAAAGCCGGCGGCAGCGTGGCGTCGCCCCGTTCTTCCTCGACGCGCTTGGCGAGTCCAAAATCCGTGACGTGCGGCTCGCCCTGCGCGTCGACCAGGATGTTCGCCGGCTTGAGGTCGCGATGCAAAATCCCGCGCTGGTGCGCGTAATGAACCGCCTGAGCGACCTTGGCGATCAAGGTCGCGATCCGCCGCTGCTCGCCGAGGTCCATCGCCGGTGCGCCGTCGAGACCCGCTTTGCGCGCGAGATTGTCGCCCTCGATCAGCTTCATCGTGAAGTAATGCTGTCCCTCGTGCAGGCCGACTTCGTAGATCGGGACGATATGCGGATGATCGAGACACGCCGCCGCCTCGGCTTCGGCGCGGAGACGCTGCACGTCGGTCGCGGTCGCCAGACTGCCGGCCAGGATCATCTTGAGGGCGACCACTCGATTGGCGCGCATTTGGCGGGCGCGATAGACGACGCCCATGCCGCCGCGCGCGATCTCCGCCAGCAACTCGTAGTCGCCGATGGTCCCGGTGACTGCGCCACCCTGCCCCGGCGTGTCCGCGCCCAGGGTCTGCTGTTGTTGAACCGTATTCGGCCCCGCGCACAGCGCCTGCAACGGGTCCGTCCAGCGCGCCACATTTTCCTGGGCCGCGAAGAACTCCTCAAGATCCGCGCGCCATTGTGGGTACTTTTCCAGGATGGCGTCGATATCCGGGGACTGCTTCGCGTCAACCGCTTTCAAGTAGTCCGCGAGGATTTGATCGAGCGAATTTTCGACTTCGGTTTGCTTCGACATGGCTTCACCTTTGCTGACTTTACTCGATGTCGTGGCCGGGGTCGGAGTACCGACCCCGGCCACGATTCTCGGTTAAAACTCGAACCCCAAGATCACGCGTTGACGACGCACAAGTATGCCTTGCGTGCAGGACGGGCCGCCGAGGGAGGCGTGCCGCAAGTCTATGGCTCACCGAGGACTTCCCGCAACCTTTGCAGTCCTCGTCGCAACAATCCGGCGACCGATGCCGCGCTCTTGTCCACCTGATCGGCAATCGCCGCCACGGGCATGCCGCGCAAATGGCGCAGTTCCACGACCGTTCGTTGTTCCTCCGGCAACTCCGCCAAGGCGCGGGCGAGCCGGGACAAATGTTCCTCGCGCATCACCTGCTGACTAGGCGAGGACTGGTCCGCCGCGAGCCAGCGCTCGAGGTTCGCCGACGAATCGTCGAGCGCCGCCTGCAACGACCTTTCCAGGCCGGCGTCGCGCCGCTGCCGACCGAAATGGCGCATGCTCTCGGCCAGCGTGCTCGCCAGGATGGCACGCAACCAGCCGGCCAAGTCCGCAGCCGTGCCGCCTCGAAACTGCTCCCGCTTTTCATGCGCCTTGAGCAACGTCTGCTGCACGATGTCCGACGGCGCGACCTTGCCCGTCAGCCGCGGGTTCATTTGCAACCGCGCGAGTAAATGCAGGTACTCGCAAAATCGCTCCAGGCCCGCAGGATCGTTTGCTTCCGAACTCATCAAACACCTGAGGAAATAGATGCCGCCCGGCCGAGGATCGACCGCGCGATATTTTGAAAATGGGACATGGGCGCGCGGGAGGTGATACAGAGTCTACAGTTGCCTTGTGTGTCCAACGTGCCGTTTATCGAGAATACGTGCCTTCCGAACGTCCTGCAAGGTGTTGTCGTTACTCATTGCCCACGCGCTTGCGGTCCATTGATCGCCCTTTTGTGAGACGAAAGTGCGGATTGCATGCGTGGCGAAACCCAGATAAACTGCATGGGGTGTTTGTTTGGAAGAGGTTTTGAAAATGAACATTCCCATTTTGATTGAAGAGACTGCCGATGGTCGCTTTTGCGCTCGTGTCGGCGAACCATTCGGATTGACGGCGGAAGGGGAAAGCGGCGCCACCGCCGCCGACGCGCTGGCGCAACTGATCGCCGCGCGCCTGGACCATGGCGCCCAACTCGGATTGTTGAACTTGCCGAACGGCAAGTCCTTTTCAGGCACTCCGTTTCCGGCAGACAATCGATATCAAACCGATCCCTCTTTCGCGGAAATGCAACAGGAAATCGCGAGCTTCCGACGCGCCGAGGATGAGCGCGAGCACCAACAGGAATCGCCGGCTCCATGAGTCGATATTTGCTCGACACGGACTCGATCACCTTAATACAATACGGCCACGCCGCGATAATCCATCGTCTCGGACTATCTTTGGACGCCGAGGTGGCAATCTCCGCGCTCAGCATCCAGGAACAAATGCGCGGTTGGTTGGCCCGCCTGAGCCGCTTATCCAAAACCAGCGAACTCGCCGATTGGTATAGTTTTCTCGTACAGCGCATGTTTCCAGTCTGGCGACGATATGTATTGCTGCCCGTTGCCGAACAGGCGATCTTGCGGTTCGAGCAACTCAAGGCGCTGCGTGCCAACGTCGGCTTGATGGATCTCCGCATTGCCGCCGTTGCCTTGGAATACGGGATGATCTTGGTCACGCGCAATCTCCGCGACTTTGGCCGAGTGCCGAGTTTGGTTTGCGAGGACTGGTCGGTCTGATAGGGGCATAAGATATTTTTATTAATGGGGCAAACAGAGTTCTTCAGTCGAATCCGACCCCGAAATACGTGCCTTCTGAACGCCCTGCAAGCTCGCAACGACCCCGCATGACCCTCCCGCAAATGAGCATACAATAACCAAACGGTAAAAACCGCCCCCTCCCGCCAACCCTCATTCCACCCGAGTCCGCAGCGCTAGCAAGGGCGAGGTTGCCGAGTTGTTCGCGTACGCCCTTCAACCCCACCGCAACCTGAGGTTCGATCCATGCACTTGTCCATCGCCTTCGCGGTGGTAATGTTGTCCCTGCAACCGCAAAAGCATGTAGACAAACTAAAGCCCCCGCCGCCGCACGGCGCGACCTGCAGGAGTTTTCCACCGGCCTGCTGGGGTTTAAGTTCGTCTCCGTCGCCGGCAAGCAACTCACGGAAAAAGAAGCCTGGGACCGTCTCAAGATCGGTAGCGTCGTCATCCTTTCGTCAGACCCGAAAGGTATCGATCCCCTATTCTTGACAGTCTTCGCGAAAGACGCACTCATGCCTATTCCCGACACGGGGGAGTGATTGCTTCGATGTGGGTATCCCGACGCGGTAAAGTTCGCGACTGCGTAATTGCACCTATTGAATGGATTCCAGATCGAGGTGAAACGAATTAAGCGGTGCAAGGAAGAGGAGTTGCGTCGGAATCGCCGAAATGGATTTCAGATCGGGTGGGGGTGGTGGGATGAAACGAAACGCGGCGGGGCGTCTCGTCTTGGAAGTCGTGGCACGCTCTTCGGTAATCCGAAGGGCGTCCGCCACCCGCAGGCCGCGTCATCCCGCTCCTTCCCACCATGGCGCAATGCCGTGGGTGCTTCCGCACGCCCTTGGAGTACCAAGAGCGTGCCACGCAACGGCCGCGCGTCATGAATGCACGATTCGGTGTTCTATCCATTTCATGCCCGAGCACGAAACACCGTATACCCCCGTCTCTCGAACGCCTCGATTGTCGAGAAGTTCTCCGCCAGCAACTCCGCGACGGCGGCGGTTTGTTTGGTGACGAGGTAGAGGACGCCTTGGGGGCTTAAGTAGTGTTTGCTTTGTTCGATGAAACGTTGGGCGATGGTGTTTTGGGCGTAGTAGGGCGGGTTGGCGAGGACGACGTCGAAGCTGTGTTCGGGGAAGTCGCCGCCGGTGGGGGAGATTTGGACTTCAAAGGGGCCGATGTCGTGGGCGGCGGCGTTGAGTTCGGCGAGGGCGGCGGCGCGGGCGTTGCTGTCGAGAAAGCCGGTGAAGCCGTCGGGGCCGCGGCGGAGGGCGGCGAGGATGCCGTTGGTGCCGATGCCGCAACCCAGGTCGAGGATGCGGGCGCCGGGTTCGATCTGCGAAACTTCGAGCAGGGCGCGGGCGCCGTCGTCGAACTTGCCATAGGAGAAGACGCCGGGGCGCGAGAGGAAGCGGGCGGAGCGGTTTTCGTCGATGCGGACTTGAAAGGCGATCTCATGGCGACGGCGCGGGCGGTCCGCGCCGCGTTGACACCAGAGCACCGAATTGTTGCCTCCCATGGGGGCGTGGACTTTGCCGAAGACTTTTTTGAGGGCCTGGGGGAAGAACTGATCTTTCTCGTAGGGCGAGAGGACGCCGAGAATGCCGTGCGGGGCCAGGGTGTGATACGCCTGTTCGATCATGTCGATCTTGAGATGGCGTTCGCCGCGTTCGGGGACGGGGTAGAGGAGCGTCGGCACCTGTTGCGGGAAGTCCCACAGGTCGGGATAGGTGACGACGAGGGCGTCGATCGCGCGGGCGGCGAGTTCGTTGTCGAGGCGTTGGGCCTGAAACACGTCCAGTTGGAAGCAGACGGTGTCGACGTCGTCGAGATTCTCTGCCAAGTCGGCGACTTCGAGCGCGGAGCCAAGGATGATGCCGACGGGCGGCTTGATCTTGGGGCCGACGGCGTCGAAGAGAACCTCGGTGAGGTGCTCGCGGAGTTGTTCACGGTTCTTACGCATCGCAGATGGACCTTTCCGGCATTCGCTGACAATTCAATTCACCGCAGAGAACGCAGAGTTCGCAGAGGAAATTAGAGTGAGTAAAATCGGCTTCACGACACATTCCGCGTTCTATGCGGTAAGGCGGCCGAATCGAATTCACCGCGGAGAACGCAGAGGACGCAGAGATAAGAAGAGAAGAAACACTGAGAATGCTGTGGAACCAATTCTAAATCCTCTGATTTCCTCTCTGCGATCTCTGCGGTGAAAAATTGAGTGAAGGAGTCATCCTATGCCTTCGAAGACGAATTCCAGGGTAGCGGTCCAGTGTTCGCCGGGGGGGAGGGTGAGCCAGCCGGCGTCGAGGCCTTGTTGGGAGAGGTTGACGGCATCCGTCGTGCAGGTGTACGGTTCGATGCAGAAGGCTTCGCGGTGGGGCGGGTTGAAGACGACGACTTCGCGAAATGAGGGCGAGCCGTAAAGGCTGAGGCGGCGGCGTTGTTGCCAATCGTCGAGCCAGCCGAAACGGAAGAGGCCTTCCTCGTTGACAAGGTCCTGATCGAGGTCGGTGAGAACATCGTCGAGATGCAGAGCGCCGACCATTTTGCCGGGACGCAGATAGCGAGAATCGTCGACGGGCAGCGGTTCGCCGGCCGGCAGGTTTTCGTCCAAAGGCCAATACTGGCGGGCGGGGACGCCGCCGACGGCTTCTTCCTTGCCGAAGGCGCTCAAGGAAAAGTAGGGGTGGAAGCCGAGACCAAAGGGCAGCGGTTTGGAATCGGGGTTGTGCACGTCGATGTCGAGGCGGACGCGGGCGCCGAAGAAGCGGTAGGTGAAACGCAAGGCGTAGTCGGCCGGCCAAAGGGAGACGGCATCGGGAGCGTCTTTGGATGCCTGGAATTCGGCGGTGAGCCAGGCTTGGGACGCGTCGGCGCCCTGATCGGTGATGCGCCAAGGGTAGCGGCAAGCGAAGCCGTGGATGGCGTTTTTCTTGGTGGGATCGTTGAGGGCAAGCTCGTAGGATTTGCCATCCCAGGAAAACTTGCCGGCGCGGATGCGGTTGGGGAAGGGGAAGAGAATGGGGTTGCCGTTGCGGGTGGGGCGTTGTTCCTGGAAGAGGTTGGGATTGAAGTAGAACAGTTCCTGGCGGCCGCCGTGTTCGACGAACCAGCGATAGGCGTTGAAGCCTTGAGCGGGCCAAATTTCCAGGCCGTTGCCGGCGTCGTCGGCGAGCAGGAAAGTGTGTTGATCTTCCTGCTGTTGGGGCTGGATGCGAAAAGCCATGGAATTCTCCTCCCCGCGCGGGGCGGCGGCGGATAAGGTGTCTGTTTGTTGAGCATTCAAGGAAACCAGGCGAGGAAGGAAAGAGACGTGCCCACATTTTCCGCAAAGACGCTGGAGGATTTCGCGGCCACCGTATTCGAGGCGCTCGAGGTCGCGCCGGCCGACGCGCGACGGGTGGCGACGAGTCTGGTCGATGCGAACCTGTGCGGACATGACTCTCACGGACTGATTCGGCTCGTGCAATACGCGGATGCGCTACGGGACGGCCGACTCAAGGCGAAGGCGGAATTCACGGTCGCGAAGCAGACGGCCGGCGTGCTGGTCGCCGACGGCGGCTGGGGATTGGGGCAGGTGATGGCGCATCGGCTTTTGGATCGGCTCATTCCTCGGGCACAAGCGTTGGGGTTGGCGGCCGGGACGCTCAAGCATTGCGGACACATCGGCCGGCTGGGTGAGTACGCGGAGGCAGCGGCGGCGCAAGGCATGGCGTTTTTGGCCAGCGTCAACAATCACGGGTTCGGACGCGGGGTGGCGCCGCCGGGCGGCATCGAAGCAAGGCTGGGCACGAATCCCTTGTGCATCGGAGCGCCGACCAAGGGCGATCCGGCCGTGCTCGATATCGGCACAAGCGTCGTCGCGGAGGGAAAGGTGCGCGTGATATTCAACAAGGGACAGCAAACTCCGCCGGGGTGGTTGCTCGATGCGGAAGGGAAACCGACGACCGATCCGAGCGTGTTGTATAAGGAGCCGCGCGGGACGATTTTGCCTCTGGGCGGAGCACAGGCGTACAAGGGATTCGGCATCTCCATGCTGTTGGACATGTTGGTCGGCGGATTGTCCGGGGCGTCGTGCAGCAATCCGGGCGCGAAGAATCTGTCCGCCAATGCCGTGCTTTTTTTAGTGCTCGACGTGGATCAATTCGCGGGGCAGGAGCATTTCTTAGAGCAGACGACCGGACTCACCGAACATGTGCGAAGTTGTCCGCGTGCCGAGGGGGTGACGGAAATCACGTTGCCGGGCGATCCGGAGCGGCGCGAAAAAGCGAAACGACTGCGCGACGGCATCGTGTTGGATGAGGGGACATGGAAGCAGTTGGGTGAGTTGGCGGGGAAGGTGGGGGTGACGGCGCCGGGGTAGGTGCGCTAAGCCGCAAGCGGCCGATTGAGAATGGCGTGAACGAGGCTGTCTTTTCGAGCGTAACGGGATACAATGGAAAAGTATCACATTGTATTCCCAGGGAGTGGCTGGATGTACGCGCGTACTCTTCTTGCTATGGTGATGGCGGCGGGACTGGCGGGGACCGGCATGTTCGTCGGGTGCGGCAAGCATCCCGATCCCTGGGAACATGCCAAAGCCGGGCAGAAGCGTGTATTGGCCGTCACGCCCGCCTTGTACTGTTTCACGAGCAACGTCGCCGGCGACAAGGCGGCCGTGCAATGCCTCCTGTCCGACCGGGGGCCTCACGATTACGAACCCAACGCCGGCGACGCGATCAAGGCACGCAAGGCGGACCTCTTCTTGGCCAACGGTCTGGAACTCGACAATTTCGTCGCCAAGGTCGCGATCACTTCGGGAAACAAAAACCTGCAAATCTACAAGGTCGCCGAAGAGTTGGACCATATCGATCTCTTGCACCCCGCGCACGATCATGCCGAGGGGCACGATCACCATGGCCACGATCATGGCGATCACGATCCGCATGTTTGGCTCTCTCCGGATCGAGCGAAAAAAATAAGTCAAATCATCGCCGACAAGCTGAGCGCTCTCGATCCCGCGAACAAGAAAGAATATCAGAACAACGCCGCGACCTACGGCAAGGAATTGGATGCGTTGGCCGAGGAGGGCAAGGCCGCCTTCAAAGAAAAGAAGGCCGCCAAGAACAACAAGATCGTCACGATGCACGACTCGATGGGGTATTTCGCCGACGCCTTCGGCATCGATGTGGTCGCGACGATTCATCCCAAGCCCGGTCTAGAAGCGGAATTGAGCCGGATCAAGGACATTGCGAAGATCTGCCGCGAAAACAAAGTCGCGGTCATCTGTGTGGAGCCTCAGTTTTCACGCGGGTCGGCGGAGACGCTGCAAAAGAACCTGCAAACCCAGGGCGTCGAGGTCAAGATCGTCGAGTTCGATCCCCTGGAGACCGTCGCGGTCGGCGACACGCTGGATAGGGGTTACTACGTCCGCCGGATGCGTCAGAACATCAAGAACCTGTCCGAGGCATTGCCGTGAATTGCCTTGTCGCCGTTCGCGATCTGCATGTGACCCTGGGGGATAATCCGATCCTGAAGGGCGTGTCGACCAACATCGAACGCGACCGGATCACGGCCCTCATGGGTCTCAACGGTAGCGGCAAAACGACGCTCCTACGCGCCCTGCTCAAGGAGATTCCGTACCGGGGCCAAGTCAAGTTTCACTGCCAGCACGACGGGGGACCGAAGCTGGGACACATCGGCTACGTCCCCCAGCGCTTGCGCTTCGAGAGCCAATTGCCTTTGACGGTGACGGATCTGCTCGCCCTGGCGCTCGATCGCCGTCCCTTATTTTTCGGCGTTCGACGGCAGGTGCGGGGTCGCATCGCGGAAATGCTGTCCCTGGTGGGCGCCCCGAGTGAATTGATGAATCGCCCCGTCGATCGCCTTTCCGGCGGGGAATTGCAGCGCGTCCTCTTGGCCTTGGCGATGGAGCCGGTGCCTGAATTGCTCCTATTAGATGAACCCGCGGCCGGTGTCGATTTCAAGGATCAAGAGAAGTTCTACGACCTGATCGCCAGGCTCAATCAGGAAAAGAAAGTCTCGATCCTCCTGGTGTCGCACGACCTCTCCGCCGTAAGCCGCCATGTCCATCACGTTATCTGCCTTCGCGACGGCACGATCCAATGCGAAGGGGCGCCCAAAGATGTCGTGGGTGGGGAGATGCTGCAAAAAGTCTTCGGCGGCGATCGAGGCTTATTCACGCATCATCATCACAATGGCGAGTAGGCAGTAGTAAGTATGGGTCGTAAGGATCCCGATTTGGAAGCCAAACCAAAGGCAATGGCAGAAGATCGAAGCGGAGTTGAAAGACCTGAAAATTGGAATTGATCGAAATGCAGGCGACAGGCTGGATGCGATTAGTACTCGTTACGGTGCCGCCTGCCCACCCTTTATCACCGTCGGCAACTTACGTTTCGTTTCATCGCACCACCCCCACCCGATGTGAAATCCAATTTACGTAAATTGACGCAACTCTCAATTG
>Ga0163144_10028295_pt1 | contig 10812 bp, 8 predicted proteins | sample OliLak19BULKMAT1_FD_123175 | JGI IMG/M metagenome (GOLD analysis project Ga0163144, IMG submission 123175) | Freshwater microbial mat bacterial communities from Lake Vanda, McMurdo Dry Valleys, Antarctica - Oligotrophic Lake LV.19.BULKMAT1 | ecosystem: Environmental > Aquatic > Freshwater > Lake... | reverse complement strand
GCGCAATGTGGTCGCCAAACACGGCCAGGCTGTACATGGCGGCAAACACAATGCCGGCGTATTGCATGGTGGCCACCACCATGGTTGCCCCGTGGCGGTAGGCGCGGGTCATGCACCACTGCCCCATGGATGCCAGCACCCCAATGGGCACGATCCACGCCGCCGCTTGCCACTGCACGCCAGACCACGGCGTCAGCCCGGTGAACAGCGTGCCCACGGCACCGACCAGCGCGGTGCCGACCGAAAAGTAAAACACCGTTCGCTCCTCGGGCTCGCCCGCTTTGCCCAGCGCAGTGACCTGCAAATACGCCAGCGCAGCACCCATGCCCGACAGCAAGCCAATCAGTCCGGCAAATAACTGGTTTTGGTCAATGGTGGGGCGCAGCGTCATCACCACTCCCGCAAAGCCCAGCAGCACCGTGCCCAGTAGCGGCCCCTGGCGTTGGGATTGACCGTACAACAGGCCCCCGCCCACAATGAATGCTGCCACCCACACGCCACTCATGTAGTTCAGCGTCATGGCCGTGGCCAGGGGCAGGTGGGCAATGGCGTAAAACCAGGAGCTCAGCGACAGCACCCCAATGGTGCTGCGCCACAGGTGCATGGCCGGCACGGGCGTTCGCAGGCTCACACCACGCGCGCGCACCACCACCGCCATGAACACGATGCTAACCAACCCCCGGTACAGCACGATCTCCATGGTGCCAAAGCTGGCGGACGCAAACTTGATGCCCACGGCCATGGTGGCGAACCAAAACGAGGCCAGAACCATCCACAGGGCTTGCATGCGACAAATATATAAGAAAGTGGGCTGCAGCCCGCGTGGAACGTGCGTAGGTAGCTACTAAAAAGAGAGCAACTCGGCCCCCATTTGCTTGCGGTACCAGGCATGAAAGTGTTGCATGCCGTCCTCCATCGGGCTTTGGTACGGCCCCACCTCGTTGTCGCCGCGCTGCATCAGTGCGCGCCGCCCAGCGTCCATGCGCTCACCAATTTCGTCGTCTTCAAGGCAGGTTTCCATGTAGGCCGCCTGTTGTGCTTCGACGAATTCGCGCTCAAACGCGACTATTTCTTCGGGGTAGTAAAACTCGACCATGTTCATGGTTTTGTTCGGTCCCATGGGGTGCAGGGTGGAGACCGTCAGCACGTGCGGGTACCACTCGACCATGATGTGCGGGTAGTAGGTCAGCCAAATAGCGCCTTGTTGCGGTGGCACGCCATTGCGATAACTCAGCAACGCTTTTTGCCAGCGCTCGTACACCGCAGAGCCGCCCGTGGCGTCTGCCTGGCCCAGCCGGTTGGCCACGCCGACGGTTTGTACCGAGTAGTGTTCCCTAAACTCCCAGCGCAGATCGTCGCAGCTGACAAACTGGCCCAATCCGGGGTGGAAGGGGCCGACGTGGTAGTCCTCCAGGTAGACCTCGATAAAGGTTTTCCAGTTGTAATTGCACTCGTGCATTTCCACTTTGTCCAGCACAAAGCCGTCAAAGTCGAGTGCCGCACGCGGGCCCATGTCGGCCAAGTCGGCGGCAATGTCGCGCCCGTTGTCTTCAAACAGCAAACCATTCCATTCGCGCAGCGGGTAGTTGTTCAGGTTCAGGCAGGGGTCTTGGGCAAAGTGCGGCGCACCCATCAGGGTTCCGGCGGGCATGGCGTTGTTGCCCGGCTGGGCGGCGCTGTAGGTCCAGCGGTGCAAGGGGCACACGATGTTGCCCGCCGCGCTGCCGGGCTGCGTGTGCAGCAGCGATCCGCGCCCCTTGAGCATGATGGCCTGGCGGTGACGGCACACGTTAGAGATCAGTTCCACCCCGAGCGCATTGCGCACCAGTGCGCGCCCACCGGCCTCTTGCGGCAGTGCGTGGTAGTCGCCCACCTGCGCCACACTCAAGGAGTGCCCCACGTAGCGGGGCCCCGGCTGAAAGATGGTTTGCAGTTCGCGCTGGTACAGCGCGTCGTCAAAATAGCTGGAAACCGGAAGTGGCCCCACGAGTGAAGGGGCCTTGGCGGCCCACATCTCGATCACATTGGCGGATTTTTCGCAGCCCGTAGCAGCGGTGTTTTTGTACAGTTTTTGCACAACTCGGTCCTTATAGGATGCAAAAAACCCCTCGGTGAGGGGCTTGAAGGGCAACTACCTCGAGAGTTGCCAGGGTCGCCATTGTAATGGCTGGATGAATGGTCGCGGCTATCCGGTGATATCAACACCATCCTGTGATCGACCGGCCGATACGAGCAGGGCTCCGATGTGGAGCCCCAGCTCGCGCTTAAGCCGATGCAGCCGTCTTCACTTTTTCGACATCGACCAGATAGGTGCGGGATGCCATCCACAACATAACGGCGGTGGCAAACAGCATAAACGGCACCGAGAACATGGCGTCATGCAAGCCCACACCCCGAAATACCTCGGTCATTTCAACTGCGTTGGCCTTCAACATGGCGCTTTTGGCAAACATATCTGACAAGCTTCCAATGATCAACGAGCCAAAGGCTGCGCCCAACAGATACTGCGCCGCAAAATAAATGGCCATGGCAGAGGCACGCAGCCGCGGTTCCACCACGTCTTGCACGGCGGTATAAACCGCGACGTAATACATGTAGAACAAAGTCAGACCGGCAAAGAACAGCAACGCAAGGCTCCCCATGTTTCCTCCCTGCGGGGTCATCAGGCCCATAAACACCAACGGCCCGGAGAGCAGCAAACAATAGGCGCCCAGCTTGAGGCGTCCGTTAGGGATGCGCTTTTGCACCATGTCGGAGAAAAAAGCGCCCAAGGTCATCGCCACCACACCCGAAAGACCCAAAACCAGCCCAGCCAGCTTGCCCGCCGCCAAGGGCTCCATCATGTAGTAGCGCTCCATCATGGCCTTGAAAAACAGACTCATTCCATAAGCGGCCATGTTGACCGTGACTCCTGAGAGTGAAATCCACAAAATAGTGCGGATTGCCATGACCTTTCTGAAGGGTTTATCGACCTTCTCGACCTTGGTGACGTAGGTCTCTTGCGATCCGCGCACGGGTTCACGTATGAACAGCACCAACAGCGCCACCACAAAACCGGGAATGGCCGCAATGATGAAGGGCAGACGCCAGTCACCGGTCATTTGGTAAATCTTGGCAATGCCAATAAAACTGATCAATACACCCAGTGGCAGGCCCAACATGAAGATACCCATGGCGCGCCCGCGCTTGGCTGGCGGGAACATGTCGCCAATCATCGAAATGGCCGCCGGTGCACAGCTTGCTTCCCCCACACCCACACCCAAGCGAACCATGAAGAAGCCGGCAAATGAGCTCATCATTCCGGAGAGTGCGGTAAACCCGCTCCACACCGCGACACCCCCAGCCAGCACGTATTTGCGATGCCAAATGTCAGCCAAGCGGCCCAGCGGCAAACCAACAATGGCATAAATCAAGGTGAAGGCCGTACCCAACACGCCCAACTGGGTATCGGTTAGATCAAACTCTTTGCGAATGGGCTCCAACACCACAGAGGGAATGGTGCGGTCAATAAAATTCAAAAGATTAACAAAGAACAGGAGGATCAATACCCCCCAAGCTCCCTTGTAGGCCGTATTGGAAGGCGGTGCTATCGGTTGAACCATGGTCTGCTCTTTCTTGTAAGTTAATCAATATTTTTTGATCGCGATCAAGATATCACAGTTGACAAGTCCAATTGAAAACTTATTTTTTTTCTACCCTGTAGAAGCTGCCCCCGCAGTATCGATGGGCGTTTATGTCACTGTGTTGCCACTGCACAGACGCATGGGGCTAAGAATTTAGCAGTTTTTACCGCTACACCACCATCTGCGAAACAGCGGGGCACCAGGTCCGGTGGACGACGCGCGGCCTGACCGCTGGGGTGAGAAGGTCATTCGCTGCCTCTACAAAAAGGGTGCCAGCGTGTACGACAACTTGTACCTTGCTGCGCTCACTCACGCCCCAGGGAGAAGACCCTGAATTTGGCTACCCGCATTTGGCGCGCGCACTGCGACAGTACGGCAACACAAAAACACTGCGGACTCAATTGAAAGAGCTCTTTGGTCGAATGGTTTTCAACATCCTTATGGCCAACCGGGACGACCACGAAAAGAACCACTCGTTGCTCTGTCTCGTTGACGGGCGCACCATGACCATGGAACTAAGCCCTTGCTATGACACTCGCCAAGCGACTCGGGAGCCACTGAACACCAGCTATTCATATCCAATACCAGCCGGGAGCCCCGTCTCAAAGAAGCCATTTCTGTGCATGCGGATTTTGGGCTTAGCCGGGTACAGGCTGCGGTGTACGTTCAGCAGCTCATCACGATAGTCAATGGATGGCAGGAATTTTTCAAAGAAATGGGCGTAGCGGACAGCGACATTGAAGAGGTCTCGACCTTTAACGACGCGCAGGAACTGATCGATCAGCGCAACCACTTTGACCTGCTCCAATATCCCGAGCAAAGTGCCCGCTCAGGGCGACGCAATGCGGGTGCTGCTGCTTTTCGCAGTAGCCATTCAGGCAACTGATCCCCATCAAATGTTGAATCCGGGCGATCCTCAAAAATGCCCGTTCGCCCTGATGGCCCCAGTCTACGCCGGGGTGAGCATTGCGTTCAGAGCACGTCGTGGCAGTGGGGTGATTCGAAACGCCTAAAATCGGCGCTTCGTGGGTTTCAGTCGCCCGCTGCTCTTAACCCCACATTTTGATTGTCATGTCCAAGGCCCGCATATCCCCTGACGCCGAACTCCCGCTGGACGCCACTGCGCCCCTACCGGTTACCTACGAGGCTGCTTTGGGCGAGCTGGAACGACTGGTGGGCAGCCTGGAGTCCGGCGAAATGCCGCTTGAGCAACTGCTTAGTGGCTACCAGCGCGGTGCCCATTTGCTGCAGTTTTGCCGCGACAAGCTACAAGCAGTCGAGGACCAGATCAAGGTGCTGGACGACGGCGTACTCAAACCCTGGAAGCCGCAATGAGCACAGGCTTCGACCTAGATGCCTGGAGCCACGCACGCCTGCACGAGGTGGAGCAAGCGCTGGACGCCTGGGTAACGGCGGAGGTGCCGCAAGGGTTGGACCACGGCGCTCCCGCCGAATTGGTGGACGCCATGCGCTACGCGGTACTGGATGGCGGCAAACGCTTGCGCCCGTTGCTGGTGCTGGCAGCCCACGAGGCCGTGTGCGACCCTACTGGACACCCCGCTGGACACCCGGTTGATGCCGCCGGTGCCAGCCAAGCCGCGTTGCGCGCGGCGTGTGCTGTGGAGTTGATTCATGCCTACTCCTTGGTGCACGACGACATGCCCTGTATGGACAACGACGTGCTGCGCCGTGGCAAGCCCACCGTGCATGTGCAGTTTGGCCAAGCCAGTGCATTGTTGGCCGGGGACGCACTGCAGGCGCTGGCGTTTGAGTTGCTGACACCCACTGACCGTTGCGTGCCCGCAGCCACTCAAGCCCGGCTGTGCGGCCTGCTCGCGCGCGCGGCCGGTAGTGCAGGCATGGCCGGTGGCCAGGCGATTGATTTGGCCAGCGTGGGCCTGCCCTTGAGCGAGCGCCAGCTGCGCGAGATGCATGAACTAAAAACCGGCGCTTTGCTGCAGGGCAGCGTCATGATGGGTGCCCACTGCGGTGCGCCCGACGCCCGTGTGTTGACGGCGCTTGCCGCGTATGGTGGTGCCATTGGCTTGGCGTTTCAGGTGGTCGACGACATCTTGGATGTCACCGCCGACTCCGGCACGCTGGGCAAAACCGCTGGCAAAGATGCGCAGGCCAACAAGCCCACCTACGTTTCGGTGCTGGGATTGCCCGCCAGCCAGGCCTACGCGCAGCAGCTGTTGGCGCAGGCGCTGGGCGCATTGGAGCGCAGCGGTTTGCCGCAGACCGACGCCTTGCGTGCACTGGCCGACATGGTGGTCAACCGTGTTAGCTGATGATATTTATAAGAAAATGACCGATAGCCCCCGAATCCATTGCGTAAGCAGCTCCTGAAATGATAGCAAATGCCAAAAGACAAGTACCCCCTGCTGCACACCATTAACGATCCGTCCGACCTGCGCTTGGTGCCGCGCGAGCAACTGCGCGAATTGACCGACGAGCTGCGTGGCTTTTTGCTCGATAGCGTGGCCAAGACCGGCGGGCACCTGGGCTCCAATCTGGGAACGGTCGAGCTCACCGTCGCCTTGCACTATGTGTTCAACACGCCGCAAGACCGGTTGGTGTGGGATGTGGGCCACCAAACCTACCCCCACAAAATTCTCACCGGGCGGCGCGACCGCATGGAAACGCTGCGCCAGTTGGGTGGGCTATCGGGCTTTCCGCAACGCGCCGAGAGCGCGTACGACACCTTTGGCACGGCGCACTCCAGTACCTCCATTTCGGCCGCCCTAGGCATGGCGCTGGCGGCCCGCATTCAGGGCGAAGAGCGCCACGCGGTGGCGATCATTGGCGATGGGGCCATGACCGCCGGTATGGCTTTTGAGGCGCTCAACAACGCCGGCGTGGCTGATTGCAACCTGCTGGTCATTTTGAACGACAACGACATGAGCATCAGCCCCCCCGTGGGCGCGCTCAACCGCTACCTGGCCAAGCTACTGAGTGGCCAGTTCTACGCAACGGCCAAGAACGCTGGCAAGTCCGTGCTCAAAGGCGCGCCGCCGCTGTTTGAGTTGGCCAAACGTTTTGAAGAACACGCCAAGGGCATGGTGGTGCCCGCCACGCTGTTTGAAAAATTTGGCTTTAACTACATCGGCCCGATTGACGGCCATGACCTTGACTCTCTCATTCCTACATTGGAGAACATCAAGCTGCTCAAGGGGCCGCAGTTTTTGCATGTGGTGACCAAGAAGGGGCAGGGCTACAAGCTGGCCGAGGCGGACCCGGTGGCCTACCACGGCCCCGGCAAGTTTGACCATCGCATTGGGCTGCAAAAGCCCACCGTGCCGCCCAAAATGACCTTTACCCAGGTGTTCGGCCAGTGGTTGTGCGACATGGCGGAGCACGATCAACGGCTGGTGGGCATTACGCCGGCCATGCGCGAGGGCTCTGGCATGGTGGAGTTTGAGCAGCGTTTTCCTGATCGTTACTTTGACGTCGGCATTGCCGAGCAGCACGCGGTTACGTTTGCTGCGGGCATGGCCAGCGAAGGCTTGAAGCCGGTTGTGGCAATCTACTCCACGTTTTTGCAGCGCGCCTACGACCAACTGATTCACGATGTCGCCATCCAAAACCTGCCCGTGGTGTTTGCACTGGACCGCGCGGGGCTGGTCGGTGCCGATGGCGCAACCCACGCTGGTGCCTACGACATCGCCTATCTGCGCTGCATCCCCAATGTGAGTGTCGCCTGCCCGACCGACGAGAACGAGTGCCGCCAATTGCTGAGTACCGCTTTTGAGCAAAACCACCCGGTGGCCGTTCGTTACCCGCGCGGTGCCGGAGTCGGCGTGGCCGTGCAGTTAAGCCTCAAGGGCCTGCCCTTTGGCAAAGGTGAGATTCGCCAGCAAGGCAGTCGCGTCGCGATCTTGGTCTTTGGCACGCTGCTACACCCCGCGCTAGAGGCGGCCAAGGCGCTGGGGGCCACCGTGGTGAACATGCGCTGGGCCAAACCGCTCGATACCGAGTTGTTGTTGCAAGTGGCACGCACGCACCAAGCGCTGGTGACGCTGGAAGACGGTTCTATTGCGGGCGGAGCGGGCAGCGCGGTCGCTGAGGCGCTGCTGGCTGCGGCACTGGAGCGACCGATCTTGCAACTGGGTTTGCCAGACATCTTTGTCGAGCACGGCGACCCCGCGCGGCTAATGGCCTTGCTGGGGCTGGACGCGGTGGGAATTCAGGCGTCGATTGCCCAGCGCTATGCAGCGTTGTTGCAGCCCTTGGTTCACGCAGCATAGGCTTCCAAGGGAAAACCCGAAAAAGGGAAAACCCCCACGGCGATTGGCAGGCCGGTGCCTACAATTTGCACTGCAAACGCAGCGTGCATTTGCAACCCACCACCCGCAAGACAACTGGAGCATCGCCATGGATCGTCGTTCAATCATTAAAAACGCGGGCATTTCCGGCATGGCGGGCGTGTTGGCCGCCGGTGTGGCACCTGCCGTGCATGCGCAGACCGCTGTGCGCTGGCGCCTGTCGTCGAGCTTTCCCAAGGCGCTCGACACGATATTTGGCGCGGCGGAGACGTTTGCCAGACATGTCAAGGAAATGTCGGGCGGCAAGTTTGAGATTTCGGTACACGCCGCCGGGGAGATCACCCCGGCATTGGGTGTGGTGGACGCGGTCCAGCAAGGCGCCATTGACTGTGCCCACACTGCCGGGTACTACTTTTTTGGCAAAAATGAAGCGTTTGCGTTGGGCTGTGCCATTCCGTTTGGCCTGAACAGCCGCCAGATGACGGCCTGGATGTACCAGGGCAATGGCCTGAAGCTGATGCGCGATTTTTACAGCAAGTACAGCATCATCAGCTTCCCGATGGGCAATACCGGCGCGCAAATGGGGGGCTGGTTTCGCAAAGAAATCAAGTCGGTGGCGGACCTGAAGGGCTTGAAGTTTCGCACCGGCGGCTTCCCTGGCAAGGCCATTGAGCGGCTGGGCGTCATTCCGCAAAATATTCCTGGGGGCGAGATTTACACCGCATTAGAGAAGGGCACGATTGACGCCTGTGAGTGGGTGGGCCCGTATGACGATCAGAAGCTGGGCTTTAACAAAGTGGCCCCGTACTATTACTACCCCGGATGGTGGGAGGGCGGTCCGCAGCTGGATTTGTATGTCAATCAAAAGGCCTACGACGCGCTGAGCCCCGAGAACAAGGCGATCGTGGCGAACGCGGCGGCCTACGCCCATACGGATATGCAGGCGAAATACGACGCAAAGAACCCGGATGCGCTGAAACAACTGGTGGGCTCGGGTACCAAACTGCGCCAGTTTCCTAAAGAAGTGATGGCGGCAGCGTTCAAAGAGGCCATGGCTCTTTATGGCGAGTTGTCGGATAAAAACGAAGACTGGAAGAAGATATACGCGGACTATGCCAAGTTTCGTGCCGACTCCAATCTGTGGTTTCAGTTCACCGAAGCCAAGTTTGATGGCTTCATGCAGGCGCAAAAATGGTGATCGGGTAGGCGCTGGTTCCTACGGGCGCGCGCGCATGGCCGCGAGTTCACGCTCAAGTCGCTTGAACTCGCCCAGCATGTCGGGCCCTGCTGCGTAGAACACCGCTAATTGATGGGAGTAGGTCTTGGTGTAAAGGCGTGGGGCGATTAACCAGTCCAGCCACGGCACCCGGATCAATTTGACATAGGCCAGTTCCCGCAGTTCAACGCGCTTGTCCCAGACCCATTCTTGGCGCAAGGCGTCGGCGCACAACCGGGTCTTGCCTGTCACAATGTGCCAGCCGGTATAGGCCATCAGGCACAGCGCGGCGGCGAGCCAACCGCCCGATTGAAGGGTCCAACTGACCACATCGGTCGCGAACAACTGCCCAATCCAGATGCACGCAAGCGCTACCAGAACCACGGTCAATGTCTTGAATGCCGGTGTGAAAGCGCTGCAAACCATGGCACCGCCGTGGGGTGTGAAAGACAAAATGGGCCCGTGGGTCATTGGGTGCAATGGACTACTTCTTGAACAAATCGTCGATTTTTTGCTGCTCGTCTGCCTCGGGCGGTACCGCAGGGTCCAGCACCGTCGCGCTGTCGTCCATCGGGGCCTCTATCTTGACCTTGTCCAGGTCGACCACGACCTTTTTGTCCAAAAACATCGTCACCGATTGCGGCACAAATATCACCACCACCACCAATATGAGTTGCATGATGACCCAGGGAATGGCACCCAGGTAAATGTCATTCGACTTCACGGGGACGGCGATGCGTTTGTCCTTGTAAAGCGTGTCGGCAATGCCCCGCAAGTAGAACAGCGCAAAGCCAAACGGCGGATGCATAAAACTGGTCTGTAGGTTGACGCACAGCAGTACACCAAACCAGATCAGGTCGATTCCCATTTTGTCGGCGACCGGGGCCAGCATGGGAACGATGATGAAGGCGATCTCGAAGAAGTCGAGAAAAAATGCCAAGAAGAACACAAAGGTGTTCACCACAATCAAAAAGCCCACCTGTCCGCCCGGCAGGTTGGTCAGCAAATGCTCCACCCACTTGGAGCCGTCCACGCCCTGAAAAACCTGGCTAAAAACGCGTGAGCCAATCAGAATGAATACCACCATAGAGGTGAGCCGCATGGTGCTGGTCATGGCCTCCCAGAGCAACGGTTTGGACAGGCGACGGCTGAAGGCGGCCAATAACAAGGCCCCCACCACGCCCATGGCACCTGCTTGCGTAGGCGATGCAATGGCGCATTGCAAAAAGGGAATACAGCCCGCCACCTGCGGGGTTTGCCACGGCAGCCCGCCCATGGAGCCCAGCACGGTGAATATCAAGATCGCCGAGGGAACGATGCCGCGCAGGCATTTTTTCCACAGCGCCCAACCATCCAGCGTGCGATGGCTGCGGGGCATGGCGGGCAAATAGTCGGGCTTGATTCGCGTGAGCAAGAAGGTGTAGAGCAAAAACATGCTCACTTGCAAAATCGACGGGCCCCAAGCGCCTTTGTACATATCGCCGACCGGTCGGCCCAACTGGTCGGCCAGCACCACCAGAACCAAAGACGGCGGCACCAGTTGGGTAATGGTGCCCGACGCGGCCAACACGCCGGTGGTGTAGCGCATGTTGTAGTTGTACTTCATCATGACGGGCAGCGATATCAATGCCATGGCAATCACCTGGCCCGCCACCGTGCCGGTGATCGCCCCCAAAATGAAGCCGACGATGATGACCGAATAACCGAT
>Ga0163144_10028291_pt1 | contig 10813 bp, 10 predicted proteins | sample OliLak19BULKMAT1_FD_123175 | JGI IMG/M metagenome (GOLD analysis project Ga0163144, IMG submission 123175) | Freshwater microbial mat bacterial communities from Lake Vanda, McMurdo Dry Valleys, Antarctica - Oligotrophic Lake LV.19.BULKMAT1 | ecosystem: Environmental > Aquatic > Freshwater >... | reverse complement strand
CCGGCCTCCGCAGCGTCGGCCTGCGCAGGGCCTTCCGGCGCAGCCGGTGTAGCATCCCGCGGTGGCCGCCACCATCCTCATCGTCGAAGACGAGCACGCCGTCGCTCGTGGCATCCAGTACGCCCTCCAGCAGGAGGGCTATGAGGTCCAGCTCGCCCGCTCGGGCGAGGAGGGCCTGGAGTTCGCCACGCGCGAGGCGCCGGATCTCGTCGTGCTCGACGTGCGCTTGCCCGGCATCGATGGCTTCGAGGTCCTGCGCCGCATCCGCGCCGCCGGCGCCAAGATGCCCATCCTGGTCCTGACCGCCCGCGACGACGAGGTCGACAAGGTCATCGGCCTGGAGCTCGGCGCCGACGATTACCTGACGAAGCCGTTCGGCCTGCGTGAGCTGATGAGCCGCATCAAGGCGCTCCTGCGCCGCTCGTATGGCGACCTCGCCGACGCCGCCGGCGGCCGGGTCATCCGCCACCGCGACCTGGTCATCGACCTGGAGCGACGGCGCGTCCAGCGGGGAGCCCGGCGCATCAGCCTGACCCCCACCGAGTTCGAGATCCTGCGCCACCTGGCCACCCGACCCGGTCGCGTGTACACCCGCGGCGAGCTCCTGGAACTGCTGCGCGACTACGAGGCCCTGGACCAGGACGAGAAGACCATCAACGTGCACGTCAGCCATCTCCGGGAGAAGATCGAGGACGACCCGGCGACACCGTCGTTCGTCCTGACGGTCCGTGGTGTCGGCTACGCCTTCGCCGAGCGCTGACGTCGGCGCTCCGCTCCGTCCCGAGCCAGCCGGGCGTGCGCCGAACGGGCTGCTGCAGGCCCGCCGGCGGCTCATGCCGCGGTCGTTCCAGGGCCGCCTGACGGTCGCCTTCGTCCTGGTCCTGGTGCTGACCCTGGCCCTCGTCGGGGTGCTCGTGGTCAACCGCCTGGACGACTACTTCACGCAGCAGCAGGACGCCGACCTGAGCGTCCGGGCAGAGACCGTGGCCCTGTACATCCTGGGCGTGTCCAACGACCTGGTGGATGCGGACCAGCGTCCGGTCGTGGGCCCCGACCTCGTCGTGGATCCGGCCGTCGTCACGTTCCTGGACGATCCCGGGCAGCAGCGCCTCATCGCCGACCGATTCGGGCAGGCCGATGTCATCGTGCGCCTGGGCTTCACCGTGACCGAGAGCGGGACCGACGAATTCGTGGCGGGCAGCAACGGGCGCTTCGCGATGCCGTTGCAGGCCGAGGCGGAGGCCGGGCAGTCCGTGGAGCCGCGATCGGTGACCTACCGATATGCGAGCGGCAACGCCTTCCAGCGCTACACGCTGGAGGTCACCCTGGCCAACCCATACACCTACCGGACGGCCGCGCTGGCCAACCTGACCGGCCTGCTGGCGGCCATCACCATGTTCGCCCTGGGCCTCGCGGTCCTGGTCTCGGCGGCCCTCGCCCGGCGCTTCACGACGCCGCTGCGGCAGCTGACCGAGGCCTCGCGGGCCCTGGCCGAGGGCGACCTGTCCCGGCGCGTCCCGCTCCACCGCAAGGCCGGCTCGGCCGAGATCAGCGAGCTCGCCCTGCAGTTCAACACGATGGCCGATCGCCTGGAGGAGAGCGTCGAGATCATCCGCCACGACCGCGACCGCAGCCGCGACTTCCTGGCCGACGTGTCCCACGAGCTGCGTACCCCGCTGGCCGCCCTGCGCACGTTCAACCAGCTGCTCATGGAGACGGCCGGCGACGACCCGGACGCGCGGGCTGAATTCCTGGAGTCGAGCGCCGGCCAGATCGAGCGGCTGGACTGGCTGGCCCAGAACCTGCTGGAGCTGTCCAAGCTGGATTCCGGCCTGGTCCTGCTGGATCTGCGACCGGACGACCTGCGCGCTGCCGTCGAGTCGGCCGCCCACCAACTGGACTCGACGGCCGCCCGTCGCGGCGTCACCCTGGACGTGCGCCTGCCCGACGCCCCGGTCCGCATCCGCCACGATCCCCCGCGCATCGGCCAGGTGGTGACCAACCTCGTGGGCAACGCCCTCAAGTTCACGCCGCGTGGCGGGACCGTGACCGTGGACGTGGCGGCAACGCCGGACGGCGCCTGCATCGACGTCGCCGATACGGGCGTCGGCATCGATCCAGCCGAACTCCCGCACATCTTCGAGCGCTTCTACCGGGGGGCGCGCTCCAGCGAGGCGCGTGGCAGCGGGTCCGGCCTGGGCCTGGCCATCGTGCGCTCCATCGTGGACATGCACGGCGGTGGCGTGACCGTCGAGTCCGCGGCCGGGGCGGGCAGTCGTTTCAGCGTCGACCTGCCGCGCGATCCGCGGACCGTGGCCGGGACACCGGCCGCCGCCCGGGCCGATGTCGCCAGTGCAGCCGAGGGCTCAGCCCGGATCGCCGAGGGCGCGGAGGGCGGCGAGGGCGGCGAGGGCGCCGGAAGCGTGCCCGACCCGGTCGATCCCTCGGATGCGCCGAATGGCAACGTGACGGAAACTTCACCGTCCGAGCCGCCGCGCATGAATCCCGCTTCGGCACCCTGAGACTCATCGAAGCGTTCATCGACCGCTCACCGGTCGATCCAGCCACCCAGGGGTACCGATGCACAGCGCCGACCACGACCAGGACCAGCGGGAACCATCCGATCCGGATGAGATGACCCGCCAGCACGAACTCCCGACCGGCGCGCCGGTCACGCCCGACAGCGCCACCGCGGCCCCCATCGCCGCGGGCGACCCCATCGCCGCGGGCGACCCCATCGCTGCCACCGACCCCATCGCCGCGGGCGACCCAGGCGCCGCCGACCCGGCCCGCTACTCCCCGCCGTCCGAGGCACGCCCCGAGTGGTCGCGATCGGACGCGCCGGCCCCCAGCCCGGAGCGCTGGTATGAGCCGGCGGCGCTGTCGCCGTCCGCCGCCGTCCCAACCCAGCCCGTGGCCTCAGCCGATGGCGGCCGGGGCGGTCGCAGCGGTGTCGGCACGGTCCTCGCGGCGGCCATGCTCTCCGCGATCCTCGCCTCGGGCGGCACCGTCCTGACCCTGAGCGCGACCGGCGCCCTCGATCGACCGGCGACCGTGCCGACCAGCGGCACCGGTACGACCGTCGGGACGACGCAGCCAGTGACCATCGATGAATCGTCGGCGACCATCGACGTCGCCGCCAAGGTCAGCCCGGCCGTCGTGCGCATCACCACGCGCGGCTCGGCCGATACGGATCTCGGGGTCATCCCGGCGACCGGCGTCGGCTCCGGTTTCATCTACGACAGCAACGGCTGGGTCCTGACCAACCGCCACGTCGTCGAGGGCAGCGACATGATGGATGTCGAGCTCAGCGACGGCCGCATCCTGGAGGGCACGGTCTACGGCATCGATACGCTGACTGACCTGGCCATCGTCAAGGTCGACGCCACCGATCTGCCGACCGCGTCACTCGGCGACTCGAGCGCACTCAAGGTCGGCCAGCTGGTCGTCGCCATCGGCAGCCCGCTGGGCACGTACTCGAACTCGGTCACCAGCGGCATCGTGTCGGCCAAGGGCCGCTCGATCACGACTGACGGCAACCAGAATCTCAACAACCTCATCCAGACCGACGCTGCGATCAACCCGGGTAACTCGGGTGGTCCGCTGCTGGATGCCGACGGCAACGTGGTCGGCATCAACACCGCCATCGCCCGCGACAGCAACGGCATCGGCTTCGCCATCCCCATCGACATCGCCCGCCCGATCATGGAGCAGGCCGTCGCCGGGGAGGAGCTGGCCCGCCCGTACATCGGCATCCGCTATACGGCCATCACGCGCCAGATCGCCGAGGCCGAGGACCTGCCCGTCAACGACGGCGCGTGGGTCAGCGGCAGCGCCACCGGTCCGGCCGTGGAATCCGGCACCCCGGCCGCCGACGCCGGGATCCAGGACGGCGACATCATCACGGCCATCAACGGCGAGTCGATCGACAACGAGAGCCCGCTCGATGCCACCCTCAGCCAATACGCCCCGGGCGACACGGTCAGCGTCGACGTCCTTCGCGACGGCCAGACGGTCACGCTGTCGGTCACCCTGGCGGTCCGTCCCTCGGGGCTGTAGCCCGGGGGGTCTGTGGGCGGCGCGCTCAACAGGGCGCGGCCTGCCGCTCGCCTGGCGGGCCCGGCGTCGCCGCTGCCCCCCCTGATCCCGCTCGCGCGGGGCGTGCATCGACGCCGACGGCTCGCTCCGGCGGCGACCGCCGCCGTATCCGGACGCGACTCTCGGTCCTGCTCGCCTGGCGGCGCCGCCGCCCGCCTGTGATCTGGATGTCCGCCACGCGTACATCCCAGCGAATGAACCACGCAGGCTTCCCCTGTCAGACTCCTTCGTTGGCCGTTCTGCCCGCGCCGCGAGCGAATCAGCGCCGGAAGGGCATGCCCTCAGGCCGTCCGTGGCCGGTATGTACGCCCAGCGAGCACGGGTGAAGGCCCCACGGGTCAGGCGGCCGTGACGGTCGCGGTCCCACAACGGGCTGCCTGGCTAGAGATCGAGATAGTCCCAGGGCCGGATGGATACGACGTAGACCTCACCGACGGCCGGGTACTCGACGTAGAGGATCGCGTATCCGGCGACGCCCGACGCGAAACGCATCCCCGGAAACTCCGGGTCGATCTCGTCCCAGTCGCTGCCGCGACTCCCTGGGTCACGATCGATCTCCGCGATCTCGTCCCACAGGGCGCGAGCGACACCCGAGGCGACCCCCAGGAGGAAGCGCTTGGCCCTCGGACTGAGCGCAGCCCCAGCGATCTCGGGGGATGTCGCACAGCGGTGCGGCGCGCCCTGCTTCGCGGTCCTTCAGTGCCTGACGGACTTCATCGCGGAGCGGTCGGCCCGCGGCCCCGCGCTCGCCAGGCGTACATCCCAGCCAACGAACCGCCGACAGACGCCGTCATGGGGGCGAATGCACCCCGTCCGTGGCCGTTCCGCTCGCTGAGCGGACGATCGGGCGATGGAAACGGTCGGGCCGGTCGCTCCTTCGCTCGTATGTACGCCCAGCGGACACCGCCTCGGATCGGGTGGCCGCGGGCGGGTCAGCGAGGGCACGGCGATCACGGCCGCCGCGATGCGCAACCACGAACCGAGGGCGCCACCGGAGCGAGCCGTCGGCGACGATGCACGCCCCGCGCGAGCGGGATCAGGCGGGCAGCGGCGCCGCCAGGGCGAGCGCAGGCGGTGACCGCTGCCGCGACACGGGACGACTGCCGTGCGCTGCCGCCGGGCGGTCCGCGCAGTCGGCCCGCGGCGCCGCGCTCGCAGTCGGCCCGCGGCGCCGCGCTCGCCAGGCCCGCGGTGCTGCGCTCGCCAGGCCCGCGGTGCTGCGCTCGCCAGGCGTACATCCCAGCCAACGAACCGCCGACAGACGCCGTCGTGGGGGCGAATGCACCCCGTCCGTGGCCGTTCCGCTCGCTGAGCGGACGGATCGGGCGATGGAAACGGTCGGGCCGGTCGCTCCTTCGCTCGTATGTACGCCCAGCGGACACCGCCTCGGATCGGGTGGCCGCGGCCGGCCGCTCTCGGGCGCTCTCGGGTGGCCGCGGGTGGCCGCGGCCGGGCGCTCTCGGGTGGCCGCGGCCGGGCGCGGCCGGGCGCGGCCGGGCGCTCTCGGGCCGGCACGGATCGTGGTCGCGCGGCGGCGGGCGCCGCCGGAGCGAGCCGTCGGCGTCGATGCACGCCCCGCGCGAGCGGGATCAGGCGGGCAGCGGCGCCGCCAGGCGAGCGCAGGCGGTGACCGCCGCCGCGACACGGAACGACGGCATCAGCCGGGACGCCGGCGCCAGATCTCCACGGATGCGTGATCCAGCGGCCCGCCGAGCTGGACGTCCGGCTTGCGCACCCGGACCCCGACCTCCGTGACCTCGAATGCGATCAACAACTCGTGCGAGATCGCCTCGGCGATGGTCTCCAGCAGGCGGAACGAGGTGGACTCCACGACCTGGCGGGTGATGTCGTAGACGCGCCCGTAATCGATCGTCTTGGCCAGATCGTCGTCCAGGCCCGCCGGCTGCAGGTCGAGCCGCAGCTCGACATCGACCTCGAAGCGCTGCGGCGCCTCCAGCTCGTGGTCGTAGTAGCCGTGGCGGCCCATGAAGCGCATGTTCGTGAGCACGATCCGATCGCTCAGCGCTGACCTCCATCCGGCTCGGCGCGCCAGTGCCCGCGGACGATGGCGTCCGCGACCCGCGCGGCACGCACATTGGGACGGACATCATGCACCCGCACGACGTCGACGCCGGCCGCGACCCCCAGTGCCGTGGTGGCCAGCGTCGCCTCCAGCCGTTCTTCGACGGGTAGGTCCAGGATCCGGCCGAGGGTCGACTTGCGCGAGGTGCCGAGCAGGATCGGCCGGCCCAGCACGCGCAGCGCGGCCAGATCGCGCAGCACGGTCACGTTGTGGTCGACGGTCTTCCCGAAGCCGATGCCCGGATCGACGATGATCGATGCCCGATCGACCCCGGCGCGCTCGGCGCGCTCGATGGCGGCGCGCAGATCGGCGATGACCTCGGCCACGACATCGTCGTAGCGGGCCTCGGCCCGGTTGTGCATGAGCACGATGGGCAGTCGGTGCGCGGCCGCGACCCGGACCATCGCGTCGTCGTCGCGGACGCCCCACACGTCGTTGAGCAGGTGCGCGCCGGCCGCGATGGCCGCCTCGGCGACCTCGGGCTTGGTCGTGTCGATACTGATCGGCAGGTACGGGAAGGCCGTGCGGACGGCCGTGATCGCCGGCACGACGCGGGCGATCTCATCGGCCACGCTGACCGGCAGGTGCCCGGGCCGGGTGGACTCGCCGCCGATGTCCACGAGGTCCGCGCCCTCGGTCGCCATGGTCCGTGCCTGCTCGACGGTCCGTGCCACCGCGGCCGCGACATCGCCGCCGGCCGCCAGACCATCGCCGGAGAACGAGTCGGGCGTGACGTTGCAGATGCCCATGACGTAGGTCCGTCCACCCCAGCCGAAGTCGCGCGGGCCGATGCGCATGGTGGCCACGGCGTCGCTCATGCCAGCGGCTCCGGGTCGCGCAGGTCCCGCACGTCCGGGTCATCCACGAACCGGGCCCGTGCGGCCCCGACGAGGTACAACGAGCCCGCGACGACGATGGGACCGCCATCCGCCGCCAGCGCACGGTCCAGGGCCTCGTCCACCGTCGCGACGGCCGCCACCGACGCCACGTATGCGCCGGCCCGCGCCCGCCAGCGCGCCGCGAGATCCTCGGCCGGCTCGGCGCGCGGCAGATCCACGGCGGTGGCCAGGATGTGCGCCCCCCGCAGGGCTGCTGCGCGAGCCAGCGCGTCCACGACGCCATCGACGTCCTTGTCCGCCATCGAGGCCACGACGAGGGTCAGCGGCCCCGCGGCGAGGTGCGGCCGCAGATCATCCAGGGCCGTCGCCAGGGCGGCAGCCCCGGCCGGGTTGTGGGCGCCGTCCAGGAGCACATCTCGCCCATCCACCGACAGGAGCTCCAGCCTGCCGGGCCAGCGAACGTCAGCGTACCCGCGTCGCCGGGCGTCGTCGGGTGCCCGGGCGATGCCCGCGGCCTCCAGCGCATCGAGCAGCGCGTCGGCGGTGGCCACGTTGGCAGCCTGGTGCCGGCCACGCAGCCCGACACGGGTCGCGCCCAGGCGCGGCAGCTCCACGGTCAGGCCATCGCGGTCCCAGTCCAGCAGCGGAGCGGGCTCCACGATGGTGAGCGGCACGGCCAGCCGTTGTGCCCGGCGCCGGATGATGCGCAGCGCCTCGCCCGTCGCGCCGGTCACGGCCACGTCGCCGCGCTCGATGATGGCGGCCTTCTGGCGGGCGATGGCTGCGACCGTCGGGCCCAGCTGGTCCATGTGGTCGAGATCGACATTGGTCACGACGGCCACCCCGCCGTCCCAGGCATGGGTCGCGTCCAGCCGGCCGCCGAGCCCGACCTCCACGAGCGCGACGTCCAACGACGCCTCGGCGAAGTGGCGGAACACGACCGCGGTCAGCAACTCGAACTCGGTCGGCTCGCCGTGGCGTGCCGCCACCTGGTCCGTGACGGCCAGGACGGCCGCCACATGCCTGGCCAGGTCAGCCGCGGCGATCGGCCGCCCATCGACGACGATGCGCTCGCGGTACGTGACCAGATGCGGCTTGGGCGTCTCCCCGACCCGCAGGCCGGCGGCCCGCAGCGCGCTGCCGGCCAGCGCCAGCACGGACCCCTTGCCGTTCGTCCCGGCCACGAGCGCGCCGCGCAACCCGAGTTGGGGATCGCCCAGGGCACGCAAGAGGGCCCGCGTCCGTCCCAGGCCCAGGCGGATGCCGAACCGGCCTCGCTCGGTCAGGGCAGCGAGCGCCTCGTCGTAGGCGAGCGCGGTCGGCGGCGCGATCGACGGGTCCACGACGGTCACTCGCGGCTCAGCTCGTCCTCGTAGAAGACGCACTGGTTGAAGCGCGGGGTCAGGCATACGTCGTTGACGTAGCCCTGGTCCAGGTGGACGCCGCCGCGCAGCTGGCAGCGCGAGACGTTGGAGTCCTGGCGGATGAGCGCCTTGAGCAGGTGCGGGGCCTGGATCGGGATGGCGCCGCGCGATCCGCTCATGTAGAAGTGCGGGCACACGTTGCGGCGCAGGTTGGGCAGGCCGAATCCGGCACGCGGACCCATCGGCATCGTCGGCGGTGCGGCGGCGGCCCGGGCGGCCAGCGGCGAGGGCGCCACGCGGGCGATCGGCCCGAGCCCGAAGGCGGGGCGACCTGGGTTCGGCGGGACGGGGCGGTTGCCGGCGGCTCGGGCCGCCGCATACGCGCCGGCGGCCGACGTCCGTGATCCCTCGGGATAGGACCGGACGGTGCCTCGCGAGCCCTCGGGATAAGGACGCGCCGAGCCAGCCATGCGTCGGTCGCGCGGATCCCTCGGCTGCACGCAGGCCCTCCCGGTACGGGCGCGCGGCCACTCGGTCGCGCGCTGGACCGCGCCAGAGTACAACGCACGGCAGCCATCCGGTACGGACCGCACGCGGTCATGCGCTGGCGGCGAGCACGGCCGCGTGTCGGCGGTGGGCGCCTCGCCGGGACGGCCGTGCGACAATCCCCCGCGATGTCTGATCGGCGCGGTACGCGTCCCAACCACGTCCGGCCCCGGCCACCGTCCGGGGGTCGACCCGCCCCGGTCAAGGTCCGGCCACGCGCCCCGGCCCCGGGACGCCTCGCCGTCCACACCCCCGTCCGGCGTAGCCGGGGTATCCCGCTCATCGGCCAGCTGACCCTGGCCGTGGTCATCCTGGCCATCGCGGCCGGTGTCCTGTATGTCGGCGTGGGCGGCCTCTCGACCGTCGCGTCGGCCGTCGGCGGGACCGTCACGGGCTTCGTCGACGACATCATCGCGACCCCCAGTCCGGAGCCGTCGGAGGCGGTCATCAGCGACGCCCCGCTCATCCAGTCGCCCGACGAGCCGTACACGGCCGAGCTGACCGCCGACCTGGTCGTGACGGTCCCGGCGGCGCTGGTCGGCGACACCGAGCACCGCCTGCGCATCTATCTCGCGCTCAAGGACCAGGCGCCGGCGGCCATCGACGAGGTGCCCATGCCGGCCCTGGCTCGGACGATCATCCCCGTCGAGCTGACCAAGGGCGTCAACGACTTCTCCATCACCGTCGTCGGCCCGGCCGGCGAATCCGATCCGTCGCTGAGCGTGCGCTACGTCCTGGATCAGGTGAAGCCCCCGATCGAGATCGCCTCGCCCAAGGATGGCGCCGTGGTCAACGCCAAGGCGGTCACCATCAAGGGCAAGACTCAGGGCCGCTCCACGGTCATCGCCCGGAACGCCAAGAACGCCAGTTCGATCACGGGCACCGCCGGCAGCGACGGCCTGTTCGAGCTGAAGCTGTCGCTGGCGACCGGCCAGAACACGATCTCCATCCAGTCGACCGATCCGGCCGGCAACGTCAAGGACCTCGAGTTCACGGTCAGCCGCGGCTCCGGTGAGCTCGACGTCAACCTGTCCGCCTCGACGTACTCGATCCCGCGCGACTCGCTGCCCGAGGGGATCCGCCTGACTGCGACCGTCACCGACCCGGACGGCAAGCCGCTGCAAGGTGCCAAGGTCCTGTTCACCCTGAGCATCCCGGGCATCTCCACGATCACCGGCCAGGCCACGACCGGGTCGAACGGACGTGCGGTCCTGGAGACGACGATCCCTCGCGGCGCGGACGCTGGCGGCGGCAATGCGGCCGTCCAGGTGACGACCAGCGCCTACGGCAAGGCGAGCGACGTGACCGTGGTGACCATCACCGACTGACTCGCGACGGGCGCGCGCGACCCGTGACAGACTGCACGCTGGCAGCTACCATCCGGCCATGACGATGTGGCGGTGCCCACACTGTGGCACCCCCCAGGCCGAGACGGCTCGGTGCTGGGTCTGTCGTCGCTCCTCCACCGCCTGCGGGACATGCCGCAACTTCCGTCGGGCCATGGCCGGCGGCCTGGGCTTCTGCGCCCTGGATCGGCGGCGCGATCCGCTCGTCGGTGACGAGATCCGAGGCTGCTGGGAGGCCGCCCTGGTCGCCGCCCCGCGCGAAGGTGGCGACGCTCCATGGATGCCGGCCGGCTTCGTCGAGATGGACGAGGCGCTGCCGCCGGGCGCGGCCGGGCCGGGTCCAGGCGAGCCGCGCTGGAGCCTGTGGGGTGATCCCGAGGCCTGACCGTCAGCCGCTGCGGGGCTCAGCTCGGCGCGGGTGTCGGTGTCGGTGTCGGTGTCGGCATCGCCGACGCCGCCCGAGTCGGACGAGTCGTCTTTGTCACCGCAGGCAAGGAGCGACAGGCTGGCCAGCGCCACGAGGGTCATGCGAAAGGT
>Ga0163144_10028290_pt1 | contig 10813 bp, 11 predicted proteins | sample OliLak19BULKMAT1_FD_123175 | JGI IMG/M metagenome (GOLD analysis project Ga0163144, IMG submission 123175) | Freshwater microbial mat bacterial communities from Lake Vanda, McMurdo Dry Valleys, Antarctica - Oligotrophic Lake LV.19.BULKMAT1 | ecosystem: Environmental > Aquatic > Freshwater >... | reverse complement strand
TGGCCGTGGCAGGAAAGGCTCGGTGGTGTTGTTCTCGACGGCGGCCGGCGAACAGGCGCTCGATGGCAACGGCAGCAACAGCCCCTTTGCCGAAGCGTTTGCCCGGCACGTGGTCGTGCCCGGCGTGCCGCTGCAGGACTTCATCATCGACGTCCAGAAGCAGGTGATGCTGGCCACCCAGAACCTCCAGCAGCCGTTCTCGGATTCCTCATTGCTGGAGAAAAACATTTTCCTGGCGGGCGAATAGCGGATGCTCCCGCGTACAGGGCTGGCGTGGCCTGAAGAAATCGTGGCTGGTCATGACCCGCTGGGCGTGACGACAATCCACTGGTAACAATCCGTGCCGGCAAACTTCGGTCATCGACGAGTTATAGAGCTCAGCGTTCGACTTGATCTGCCTGGCGCTGCCCACCATCGGCATAGGCGGCCACCGGGCCTTCCAGGCGCCAGCGTCCGTTCACGCATTGGTACATGCGCTCGCCGTAGGCAATCCACGCGCCGTCGGCGTGGCTGCTGGTTGTGCCCTTTGCCTGCGGTGGCCGGGTAAAGAATTCGCAGGAAAAGCCGCTGTAATCCAGTTTTGGATCCTTGGGCCAGCGAACCATCGGCGGGTTGTTTGCAGCACCGCCGGCGGCGGCTTGTCCATTGTTTGACGCTGCCGGGGATAGCGTCGGGTTGCCGGCACTGGGCGCATCCGCGCCTGCAGGGCTTGAATTGTCGGATGCTGCAGTCTGCGCATTTTGTTCCGAGGCGGATGCATCTAGTATCGCCCTGAATTCGTCCAGCAATTGGCTGGCGCGGGCGCTGCGCACAGAGTTGCTCCGGGAATCGGGCGCGGGCCGCGCCGGTGCCGAAGATGGGTCCATCGTCGGGGACGATTCCTGCGGTCGGTCAACCGATGGCAAGGACTGGTTGTTGCCTTGCGCCGTTGCTTCGGTGGCAATCATTGCCAGGGCCAGCCCGGCTAAGCGCAGGAAGGTTAGGGGGTGCTTGGCCATGATGCCTCCAGAGCGAATGCGGCACGAACCGTCGCCTCCGAGTATAGGTGCTGAGGCCTTGCGATGCCTCGGGCGCGCGTCGCAGTGCTGGCTTCCGAGTCATCGGGGATACTTGCTTGGCTGGCAACACCAGCATGGCCGGCGTATAAATAAAGTTTAGCGCTCTCGATCATCCTTCTGCATCCAAGGGTAGGCCGCCATGAAACCGATCACTGTCGTCGCCTTGTTCCAGCTTGCGATCCTGTTCTGCGCCCCGGAGTCATGTTTAGGGCAATCGGGCGATGAAAATGCGGTTCCGGGTAGCCAGACCACGGCTGCCTTTGTCGAGGCGCTCAAACCAGAACCCAAGCCCGCCGCTGCGCTGCGAACCCGCGGCATGGCATCGGCAGCCGCAGCCGCAGCAGTTGCGGCTCCACCGGCAGCGAAATCGGCAGACCTGAATGTCTATTTCGGATTCAACTCCGATCGAATTGCCGGGGCCTCCGTGCAGCGGGTCGACAACTTGGCCGCGGCACTTCGGGATTCACAGTTGGCCGATGCGCGGTTCACCGTGGTTGGCCACACCGACGCGGTGGGGTCGACCGAATTCAACCACCAACTGTCGCAGATGCGCGCCAATGCTGTGCGTGACTACCTGATCACACATGGTGTTCCCGCTGGGCGTCTACGCGCTGTTGGCAAGGGTTTTGAGCAGTTGAAGAACCGCGATGATCCTCAGGCCGATGAAAATCGCCGTGTTGAGATAGTCGCCGAATACTGAACTCAGTCTGCGGCGCAGAAATCCGGATCGTCCACCGCACAGGCCGAGCCGAGATTGACTTGGTCCTGACCAGGATTCGACTGTTGTACTCGCGGCAGCAGCACCCACATCTGCAGGCTGCCGTGGGTGGCCTCCGCGAGCCGTCGAGCGGTTTCGCCTGCGCCCCAGAACAACTCACCCCCGAGTTGACCGAGGTTGGACGGACTGGTGTCTTGGGCGAACATTAGTCGCTGTATTGATCCCCGGTTGCCCGGTGCGTTGGTAGAGATGAACACCGGCGAGCCCAAGGGAGCGATGAGTGGATCCACCGATAGCGAGCGCCCAGCAGTAAGGGGGACGCCGAGGGCACCAATGGTTCCAGTACCGCTATCGGCGATTCTGCGGAAAAACACATAGCCGGGGTCCATAAAACCGGTCAGTCCAGAAGCGCCGGCCGCAACAGCGGCGGGTTCGACATTCATGGAGCCCTGGCCGGCAACTCTGGATATCGGTGCAAAGTTCACGACAGCAGCTGAGCCACTCGCCACGGCGGGCTCGACGCGTGTGCTTGCTGCCGGCCTGGACAGGGCGGCAACCATGGCCTTGATTTCCAGCAAACGGTCTGTTGTCGGTGCACTTGAAGTGCCGCTGACAGGAGCCTTTCCGGTAGTGGGTGGGCTCAGGTCGGCAGGACGTTTTACGGCGATCGCCGGGACCGGTCTGTCAGCGCTGGCCTGCCGTTTAGTACTTGAGGGGGGCGCTGCAGCGGCCTCAGGCTCGCTGTCGAGGCCGGCAATGAGTTTGAACAGATCCTCGTCGCTGAGCTCGGCGCGTTTGCCGCTGCCTGCGTCATTCGTGCGTCTGCCACGAGTAGCCTGAACACCGCCTATCGCGCCCAGTTCGCTGACCCTGTTGCGTGATACCAAAGGCTGGCCATTATGCTCGGCGAGTTCAAGTCCGAGCATGTCGCCTTCGCCCATCTGGATATAACCTATCCCTTGGACATGGATCGAATACAAGGCTAGGGGATCATTCACCCACGCCAGGATGGGCGCGTCCAGTGCCCGCTGGGCAATTTCCTGGCGAGAGTAATACGGAAGAATCTGATCACTCTCCACGCGCACCCGAAAGCGTTCGTCGCGGTTGTCGGGCGACTGTGAGGCAAGTGCAATGCGGTACTCGCGCGCCGAAACGTCGCCAATCGACGGCGGGCGCAGTACCCCGTTGTCGACAACAAAAAATTGGCGGGCTGCACCAGTCAGGGACTTGCCATCTAGCAACAGCAGATCATGAGGTGGACCATAGACGGGAAACTGGTAGCCGCCGCGACGCTCCCGACTACCTTGCACGACGGGCTTGAAATAGCCGCTGATCCTGCCCTCCAAGGTGCCTGGCGACGATATCTGGTACGCAAAAAAGTTGCGCTGAAAGAATTGCCGAATGGTGCCGGTGTCTGCACCCAGCCCCGCAATTTCGCCACACAGGCCGGACCATGCCGGTTTGTGCGCGAGGGCGGCACAGCTTTGACTCAAGCCCCTGAAGCTGGCCAACAAGTTCTCATCATGCCAGCCGGGGATTTGGTCGAACGTCACCGGCTGGAACCTAGCGTGACGTGTGCTGAAGGCGCTGCCAATAGTTCCGCCAGAGATGGGCGCAGGCTCTGTTTTTGAGGCGCTGCTGTCGGGTGAGTTGTCAGCACAAGCAGGCATGGGCGAGCCGGCCAGGATGAGGACGAGTATGCATACCGCCAGCGGTCGTGCCGAGGTTGGATGATTCAGCGTCAAGTATGCAGTGTTCAGGATCGACGGTAGAGGAATGTTCTTTCCCGGCATGGGTCAACCCCTCATGTTTCGTTGCTGATTTTGCGTGTAGCCATGTTCGCGGCCCGACGGACATGACACTGAAAAGCACGTATTAAGGTTATACAACCGATTTATCCTTGAAGCGCGACCCAAGGTTTGTTCGATGGTTCCCCATTGCAGTGTCGATCTGTTCTCAATCGATAGCCGTTTGCGAAGATTGCTCGCGTCGATGGACTGCCGTCAACCAGTTGTTGTTCCCTTGCATTATTTCAATGACTCCTGCTTCAGCGCTTTTGATGGTGCGAGCACTGGAAAAATTCATATCAAGCAGGCTGATAGTGCGATCAGACGCCCAGCAACTCATGCGCCGCATTCACCATTCCGCGCCGAGAAAGTAAAAAGTCCCAATAACTGCCGCCCAATTGACGCCAAAGTACCGCGGCGCGCAGTGCAGCCAGCAAAGTGGCGCGCACTTCGGCGACCACGTTGGGCTGGCCCAGATAGACCGGATTGCCCTGGACAAGGATGCGCGGCCCGAGCGGGCTGATCTGTTCGGCGTACAACTCGCCAAGGCGGGCCAGAACGGTGGGATGGGTAGCGCCGAAATGCTCGCGCTGGCGGCCTATGTCTTCGAGGGACTTGCGCACCTGCTGCACGGTTGCGTCCTCGCGGATGAAGCGGCGTTCCAAGTGCAGCAGATTCATGGCGATTCGGGTCTGGCTGCCGTCGCGGCCTGCGCCTCCTTGAAGCTGCGCAACCAGTCGGCGCAATCCGGGCTCCAGTTCGCCGGCGCCGCCGAAGATTTCCTCGGTGCTTTCGGCATCGAACAGGAACAGGCTGTTGATACATGCCGCCAGCGGCCGGGTCTCCGCCTGGCCCTGGTTGGCCATGCGCTGGACCTGGTCCACTGCCTGCAGCAGCCCGGCGAGGGCGAGTACACGGTCTTTCATGTTTACTGCCATTCCTTATAGTGCGGTTGATTCCAGTTCCATTCGGGCGTCGGTGCGCAGGATCACGGCACCGCCCAGGCATTGCTCACCGCGATAAAACACCACTGACTGTCCCGGCGTTACCGCACGCTGCGGTCGTTCGAAATGCACTTCCACACTGCCGTCATCGCACAAGCGGACACGGCAGTTCTCGTCGCGCTGGCGGTAGCGGGTCTTGGCCGTGCAGGAAAACTCAGTCGCTGGCGCTGCTCCCGCCACCCAGTGTGCCGGTTCGCTGCGCAGGTGTCGCGACATCAGCCATTCGCTGTCGATGCCCTGGTCGACAAAAAGGACATTGCGGCCAACATCCTTGCCGACCACGAACCACGGCGCGCCGGGCCGGCCTTTCACACCGCCCACATGCAGCCCTTCGCGCTGGCCCAGCGTGTAGTAGAACACGCCGCTGTGCTCGCCAACCTTCTGGCCATCGACACTGTGGATGTCGCCTGTTTTCGCCGGGATGTACTGGCCCAGAAAGTCGCGGAAATCGCGCTCGCCAATGAAGCAGATGCCGGTGGAGTCTTTTTTCTGCGCGGTCGGCAGGTCGGCTTCGGCAGCCAGACGGCGCACTTCGGCCTTGGGCAGATGGCCGATCGGGAACAGCGTCGCCGCCAGTTGATCCTGTCCCAGTTGGTGCAGGAAATAGCTCTGGTCCTTGTCGCTGTCGAAACCGCGCAGCAGGATCCAGCGTCCATCGCTCTGGCCGACCTGCGCGTAGTGTCCGGTGGCGATTTTTTCCGCGCCCAACGCCCTTGCTTCATCAAGGAAAGTCTTGAATTTTATTTCCCGGTTGCACAGCACATCTGGATTGGGCGTGCGGCCGGCGCGATATTCAGCGAGGAAATGCTCGAATACGCCCGACCAGTAATGCTTGGCGAAATTGCGCGCATGGAAGGGAATGCCGAGACGGCCGCAAACGCCGAGCGCATCACGACGATCTTCCTCGGCACGGCAGTTGCTGCTTCCGGTCGCTCCCGGCATCCTGCCTTCCGCGCCACTTGCACGTCCCTGTGCTTCGTCTTCGTCCCAGTTCTGCATGAACAGTCCGGCGATCGATTCGCCCTGCTGTTTCAGCAACAGGGACGTGACCGAAGAATCGACGCCGCCGGAGACGCCGACGATGATGCGAGGCGGCCGTTCCCGTCCTGCCTTGTCCGGCGCTACCGCAGTCATGGCAATTGGTAGATGGCGCCCAGCGGCAACCTTCGGCCGGCCAGGAAATCCTCGACCACGCGCCATACCAGCGGGCTGCGATGGCGTTCGGACTGCGCCGACAGTTCAGACGGGGTCAGCCACAGCGCCCGCAGGATGCCTTCATCGAGCGTACGCGAGGCGTCGAGTTGCAGCGGGTCAGCGGCAAAGGCCATGCGCAGATAATGACGACCGCCGCTGCCGTCCGGCTGCGGCGGTGCCTGCCACTGGTAGGCACCGATAAAGGCGGTCAGACGAACGTCCCAACCGGTTTCCTCGCGGGTTTCGCGCAAAGCTGCTTCCTGGAGGGACTCGTCCGGCTCCAGGTGGCCAGCGGGCTGGTTGAGCACGGATTTGCTGCGAACCATTTCTTCCACCATCAGCAGCTTGCCATCACGCACCACGACGGTTGCGACGGTGACATCGGGTTGCCAAAATTGTCCGCTGCGGTAGCTCAATCAGAACTCGTCCTGCTTGCCGGTGAACTCCTGCTCGATCTCATCGGCACTCTTGACTGCCGCGTTGATGGCGTCGTTGAGGGCATCAGCACTGGCGCTGGTGGTGATCTTGACCACGAATACCGCATAACTCTTCTGCTTGACCCAGCCGCCCAGTTTGACGCCATTGCTGTGTTCGAGCAGCCGGTTCGCGACCTTCTCTGGAAGCACATCATTGGTGGATTTGTAGCCGGGCGACCAGATTTCCCGAACCTGGTTTGAGCCATAGATTTCGGTGGTTGAACGGATGTAGGCCAGTTGCGTGCGGCCATCGCCCACGTCAATGGTGAGCTTGTAGTCGCCGTCGCCGTCCACTTCGTACTTGAGCTTGAGGCTGTCGAGCTGTTTCTTGATGACCGGGTCGGCATCACCGGCATTGACATTGCCGGCAATGGCCAAGCCCAGCGCAGCGGTAAGCAAGGTGGTGGCGCGCATCGTTTTTTCCTTTGCATTTGGCCGGCAGCATGCCGACCCCCGCATTCTGGTGCGAAAGTCCATCCGGCGTCCATGCTTGCATCCGTGGCCATCCGCCCCGATTTATACTGGCGCCATGAATCACGACCCCCGACCCGATATCGACCACGACCACGGACTGATGGTGGAAACCGCCCGGCCCGAGCTGGTGCGGCCGCCCATGTACCAGGTCCTGGTGCTGAACGACGACTTTACGCCCATGGATTTCGTGGTCGAGGTGCTGCAGGTGTTTTTCGCCATGAACCGGGAGAAAGCCACCCAGGTCATGCTGCATGTCCACACCCGTGGCCGCGGCGTTTGCGGCGTTTTCACTCGCGATGTGGCTGAATCAAAAGTGACGCAGGTCAATGAATTTTCACGCAGCCACCAGCACCCCCTGTTGTGCACCCTGGAAAAGGCCTAGTCTGAAATCGTCCTTGGTCTGGAAACCCGGCAAGTCGGCCCCATATCGGTGGAAACGTTCTGGAGATGCCCATGTTCAGCAAGGAACTCGAGTTTTCCATAGGCCAGTGCTACAAGCAGGCGCGCGAATCCCGGCATGAATTCATGACGGTCGAGCACCTGCTGTTGGCATTGCTCGACAACGCGTCCGCCACCACCGTGCTCAAGGCCAGCGGCGCCAACCTCAACAAGCTCGGCGAAGGCCTGCGCCAGATCATTTCCGACACCGTGCCGGTACTGCCCGGCGACGACCCGCGGGATACCCAGCCGACGCTGGGCTTCCAGCGCGTGCTGCAGCGCGCTGTCTACCACGTGCAGTCTTCCGGCAAGAAAGAAGTCACCGGGGCCAACGTGCTGGTGGCAATCTTTGGCGAGAAGGATTCGCACGCGGTTTACTTGATGCAACAGCAGGATATCGCCCGTCTCGACGTGGTCAATTACATTTCCCACGGCATCGCCAAGGTCGGCGACAGCAGCGAGGCCAAGCCGTCCAGCGAGGAAAAGCAGGAAGGCGAGGGCGGCGACGAGTCCAAGGGCAACCCGCTGCAGGAATTTGCCAGCAACCTCAACGAGTTGGCGCGCGAGGGCAAGATCGATCCGCTGATCGGACGTCAGGACGAGGTCGAGCGCACCATTCAGGTGCTCTGCCGCCGACGCAAGAACAACCCGCTCTTCGTCGGCGAAGCCGGCGTAGGCAAAACCGCGCTGGCGGAGGGCCTGGCCTGGCGCATCGTCGAGGGCAAGGTGCCCGAGGTGCTCAAGGATGCAGTGATCTGGTCGCTGGATCTGGGCGCTCTGGTCGCCGGCACCAAGTATCGCGGCGATTTCGAGAAGCGCCTGAAAGCCGTACTGGCCCAACTCAAGAAGGAGCCGGGCGCGGTGCTGTTCATCGATGAGATCCACACGATCATTGGTGCCGGATCCGCAAGTGGCGGCACCATGGATGCGTCCAACCTGATCAAGCCTGTGCTGCAGAACGGCGAACTGCGCTGCATCGGCTCGACGACGTTCCAGGAATACCGCGGCGTGTTCGAGAAGGACCGCGCGCTGGCCCGCCGCTTCCAGAAGATTGACGTGGTTGAGCCCTCGATCAGCGAAACCGTGGATATCCTCAACGGCCTGAAGTCGCGCTTCGAGGCTCACCACGAGGTCGAATACAGTGCCGAGGCCCTGCTCGCGGCGGTGAACCTGTCGGTCAAGCACATCAACGACCGTCTGTTGCCGGACAAGGCCATCGACGTCATTGACGAGGCCGGCGCGCGCCAGCGCCTTCGGCTCAAGGAAGACCGCAAGAATCTGATCGACGTCGAGGAAATCGAGCTGATTGTGGCCAAGATGGCGCGCATCCCGACCAAGCAGGTGTCGGCTTCCGACAAGGACGTGCTCAGAAACCTCGAGCGCAACCTCAAGATGGTGATCTTTGGCCAGGACCCGGCCATCGAAACCCTGGTCTCGGCGATCAAGCTGGCGCGTTCCGGCCTGGCCAATCCCGAGAAGCCGATCGGCAACTTCCTGTTCGCCGGTCCCACCGGCGTGGGCAAGACCGAAGTGACCAAGCAGTTGGCCATGCAGTTGGGCATCGAGTTGGTGCGCTTCGACATGTCTGAATACATGGAAGGGCATTCAGTCAGCCGCCTCATTGGTGCGCCCCCCGGCTACGTCGGTTTCGACCAGGGCGGCCTGCTGACCGAAAAGATCGTCAAGACGCCGCATTGCGTGCTGCTGCTCGATGAGATCGAGAAGGCGCATCCGGATGTGTTCAACATCCTGCTGCAGATCATGGACCGCGGCATTCTCACCGACACCAACGGTCGCGAGGCCAACTTCAAGAACGTGGTGCTGGTGATGACCACCAACGCCGGTGCCGCGCAGGCGGCGCGCCGGACCATGGGCTTCGTCGAGCAGAACCATGCCACCGACGCCATGGAAGTGATCCGCAAGGGTTTCACGCCGGAATTCCGCAATCGGCTGGATGCCATCATCCAGTTCCAGGGCTTGGGCTTCGAGCACATCCTGCGCGTGGTCGACAAGTTCCTGATCGAACTGGAAAGCCAACTGCACGAGAAGCACGTCAGCCTGTCGGCAAGCCCGGAAGCGCGGCAGTGGCTGGCCGAGCATGGCTTCGATCCGCAGATGGGCGCCAGGCCGATGGCGCGGCTGCTGCAGGACAAGATCAAGCGCCCGCTGGCTGACGAACTGCTGTTCGGCAGCCTCGTGGCTGGCGGTCGGGTCAATGTCGACGTTCGCGACGGCCAGTTGGTGGTGGAAGCGCAGCCCGAGCCGGAGAAACTGCTGCCGGCCACGGTCGAATAAACCAGCAGTGCGGATGGGCTTGTGGGAGGGCTTTCAGGCTCGACACCCTGCATGCGCGGGGAAGACGCACAAAGCTTCGACAAACAAAAAACGGCGGCCTATTGGCCGCCGTTTTCATTCATGCCGGGGGATCAATCGACCGGCGGGCGCGAAGGCTTACTTCGAGCGATAGGTAATGCGGCCCTTGGTCAGGTCGTAAGGCGTCATTTCCACCTTGACCTTGTCGCCGGTGAGGATGCGAATGTAGTTCTTGCGCATGCGGCCGGAGATATGAGCGGTAATCACGTGGCCGTTCTCGAGTTTGACCCGGAACATGGTGTTCGGAAGGGTCTCGAGCACCGTGCCTTCGAATTCGATGGAATCGTCTTTGGACATGCTGTGGCTATTGGGCGTGAGGGGGTGCCCGGAAGCCGCGCATTCTGTCACGTCCCGGCCGCTGGCGCAAAAAATACGTTAAGCGGTCGTCCTCGGGGCGGACAAGATCGAGGCCGGGAACGGAGCAAGCCTGTCCTGCCAGGTGCCGACAAGCGCTGGCAAGGCGCACAGGCGGTTGGTTTCGGCAATGAACCTGCCCCGCGGCATCGGCAGCGCTCCCATCAAGGTCGTGTGCTCGTTGCCGACCTGGGCGTCGATTAGCGGCCAACTCCAGCCGCGCAGCACATATGCAAGTCCGGCCAAGGCTACTTTCGATGCGCCGGAAAGCCGGCTGAACATGCTTTCGCCGAAGAACATCTGCCCAATCGACACGCCATACAAGCCGCCGATCAACTGTCCCTGCGCGTACACCTCGATGCTGTGGGCGTGGCCTTGCCGATGCAGTTCGACGTAGGCATCGATCATGTCGCCAGTGATCCAGGTGCCGTATTGGCCTGGCCGCGGCGCGTCGGCGCAGGCGCGGATGACGGCATTGAAATCGCTGTCGAAGCGGAATTCCCAATCCAGCTTCCGCAGTTGCCGCCTGAATTTTTTCGTGAGGATGACGCCATCGGTGCTGAAAACCGCGCGCGGCTCCGGGCTCCACCACAGGATCGGCTGGCCGGCGGAGTACCAGGGGAAGATGCCGTGGCGATAGGCATTGAGCAAGCGCGGAACGCTGAGGTCGCCGCCTACGGCAAGCAGTCCGTCCGGCTCGCGCAGGGCCTGGGTGACCGGCGGAAACGCTGCCTCGGGCTCAGCGCCGAGCAGGGTGATCGGCAGCGGTTTCACGGTAGGGACTGTGTTCCAGCACCTGCTCACGATAGCGCAAGGCCGAGCCACGCTCTTGTGCACACCATGGGCGCAGTGCATCGGCAAATTTTTCGTCTGCGACGAAGTGCCGGCTGTGCGTGAGCACCGGCAGGAAGCCGCGGGCGATCTTGTGTTCACCCTG
>Ga0163144_10028289_pt1 | contig 10814 bp, 7 predicted proteins | sample OliLak19BULKMAT1_FD_123175 | JGI IMG/M metagenome (GOLD analysis project Ga0163144, IMG submission 123175) | Freshwater microbial mat bacterial communities from Lake Vanda, McMurdo Dry Valleys, Antarctica - Oligotrophic Lake LV.19.BULKMAT1 | ecosystem: Environmental > Aquatic > Freshwater > Lake... | reverse complement strand
TGCGTCATGCTGCTGGGATGCTCCACCAGCGTGCGCACCTGCCCCAGCGACACCGCCAGCGTGATCGTGTAACTCTCCGCGGCGATATGGTCGATCAGCCGTTCCGCCAGCTTGCGGCTCTTGGTGAGACTGCCCTTGACGATGAAATAAACAAGGCTGCCCGGCGCGAAATTTCCGTCGTAGTCCGTCATCTGGCGCCGCGCCAATGCATACTGCGGGAAACTCGGCAGTCCGGGGTAATGCACCGCCGCCACCTTCGCATGTTGAGCCAGAAACTCCGCCACGGCGAGCGCGGTCTGCTCCTGCTTTTTGACGCGCAGCGACATCGTGGACAAGCCGTATACCAGGATGGGCCACGCGGCCTTCGGGGAGAGCACGCCGCCGAAATCTTTTCGGTACGACAGCAGCGAGGGAAGAAATCGCCGCGCGCCAATGACGACGCCGCCCATGTCCGTGCCGAAGCCGCAGATGCCCTTGGTCAGCGAATGAATCACGAGATCCACGCCGTGCTCGATGGGCCGCTGGCAGAATGGCGACGCGAATGTGTTATCCACGAGTATGCGGATCTGTTGCGCGGGCTTGCGCAGGGCATTGGCCGCATCGACGGCGCGCTTCACCGCGGCGATATCGATGAGTTCCAGATTCGGATTGGCCGGCGTTTCAAAATAAACGACGCGTGTATTCGGGCGAATCGAGCGCTGCAATTCCTGGGCATCGTTCAGGTTCGCGAGCGTCGAAACGATGCGGAATTTCGGCAGCCAATTTTTCAGCAGGCTATACGTGGACCCATACAGAACGTGATGCGCGACGATGTGTTCGTCAGAGACGGCGCAGACATTCAACGCCGCCGCCACCGCCGCCATGCCGCTGGCAAACGTGACGGCGATTTCACCGCGCTCCGCCGTGGCGAGCGCCTCTTCCAGCATGTCGCGCGTCGGTTCGCCAAGCCGGTCGTAAATATAAATCGGCGCCTTCTGCTCGCCGCTGGAGTCCGCGCCGAATTCAGCGAAGCCCTGCGCGCCTCGCGCGGCACTGTCCAGCCGGTACGACGTCGAACAGGACATGGGCGGCACGACGTGGTGCCGGTAATCCCAATGCTTGTCGCGCGACTGCCCGTGAATCAGCAGGCTGGTGAGAGAATAGGATTCCGCGGACTTCTTTTTCTTTTTCGCCATCGATCATCTCTCTAAATCAGTGTCGTTTTATTTAACGCGCGGTGGCGCCGGCGCGTCGCCTCCCCGCGGCACTACCGACTCGTCAAACTTAAGGTTCACGCCTTCCAGCCTCTGTCCGATCGTGCCGATCGCGTCGGCCGCCGTCACCGGCACTTCGCCCGACAGTATATACGCTTTTTCGGCCCGGCCCGTGATGGTGATCGGAGTGTCCTGCAATCCCTGCGTTAGACGCTCAAGGCTCACCTTCGGAGTCAGCGGGAGATTTCCAAGCAGCAGTCGCGCGAGCTGTGTCGGCACGATGCTGGCCAGAATCGGCGCCTTCGAATCGGCGGCTTTTTTCAGATCCTGCGCGGCGTCCGCATGGGGCTGAGCATCCTTCTCCCGGTCGATCGCCTCCTTTAAGGAGGTGGAACTCGCCGCGCCCGTTGCGACCAGCACGCGCTGGTCCATCACCGCCCAGCGAATCATCAGCGGCCAGCCGAGAATCTGCTGCACCAGGCCCAGTGTTTCGGGCGGAATTCCGGTCGCGTCGATTTGAATTCCCTGCAATTCCACGCCGCCGTGCGCGCCAGCGTCCGCGCCCTTCAACGTGATCTGAACGCCCTTCATTCCCGGTTCCGTGGCGGCGCGCGACTGAATATCTGCATTCGCCAGCTCACTGAGTTTCTCGATAGCCGTCTTGATTTTGTTGCTGACTTTGGCCGGCTCCTGCGTGCGGAACGAGTTCAACACGCCGATGGATTTTTTCTCGACCACATGCAACGCCACGGCGACTTCGCCCGTCATGGATTCCAGAAGTGAAAGCAGCGCCGTCTCGGATTCCTCCGCCAGCCTTGCGTGAGGCCCCGTTGGCTTCGGCAATTTCACGCGGAGGGTCGTTGCCATCTTTGCACCATCCACGTTCCACGCCGCGAAGAGCGCGACGCCAGGCGGGATCAGGCGCACGACGTCGGCGGACACGGGCGCGGCCGCTTCCGCCACGCGCCCAGCCAGCGCCGTGCCCAGGCGCGGCAACGCGGCGAATTCCAGATTTCCCGTCGTTCCATCGGAGGCCAGCGAGAGCCTCACTTCAAACGCGTTCAACTGCCAGAGCATCTCGACCAGTTCACTCAGCGCCTGAACCTGCTCGCGGCGATCCGCGCCCGCAAACTGTTCCACCATGCCCAGCATCGCACCGAGCACCAAACCGTACGCGCGCTTGACGGTGCCAACGTTAATGCTGATCACGGCATCGGCGGAAGCTGTTCCCGCGAGCATCGCGTCCGTCTTCGTGGCGCTCGCAAACTCATCCAGCTTTTTCATGACGGCGGGATTTGGCGCGGCAAGCAGGCGCGCGCCGGAAAATTTCACGAGTAGTGTTTTATCAGGCTGCGGCAGCGGCTGCGGCAGAACAAACGTCATCACCCCATCCACCTCGGTCGGCACGCCATAGGTATCGATAAAAACCTTTTTGAGCGCCTCCTTGTCGCCGGCGGGAAGAATGAATGCCAGCTCATTCCGGGTTCCCATCGTCGTCGGATCGGGCGCCACGATCAGTGCCGGTCCATGGTGCACGCCGGCGCTGACAGGCAACTGGAACATCGCATTCATGATGATCTGTTTCGCCAGCTCCGCCGAATTCGGCAGCAGGTTGTTCGCATAGGCCCCGGCCTTATCAAGCGCCCCAGCGAGCTGCTTCACTGACAAAATGGCGAGCGCCCAATCCGGAACTTCAACCGAAGCGGTGGGTTCGGCGGTCGTCGCGGAGTGGCTCGTGAATGGCGCTGAGGCGAGACCCAGACACACGATCATCAGGGTAGCGCGGATAAATTTATGCCACATTGTTTTTTAAGCTCCTCCGATAAAAAAGGCGGCGCCACCAAGCGCCGCCGTTTTCATCATGCTGTGTCCGGTTTACCGCCGTCCGACGCCAATTCCAATGCCAAAGCTGCTGCTCCGGCCGACATGGCTGTAGCCAAAGTTGGCGGAGCTGCCACCGCGATAATGCCCGTGGTGGCTGTGGCCGCCGTAATACCCGCCACTGTAGTAGCGCGGCGCATAATAACCGCTGCTGTAATAGCGCGGATAATCATAAGAGGGGTAGTACGAGCCGGAATAAATCACCGTCGGCGCATCGCGGTAGACATAAGTCGTCGACGGCACTTCGACTACGCGTTCGCGCTCCACAATGCGCTCCCGAATCGGCTCGTCATTGCCGGCTTCCACACGCCGCCGCTCCACGCCGCCGCCGCTGCGCAGTGTCGCCAGCTTCCCGCTGGCTTTGCGTTCGCCGCGTTCGAACACCGTGACATAGAGCGCTTCCAGATCTTTGGTCTGCACCCGCGACAGCGTGATCAGCGAGGCATCGTCACCAAATACCGTGACCGGCTGGCCGGCCGTCTGGCCATTGTAAACGACGTCGAATGATCCCGCGGGCATGCGCAGATTCAAGCCGCCCTTGGGTTCCACGTTGCCCTGCCCGTCAGCCGAAGCCGGCGAAATCCAGATCGTTCTCGTGGCCGGATCAAAACGGTACGACCACGTGCGGTCGTCCAGATTTTCGATATTCAGAATTCCCGTCGCTCCAGCCGTTTGCACCGGAGCCGCCTTCGGCGCTACACGAACTTCCGGCGCCTGCTCAGCCGCAACAGCAGCCGGAGCGGCACCCTTGTGGCGCAGCATCGCCATCACGACTTTGTCGGGCACTTTCTGTTCCTTTAATTTAACAATATCTTGAGCGGACAGATTAAAACTTGTCCTCGATCGACCGACGGTGGCCAGAATGATCTCCTCGCCTACGCCTTTGTTCGCCATCGAAACGATGTCGTCCGTCGTCTCTGCTCGTACCGTGCCCATCAGCCCCATCAGGCAGACGGCAAGAATTCCAGCCCGTGCGCGCTTCATGATCATTTCCTCCACATGGTAGTCTTCATCCCAGATGCGCTCAGACAACAGCTCAGTCTACCCTATTAGATCGACGCATGAGGCCTCTTACCATTCAAAATAATACGTCTGCTTAGAAAAAAACGGGAGCCCGTTAGGGCCCCCGTTTCCAACTTTTCAATTCGGCATACGTTCATGCCGAAAAAGGATTAGCCCTTCTTGGCGATTTCCTTGACTTCGATGCTCTTGCCATCGGCAGCCAATGCGCCCTTGACCGTGTACTCGCCGCCGGCCTTGAACTTAACAGCCTTGACCGCGTCGCCCTTGAGCAGGACAACTTTGCCGTCGGCCGTCTTGGCGCCAGCTGAGCAGGACGTTGCGCCCGTGTCTTTTTCGAAGTTGCAATGTGCGCAACCAACGGTCACAGTCCATTCGCCGTCAGCAGCGAAAACGCCCGAAGCCATCGAGAGGGCCAGAACAAACGGGGCAATCAAAAAGCTCGCACGCTTCATGGTACATCCTTTCCTAAAAGGCAGCCGGGGATCTCGAACTCTCGAGACACGTCCCAGCCACCACATGTTCCTCCGGCTTTACTTGCGGATCGGAGGATGATCCGCGATTCAAAAAAGTGTTCAGCAGTTGATAGATGTCGTTAAACACTTTCAACAATCCCTGATTTCAGAGTAATGACGGAAATTTAATTCAATTATTCGACTATTCAAGCAAATTTTTGCTTCAGTGCATTACGTGTTCGGTTTTTATTTGGAATGCCGCATCGTTTCACCTATGGCCTGATGCACGATTCCACCCACGATCGCGTAACTCGGTGCCCCCTTCAGCTTCCACCCTATAAAGGGGCAATTGCGCGCTTTGGATTTGAAGACCTTTGCATCCAACGTCCATTCCTGATCCAAATCCAGCACCGTAATATCCGCGGGGCCGCCGATGTTCAGCGTCCCGCTCACCCCAAACTTTTCCAGTCCCAGGCAGCGCGCCGGCGCCGTGGTCCACGCTTCGACAAAGCGCGCCAGAGGCATTTTTCCGGTCAGCACCAACTTTGTGAGCAATACCGCAATGTTGGATTCCAACCCGATGATTCCATTGGGCGCATCCACAAACTCGCGCGCTTTTTCCTCGCTCGTGTGGGGCGCGTGATCCGACGCCAGGCAATCGATCGTTCCATCCAGCAACCCTTCCAGGCATGCGTCCACATCGGATTGCTCACGCAGCGGCGGATTCATTTTGTAAACCGAGTCAAAATCGCGGCAGCACTCATCGGTTAGCAACAGGTGGTGCGGACTGACTTCCGCCGTGACGCGCACGCCTTTGGCCTTCGCCTCCCGCACCAGCGCCACCGCGCCCTTGGCCGAAATGTGCGAGACGTGAAACCGCGCGCCGCCCAGCTTCGCCAGCCGGATATCGCGCGCGACAATGATCTCCTCCGCGGCGCTCGGATACCCGTTGATCCCCAGCGCCGCGCTGACCTTGCCTTCATGCATGATCGCGCCATTGGATAGGTCATGGTCTTCGCAATGTTCCACAATCACCCGGTCCAGCGTGCCCGCGTATTCAAAGGCCGAGCGCATGATCATGCTGCCCGGCACCGCCGCGCCGTCATCGGTGAATGCGACCGCGCCCGGCTGCCCGCCGGAACCCCGCGCCATCAACCCGAGCTCCGCCAGTTCCTGTCCCGCGCGCCCCTTGGTGATGCAACCCATCGGAAAAATGCGCGCCTTATTGGCATTCTTGGCCTGCAGATATTGATACGCAATCGCCGCCGCATTATCCAGCGGCGGATCGGTATTGGGCATGGTTACAACGGTCGTGAATCCGCCGTGCACCGCCGCCGCCGAACCGGTCGCAATCGTCTCTTTCGCGTTATTTCCCGGCTCGCGAAAATGGACATGGATATCCAGAAATCCCGGACAGACCAGCTTGCCCGAACACTCCAGCGTCTCATCCCCCTTCAACCCCGGCCCAATCTCGACGATAATTCCAGCCGCCTTATCAACGAGCACATCCGCGCCCTGATCCAGCTTCCGCGAGGGATCAAACACGCGCCCATTTTTCAAAACCAGTGTCGACATTGAAACTCCCGTTCGTCAATTTTGACTGGCTGACACTAAACGCCCCAGAACCTGTCTGCCACGCGAAATCGCTGTGCTCCGGCAATTTTACTCGCCCACTGGAAGAATTCGCCTTAACGTTCTGATCAAATCGGATAGCAGACAATTTCTTTCGCCGAAAACCGCTTGCTCATTTGTCTGAGAAACTGATAAAAAAGAAATCATTAAGCAGACCTTACGCCGGGACATAATAAAGGAGATATCCATGCCTAAAAACATCATCGCCTGCAGGCCCCAGAGTTACTGCGCGTTTGAAGCGGAGGCTTATGCGCTGATGGCGGAGGCGGGCATCACAAACGCGGAAGTTCCGGCGCCGGCTGAAATGGATTGGGCGAAGCTGGCACTGACGCTGAAAAAATACGGGATCACGCCCACGAGCGTCTGCGGCGGGGTGAACTTCTCCGACAACATGGCGATCACGCTATTCACTCACACGGCGCGGTGCGCGAACGAACTCGGCGCAAAGATAGTATTCTTAAGCGTCAAATCGGGCGGCATGCCGGTTGATGACTGCTACAAAAAACTGCGCGACATCGGCGACATTGCCAAGGCTAACGGCGTTACGGTAGCGCTTGAAACACACCCGGACATGGTCACCAACGGCGACGAAGCGGTGCGGACCATGACGGCTGTGAATCATCCGAATGTGAGACTGAATTACGACACGTCGAATCTCTATTATTACAATGAGAACATCGACGGCGTGGCGGAATTGAAAAAATTCCTGCCGTACACGGCGGCGGTGCATCTGAAGGCGTCGATCGGCAAACCGAAAACGTGGTGGTTCCCGGGACTCCACGACGAAGGCGACATCATCAACTACCCGGAGATTTTCAAGCTCTGCAACGCGGCCGGATTTTATGGTCCGTTCACGATGGAGATCGAAGGCATTCAGGGCGAGACGCTGACCAAGGACGTGGCTGTCGCCCGCGTGGCGAATTCGATGAATTATCTGCGGAGCATTGGGGTAGCCTAAGAACGGATATTGCATAATGCATAAACGGCTTGATTCAAAAAGGAGTTCTGATGCGTTTTGTTGCGGCTTTGTTTATTGCGGTGCTCAGTGTGGTTTTGGTCGCGGGAGAAGATCCGTCGGCTCCGGCGCCGCGCACCAAAGAGTATGGATGGATGTCGGTAAAGACGTGGACGGGCAAGCATGACAGTTTTGTGAAACGCGCGAAAGAGGGCAAGGTCGATCTGCTCTTTCTGGGCGATTCCATCACTGAAGGTTGGGGAAATAACGCGGTCTGGCAGAAGCATTACGCGCTGCGACATGCGGCCAATTTCGGCATCGGTGGCGACGTCACGCAAAACGTGCTCTGGCGCATCACGAGCGGCGGCGAAATCGAGGGACTCAGCCCGAAGGCCGTGGTGCTGATGATCGGGACGAATAATTTCGGTCTGCATGGCGACACCGAGGCGGGCGTCGTCAAAGGCATCACCACGCTGGTGACGACGCTGCGCACGAAGCTGCCGGGCGCGAAGATCCTGCTGCTGGGAATTTTTCCGCGCGATCAGAAACCCGAGACTGGTTTCCGCAAGAAAATCAAAGCGGTCAACGAGCAGATCGCCAAGCTCGATGATGGCAAGGCCGTGCGATTTTTGGATATCAGCAGCAAGTTCCTCGCGGACGATGGCACGATGTCCAAAGACATCGCGCCGGATTTTCTGCATCTGTCAGTGAAAGGCTATGAGATCTGGGCCGACGCCATGAATCCGCTGCTGGCCGAGTTAATGAAATAGAACGGTAAAACATAATTGGGATTTTCACCGCAGAGGCGCGGAGGCGCGGAGAACGGCGAGAACGGAAGGTACGGCATTTGTCATTTGTCATTTGTCATTTGTCATTGAACGGCGACGGGCTCGTGCTGTTCGATGAGAAATGAGAGATGACAAATTAAAAATGACAAATTCTGTTCGTTCCACAACTGTTCTGTTCGTTCGCGCGCAAAACATACTAGGGTAATGCATAAACAGCGAAGCGGTCAGCGCCGTTTTTGCATTATGCGTTATGCATTATTTTTTCACCCCTTGTTGATCCTTGCCAATTCCGTTTTGCAGAATTCATAGATCGAGCGTTCCAGGTCGTTGGCGGGCTGGTAGTCGGATAGCAACTGCACGATCATTATTCGGCCGCGGCCGCGCGCGTTGGAGTCGCCTTTCACAGACAGGCACAAGGCTTGGTGCGCGGCGGCATCGAGATCCTTCTTTGTCGGCGCTAAACGCAGTACGGCTTTGAAGGCGTCGTGCGCTTTGTCGTAATACGCGATGGCGACGTTGGCGTCTTTGACCAGCTCCACTTGCTTCTTAGTGGCTTCGACAAGCGGCGGGTAGGCGGGATCGTATTTTTTGCGCTGTCCACTGAGTGTCCGAACCATCTTGAATGCGCCTTTCCGCGCTTCCCGCCAAGCCTTCTCGTTGGATTCAAATTGTGGCAACAGAGCGTCTTTGAGCTGCTGCGCGCGGTTGAAATAGGCGTGGCCGAGCTTGCGCCAGGCGATCTGCGATTCCTTCATTTTAATCGAGCTGAGATAGACTGCGGTCGATTCTTCGAACTTGCCTTGAGCAACCATCGCGTCGGCTTCTTTCACCAGCAGCATTTCCGGCGCGGTGCCCAAATCTTCCAGCGGCATCTTGGCCGACTTGGCGGCAAAACGGGTTTGCGCGGCTTGTGCCAATTGCATCGCCTTCAATGCGTAATCGGTTCCGGGGTGTTCGTTGGCGACCTGAAACCAGCGCAGGGCGACGGCGTAGTCGTCCTTCGCATTGCCTTGGGCGTATTTCTCCGCGGCATCGTAAGCCTTCTTAGCCTCGGCAAGAATCGCGGGAGGCTCGTTCGAGTCGTCGTCGGGATCGACGGGCTTGGTGACCGGCTTGGCGGGCTCTACTTTTTTGGGAGGGGCCGAAGCTATTGCGCCGCCACTTTTACGCAGCTTTTCGACTTCATTGATGATCTGGATGTTCGAGAAGCGGCGCGCCCAGAAAAGCGAGGAAGAGACTTCCTGCGCGAGCGAGCTGTTGTTATCGCCAGCCTTTTCAAGCAGGCCCTGGGCTTGTTCGAGTTTGTAGATGCAGGTGGCGTACTGCGTGTTGGACGCCTGCTTGTCGGTGTTTGCCTTGAGTATTTCGAGGGCTTCGTCTTTCAACTTTGCCGCATCGCCGCTGGCATCGGCGCGTACAACGCACGTGTGCGTCAAGATCATGCAGAGACAGCTTAAAAGGACCGAGCGCATCAGAGAATCTCCAAAGGTACCGTACGTGACCTTGACGGATCATAATTCGGGAAGTTAGGCTTGGAAAGCTGAACATTTGACGATAATTCTTAAGCATTGCTGCGTCTGTTGTATAGTGTGACAATCGTTTGTGGCTGAATCTTTGCAGCAGTCTGGGGTTACGATGGGCAAAGAGCTGGAACGTTATCGCTGCACAAGGTGTAGCCTCAGAGACGTGCTGTCGCGGTGCCGCCGCGTCTTGGCACTACTGCTGCTCTATGCGACGCTTTCGGCTCAGGCTGGAACAGTCGTCACCGATGTCAACTCGCTCACGCCAAACGGAACGTACGTCATGGGCGCGACCATTTCCATCCGCGTCACATTCAGCGCCAACGTTAACGTGACTGGCACGCCGCGATTGACGCTCGAGACCGGGCTTACCGATGTGCAAGTCAATTACACGTCCGGCAGCGGTTCCGCTATTCTCATTTTTAACTACACGGTGGCTGCCGGACAGAACAGCCTGGATCTGGATTACATCTCGACGGCGGCGTTGTCCTTGAATGGAGGCACCATTCGCGATACGGGATTGAATGGCGCGGTACTGACGTTACCCGCGCCAGGCGCCGCGGGATCGCTGGGCCTCAACAAAAATTTTGTGATTCGAACGGCGCCGGTGGTCTTAAACGTGACGTCAACGGTGACAGATGGACGTTACCGGGCCGGAGCCGTCGTTCCCATCACGGTGCAATTCAACAAGGTGGTCAACGTCGTGGGTCTTCCACAACTTCGGCTGGTTACACCGAGCAACACAGGCGTTGTTTACACTACAGGCAGCGGCACAGATACGTTGACGTTCAACTACACGGTGTTGGCTGCCCACAGCAGCGCCGATTTGACGTACTTTAGTACGGCTTCGCTCTCAGTGCCGGGCGGCGCCACCATTCGCGATGCGTTCAATACGAACGCCGTGCGCACTCTGCCCGCCATTGGTGCAGCAGGCTCCCTGAGTTTCAACAAGGCCATCCTCATCGATAACGTCGTTCCGACGGTGACAGGCGTATCGTCTCCCGCAGCCAATGGCACCTATGGTCTGAACGCGGTCGTCCCCATTACGGTCACGTTCAGCGAGGCTGTCAATGTGACCGGTGCGCCGACGTTGACGCTCGAGACCGGAACGTCGGACGCGGTGGTCAGCTACACATCGGGGAGCGGCACCGCGACGCTCACCTTCAACTATACCGTCGCAGCGGGCCACATCAGCCTCGATTTGAACTATGTCGCGACGACGTCGCTGGCTCTGGCCGGAGGCAGCACCATTCAAGACACGGCATCGCCCGGAGGAAATACAGCCACGTTGACGCTGCCGGGGCTGGCCGCGGCGGGGTCGTTGGGGACCAACAAGAATCTGGTCATCGATTCGATTCCACCGACGGTGA
>Ga0163144_10028287_pt1 | contig 10815 bp, 10 predicted proteins | sample OliLak19BULKMAT1_FD_123175 | JGI IMG/M metagenome (GOLD analysis project Ga0163144, IMG submission 123175) | Freshwater microbial mat bacterial communities from Lake Vanda, McMurdo Dry Valleys, Antarctica - Oligotrophic Lake LV.19.BULKMAT1 | ecosystem: Environmental > Aquatic > Freshwater >... | reverse complement strand
CGGCACGAACTTCGCCTACCTCCGCTCCCAGGCCCAGCGGGAGACCTTCAGCGTCTTCGGCACCACCCGGCGCCTGCAAGGCCAGCCGGATTCCATCTTCAATTTCAACGTCATTTACGACAACCGGGAATACGGCCTCGGCGCGGGCCTTCTCCTGAACGTGACCGGACCCTACCTGGATTCGGTCGGCCAGGGCGTCATCCCCGATATTTTCGTCGACCCCGTCACCACCCTCAACGCCTTCCTCTCCCTGAAGATCGGCAAGAACGGCAAGGTGACGCTGCGCGCCAACAACCTCACCCAATCGCCCTCGCGCAAAGTTTACGACAACGCCGCCCGCGACCTCTACGAGCTCGCCAACTCCTCCATCCAGTATTCCATCTCCTGCGAGTGGGAGTGGTAAACGCGGGCGCTCCCGCCCGGAGATCAACCGTCCCGCCCCACGGGTGGGCTCAGGAGCGGGGGCTCTGTGACAATCCTGTAACATGGTGCGGGTTGATGGGGCGGGCATCCCGGGGGAACGTATCGCCGCCCTGTCGCCACCGCCCATGTCCCGCATCACCCCACCGCTGCTCGCCTTTCTGGCCGTCCTTGTTTCCGGGACGGAATCCGTGTGCGCCCAACCCGCCGATGCGAAGGCCAAGGCCAAAGTGCGCGACGAACAACTTGCCCTGATCGAGCAGACCGGACCGGAACTCCAGAAGTGGACGGAGATCCAGCAGCTCATCTCCAAGGAACGCCGGGACTGGGCGACGGCGAAGGAAATCTTCAGCGAACGCATCCAGCTCGCCGAGGCGGAGGTCAAGGGGCTCGACGACAAGATTGCCGAGGCGAAATCCCAGATCGGGAAGTCCGACGCCGAAAAGGAGGAGGCCATCCAGAAACGGGATGCGAATCTCGCCGCCACCGCCGAGTTGCGGGCGGCGATCATCCGGCTCGAAAACCGGGTCCGCGAGCTCCACGCCGCCATCCCGGCTCCGTTGCAGGATAAGATCGCCCCGCTCTACACCCGCATGCCGCCCGATCCGGAACAGACGAAAGTCGCGACGGCCGAGCGGTTCCAGAACGTGATCGGCATTCTCAACGAGATGAACAAGATCAACTCCGACATTGCCGTCGTGAGCGAGATCCGGCTGATCGGCGAACGGCCCACGGAGGTGAAGTCCTTCTACGTCGGGCTCGGCCAGGGATACTATCTGAGCGCGAAAGGGGATGCCGCGGGGCGCGGATGGCCGACCCCGAAGGGATGGGAATGGATCCGGGACGACTCCCTCATCAAGCCCCTCACAGAAAGCGTTGCGGTCCTCAACGCAAAGGCCAAGCCCCACTTCCTGCCATTGCCCGCCAAGATCCAATGAAGCGCCCGCTCCTCTTCATCCTTCCACTTTTGGCGCTGCTCGCCGCGTCGACGCCGGTGTGCGCCCAACCGGCCGCCGCCCCCGGGACCGGTCCCAAATCAGGTTCGGATCGGTTCCTCGAAGTCCGGCGCTCCATCGAACGCGATCTGACCGCCGCCAACGAGGACATCGCCGAACTCCGCCGGGTCATCGAACGGGAAAAAGTCCCGCTTCACGAGCAACTCTCCACCCAGGAAGAGACCCTCGCCACGCGGCGGCGCGAATTTGACGAGGCGCGGCGTCAGGCCGACCTGCGTGCCCTCGAAACCAGCAACATCAACACCGAGGGCAGGTTGCGGGCGGAGGAGAATCTCTACCTCGCAAATCTTCTGGACGAATATACCCGCGGATTTGAAACCCGGCTCCATCCGTCCGAACAGGGCCGCTTCAAGGAACTCGTCAGCGCCGTCAAACTCGCCCCCGAAAACAGCAACCTCAGCGATGCGGAGAAATTCCAGCAGCGCATGCGGTTGTTGGACCTGTCGATTGACCGGCTCGGCGATCTGGTGGGCGGCGCCAGATTTGAAGGGGAAGTGCTCGATTCCGACGGTGTGGTCGCCAAGGGCCGCATCGTTCTGGTCGGGCCGTTGGGAGTGTTCGCCAATGAAACCGGGAGCCTGGCCGGCGTTGTTGCCCCTCAAGGGGACGGCGGCATGCCAGTGCTCCGCAAACTCGATGAAACTATGACACCCGGAATCGCAAACATCGTCAATCATCTCGAGGGCATCCTGCCCTTCGACGCATCCCGCGGCGGCGCGCTGCAGGAGTTCCTGCACAAGACCAGCCTGATCGAAATGTTCCTGCACGGCGGACCCATCATGTGGCCGATCCTGCTCTGCTCCATCATCGGGGTGGCCATGTCGCTGGATCGCGTGTTCTTCGTCATTCGCGAAAAAGGCCGGCGCCAGCCGAAGACCGTCGCGGCGATGTTCGAGGCGGTGGAGCAGGGCCTGCTCGACAAGGCCGTGGAGATCGGCAGGGGCTCGAAGGATTTCGTGGCCCAGATGCTCAGCTACGCAATCTCGCATCGCGGGATAAACTTCCACACCGCGATCTCGAAGTCCTCGCAAACGCAGGTCAAACGATTCACGCGCGGGCTTTGGGTGCTGGACACGGTCATCACCATGGCGCCCCTCCTGGGCCTGCTGGGCACCGTGGCCGGCATGATGGGATCGTTCCAGGTCCTCGGTTCGGCGGGCGAATCCAGCGGAGGCACCAACGCCATCGTCGCCGGCATCGCCGAGGCGCTCATCGCGACCGCGTTCGGCCTGGTGATCGCCATCGCCGCGCTCGTCCCGCTCAACTTCCTCAACGAACAGATCGAAGCGGTGACCCACGAGCTCGAAGACGCCGGAAGCCATCTCGAACTGCTGCTGCGCGGGGACCATAAGCAGCCGGTCGGCACGCCGCCGCCCTCGGGCGGTTCCGATGCGTCCGCCGCGGCTCCCGCCCCCGCCGCCGCTCCCGAGGGGGCCTCCCCCCGCGGTTACATCCGCATCCCGCTCGGCGGTCAACCGGCTTAAGGCCAACCCCGGAGGACTTGAACGATGGCCGGCGGAGGCGGAGGTGGAAAGACACGCGGCGGGCGCAAGAAGGCCCGGATCGAGGTGATTCCCCTCATCGACATCATGTTCTTCCTCTGCGCCACGTTCATCCTGGTCATGCTTTCCATGACCAAGAACGAGGGGATCAGCGTCAATGTGCCCGCCGCCGCCAGCGCCTCGAAACCCGAGAACAAGGAGAACCAGGGCCTCACGCTCTCGGTCACCGAGAAGGGGGAGGTCTTTTTCAACAAGGAAAAGATCACCATCGCCCAGCTCCCGTTCCGACTCCAGACCTTCAAGGCCTCCGTCAAGGAACCGAGCGTGATCGTCAACGGCGATGGCAATGCCGATTTCAAGGTCGTCGTGGCGGTGATCGACGAGGTCAAAAAAATCGGGATCACCAAGGTGGGGATCTCGACCGAGCGGAAATGAGCCGGCCCGCTCGCGGGGGCTTTCAACGATGAAACGGTTTCTCGGAATCGCCATTTTCCTCGCGGTGTTCGCCCACGCAGCGGTCATGCTCTTCGGCGGGCTGATCCTCAATGCGATGAAGCAAAAGCAGACCGCCCGGATCGCGGAGGTCGAAATTTTGCAGGAGGAGAAGAAGGAGGAGAAACCGAAGGAGAACGAACGCGACGTCAAGAAGGTGGAGAAGGTCGAGGACACTCCCGAGGATCAGATGCCCGACACCACCGTGCTTGAGGAGATGGACACCGCAAGCGCGGCTCCCGCGCTCGATGCCGTGAGTCTTGCCGATCTCGAAAGCGCACTGTCGGGAGGCGGCGGCGCCTCCGACTTCGCGCGGGGCGTGGGGTTCGGCTCGGGCGGTGTCATCGGCGGCACGGGCGCTCCGGGCGGGGGCGGCGGACTCGGCGGGGCGGATGGCGGCAGCTCGGGCGCGATGGATCAGAAGCCGCGGTTGATTTCCTCAGTGAACCCCGAATTTCCCGCAGCGCTCCGGAAGCGGGGTGGAAGCATCGTGCTGCTCCTGTTCGTGAACGAGCAGGGGCGTGTGTCGCGCGTCTCGGTCGAGAAAACCTCCGATCCGGCCCTCGAAGCACCCGCCACCGAGGCGGCCCGCCGCTGGGTGTTCGAACCCGGCACCCGGGGCGGGAAGAAGGCGCCGTTCAAGACCCGCCAGACCATCCGGCTCGAAGCCGCGAACACCTGAAACTGCTCTTCCACGCATGCGCTCCTACCTGACCCTTCTCCTGTCCGCCGCCACCCTGTCATCCGCCTCCGCGGAGCTTGCCACATGGGAGGATCCGAGATTGCGCCGGGAATTTGTCGGCAGCTATGGGATCGACTCGAAAGTCGAGCCCGAGCTCAACGAAACGCAGCGCGAGATCCTGGTGCAGGTCGACGGTTTGATGGCGAAGGACAAACCAAAGGCCCTCGCACTCATCGAGCAGGCCAGTCAGGCCGAGCCGGCGGCCCGGTACGATCTGATCCTCGGAAATCTCAAACTCGAGGCCGGCCGGGTCGAGGAGGCGAAACGGCACTACGCCGACGCCATCAAGAAGTTTCCAAATTACCGGCAGGCCTACAAAAATATCGGCCTGATCCTCGCCCAGCAGGAGGATTTTCGCATGGCGGCCCGGGCGCTCTCGAAGGTGCTCGAACTCGGCGAGGCCGATGGCACCGCGTACGGCCTGCTCGCCCGGTGTCAGTTGGCCGAGGGAAATCTCGTGGCCGCCGAAACCGGGTTTCGTCAGGCGGTCCTGCTCCAGTCCGACGTGCTCGACTGGCGGCGCGGTCTGTTGTCGACCTTCATCCGGCAGCGCAAAACCGCCGACGCCATCGCGCTGGTGGATGAGTTAATCGGGCGCGATCCGGAGAATCCCGAGTTCCACCAGCAGAAGGCCCAGATCCAGATCGCCGCGGGTGAGCTCGATGCCGCCTCCCAGACGCTCGAACTGGTGGCGCGGGCCGGGTGGGCGAAGGCGCCCGATCTGCATCAGCTCGGCGATATCTATCTGAAACAAGAGCAGCCGCAGCTGGCCCTCTCCGCTTACCGGCGTGCGTTTGAGGCCGATCCCGCGCAGGACATCGCGAAGTGCCTGCGCGCCATCGAGGTGCTCGCGGCCTCGCGGGCGCCCGAGGAGGCGGCCAAACTCGCCGAGGCATTCCGCGCCACCTTCACCGGGACACTCAAGCCGGTTGAGAAAGCCCGACTCGCCCGCACCGAGGCTCGCATCGCGCTTTCGCAAAAGGCGGATGAGCGCGCCGCGGGGTTGCTCCGCGAAGCCACCGATGCGGACCCGCTGGACGGGGATGCCTGGATGCTGCTCGGCAGGTATCATTCCGAGCGCAAGGAGGAGGAGCGGGCCATCTTCATGTATGAGCGGGCCGCCGGACTCGACGCGTTCAAGGCGGAGGCCAAGGTCAAGATCGCCCAACTCCTCGTGGGGCAGTCCAAATTTCAGGAGGCGGTGAACCTGCTCAAGGAAGCCCAGCAGATTCGTCCGCGCGATTCCATCGCCCGCTATCTCGAACAGGTGGAGAAGGTTCTCAAGAGCCGGTCGGGCGGGCGATGAAGACGTCCCCGCGGGATGCGCGCACTTTCCGAGGTTAATCCCGCAGCCGCCGCTCGTCCGGGGAATGCAGAACGGGTTCATCGACCCCGTCCACGGCGGAAAAGAGCTTCGACCCTCACCTACTTCGAATCACACCCGGCGCCCTCGGAGCGTGCGCTTGCAGGCGTCGTTTGAATCCCGGACGCTGGCTCGTTTCGATGCTGGCCTCTGTTTTCACCATCTTCCTGTTCGCCATGTCTGCGGTGTGCGCCCAGCGCACCGCGGGCTGGCTGGGGGGGCTTACGGCCAATCTTTGGCGTCTCTTGCTGGCGACCGTGTTGCTCGGGATTTGGGCCCACGGATTCGGGGCGGGCTTGGGAGGGCAGGCATTCGGCTGGTTCCTGGCCAGCGGGCTGGTCGGATTCGGGCTGGGCGATGTGGCGTTGTTCCAGGCGTTGCCGCGGATCGGGTCGCGGCTCACGCTCATCCTCGTGCAGTGTTTGGCAGCCCCGTTGGCCGCCGCGACCGAGTGGGTGTGGCTGGGCACACAACTGAGCGCGGGCGAGATGGCCTGCGGACTCGTGATTCTCGCCGGGGTCGCCGTGGCGCTCACCCCGACCGCAGCGGCCATTCCGCGCGGGCAATTGGCGGCGGGAATTGCGTTCGGTGTCATCGGTGCCGCAGGCCAGGCATGGGGCGCGGTGTTGAGCCGGCGTGCTTACCAGGTCGCCGCCGCTGCAGGGGACATGATCGATGGCGGCACCGCCGCTTACCAACGGATCCTGGCCGGCATCGCGTTCGCGTTGCTCGCCTGGATGTTGGCGCGCCGGTTCACGGGGTGGTCCGCCTGGGATCGGCCGACCGTCGGGCGACCCGGGCGGGGGCGCATCGCCCGTTGGATCGTCGCCAACGCGATTGCAGGGCCCGTCCTCGGAGTGGCCTGTTACCAGTGGGCATTGCAGACCACACCCAGCGGCATCGTGCTGCCGCTCGTGGCCACGGTCCCGTTGGCCGTCATCCCGCTCGCCTGGAAATTCGAGGGCGACCGTCCCGGGGTCCGTTCCATCGCCGGGTCCTTGGTGGCGGTCGCGGGCGCGGCAGGCCTGGCGATCCTCCGATAGCCCGCACTGGGGGTTTGCTTTTCCGTCCGGAACACGGGACAAGCAACGGCTGATGAACCGCCAGTCCATCCAGCGCGCAAGTTGTCCGGTCTGCTCCGCCGACGGGCGGACGTCGCCGTTTCCGTGTGCGGCAGCTCCCGGGTTGCAGCGGTGCCAGGCCTGTGGATTTATTTTCCTGGCGGAGGTCCCCCCGGTCGAGGAGGCGGTGCATTACGAGGAAGCGTTCGCGCAGGGGAATGTGCACCCGACTTATCGGAAAGGTCCCGACGGGCGATACGAGATCCAGAACGCCGACAAACTCGGCCGACTGCTCGATCTGTTCGAGCGCTATCGCGCGACCGGGCGATTGCTCGATGTCGGGTGCAGCGCCGCCTTTTTCCTGAAGCTCGCGCAGGACCGGGGTTGGACGGCCCGGGGCGTCGAGATCTCCTCGTGGGCGGGCGAATTCTCACGGAAAGAACTCGGGCTCGACGTTTTCACCGGCACGCTCCATGAGGCGGCTTTTCCCGACGGAATGTTCGATGTGGTCTTTAGCAGTCATGTGTTGGAACACATCGGCGACCCCGTCGCATTGGTGCGTGAAATGCGCCGCGTGCTGCGCCCGGGCGGAGCGGTGGTGAGCGTCCTTCCCTCGCAGTTCGCGTCGCCGACCTGGAGGATCCGCGGACGCTTCCTCGGCGATCCCCCTCCCAAGCATGTCTCGTTCTTCAAACGATCGAGCTTCGAGCGAATGCTGCGCAAAGCCGGTCTGCAACCGGTCCGCACCCGGTACAATGTGGAATTGATGCGGCTCTACGAAATGCTCCTCTCCGAGCGTCAGCTCGGCGCCCGTTGGGAGGCCCGGGTCGCGGGGGGATCATCGGGTTCGCCGGCTCCCGGCACGCCGACGGTGGGCGGGGCACATCCCGCCGTTCGGTTCGCCAAAGGCGTCGTGAACGCCCTGGGCAACGCCTCCGGGTTCGGTGACGAGATCGTTTCCATCGCGATCAAACCCGCAGGCTGACCCGCCCAACCCCGGGCAATGGAGGAGGTGCGTGCGACGCGTGAATCGAGCGGTGCCAGACAAAAGACAAAGGCGACCGACCAACAAAGGGACAGACACTTTATACCACTACCACTACCGGGCTCTACCGGGCTTCGCCCGCGGGGCTCGCGGAGTGAATCGGTTGGTGTATGCTTCCGGCTTTCATGCGAGGTTGTCTCATCGTTTGGGCGGTGGCGGTTGTCGGGCTGGGCGTTCTGGCGTCGGGTTGCGCCTCCGTTTCCGTGCGCGAGGTCGGACGACGCGCCCACGTGGAGCCAGGCGAGCATCCGCGTCGGATTTTCGTGAGGGATTTCCAGGTGGATACGGCGAGGTTTGATTTCGACGGTGCGGCGGACACCCCTGCGGCGAGGGAGGCTGTGGCACGCGGGCTAACGATGGATTTGGTCGGGCGCCTGAGACATTACGTGGCGCCCGCATGGCGGTTGTCGGATGCCACGCTACCGTCGCCGCCGGGTTGGCTGGTTTGGGGACGGATCGACCGGGTGGAGTCGGGCAGTCTTCCTTTGCGGATCGGTCTCGGGTTTGGAAGCGGTGGCACCAAATTGGAGACGACGTTTTGGCTCTACGATCTGGCGCACATCCGGGCAGGAGAGGAGACCCCCTTTCTCGAAATGCGGACCACCGGCGGGAGCGGGGCCGAACCGGGGCTGATCACGATGCCGCTCACCGGGTTGCCTGCCCCCCCGCTGTTCGCTTACCGGGTGGGATCGAAAGTTTGGTCGGAAAGCGGGAAGGGGACAGGGCAGGACACGGATCGCACTGCGCGGATGATTACGGCGGCGATTTCGGAGGAGTTGGTGGCGCGCAGATTGATCCCGCCGGGGCAACGGCTGCGCAGCAAACGCAATTGGAGATCGAGTTTCGAAGTGCCGGAGAACGTGATGCGCAACTGACCCGCAGCCTCCGCGGCCAGTGGGGCCGATGGGCCGGGAAGGAATGCGGACTGAGACCAGCCCGGCCTCCCCGCTTGTCCGGGGTCAGGGCTTGTAAACCCGCAGCAGCGCCTCGGCCATGTCCGCCGGCGTTTCGGCCACCGAGATGCCGGCATCGCGCAACGCCGCGATCTTGCCCTGGGCGGTCCCTTTGCCCCCGGAAACAATGGCGCCCGCGTGTCCCATGCGCCTTCCGGGGGGCGCTGTGGTGCCGGCAATGAATGCGGCGACCGGTTTGCGGCAGTTGTCCTTGATCCACGCGGCGGCTTCTTCCTCCGCCGTCCCACCGATCTCGCCGATCATGATCAGCGCGTCGGTGTCGGGATCGTCGCTGAACAACCTGACCACATCGAGGTGCGAGGTGCCGCTGATCGGGTCGCCGCCGATGCCGACACATGTCGATTGCCCGTGTCCGCGCGAACTGAGCTGCCAGACCGCCTCGTAGGTCAGGGTGCCGGAGCGGGAGACGACCCCGACGCGGCCGGGTTTGTGGATGTAGCCCGGCATGATCCCGATCTTGCACTGACCGGGCGTGATCACGCCGGGGCAGTTGGGGCCGATCAGACGACTGCCGGGGTAATCCCGCAGCAGGTGATTGACCCGCATCATGTCGATGACGGGGATGCCCTCGGTGATGCAGATGATGAGTTCCACGCCGGCGTCAGCGGCTTCGAGGATGGCGTCGGCCGCAAACTCCGCTGGGACGAACACCATGCTCGCGTTGCACCCGGTCTCCCGGTGCGCTTCGGCGACGGTGTCGAACACGGGCACCTTGCCCTCGAACCGTTCGCCTCCCCGGGCGGGGGTGACTCCAGCCACGACCTGGGTGCCGTATTCCATGCACATGCGGGCGTGGAAACCGCCCGCTTTGCCGGTGATGCCCTGGACGAGCAGACGCGTTTCGCTGTTGACGAGGATGGCCATGGGATGCGGTGCGTTCGGGGTTTCAGGCGGTCGGCAGACCCGCGGCGGCGGCGACAACTTTGCGCGCGGCGTCGGTCAGGTCATCCGCGGCAATGACCGGCAGGTTGGATTCCTTGAGCAGCTTCTTGCCGGCCTCGACGTTGGTGCCTTCGAGGCGGACGACGAGCGGCACCTCGAGCTTCACCGTTTTCATCGCGCTGAGAATTCCGGCGGCGATGGTGTCGCACTTCATGATGCCGCCGAAGATGTTTACCAGAATGGCTTTCACCTTGGGGTCGGACGTCAGGATCTTGAACGCCTCGGTGACCTGTTGTTCGCTGGCCCCGCCGCCGACATCGAGGAAGTTCGCCGGCTCACCCCCGTGGTGCTTGATGATGTCCATGGTCGCCATGGCCAGGCCGGCCCCGTTGACGAGGCACGCGATGTTGCCGTCGAGCCCGATGTAACTGAGATGGAATTGAGAGGCCGCTACCTCGCGGGGATCCTCCTCGTCGAGGTCGCGCAGCGCGACGATCTCGGGATGGCGGAACAGGGCGTTGTCGTCGAAGTTAAACTTGGCGTCGAGGGCGAGCACATCGCCACCCTTGGTGACCACCAGCGGGTTCACCTCCACCATCGAACAGTCCAGCGAAATGAAGAGCCGGTAAAGCGCCGCGAACAGTTTGCTCGCACTGCGCATCTCACCGGAGTCGAACCCGAGCAATTTGGCGAGCTTGCGGGCTTGGTACGGCTGGAACCCGTGCGCGGGGTCGATGGCGATCTGGATGATTTTGTCGGGGGCGGTGTCCGCCACCTGCTCGATCTCGACGCCGCCTTCCGAGCTGGCGATGACACGGGGCGCACCGGTCGCGCGGTCGATGAGCATTGCCAGGTAGAGTTCGCGGTCGATTTCCACGGAGCGGGCCACGAGGACTTTGCGCACCACGCGGCCTTCGGGCCCGGTCTGGTGGGTGACCAGCGTGCCGCCGAGCATCTGTTCCGCGATGTCGCGCACCTGGCCGGCGGTCTTGCAGAGCTGGACACCCCCACTGAGGCCGTTGGTGAACGTCCCTTTGCCGCGGCCACCCGCGTGGATCTGAGCCTTCACGACCAGGCTGTTGGTCCCGAGCGACCGGGCGATCCGCTCCGCTTCTTCCGGAGTGCTGGCGACTTCGCCGGCAGAGGTAGCGACCCCGAACTTTTCGAGCAGTTGTTTCGCCTGGTATTCGTGGATGTTCATCGTTTCGCTGGATGCCCGTGTTGATCTCCCCGCCGCCGGTCCCCGGCCACGGGAGCGGAGACCGTAGGGCCGGGTCCCGGGGATGGCAAGACCGGGATGGGACTATAAAGTGTCTGT
>Ga0163144_10028285_pt1 | contig 10815 bp, 6 predicted proteins | sample OliLak19BULKMAT1_FD_123175 | JGI IMG/M metagenome (GOLD analysis project Ga0163144, IMG submission 123175) | Freshwater microbial mat bacterial communities from Lake Vanda, McMurdo Dry Valleys, Antarctica - Oligotrophic Lake LV.19.BULKMAT1 | ecosystem: Environmental > Aquatic > Freshwater > Lake... | reverse complement strand
GACGTATTCAATTCCGGAATTCGGCGAGAGGACGGCCCTCTGTTCCCGTCAGGCTGCTAAATCGGCACTTCGTGCCGGAAAAATTCAATTGGGGGGATTTTTTTCAGCGCGCCGCGCTGACTTAGCAGCATGTCGGTGGCGGAACATTCGATTCCATCCAAATATGCGGGCGAAAACGAATTTCCAAACCCGAAGCCCGACAGGCTGCTAGAATGCCCTCCGCCCCGGCAACGCCCGCCGCCAAATCGCTGACGAACCCGCTGTCGCGCTGGAGCGTCTCAGTGCTGCTCGCCGTCATCGGCGGCCTCCTGATTTTCGAGCTGTTCGACGTCTCCGTGTTCAAGCGCATCGGCCTGGCCCATGAATACTGCTACCTGCGCGAACCCCGCCTCATCTGGCTGCACGTCATCTCCGATGTCCTCATCGGCCTGGCCTACGTCTCGATCTCGGCGACGCTCGCCTACCTGGTTTACAAGGCGAGCCGCGACATCCCGTTCAACGGGGTCTTCCTCGCCTTTGGCCTCTTCATCGTGTCGTGCGGCCTGACGCACTTCATGGAGGTGTGGGTGATCTGGGAGCCGGTGTATTGGTTGTCAGGTTACGTGAAGCTCGTCACCGCCATCGCCTCTGTCGCCACCGCCGTCGCCCTCGTTCCGCTCGTGCCGAAGATTTTCCGGCTGATCGACACCGCCCGCGCGAGCGAGCGGCGCCGCGTCGAGATCGAGCAGCTCAACAGCGAGCTGGAACGGTTCAACTACTCCGTCGCCCACGATCTCCGCGCGCCGCTGCGCGGCATCCGGGGCTTCGGCCAGGCGCTGCGCGATGACTACGGCGACCAGCTCCCGCCCCTCGCCCGCGGCTACATCGAGAAGATGCAGCGCTCGGCGGCCCAGATGGACGACCTGATCTCCGACCTGCTGAAATACGCCACCATCGGCCGCCAGGACCTGGAGCGCCGGCCGGTCTCGCTCGACGACGCCCTGCGGGCGGCGCAGGCCATGCTCGAGTCCGAGCTTCGGTCGACCGGCGCCCGGCTGACGGTGCCGGAGACCCTGCCGGCCGTGATCGCCGACCCGACGCTGCTTCAGGTGGTTTTCCAGAACCTGATCGGCAACGCGATCAAGTTCGTCGCCCCCGGCGTGCGGCCCGAGGTGGAGATCGCCGCCCAGGTCCTGCCCGGGCTCGTGCAGGTCACCTTCACCGACAACGGCCTGGGCATTCCCGCGGAGTCGCGCGCCCAGCTCTTCCGCATCTTCGAGCGGCTTCACCCCGAGTTCTCCGGCACGGGCATCGGGCTTGCGATTGTCCACCGCGCCATCGAGCGTCTGGGCGGCCGCATCGGCGTTGAGGCGGCGCCCAACGGCAGGGGCAGCCGTTTCTGGATCGAACTGCCGTCCGCCTGAGCCGCCCGCGCATGAGCGACGAACCCATCACCCTCCTTCTCGAGCGCATCGATCACGGCGATGCGCAGGCGGCCGCCGAGCTTCTGCCGCTGGTCTACGGCGAACTCCGCCGGCTCGCCGCGGCCAAGCTGGCCCGCGAAACCGCCGGCCAGACCCTCCAGCCGACCGCACTCGTCCATGAAGTGTGGTTACGGCTCGGCGGCGACCAGCAGCCCGGCTGGGCAAATCGCGCGCACTTTTTCGCCGCCGCCGCCGAGGGCATGCGGCGGATCCTGATCGACAACGCCCGTCGCAAGCGCGCCGTGCGGCACGGGGGGGAATTGTCGCGCGTCAGCAGCGACGCCACCGGCTTCGATCTCGCCGCCCCGGCGGAGCACGGAGAGGACCTGCAGCTCGTGAGCGAGGCGCTCGACGGCTTCGCCGCCCACGACGCCCGCAAGGCCGAGCTCGTGAAGTTGAAATATTTCGTCGGCCTCACCCTCGAGGAGGCGGCCGACGTGCTCGGCGTCTCGCACCGCACCGCCAAACGCGACTGGGCCTACGCCCGCGCCTGGCTCTTCAACGAGGTCAACCGGCTGCGCGCATAGGCAGGGGCGGTTGTCCGAGCATTTCTCCAAGGTAGCGGCCGTCGTCCCGACGGCCATTCGCTTGGAGGTGGCGGTCGGGACGACCGCCGCTACCTCGATGGGTTGGAACCGTTCTCGACTTCCCCCACCTTTCCTCAAGCCACGATGGCCCCTTGACCGCCGAATTCTCGCTTTGCACGCTGGGCCTTCCCAGGCCCGCCCAGCCCCGCCGATGGCACTTACCCTCCCGATTCTCCCTCTGTTCCCGCCGCTCGTTCCCCGTCCTTTCCGCTCGCCGTGCGCGTCGCCGTAAACATCCCGAGGCAAGCCCCGCGGGATTTGCTCAAGCCAGCGCTTTTTACCATGCGGTCTTTTTCTCCTATTTGTAGGAGCCTGCTTGCAGGCGATGGCTTGAAGTGGCACCGGCGTCCCGCCGGTGATTCTGCGGCGAGACGCCGCAGCCACCCGCATCGCCTGCAAGCAGGCTCCTACCTTCCAACCAAGCCGAAGCACGCTTCGCGGTATCGGATCCACCAGGAATGAACCGCGACGCTGAAATTTTCGCCGAGGCGATCGAGCTGCCGCCGGAGGAACGCGCCCCGTTTCTCGAACGGGCCTGCGCCGGCGATCCCGGGCTGCGCCAGCGCGTCGATCTGCTCCTCGCCGGTTACGCCGCGGCGGGGATGTTCATGGAAGATTCGCCGGCCGAGCGCCCCGCGCCGCCGATCGAGGAGGGCGTCGGCTGCCGGATCGGGCGTTACTCGCTGGTCCGCAAACTCGGCGAGGGCGGCTGCGGCGTCGTCTACCTCGCGGAGCAACACGAGCCCCTCCGCCGCCAGGTCGCGCTCAAGGTCATCAAGCTCGGCATGGATACGCGCCAGGTCATCGCGCGCTTCGAGGCCGAGCGCCAGGCGCTCGCGTTGATGGACCACCCGGACATCGCGCGGGTGATCGACGCCGGCGCGACCGGGAGCGGCCGGCCGTTCTTCGTGATGGAGTTCGTCGACGGCGTGCCGATCACGCGCTTCTGCGACGAACACAGCCTCACGCTGGGCGCGCGGCTCGAGCTGTTCGCGCGGGTCTGCGTCGCGCTGCAGCACGCGCACCAGAAGGGCATCATCCACCGCGACCTCAAGCCGTCCAACATCCTCGTCGCCCTGCGCGACGGCGTGCCGTCGCCCAAGATCATCGATTTCGGCATCGCCAAGGCCACGCAGGGCCGACTGACCGAGCAGACCCTCGTCACCGGCGTCGAGCAGTTCATCGGCACGCCCGCCTACATGAGCCCGGAGCAGGCGGAGCTGCGCGATCTCGATATCGATACGCGCAGCGACGTCTATTCGCTCGGCGTGCTGCTCTACGAGTTGCTCACCGGCCGCCTGCCCTACGATCCCCAGTCGCTCGTGCGCGCCGGCATCGAGGAAATCCGCCGCATCATCCGCGAGGTCGATCCGCCGCGGCCGTCGACGCGTGTCTCCACCCTCGCCGACGCCGATCGCGCCACCGTCGCCCGGCTTCGTCGCGCCGGGCCCATGCAACTCACGTCCGTGCTGCGCGGCGATCTCGACTGGATCGTGATGCGCTGCCTCGAGAAGGATCGCGACCGCCGCTACGGCACCGCCCACGAGCTGGCCGACGACGTGCGCCGCCACCTGCGGCAGGAGCCGGTCGTGGCCCGGCCGCCGCACACGCTTTACCGCGCGCAGAGGTTCGTCGCGCGCAACCGGCTCGCCTGCGCGAGCGTGGCCGCCGTCGCCCTCGCGCTCATCGTCGGCACGGTCGTCAGCGTGCGTCAGGCCGTGCGCGCCACGCGGGCCGAGAGGCTCGCGCTCCAGCAGCGCGAGCAGGCCGAGGCCCTCCTCACGTTCATGCTCGGCGATTTCCGCACCGAGCTGAAGAAAGTCGGAAAGCTCGAACTGATGGACTCCATCGGCGCCCAGGCACTGGCCTACTTCGCCGCGCTCGATCCCCACGGTCTCAGCGACACGGCGCTCGCCCGCCAGGCCAAGGCGTTCACGCAGATCGGCGAAACACGCATCGAGCAGGCGCGCTACGCCGAGGCCACCGAGGCCTTCGCCACCGCCTACACGCGCGCCTCCGCTCTCGTAGCCCGCCGTCCACGGGACGCCGATCTGCTCTTCGAGCGCGCCCAGGTCGAATACTGGACCGGCGTGGTCGCCCGTCGTCGCGGCGACCTCGTCACCGCCAGCGACTGGCTCACCCGCTACCGGGATTCCGCCGCCGGCCTCGTTGCCCTTGAGGGCAAGAGTCTCCGGGCCCAGCGCGAGCTCACCTCCGGCTTGCACAATCTCGCCGTCCTCGACCTCGACCGCGGCCGCCTGGCCGAGGCGCGCGCCGGCTTCTTCGCCGAACGCGTCGCGATCGAGGAGATGCTCTCGCTGCATCCGCCGACCTCGCCCCTCCGCTTCCGTCTCTCGGATGTCGAATCGTGGCTCGGCAACGTCGCCGAGCAGTCCGGCCGCTTCGAGGAGATGCGCACCCATTTCGCTGCCGCGGCCGAACGCGTCGCCGCGCTCGCCGCCGCCGAGCCCGCCGTCGCCCACTGGCAGCTTCGCCTCGCCGAGGCCCAGGTCCACCAGGGCCACGCGCTACAGCTCGTCGGCCGCCTCGGCGAGGCCGCCGTGCCGCGCGCCGCCGCCCGCGCCCTGCTCGAGACGCTCGTCGCCCAGGATCCGCAGAACCGCCAGTGGCTCGTTGCTCTGCTGCGCCTCGGCCTGCACGAGAGCGCGGCCCGCCTCGTCCAGGGCGACCTCGCGGCCGCCCCCGGGCTGGCCCAGACGCGCGACCGGCTCGCCGCCCTCGTCGCCGCGGAACCCGCCTCGCTCGAGTTCACCCGGCAGCTCGCTTCCGCGTGGCGGCTCGAAGCGCTGGCCCGGCGACTCGCCGGCCGGACCGACGCCGCCATCGCCGCCTTGCAGGCCATCGAGCTGGGCGAGCGCCTGCGCCGGGAAAACCGCCTGGACCGCGCCGGCGTGTGGGAGCTCGCCCAGGCCCGGCTGACCGCCGGTCGTATCGCGGCCTCCGATACAGCGGCGGCACGGGTCCAGTGGACCCACGTCCTCGACCTGATCGGGCCGCGGCTGGCCGGCGCGTCCGACTGGCGCATCCTCGAGCCCGCGGCCCAGGCCCTCGTGCTGCTCGGCCGCCCCGCCGAGGCCCAGCCGCTGCTCGAACAGCTCCGCCGCTTCGGCTATCGCAGCCTCGATCCTTTTGCAGGCTCCATCCTGGACCTTGCTTCAACCCAAGTCAGCCCCCGTCCCAACGAATAATGCAAACCAAGTCCTCCCAACCCACGGCGACGATCACGGTCACGATCGACGCTTTTTTCCCGATCGGTTCCATTTACCCGATCAACTCCACCCTGGCGCTCACCGCCGGCGACCCGCAGGTGTTCAACCTCAGTGGCGACACGCTCACGATCACGGTGCCGTCCGGCACGCCGGTGATCATCAACTACGTGCTCAACGACAGCCGCTACGTCCTGCTCGGCATCGCCTTCAACCCCAACGGAGCGGGCGCCGGCCGGAAGGAGTTTCCGCAGGTGGCGCTGACGCGCACGCTTTCGAACTCCACGATGTCGGTCACCGACGCCTCGCTCGCCGCCTTCCAGGGCGTCCATTACACCTACGTGATTCTCGTCCAGGAGGTGGCGACCGGCAGCATCGGCATCATCGATCCCGACATCGAGAACGATCCCGTCTGAGTGGGGTCATCCGGTTGAGGGATGAGCCCGTCGTTCGCGACGGTCCGTCTCACGCCCGGCGGGAAACCGCCGGGCTTTTTCATGCCCCGACGATGGGACGCAGACTCCGCCGAAAAAAAACTTCCGTCCGTTTGTCCCCTTTTTTGGGGTTATTCCGCTCTTGGGGCATCGGGCCATTTCAGGCCAGTTCTTCAACCCAACCGTCCGCCCCCCTCCCATGAGCCAGTCCCCGCTTGTATTTTCCGCCACCGGCGCCCTTCAAACCTACACCGTGCCGTCGACCGGCAGCTACGTCATTGAGGCGACGGGCGCCCAAGGCGGCAGCGGCGGCGGACCGGGGGGCCGCGGAGCCCGGGTCAAGGGCACGTTCTACCTCAACCGCGGCGACATCCTGCAAATCGTCGTGGGCCTGCAAGGCACGGCTGGCACCACGCCGCACCAGCCGGCGGGCGGCGGCGGCGGCGGGTCCTTCGTCTGGAAAGGCGACACGGCGCGCCCGCTGCCGGAGAAGCCGATGCTCGCCGCGGGCGGCGGCGGCGGCGGCGAGGGCGGCGAGGGCGGGGTGACGCTCGACGGCGGCCACGGGGCCGCGCCCGGCGGCCGCAATGGCCACGGCGGCGAATCGGATCCGGCAAACTTTCACTACAGCGGCGGCGGCGGGGCGGGCTGGATCAGCGGCGGCGACGGCGGCTCGACCCCGACCCTGTGCGGCGGCGGCACGCTCTGGCGCGGCGGCGCGGGGGCCAACTACTGCTGCAACCTCGGCGGCACGGGCGGCTTCGGCGGCGGCGGCGGCGGGGCGTTCATCGGCAACGGCTCCGGCGGCGGCGGCGGCTTCAGCGGCGGCGGCGGGGGCACGCAGCTCGGCCTCGGCGGCGGTGGCGGCGGCTCGTTCAATGCCGGCGCCTATCCGACCAACACGGCCGGATTCCAGACGGGCGATGGCTGTGTCACCATTTTGCCGATACCGGCGCCGACGCCGTTTCCGCTCTCGAACAGCTTCAATCCCTTCGGCACGCCGGCCTTCATCGTGGACCGCATCGAGCCCGAAGATGAAGTCCAGCGCGCCCTCGGCGCCCTCGGCGGGCTCGAGGGCAAGGGCTACATGTGAGCGGAGATGAAGCGGCTTGCCCTCAGGCCGCTTCAAGCTGTCCGACCACCGGGCAAGATTCACCGCCTCCCCACCCAACCACCCCGCGGCAGGGTTCCTTGGTTTGGCATTCTGAGACCGGGACGAAATCCAAATTTCCGTGGAAGGTGCCGATGAACCGTCCAAGTGTCGGATTTTGTCTCGCGAAGGTCGCGAAGGCGGCGAAGGCAAACTTCGTCTCCTTCGCTTACTTCGCGAGACCCCATCCGAGTTCATTGGCCGCACCACGCGCAATCCGGCAGGCTATGCGCACCGCTCAGGACAACCGATTTTTCCGCCGCCGCTCACCTTTCAGCCCGAGCGTATTTGTCATCCATTAGATGACAAACGCCGCCGGGAAACGCCCTGAACGGACATGGAATTTAACAAAGCACGCTTAGCCCGGATTTTTCACACTTTTCGCGAAAAGATTTTTGTCACAGAGCGCACAGAGCTCGGACACAGAGTGCACGGAGGAAAGCACGCTGTCTTGCTCCGTGTCCTCTGTGGCTGGGCTCCGTGTCCTCTGTGGCTCATGCCTTGGTTTGATTCAGGTGTGAATTTTTCGGTTAGAACCGGCCGTTCACACCGATGTTGACCGTCACGAAGTTGATGATCGAGCGGCGGACCCGGTGCTTGTAGCCGATGTAAAACTGCTGCGGTTCGTTGAACACGTTCGAGATGTCGAAGGAAAGGCCGACCGCCGGGCGCAGTTGATAACCCATGCCGAAATTCACCGTCTTCATCGAGAAGCGGTATTGGCTCAGCGCCGGATTCGTCGCGTTGAACGTGGTGATGTGCTCGCCGGTGATATTGTAGAGGATGCGCGTGTTGAATTTCCGGTAGCGCCACGTGAGCCCCGCATTCGCCGCGTGCGGGATGAAGTTCACGACCTCGCGACTCGTCAGGTAGCGCGTGCCTTCCCGCCTGCCGTGCGTCAGGATCCGCGTGTAGTTGAACGAGGCGGACAAGCCTTTCAGCATGCCCGGCAGAAAGGTGAACTGCTGCTGGTAGGCGAACTCCATGCCCTGCGCCACGGCATCACCGCCGTTGATGCTGGTGCGCTGGGTCCAGCCGGCGTAATTGCCGCCGAAACCGTTGTCCTCCCCCTCGCCGACCGTGCCGGTATCCGAGGTGACGATGAAATCCCGGATATCCTTGTGGAACCAACCGACGGTCAGGCTGCCGACGGGCTCGAAATAATACTCGAGCGTCGCATCCCAGTTGGTCGCCGTGTAGGGCCCGAGACCGGGATTGTTCGACGTGATGGTCTGCGAGGTCTCGCTCGGCGTTTCGCCGGGCAGGAGATTGCCGATGGGCGGGCGGCCGTAGCTCGTGGAATAGCTGGCGCGGATTTTCAGATCCTTCGTGAGATCGTGGAACACATGAACGCTCGGGAAGCGCTTGGAATACTCGCCCGGATTCTCGCGATAGTTGTTCGCGTAATCGGCGTTCGCCAGGCCGACGGGATCGGGTGAAGCCGCCTGTTGCGCGGCGGTGCTGAGGAAGCGGCCGCGCACCCAGCCGCGCGCATTGGTCTTCGTCGTCTCGAAACGCAGCCCACCGAGGTAACCCGTCCGCCGGAGGAAGCCTTGGGCGCCGAGCCGGCCCTGCGCCATGAAGTAGTAGGCCGGAATCTCCTCGGTCAGCCAGCGGGTGCCGGTGTATTTCTGCATCTGGTTGAAGTAGCGATCCTCGACCCAGAGATTCGGATTCGTCGGGCGGCCATCGGTGGTGAACATGTGCGACTGCCAGATCGGAATCGCGCGGCCGGTCTGCGAACGGTCGTAGCTGACGTAGGTCGTGTCGGGCGGCAGCGGCGGACCGCCGGGAGCGTAGGTCCAGCGATGATTATCCAGCGTCGCCGAATCCATCCGCAGCTCGCGCCAATGAAAGCCGGTCTTGAGATTCGTCGGCATCGCGATCGGCAGCGTATAGCGGGCGTCGAGTCGGAACTGTTTCAGGAATTGATCGTTCTCCGCCCGGTTCTGCACGAGACCGTCCGTCGGCCGCGGGCGGTAGTTGGCGGGGTCGGTAAAGTCGGGACCGCCGTTCTGCCGAAACTCCGGATGGATGTCGCTCCGGGAGCGATCGAGGATCCAGCCGGCGCCGCCGTAGGTGAACGCACCCGTGGTCGGGTTGATCACGCTGATGATGCGCATGTTCATCGTGCCGCCCTTGCCGTTGCCGCTGTTGAGATGCGTCGTCGCCAGGCTGCCGGCGTATTCAATCAACAGATTCCCGTAGTTGTGCTCGCCGCTGGCATCGAGCCGGCGCATCCGCACGTAGTAGTTCAACGGGCCATCCATCGTCACGTCGATGTTCGCGGCCGTCACCGGCCGGACCACGGTGATGTTGTCGTCGAACGCGCCCGCGACGACCCCGGTGGTGGTGGCGTTGGGCACCGTGGTGTTGCCGCCGGTGAAGGCCCTGACCGTCACACGCCGCCGCATCCGCTCGAAGTTGTCGTTGCCGGTCACGCCCAGGGAGAATTTCGTGTTCTGCGACCACCGGTAGTCGGCCTTGAGCGTCAGGCTCATTTGCTTCCGGTTGTTGATATTGTCCCACGTCTGATAATCCCAGACGGGCGCGGGGCCGTTCGCGATATTGGTGGAGTCGAGGATGCTGGCAAAACCGCCCACCGCATTCTCGCTGTAGAACACATTGGTGGAGACGCCCAGGTTGCGGCGCTCACCGAAGACGCTGAACACCTGCTGGTGCGCCACGTTCAGGATCGGATGCGCGCGATGCTGCTCGCGCAGCGGCGTCTGCTCGAAGAACGGCGGCGCCCAGCGCGTGCTGAAATTGAAGGTGGTGCGCCGATCTTCCCGCATGCTGAAGGTCGAGCGCGTCTTGAAATTGACCGTGCCGCCCAGCGAGTCGGCCCCCTTGTCGGGCGTGTGTCCCTTGATCAGCTCGAGCGCATCGAACATCGCACCGGTGATGCTCTGCAGTTCGAAGCTGCGATTCGTGCCCAGCGTGGTCATCGACTGCCCGTCGACCGTGACGTTGTTCAACGTCGGATCCATGCCGCGCATGTTGAAACGATAAGCGAGGCCCTCGTCGGTCGGACTGCCGGCCACGCCCGGGAGGCGCATCACCACTTCGCCGGCACTCATGTTCGGCAGGTAGCCGAAGGAATCCATCGCGATCACATCCTTCACGTTGTCCGCGTTTCTCTTTTCGGTGATCATCGCGGCGTTGCCTTCGCGCTCGCCGGTCACCTTGAACGCATCGAGCAGGTAGATTCCGGACGTGAGCTCGAAATCGCGCACGACCCGCTGCCCCGCCGCCACGTTCACCTCGAACTTCATCGGATCGAGGCCGATGTAGCGCGCCACGATCTCGTGCGTGCCCGGCGGAACGTTGGTGATGACGAAGCGGCCGGTGTCGTCCGAGAGCGCCGTCAGGCCGAACTTGGCTATTTCGACGCGCACGCCCGCGAGCATGTTGCCGCTCGCGGCGTTGTTGACACTGCCGCTGACGACTCCGGTGCCTGCCTCCGCGGCGCGGGCCGTTCCGGCAGTCACACCCGACAAAACGACACACGACAGTATCATGCGCAGCATGACACGTCGGACTGAGGCAACAGACGCAGCGCATTCCAATCGACAGTTCTTCATTGTGTTTGGTTCAGGTTCCGAGGTGCCTGCGCTCGCGTCCGCCCGTGACTTTCGCCCCACGGGAAGGGCTGAAACCACGTCGACGTTGGCGCTGCGCAGGTCGCAGGGTTGGGGTTGGTGCGACCATCCTTCCGCCCACGCCGACCGGCGCGCAATCGAAAAATCCGGCGCCACCCGCGAAGCCCAAGTAACCGCTCCGTCACCTAGCCCGGATATTTCATGCTCTACTCGCCAGCGACCCTACGCTGTGTGCTCGGATCAAGTCTACCGATTCAACCGTTTTGGCGATCCGGGCTAAGTGCAAAACCCCAAGCGGTTTTGCTTTTAGCCCGCATCGGACGCACGCTCACGCAAGCTCACCGCCTGTCCG
>Ga0163144_10028284_pt1 | contig 10816 bp, 9 predicted proteins | sample OliLak19BULKMAT1_FD_123175 | JGI IMG/M metagenome (GOLD analysis project Ga0163144, IMG submission 123175) | Freshwater microbial mat bacterial communities from Lake Vanda, McMurdo Dry Valleys, Antarctica - Oligotrophic Lake LV.19.BULKMAT1 | ecosystem: Environmental > Aquatic > Freshwater > Lake... | reverse complement strand
ATAGTAAAAGGGTATTTGTAAAAACTAATTTATGAAGGAAAAATGAAAAGACCATTAGTAAATCCTGCTTCAGACCAAAATGATGTAAAATTACAAGAATTAATTATATTTTACAATGAAACTTTGGGTTTCTGTCCTAATAGTGTCAAAACTATGCACCATAGACCAGCTATTGCAAATGCTTTTATTGAACTAAACAAGGCTGTGATGGAAAATCATGGCACTGTTACAGCTGCACTCAAACGACTAATCGGTTTTGTAAGTAGTAATGTTGCTGGATGTAATTATTGTCAGGCGCATACAATCAGAGCGGCAGAAAGGTATGATGCAGAGCAAGAACAATTGGATAACATTTGGGAATACAAGACACACCCTGCATTTAGTGAAAAAGAAAGAGCAGCTTTGGAATTAGCTCATTTGGCTTCCGTTATTCCAAATTCAGTTAATGATGATATTGCCGAGAGAATGAGATTGAATTGGACAGAAGGGGAAATTGTTGAGATTATGGGAGTAATTGCTCTTTTTGGTTATCTAAACCGATGGAATGACTCTATGGGTACAGAAATGGAAGATGGTGCAATAGAATCTGGCGAGAAATATTTACAATCTAATTTACAATCTAATCTATTGAAGAGAGATTGGTCGGTCGGCAAACATAAATATTAGGAGAGTATGGAGATTATTAAAACAAAAGAAATTTGGATAAAAGAAGGGTATAAGGTTTTTGCTATTCATGGTGAAAAAGGATTAAAAATTGAATCACTTGCAAAAGTTGTAGGTATCAATAAATCATCATTTTATCATTACTTTGTAGATTTGGAAATATTCATTGATCAACTACTAGAATACCATTTATTTCAATCAAAGATAATAGCAGACAAAGAAAACAAAGCAGAATATATAGACCCTGAATTAATAGAAATTCTGATTGAACATAAAATTGATTTATTATTTAATAGGCAATTAAGAATTAACCAAAACAATCAAAATTATTTAAAAACTTTACAAATTTCTAATAAAATAATTGGGAATGTATTTATTAATATTTGGGTAAAAGACCATAAACTAACTCTAAAAAATAATCAAATGGAAGGATTATTTGAATTAGCTATTGAAAACTTTTTTCTTCAAATTAATGACGACAATCTAAACTATAATTGGCTCAAAGTTTATTTCAATAATTTAAAAGAAATAGCACTCACTTTTGTTTAATTAATAAAATATTCATTTTTTGTAGTATTGTACGGTTCCGACTAAAAGATAATTTCATTATGTATTAATTTTGTTAAATCTTTTTACATTTTAAGGAAATTATGATGAACAAAATACAAAAATCACTACGACATAATGCAATATTTTCAGGAATATCCGGGGTAAGTTTAATTATTTTAAACAAACAAATAGCAAATTTATTTGAAACGGAGAACATAACTATATTTTGGGTTATTGGCAGTATATTACTATTTTTTGCAAGTACAATTATTTACGAAATTATAAAGCAAAGACCAATTGCGATTTTATGGATTATTTTCCAAGATTTTCTATGGGTTATTAGCAGTATTGTATTAATTGCATTTAATCCATTTGAAATATCAAAAGTAGGAAAATTGATAATTGTAATTATATCCCTTATAGTTTTATTATTGGGTATTTACCAATCAAAAGCATTGTCTCAAATTGATATTGCAAACAATAAAAATGATAAACACTTGAAATTTGAGAGAATAATAAAAGCAGACAAACAAACTGTATGGAAAGTAATATCTGATGTTGCAAATTATGATAAAGTAGCACCAAATATTGATGCAGTAAAAATTATTTCAGGTAAGGGTCCTGGATTAATTCGTACTTGTTTTCACGGAAAAAATAGTTGGTCTGAAACCTGTTCAATGTGGATTGAGGAAAAAGCATACTCCTTTAAAGTAAATACTTCAGCCCCTGATTATCCTTTTCCTTTCAAATTTTTGAAAGGAACTTGGGAAGTTGAAGAAATAGATAATAATAAAACACAAATTATAATGCTTTTTGATTTTCAATATAAATATAAATATTATAATTGGTTATTACATCCATTACTGAAAGGCAAGTTCTCAAAAACAGCAGAAGAACTACTTGATAATTGGCAGAAAATATTAGAATAATAGGTTTAAAGAGAGATTGGTCGGTCGGCAAACATAAATATTAGAAGAGGATGGAGATTATACTTTAAATCCAGTAAATCAGAATATTTACTGGATTTAATTTTTTTATTTTATAACAACATAACCTTTAGATATAACTCGTAAATTTGAAAAAATTAATATACCCAACACAATTGGTCAATATAACTTATACCACCAGATTTTTCTAATTCTGTATATGTGTTATTTTTTATGTCAAAAATGTAAACAAGCTGGTAACCACCTCCTCGGCTAACTGATGCAATATATTTACTATCAGGAGACCATGTAGGTATATAGAATTGTAATCCCGCTACATAAAGTTGTTCAGGATTTGACCCATCAATTCCCATAGTCCATACTTGATTATCTTTAATAAATGCAATTGACTTTCCATCAGGACTAACAGACGGATACTCGACATTAGTTAAGTCTTTGCTTATTTTTGCAATAGTTTTAAAATCGGAAGAAATTTTATAAATCCCATTATTCCTATTTGATAACCCATTTACATAAAGTGAACCATCTGGAGCCCAACTTGGACGATAATATTGTTCACCTACACTAAAATCCCCAATAGTAGCAACTAATTCACCTGTAATTGCATCAATCACAAAAGTGAGACCAGAAGTAAGATTGTTACCACTATAAGCAATATATTTTTGATTGTAAGAAATTCTAGGATGTATCATTTCTCTTCTGTGTATTGGTCCTAAGTTACTAGTAGCTTCTAAAACAGATTTTCTATTCGCACCGGTCAAATCTGTTAGTATTAAGCGTTTAGGATTTATGTCTTCTACTGCTAAAATCTCGCCCTTTGCGGTTATTTCTGGATAACGTACATTTGTAAACAACGTTTCATTAACTTGTGTATTCATATTTATTCTATACATTTCCCAGTAAGTATAGGCAGAAGAATGATAAATATACCCTTTGAAGCCATCTACGGCGGGATCGGTGGTATTATCGTCGGTGCAGCTATTTGTTAAGCTAAACAAAGAAATAATTAGAAATAACTTCCATAAATATTTCATAAATAAATCCTAAATAAATGTAAAAAAAAAGTATTAATACTTTGATTATAATATAATTACAAATATAATAATATTTACAATATATATATTATTTTTTATAGGATTTTATTTATATTTTTTACCTTCCTATTCCCACTCTATAGTGCCGGGAGGTTTGCTGGTGATGTCATATACAACTCTATTTATTCCTCGTACTTCGTTTATGATATTGTTAGAGATTTTTTCTAATAAGTCATACGGCATCTGATACCACTCGGCTGTCATTCCGTCTGTTGAGGTTACGGCTCTGATTGCGCAAGTAAATTCGTAAGTTCTTTCGTCGCCCATAACGCCAACACTTTTCACAGGCAATAATACCGCAAATGCTTGCCAAATATCATTATAAACGCCAGCTTCTAAAAGTGAATTTATGTAAATATCATCAGCTCTACGCAATAAATCGCATTTTTCTTTTGTTACATCACCCAAAACTCTGATACCCAAACCAGGACCAGGGAAAGGATGTCTATCTATAAACCAGGCTGGTACACCCAATAAACGCCCTACTTCACGGACTTCATCTTTGAATAATTCTCGGAATGGCTCTAAAATTTTCATATTCATTTTTTCAGGCAAGCCACCAACATTATGGTGAGATTTAATAGTTGCCGATGGACCTTTTACAGAGATAGATTCGATTACATCTGGATAAAGTGTGCCTTGAGCTAACCATCTGGCGTCTTTGTGATTTACAGCTGCTTCTTCGAATAATTCTATGAAAATTCTACCAATGATTTTACGCTTTTGTTCTGGGTCTGATACGCCAGCCATTTCACCCAAAAATTTATCCGCACCATTTACTAATTCGATAGACATGTCAAAATTCTCAGCGAATAATTTCATTAATTTTTCACTTTCGTCCAATCTCATTAGCCCAGAATCTACGTGAATACAGTGTAATTGGTCGCCTATTGCTTTTTGTAATAAAACAGCTGCAACAGTTGAGTCCACTCCCCCACTTAATCCTAATATAACTGTATCGGTGCCAACTTTAGATTTGATTTCATTGATAGCAGTTTCAATAAAAGCTTCTGCTGTCCATTTATCTTTAAGACCAACAATATTTCTCAAGAAATTATTTAGAATTTTTTTACCTTCCAAAGAATGTTGTACTTCTGGATGGAATTGTACTCCGTAGATTTTCTTTTCTACATTAGAAATAGCACAAATAGGAGAATTATCAGAATCTGCAATTATATCAAATCCTTCAGGTAATTTATTTAAAGAATCACCGTGAGACATCCAAACTTGTGTCTCCAAACTTACACCTTCGAAAAGTGGGTTATGACTATCTTTTATTTTCAAGAATGCTTTACCGAACTCTCTTTTGGCAGCTTTATCAACATTGCCGGCACGAGTATAAGCAATAAGTTGCAATCCATAACAGATGCCTAAAGTTGGCAATCCCAAAGACAATACATCAAAACTTGGGTGTGGTGCATCTTCGGCATAAACACTTGATGGTCCACCAGACAAAATAATAGCATTAGGGTTAAGAGCAAGAAGTTGCTCTTTTGTGATAGAAAAGGGATGAATTTCTGAATACACATTACATTCTCTGACCTTTCTCGCTATTAATTGGGTATATTGTGAACCAAAATCTAAAATGATTACTTTCTCGTTTTTTTCCATTTTTCTACTTTATAAATTTACGTTGTTTTAATTGTTTTATTATTATTATTATATTTTTAATTTTTTTTATTACTTTATTACTTTATTACTCTACACTTTTTGATTGTGTTGGTCTTAATTGCCATTAACAACAATGTTGATAATGCTTCCATTGGGTGCAACCGAATTGGCAGCTGGGAATTGTTCAATAATAGTGCCTGGTGCGAAGGTTTCATCTTTACGATAATTTACACTGCCCATAACAAAACCAAAAGATTTTACATATTCTTCAATATTTTGCGAGTCAATTCCAATTAAATTAGGAACATTAGAGTTGATTTCTGAGCCTCTACTTATAATGATATTTATTATTTCACCGTAAGGAATTATTCTGTTTGCAGGAATACTTTGTGTCATAATTGAGTCTTTAGGAATATTTTCGCTAAATTCATAACTAATCACTCCAATTGACATACCCATATTTATAAGTATTACTCTAGCATTTCTTAAAGATGCATTTATCAAATTTGGCATTTTGACTGTTTCGTTACCCTTGCTTACTGTCAAATAAATTGGTCTATTAGACTTAACTTTTAATCCACTTTTGGGTAATTGTTTAATTATATAACCTTTGGGGTAAGTGCTACTGTATATTTCCGAAGAAATTACTGCCTTTAATTCAGATTTTTTGATAACGTTACTACCTTGCTGTTCATTAAGTCCAATTACATTCGGTACAATTACAGAGGCTCTATTGTGCACAAATGCAGGAATTACAAATGAATCAATAATATAAAGAAAGACAAATAAGCCCACCAAATAAGTAAAAAAAACCATCAGATATCGGTAATATTTGTTAGAATTGGAATAAGTTAAACTATTGATGATATTCTTGAATCCAAAATTAGAGTTTGAATTATTAGTTTTTAACTTATATTCGTTAGTATCTTTGATTTTAGTTTGATTTTTTATTCTTTCAATTTCACTATTGTGTTCTTCTGACATAATTTTTAGATTTTAGTATTTAGTTTTTTAGTTATATATTTATTTTTAAATTTATAAATTAATGTTTTTGTAAATAAATAATTTGTAATTTACAAATAAAAACAAAAACAGCATCCATTCAAATATCTTTCAAACTTAATTAAGGATTTAAATTGATATTTTTAAATAACTTTATTCAAATATTTGAGTTAATAAACTCAGCGAAACAAATCTCAATATTTACTCACGAGAAACCAGATGGCGATGCAATTGGCTCAAGTCTTGCTTTCTTATTATTTCTGAGAAAAATCAAAAAAAATGTTAATTCATTTTATATTGACGAAATACCTCAATCTTCTAATTTAATATTACCAACAAAAAATCTAAGTTTTATTGATAGTTATAATGAAGAATATAATTCTGCATCTAAAGAACACATTGCGAATTCTGATTTAATTTTTATTTTAGATGTAAATAACAAGAAAAGAATTAGTAAACCATTTAATTATGTAACCGCTGGTGTAGAAAATAGTTTAGGTAAGCAAAATGCAAAAATAGTAATTATTGACCATCATCAAATGCCAGAAGAGTTTGCTGACTATATTTATGTCGATGTTGATACAACTTCTACCTGTGAAATTATTTATAAGTTGATTTGGTCTTATAGTTATTTCGAGAAGAATAATCAATTGGAGAATACTCTGTCCGAGGTTAATGATAAAAGCAAAAAATTGAATTTTGCTGATAATAGTTATCTGAATTATGTTGATTATGATATAGCAATTAGTCTTTATAATGGAATAATAACTGATACTGGTAACTTTAAGTACCAAAGAACTGATAGTGAAGTATTGAATATTGCTTCAAATTTATTAGAATTTGGATTTGATTTGGTAGAAACACACAAGATTATATTTGAAAGTCTATCATTTAATAAGTATCAATTAAAATTATTGGTACAGAATCAAACAGAATTTTTGTTTAATAATAATGTGGCAATTTCTTACGTTACAAAAAAAGATTTCGAAAATACAAATACTTCAATGATTGATGGTGAAGGATTTTCGTCAATGCCATTGGAAATTGAAGGAATAAATATCTCGATTTTGATAAGAGAAGATTTGAATAATTTAAATAAAGATGCAAATAATAATTTAAAAATTTACAGAGTATCTTACAGGTCTTTTGGTGAAACGAATATTCAAAAAATGGCGTTGAATTTCGGTGGAGGTGGACATAAAAATGCTTCAGGTTCTACCTTTGAAGCTGAAGATATTACTGTAGTTATAGATCAAATAAAAAATTATATAAATACAAATTATAAATTTGAATAAAAGAAACATATCTGGGAAGAATATAAAAGTCAATTATATTAATTTTATTTATAATAAGGTTCAAACCTTAATATATAATATTTTGACTTTGATGATAGAATCAAAGATACTGATTTCATTATCTTCTACATTTTTTATACTTGCCAGTTGCAGTTTGATTGACAGAAGTTATTTGTCTAATTTTGATAAATTGCATTATATATTATATACACTGTTTTTTATTTCGACTTTGGTTATTTATAATTTACATAAAAAGTATAATTCATTAATATTATTTACTAAATCAATTCATCAACACAAATTAATTCACAAAATAACCCCTGCAAAATTTATTAACAACGAAGCACTTTTAGTATCATTTGGAATTTTAGTTGTTGTAACTTTGTTTTTATTTGTGTTGATTGATTTGCTGTCAAACAGATTTTTTGTTGATTCAAATCATTCAATATTTAACATTATAATATTTTTTGTCAAATTTTTATTGCCAATTGGAATTATAAGTTTATTATATTCTATTCCTTTTTTTCCAGATTATCGAAAAAAATATATAAATCTGAGCAGTAATAATGATTATCTATTAAGATTAAAGGATTTGCCTTTTATTAAGTTATTTCTAATATCATTTGTTTGGGCATATAATTCAATTTTACCGATTTATATTCAAGAATATATTTTTCACCAAGATATTATTCCAAATTACTTTGATTTTTCATATAATTACTTAGTTTTGTTAATATTTTTGCAAAATTTGATATTTATCATTGCCATTACTTTACCATTTGATATTAGGGATAAGACTTATGACAAAGAAAGAGGGATAATTACTATACCTAATTATTTTGATTTGAATTCTAATAATGTGAGTATAATTTTGATGATAATAGTAATTTTATTTTCAATTTCAAGTTATTTATTGTTTAATATTTATTCAATTACTCAATTATTAATTTTAACAATTTTTGATATTCGAATAATATTTACATTGAAAAAATATATTTTCAATAATGAAAACAGTGTGATAAATCAGGAATTAAATAGTATTAAAAGATTTACTAATTTTTGGCAAAAATATTACTTTTATGGAGTATTAGATGGAGTAATTTTGATTAGGAGTTTTTTGATATTATTATTTGCTCTTTGATATTGAACAAATTAGAAAGGAAATATTCATGCTTAACTGTTACTTATTAACTACTTATCAATGCTAATTTTTAAGCTTACTTTTCTATTTTTGATGTATTTATCTTCATTTTTATTAGTATTTTTGCTTGTATTTTTATCATTGTTTTTGTTAGAGTTACTTTCTTTCCCAACATTCAAATTCCAAGTTATTCTGTCTTTATTAGAGTTATATACATCATATTTTTCTAAGTTTGCTGTGATTTCTTTTGCAGTAAAATATGCTCTCATCAATGCAAGCAACTCATTGTTCATTTGAGTGCCAGACATCAAACTAAATCTCAATTCTTCATCAATAATATCGGCACCATAGTATTTTGCATTACCCGAAAATCCCCTTTCATCAGTAAATCCATCTATTTGTATCTTTATGTTGATTTGAGTTTTTTCGCCACACAAAGCATTTGCATACGAAATTTGTTGGATTAAATATTCGGTAGCTTTATTGATTGCAGTCTCAATTTTGTTAGAATAATTATCATAATTTTGGTATGGATTTTCGATATATTGAGTAGTATCTGAAATACCTAATAAATTATATGTAAATAATAATTTTAGTTCTTTTAGATTTTCAACTGTATTTGGTTTGTAATAACCAGAAACAAAAAACGGAACATCGTATTTTGCGAAATCGAAATAATCTTCGGGTTTAGAGATTATAAAGTCAGCCACAAATTTGGTAAACTCAATTTGGGAGCATGGAATGTTAATATTCTGTACCAATTCCATATCATTTAAACAATCATTAGAATAGACAATTTTATAATTATCTCTTATCAAATCTTCTATCACAAATTCATTACTATTATTAATTCGTTTTCTTTCTACAATTTTACCTTCACTATTTATAACCCTTATAGTACCTTTAACAGAAATCATAGGAGATTCTGAAATTACTTTACCGGTTATGATAAATGGTTTGCATAATGGAAATCTATAAATATCAAATCCACCGTTACCACCATTTCTATTTGACGAAAGATAAATATCTTCACCTAAAACGAAAGGACAAATATCCTCAGAATCTGAATTGATTGGGTTTGGTATTCTTTTTGGTTTACCCCAATTAAAATTATTTTTTTCAACGTTTGGAATAAATTCAGCAATAAAAATATCATAATTTAGATTGTCTTTTTTAGTATCCTTATCTATTTTTTCTGCTTTATCAATAACTTGGTCAGAAACTTTTTCAGAATTAGATTCATTTTCAGTATTTTCTGTATTTTCTGAAGTAGCAACTTTTGAACTAAAATACAAGTTACCGTCAATATCTAAAAAAGGGAAATTTTCATCATTTTTAGAATTAATATTTCTACCCAAATTTATGGGTTTTGTCCACTTATTATTTATTCTCAGAGAATAAAATAAATCAATGCCATTATTGGTATCTCTATCGGAAGCGAAAATCATCAAATTTCCATCTTTGGAGATAGTCGGCGAATTATCAAAAGCACTACTCTCTAATTCTTTGATCAGACTAATATTTATGATTTTATTTTGATTATCGTCATATTCTGCTTTATATATATTTCTAATATTTGGTTTAGATTTTTTATTTCCAGAAAAATATATTTCTTTTTTGTAATTATAATTAAGCACCACAGGCGTACTATAAAACAAAAAATCTTTACTCAAGTCTAAATTTGATAAATAAGTATTAAGTTCCGAGTCATACACTTTTGTTGCAAGGCAGGTTTGTATTCTGCTTTTATTTTTAATTTTAGATGGAGAATTTTCGACTCTAATAAAATTTAGTTCTTGTTTATCAATTGCCTCAGAAATATAAGGATAATATTCGTCATTTTGAGTATTTATAGTACCAATTAAATTACCCATTTCATTATTCTTTTTGATTTTATTATTTTGTTGATTTGATGAACAAGAAAATAATAAAACTGAAAAAATGCAAACAAATAAAATTTTAGAATTTAGATTTTGTAGTTTTGAATTTAACACATTATCAAAAATATTGATATTTTGCATATATTTTATAATTAGAATTAATTACATTTGTCTATAAATAATAAAATTAAAATAATAAAATATTACATTACTTTAAAATTTATATTCATTATTATCGGCATAAAATAATAATACTTAAAGTTTGAAAAAACTTAAACATTGAATAAGAGATTAAATGAGATTTACAAAAATAGAAATAAGCGAAAGTGCAATAAAACACAACATAACTAAATTAAAAGAATATTCTGAAAATTCTGATATAATATGTGTTGTAAAGTCAAACGCTTATGGTTTGGGAATACATATAATTTATAAAGAACTAATAAAATTAGGTATAAACAAATTAGCTGTTGCCTTTGTAAATGAAGGCGTCGAATTAAGAGAATTAGGATTCAAAGGTAGTATCTTGGTTATGGTGCCAATATTTCCAGAATTTACTGACTTAGCCATAAAGTATGATTTAGAAATTTGTTTACAATCTATTTCCCAAGCAATTAAAATAAACAAAATATGT
>Ga0163144_10028282_pt1 | contig 10816 bp, 6 predicted proteins | sample OliLak19BULKMAT1_FD_123175 | JGI IMG/M metagenome (GOLD analysis project Ga0163144, IMG submission 123175) | Freshwater microbial mat bacterial communities from Lake Vanda, McMurdo Dry Valleys, Antarctica - Oligotrophic Lake LV.19.BULKMAT1 | ecosystem: Environmental > Aquatic > Freshwater > Lake... | reverse complement strand
CTGGATCGTCACCGGCTACCCGTGGGAGCAGGTGACCGAGGCCTCGCATGCGGCCTATGTCGCCGCCTATCGCGCGCGTTTCAACGACACGCCGCGCAAGGGCAGCCTGCTAGGCTACGTCACGGTGCAGGTGCTGGCCGCCCTGCTCAACAAGGCGAACAGCACCGACAGCGAGGCGTTGGTGGAAGCGCTGCGCGACCTGAACACCCCGACGGTGACCGGCCCGGTGACGATGCGCGGTATCGACCAGCAGGGCACCATGGGCACCTGGGTGGGCGAGACGCATCTGCGGGGCCGGCAGGGCGCGATGCGCAACGTCCGCTACGTGGACGGCGCCAGCGTGATGTTCCCCGAAGCCGAAGTGCGCGCCGCGCGCCGCGCCTGACCGGCCGTGGAAGCAGGCTTCATCGTCGTCCAGGCTCTATCTGGCCTGGCCAGCGCCTCATCACTGTTCGTCATCGCCTCTGGCCTCACGCTGGTGTTCGGCGTGACGCGAATCGTCAACTTCGCGCATGGCAGCTTCTACATGCTCGGCGCCTACATGGCGGTGACCATCGTGCCCTGGCTGCTGGAGTTCGAACGCAGCCCGTGGCTGTTCTTCGCCGGCGTGCTGATCAGCGCGCTGGTGGTGGGCGTGTTCGGCGTGGTGATGGAGGTTCTGCTGTTGCGGCGCATCTACAAGGTGCCGGAACTGTTCCAGTTGCTGGCTACTTTTGGTGTGGTGCTGATGGTGCAGGATGCGGTGCTGAAGATCTGGGGCCCGGTCGATATCCCCGGGCCACGCGCGCCGGGGCTGCGGCACGGCGTGGAAATCCTCGGCCAGCGCTTCCCGGCCTATGAGCTGTTTCTGATCGGCGTGGGGCCCGCTGTGCTTGGCCTGCTCTGGCTGCTGATGCACCGCACGCGCTTCGGAATCCTCATTCGCGCCGCGACGCGCGACCGGGAGATGGTGGGAGCGCTCGGCGTGAACCAGGCGCTGCTGTTCACCGGCACGCTGTTCCTCGGCGCCTTCCTCGCGGGGCTTGGCGGTGCGCTTCAGATTCCGCGTGTGTCGGCGTCGGGGCAGATGGACCTCTCGATCATCACCGAGGTGTTTGTGGTGACGGTGATCGGCGGCATGGGGAGCGTGACGGGCGCCTTCCTCGCCGCGATGCTGATCGGGCTGCTGCAAGCCTTCGGCGTGCTCATCTTCCCGAAGATCACACTGGTGCTGGTGTTTCTGCTGATGGCGGTGGTGCTGGTGGTGAAGCCCTGGGGCCTGCTCGGCAAGCCTGAGGCCGCCGCTGGGCGCGCCGCGCTGCCCGAGGGCATCCTCACGCCGCGACGCTTCGCCTGGCCGGAACGCGCGCTGCTCGGCCTCGCCATCGGCGCGGCGTTGCTGCTGCCGCAGTTCGGCGATGCCTACTCGCTGAAGGTGGCGACCGAGGTGATGGTCTTTGCCCTCGCCGCCTTCTCACTGAATTTTCTGGTGGGCAATGGCGGCATCGTCAGCTTCGGGCATGCCGCCTATTTCGGGCTCGGCGCCTATGGTGCAGGGTTGCTCGTGACAAAGGCGGGATTGCCGATGGAACCCGCGCTGCTCGCCGCACCGTTCGTCGGTGGTGCCTTCGCCGCGCTGTTCGGCTATTTTGTGGTGCGGCTCTCGGGAATCTATCTCGCGATGCTGACGTTGGCCTTCGCGCAGATCGCCTATGCGGTTTGCTTCCAATGGGTGGAGGTGACCGGCGGCGACAATGGCGTGGTCGGCGTCTGGCCGAGCGCCTGGGCGGCGTCGCGGCAGATGTATTTCTACCTGGCCGCCGTGCTGTCGATCGGCGCGATCCTCGCGCTGCGCCACGTGGTCTATGCACCCTTCGGCGCGACGCTGCGCGCGGCGCGCGATTCCGAACAGCGTGCGGATGCCATCGGCGTCGATGTGCGCCTCCATCGCTGGCTCGGCTTCACGCTGGCCGGCAGCGCGGCGGGTTTGGCGGGCGGGCTCTACGCGTTTTCGAAGGGCTCCATCGATCCGACGCTACTGGCCATTCCGATGTCGGTCGATTTCCTGGCGATGATTCTGCTGGGCGGCATCCAGACGGTGATGGGCGCGGTAATCGGCGCTGGCGCCTTCCACGCGATCAAGGACATCTTCATGCCGCTGACGGATTTCTGGCGGTTCTTTCTGGGCGCCTCGATCATCGCGTTGGTGCTGATCTTCCCGCGCGGATTGAGCGGCGCCTATGCCGCATTACGCGCATGACGCTGCTCACGGTTGAAGGCCTCAACAAGCGATTTGGCGGCGTGGTGGCGGCGCGCGATGTCTCCTTCGCGCTCGACGCGGGCGAGATGCTGGCCATCATCGGGCCGAATGGCGCCGGCAAATCCACCACCTTCAACATGGTCGGCGGGCAGTTGCGCCCCGATACCGGGCGGGTGACGCTGGCGGGGCAGGACATCACCGGCATGGCCCCGCGCCTTGTGTGCCGCATGGGTGTGGGTCGCACCTTCCAGGTGGCGCAGACCTTCCTGTCGATGTCCGTGCTCGGCAATGTGCAGATGGCGTTGATCGCGCATGCCGGGCGCACGCGCGACATTATCGCGCGCACCGATGACCTGTATCGCGACGAGGCACTCGCATTGCTCGATCTCGTCGGCATGGCGGGCGCTGCGGATCGACCGATCGGCGAGCTCGCCTATGGCGATGTGAAGCGCGTGGAGCTCGCCATCGCGCTCGCCGCGCAGCCCAAGCTGCTGCTGATGGATGAACCCACCGCCGGCATGGCGCCGCGCGAACGCGCGAACCTGATGCAGCTCACGGCCGGAATCGCGCGTGGGCAGGGCATCGGCGTACTGTTCACCGAGCACGACATGGATGCGGTGTTCGCCCATGCCGATCGTATCCTCGTGCTCGTGCGCGGCGAGATCATCGCCCGCGGCACGCCGGAGGAGGTGCGCGCGGATGAGCAGGTCAAGCGCGTCTACCTCGGCTCCACCGGCCACAAGGCCGCGCTGCGGGCGAGGCGCGCTACGCATGGCTGAGGCGATGCTGGAAGTTGACGGACTGAAAGCGGGCTACGGCCCGGCGGAGGTGCTGTTCGGCGTAACGCTCACCCTGCAACGCGGCGAGGTGGCCGCGCTGATGGGGCGCAACGGTGCTGGCAAATCGACCACGCTGAAGGCCATCATGGGGCTGTTGCCACCGCGTGGCGGGAGGTTGCGGTTTGCGGGCCAGGACATTACTGGCATGCCTGCCTTCCGCATCGCGCGGCTTGGCCTAGGCTATGTGCCGGAGGAGCGGCGCATCTTCACCGACCTCACCGTCTTCGAGAATTTGGAAGTCGGCCGCCGCGCCGCGCGCAAGGCAAGTGCTGCCTGGACGCCGGAGCGGCTGTTCGCCGTCTTCCCCAACCTCGCCGAGATGCGCAATCGCCGCGCCAGTGCCATGTCTGGCGGCGAGCAGCAGATGCTGACCATCGCGCGCACGCTGATGGGGAACCCCGAGGCAGTGCTGCTCGACGAGCCCAGCGAGGGCCTCGCCCCCGTGATCGTCGAGCAGATGGTCGAGGCCGTGCTGCGCATGAAGCAGGAGGGCTTGGCCGTTCTTCTCTCAGAACAGAATCTCGATTTCGCGGCGGCTGTCTCTGACCGCGCCTATGTCATCGAGAAGGGCAGCATCCGCTACCAGGGCACGATGGCGGCGCTGGAGGAAGACGACCATGTCCGCCAAGCCTATCTGACGGTGTGATGATGCGCGTTGTCGCGGGCATCGATGTGGGCGGCACCTTCACCGACCTGCTGTTGCAGGAGGCGGATGGCAGCGTGCGGCTCGCGAAAGTGCCGACCACCACGCCCAACCAGGCGGATGGCGTGCTCGCCGCCATCGCCGCGGCGGGTGCCACGCCAGCCGGGCTCGACCTCATTATCCACGGCACCACCGCCACCACCAACGCCGTGCTGGAACGCAAGTTATCCCGGGTTGGTTTGATCACCACGGCGGGTTTCCGCGACGTGCTGGAGCTCGGCCGTCGCACGCGCCCGCACCCCTATGGCCTGACCGGCAGCTTCGCGCCGCTGGTGCCGCGCGAGTTGCGGCGAGAGGTGCCCGAACGCATGGATGCGCGCGGCGCCGTGCGCATCCCGCTCGACGAGGAAGCCGTGGCGCGAGAAGTGCGCGCGCTGCTCGCGGCGGGCTGCGAGTCGCTGGTCATCCACTTCCTGCACGCCTACGCCAATCCGGTTCATGAGGCGCGCGCCGGCGAGATCGCGCGCGCGCTGTGGCCCAACGCCTATGTCACGCTGGGGCATGAGCTGCTCTCGGAGTTCCGCGAATATGAGCGCGGCACCACGGCCAGCGTGAACGCCGCGGTGCAGCCGGTACTCGATCGCTATCTGCAACGGCTACAGGCAAAGCTCGCCGAGGCCGGGCATCGGCGTGACCTGCTGGTCATGAACGGCAACGGCGGCACGGTGCCGGCGCGGCTCGTTGCGCGCGAGGCGGCGAAAACCGTGATGTCCGGCCCGGCGTCGGGCGTCATGGCGGCGGCGGCGACGTTGGCGCAAAGCGGGCTCACCAATGCCATCACCTACGACATGGGCGGCACCTCCACCGATGTGGCGCTGATCGCGGGTGGCGTGCCGGAAGTCTCGGCCGAGTTGTCCATCGCCTATGGGCTGCCGATCCATCTGCCGATGGTGGATGTGCGCACCGTCGGCGCGGGCGGCGGCTCCATCGCGGGGCTCGACCGTGCGGGGATGCTACGCGTCGGCCCGGAAAGTGCCGGCAGCATGCCGGGGCCGATCTGCTATGGGCGTGGTGGGGCGCGGCCGACGATCACGGATGCGAACCTGGTACTTGGTCGCCTCGATTCGCAACGATTGCTCGCCGTGCAGGATCCGGTACCGCTGGCGCTGCTGCGCGAGGCCTTCGCGCGGGAGATCGGCGATCCGCTTGGCCTTTCTGTCGAGCAGGCGGCGGAGGCGGTGATCCGGCTGGCGAATGTGCACATGACCGGGGCGATCCGCATGGTCTCGCTCTCGAAAGGACACGATCCGCGGGACTTCGTGCTGTTCGCCTTCGGGGGCGCGGGGCCGCTACACGCGGTGGCGTTGGCGCGGGAGATCGGAATCCCCGAAGTGCTCGTGCCGGCGCGACCCGGGCTGACCAATGCGCTCGGCTGCCTCGTCGCCGATCTGCGGCAGGATCTGGTGAACACGCTCAATCGTGGGCTCGACGATATTCCCGAATCAGAGATCGCCGCCATCCTTGCCGCGCAGCGCGAACGCGGCCTCGCCACCGTGCTCGCCGAGCGTGGCGAGGTGGAGGAAGCCGTGGTGCTGCACAGCGCGGAGATGCAGTTCCGCGGCCAGACTCATCTGATTCGCGTCGCGTTGCCGCGTGCCGAAATGCCTCGCGCCGAAGTCCAGGCGGCTTTCGAGGCCGCGTATTTTTCCCGGTTTCAGATTCGCATGCCGGAAATCCGCGCTGTGCTGGTGAACCTCAACACGAGCGTCATCGGCAAGCGCCGCGCCTTCGACCTTGCGGCCTTGCTGCCGAAGCCCGAGGGCAACCCATTGATCGGCGAGCGTGACCTGTATGCGGAAGGTGCATGGCACCGCGCAAAAATCTGGCAGCGCGAGGCTCTGGCACCCGGCGCGCGCATCCCTGGCCCAGCGATCCTGCAACAGGCGGATGCGACGACGGTGCTGGAGCCGGGATCGACAGCACTGGTCGATGCCATCGGCAACCTTCGTATCAAGGTGCGCGCATGACCGAGCCGGACGCGCTGACGCTGGCGGTGATCCAGGCGGGCTTGCAGCAGGTCTGCAACGAGATGGACATCGCCTTCTCCCGCGCCGCCTTCTCGCCGGTGATCGCGGAGGCGGATGACCGTTCGGATGGCATCTACGGCGCCGAGGATGGCGCGCTGATCGCGCAGGGCGAGCTTGGCCTGCCGGTCTTCGTTGGCACCATGGCGCATTCCGCGGCGCATCTCGCCCGGCTGATCCGCGAAGGCGCGGTCGCGCCGCCCGAGCCCGGCGACATCTACATCGTCAACGACCCCTATCTCGGCGGGACGCATCTGATGGATGTGCGTTTCGCCAAGCCGGTCTTTGTGGACGGAGCACAATTCTGCTGGCTGCAGAACACCGGCCATTGGCCCGATATCGGCGGCATGGTGCCGGGTGGTTTCTCGGCGCATGCGACGGAGGTGGAGCAGGAAGGGCTACGCCTGCCGCCCGTCAAGCTGTTCAAGCGTGGCGTGCTGGACCGCGAGATCCTCTCCATCATCCAGTCCAACATCCGCGTCGCCGACCAGCGCATCGGCGACATCAAGGCGCAGGCGGCGGCGCTGCTGGTGGGCGAAATACGCCTTCTCGAATTGATCGCTCGGCATGGTGTCGCCACGCTGAAGGCAGCTATTGCCGGCATTCAGGCGCGTGCGGCGGCGCGCATGCGTGCCGAGATCGGCCGCATCCCAGATGGCAGGTACGAGTCAGAAACAATTATCGATTCCGACGGTGTGGTCAACGAACCGCTGCGCATCGTGCTGGTGATGACCAAGCAGGGCGAAGGGCTGACCTTCGATCTCTCTGGCTCCTCATCGCCCTGCCAGGGGCCGATGAATTCGGTCTGGGCGACGACCTGCTCGGCGATCTATCTTGGCGTGAAGCACGTGTTTCCGGAGGTGCCGATCAATGCCGGCACCTTCGCGCCGCTCACCGTGCTGCGGCCGGAGGGCACGTTCCTCGATGCACGCTATCCGCGCCCCGTCTCGGGCTGCGCGGCGGAGGTGAGCCAGCGTATCGCCGAGGCCGTGTTCCTCGCTTTGGCGCAGGCGATTCCGGATGAACTCTGGGCCGCGCCCGCCGGCACCTCCGGCAATTTCGCGCTTGGTGGTTTCGATCCGCTGCGTCAGGCCGGCTACGTGATGTACCAGATCACCGGCGGCGGCTATGGCGGCAATGCGCAGGAGGATGGGTTGAGCAATGGCTGTTCCACCATCGGCATCAGCAAGACCGCGCCGGTCGAGGTGATGGAGCAATACTATCCCGTGCTGTTCCGCCGCTTTGCGCTGCGCGAGGGTTCGGGCGGCGCGGGGCGGCGACGCGGTGGCTTTGGCGTGCACTACGAGGTTGAGTTGCTGCGCGGCGAGGCGCGCGCCAGCTTCGTGATGGATCACGGCCGCGTCGGCCCGCCCGGCGTGCTTGGCGGCGGCGATGGCGCGCGGAATGTCGTAAGGCTGCATCGCGGCGGGGTTGAAACCATTCCGGAACATCTCTCCAAGGACCAGGGGCTGCGCCTTGTCGTCGGCGACCGTGTGGAGGTGATGACGCCGGGCGGCGGCGGCTATGGCGACCCGCACCAGCGCGAACGCGCCTTGGTCGCGCAGGATGTGGCGCGCGGCTACTACACGCGCGAGCAGGCCGAAGAATTGTTCGGACCCTTCGCATGATCGCCTATCACCGCCCCGCAACGATTGAACAGGCGCTGGCCATTCGCGCCACGCAGGATGTCGCGGTGATCGCCGGCGGCACCGACATCTACCCTGCCCACGCCGCGCGCCGCGCCTGGGGCGAGCCGACGCACAAGGATGTGCTGGACATCACCGCGATCGCGGGCCTCGACCGCATCGAGGCGTCGGCAGCAGGCTGGCGGATCGGCGCGCTCGTCACCTGGTCGGCGCTGCGCGCCGCCACGCTGCCGCCGCTGTTCGATGGGCTGATTGCGGCGGCGGCGGAGGTGGGGGGCGTGCAGGTGCAGAATCGCGGCACGATCCTCGGCAACCTCATCACCGCCTCGCCGGCCGGGGACGGCATACCGAACCTTCTGGTACTCGATGCTTCGGTCGAGATCGCGGGGCCATCGCCGCGCCGCGTGCCGGTGCAGGATTTCCTGACCGGCTATCGTGCCACGGCGCTGCGTGCCGATGAGATCGCGGTGGCGCTGCATGTTCCAAACTTGCCCGGTGCAAGAAGCGGATTCCACAAACTTGGCGCCCGGCGATATCTCGTGATCTCCATCGTCATGGCGGCCGGAATCGTCGCGGTGGAGGAGGGGCGCATCACGTCGGCGCGCCTCGCCGTCGGCGCCTGCGGCCCCGTGGCGCAACGCCTGACGGCGCTGGAGGCGGCGCTGATCGGCGTCGTGCCCGCAGATGCCGCTGCGGTGGTGCAGGCCGCGCATCTGGCACCTCTCGCGCCGCTCGATGACATTCGTGGTTCCGCCGCCTTTCGCCGCGAAGCCGCGCTGATTCTGCTGCGCGATCTGCTGCAAGGGATCGCCGGATGATCGCCTTCACGCTCAACGGCCAGCCCTGCACCACCGAGGCCGCGGCCTTCGCGCCAATGTCCGAGACGCTGCGTGAGAGCCTTGGCCTCACCGGCACAAAGATCGGCTGCGAGGCCGGCGACTGCGGCGCCTGCACCGTGCTGGTGAATGGCGCCCAGGCCTGCGCCTGCCTTGTGCCGACTGCGCAGGTGGCGGGTGCGCAGGTCACCACCATCGAGGCCACGCACCCCGTGCTCGACCGGCTGCGGTCCGCCTTCCTGGCGCATGGCGCGGCGCAATGTGGCATCTGCACGCCGGGCATGATCATGGCCGCGGCCGACCTGCTGCTGCGCGTGGCCACGCCGACGCGCGCGCAGGTGGCGGATGCGATCGGTGGCGTGTTGTGTCGCTGCACCGGCTACCAGACGATCCTCGATGCCGTGCTGGATGGCGCGCCGCAGGAGGTGCCGATGCCGGCATCCGGCGCGGCGGTGGGCGCGACGATTGCGCGGCTCGATGGTGCGGCGAAGGTGCTCGGCACGGATCGCTTCGGCGCCGATTTCGCGCCGGCCGATGCGCTGTGGCTGCGCGTGGTGCGCTCGCCGCATGCCAGCGCGCGTTTCACGTTGGGCGATCTGGAAGGAGCACGCCAACGCCTCAACCTTGCCGCCATTCTCACCCATGCGGATGTGCCAGGGCTCAACGCCTTCGGGATCATGCCGAACCTCAAGGACCAGCCCGTGCTGGCCGAGGGTTTCGTGCGCTTCCGGGGTGAGGCCGTATTGGGCCTGGTCGGCGGGCGCCACGCGGTGGCGGCGGTGCGCGACGCCGATTTGCCGATCACCTGGCAGCCCCTTCCCGCGCTGCAGGGCATCGCCGCCGCGGTGGCGGACGATGCGCCGCAACTTCATGCGCACGCCCCCGGCAACGTGCTGGTGCGCGGCCGGCTGGTCACCGGCGATCCTTTGGAAGCGCCCGACACGGCCCTCGCTCAGGGCTGGTTCACCACCGGCTTTGTCGAGCACGCCTATATCGAGCCCGAGGCCGGCTATGCCACGCCAACCGCCGAGGGCATGGAGATCGTCGCCTGCACCCAGGCTCCCTACATGGACCGCGAGGAGACCGCGCGCGTGCTCGGCGTGGCGGAGGCTGCGGTGCGCATCATCCCCTCTGCCTGTGGCGGCGGCTTCGGCGGCAAGCTCGATGTCTCGATCCAGCCGCTGATCGCGATCGCGGCACGCAAGGTGAACCGGCCCGTGCGCGTGGTCTATTCGCGAACCGAAAGCATGGCCTCCACCACCAAGCGCCACCCCGCGAGCATGGTCGGGCGCATGACGGCCGATGAGGGCGGACGGTTCACCTCATTCTCCATGCACGGCGATTTCAATACCGGCGCCTATGCCTCCTGGGGCCCGACGGTTGCAAACCGCGTGCCGGTGCATGCCTCCGGTCCTTATCGCGTACCCAAGGTGAAGGTCCAGACTCGCGCCATCTACACGAACGACACGCCGGCCGGCGCTTTCCGCGGCTTCGGCGTGCCGCAGGCGGCGCTGCTGACGGAATTGCTGGTGGACGATTTGGCCGAATTCCTGCGAATGGACCGTTGGGAAATCCGGCGGCACAACGCGATCGGGCATGGCGACGTGACGCCCTCGGGCCAGGTGCTGCACGCCTCGGCGGGGTTGCCGCAATGCCTGGACGCGCTGAAGCCGGAATGGGACGAAATGCTCGCTCGCGTCGCCGCGCACAATGCCGGCGCCACGCGTTACCGCCTGGGCGCGGGAATCGCCTGCATGTGGTACGGCTGCGGCAATACCGCGCTGTCGAACCCGTCGCGCATGCGCGTGGTGCTGGCGCGCGACGGGACACTTACGCTGTTCAACGGCGCGGTGGATATCGGCCAGGGCAGCACGACGGTGATAGGGCAGATCTGCGCCGATGCGCTGGGGCTGCCGCTCGCCGCCTTCCGCTTCGTGCTCGGCGACACCGCGCTGACCCATGACGCGGGCAAGACCTCGGCGTCGCGGCAAACCTTCGTGAGCGGCCGCGCGGCGCTGGAAGCCGGGCGCGACCTCAGGCGGCGAATCCTGGCGCTCGCCAATGCGGGCGAGGATGCAAGACTCGGCCTGGACGGCACGCGGCTGACCGTCTCGGACGTCACCGGAGCGTCGCGCATGATCGAACTTCAAGACCTTTCGGCGGACCTCGAAGGCGATGGGCGCTACGATCCGCCGACCACCGCGCTCGACGCCGACGGCCAGGGTATCCCCTACGCCACCTACGGCTTCGCCGCGCAGATCGCGTTGGTGCGGGTGGACACCGCACTTTGCACCGTGAAGGTGGAGGAGATCGTGGCGGCGCAGGATGTCGGGCGCGCGGTGAACCCCACGCTGGTGCTCGGGCAGATCCATGGCGGCATCGCGCAGGGCCTGGGCCTCGCGCTGATGGAGGAATACCGCGCCGGCCGCACCGAGAACCTCCACGACTACCTGATCCCGACGATCGGCGACATCCCGCCCATCGAGACGATCCTCATCGAGGACCGCGAACCGCTGGGCCCCGGCGGCG
>Ga0163144_10028279_pt1 | contig 10817 bp, 7 predicted proteins | sample OliLak19BULKMAT1_FD_123175 | JGI IMG/M metagenome (GOLD analysis project Ga0163144, IMG submission 123175) | Freshwater microbial mat bacterial communities from Lake Vanda, McMurdo Dry Valleys, Antarctica - Oligotrophic Lake LV.19.BULKMAT1 | ecosystem: Environmental > Aquatic > Freshwater > Lake... | reverse complement strand
TCCCATCTTTGTAAGATTTCTGTATGCATCTTCCGGTTGGCGTGAAATAACGGGCGATGGTAAGTCTCAAAGCCGAACTGTCGCGAAACTCTACCTGCTCCTGTACGAGCCCTTTCCCAAACGACCTGCGCCCAACGATAGTGCCACGGTCATTATCCTGGATAGCTCCTGCAAGGATCTCGCTGGCAGATGCAGAGCCTTCATCGATCAGCACAACGAGAGGATTTTTTTCAAAATGTCCGTTGCTTGTAGCTGCATAACTTTTTTTAGGACTCGCTCTGCCTTCGGTGTAAACGATCTCCTTTCCTTTTTCAAGGAACTCATCCGAAAGATCGATGGCGGCATTGAGATAACCGCCGGGGTTTCCTCTCAGGTCGACAATTAACTTTTCCATTCCAAGGACCTTAAGTTCATTGAAAGCCTTGGTGTACTCATTGAAAGTAGTGGCCGAAAAGCGGCTGATCTTAATGTAGCCAATGGTCTTGCTTACAAGGTAGGAAACATCAATGCTATGGATAGGGATTTTGCCACGCTTGACCTTGAAGTCAATCCTGTCTTTTTCTCCCCTGCGAACAATACCGAGGTTGACGGATGTTCCACTAGGCCCCCGTAATTTTTCAAAAATGTCTTTGTTTGTTATTTTTACACCTGCCACATTGGCTCCGTCTATTTTTACAAGCCTATCGCCTGGAAGAATTCCGATAGCCTCCGAAGGACCACCTGGTATGGCGGCGATAACCCGAATGGTATCTGCAATAATATTGAACTCTATGCCGATCCCATCGAAATTGCCTTGTAAAGGTTCATTGGTGGCTTGAAGGTCCTCCGCAGGAATATAAGCTGAGTGAGGATCGAGATTGTGTAACATCTCGGTCAACGTTTTTTCTATTAGTTCTTTCTGATTTACACTATCAACATATTGTTCCTCGATGTAACCTAATACTTCGTTAACCTTATCCTTGCGAAAGGGCTTGAATGAAAAAATATTGCCGGGTAGTTGCCCATCCACATTCAACTGTGAACCAATAAATACCCCAAGTACAAGTACTACGGCCAGTATAATAGGCAGGTAAATAAATAGTTTCTTGTTGTTACGAGGCTCCATTTTATATGGCCACTTGCGTTTGGTAATGGAGGACCTGGACCCCAAATTTTCTTAAAAAGTCAACCCCTTCATCGCTTGCGATGCCTTTGAACTCAGCATAGGAATTCAGGTAAAACACTTTTTTAATTCCAGTGGTAAAAATAATTCTTGCACAGGAAATACATGGCGAAAGGGTTACATAAAGTGTAGCGTCCTCAAGCGTTATTTTATTTTTGGCCGCGTACAATATTGCGTTCTGCTCAGCGTGCAATGCAAGGGAGCAGCTTCCTTTGCTGTCGCGCGGGCACCCTACACCTGGCCATTCTTCGTCGCAGTTGTGCGTGCCTGCCGGCGGGCCATTGTATCCAAGGGAAACAATGCGGGTGTCTTTTGTTAATACAGCTCCTACTTTTATTTTTACACAATGTGATTTTTGCGCCAGGTTATTGGCTAAATCCATATAAATGTCGTCGAAGCTGGGTGTGAGTTTTTTTGTCATGCAAAGAAAAAGCCCTCTGGGAGAGCCCTGATTTTATTTGCGTAAAGGTATGACTTTTTGGAATGCCCCTTAAACCAATCGGGTGAATATGGATCACTGGGCAGGGTACCCCGCTTGGTTGAATCGTATAAAAAAAGCCTCCCTATGGGAGGCTTAGAGAACTTTTTTCCCTTCGGCAGCATTACCTGCATCAGGTTCAATGAGTTTATTCTCAGCTGTGAACAGCACCCCTTCTCCAATTAATTGTTTTATAAAAATCGAACCATTTTTAAAAGTGTTATTGTGTTCGTGCAATTAAACCTAATAGGACTAATAGGTTAGAAAATATTCCCCGGTTTGAGGAGTGTTAAAAACAAAAGCCCCTTATCATGTTAAAGAATAAGGGGCTTTGTGTAATGTGTTATTTTCTTTAAAAGAACTTTGGCCTGCGGTCAGTTACGTTCGCGTTCGTCTTGAGCGCTTCGAATACTTCATAATCTACACGGCCCTGAATGCTCTCAGCTACCTTCGCTTTGGTTGGTTTGTAGTCCGTTGTAGCCGGTGCTTCTTTGATTTCTTCTACTACGGTAATGAAAACGCCCGCCTTGCCTTTTACAGGTTTAGAGAGAAGCCCTTTTTTGCTTGTTACCACTACTCCTGCAAGATCACCTTCGCGTCCTAAACCAATAACAGCGGCAGAGGTAAAGCTGAAGTTTTCAGAATTTTGCACTGGTAGGTTTAATTTCACTCCTAGGTCTTCAATTTTAGAAGTCCCTACAAGTGCCTTGTCCATTTCAGCAATAAACATTTTGGCTTTTTTATCTTGTTTGGCTCCCGTTTCAACCTGGTCTTTTACCTTGGCCATTGTTAAAATACCTTTTTCGTTTACTTCCGTGAGCTTGGCAATAACGAATTTATTTCCAAATTCAAGTGGCGATGATACATCACCAATTTTCGCATTATACATCCAACGCACCAACTCCTTTGGTTGTTCAAGACCACCAATGGTCTTTTCACTTTCTTTAATATTTTCGGCAATTCGTTTATTGAGCTTCTGGTCTACTGCCGCTTTATCGAAAAGCTCGGCTTTCGTGTTTTTTCCTGCAAACTCACTTGCTTTGAGGTAATATTCCTGGAGTGTTTTCGTGCTAGGCACAATAGCTCTTTTAATTGTTGCTAATTTTACCCTTGGTGTTTCTTCTCTCTTGTCAGTCACATATATGATATGGAAGCCAAATGAAGTTTCAACCAGCGCTACCTCGCCTTTTTTCGTGTCAAAACATTTGTCCATAAAGGTGGGATCCATCTGCACACCCATTGCCATCCAGCCAAGATCACCCTCTTTGGAGGCTGCTGCAAGATCGTCATTCTGATTTTTGGCGATGTCTTTGAATTGCGCTTCAAGCTTTTTAACGTCCGTTGCTTTTAATATTTTAAGAAGACTGTCGGCTTTGGATTTTGCCTGGTCGCGTGTCCTCGTTACATTCGGCATTGCTCTCTCTGCACCTTTGTATGATACCAGGGAGTGACTTGCTTTGGCTGAGTCGGACGACATTTTGCGATCGATCAATTTGGTGATCTTGAATTCATTGTTCTCGTTGTAAGGTCCAACAACGGTACCAATAGAAGCATTGAATACAACGGTGTCTACAATTTCTGATACCTGTCCTTTTTTATAATATACATTGCTGTAATCCTTTCCTTCCGATTCGCGAATTACGAATGAAGAATCTTCTTTTGCAGTAGTTTTTGCAAAGTCCTCTTTTATTTTGGTGATGTCTTCTACCATGTTTTTCATGTCTTCATCCGAAGGTTCAGCATTGAATACAACGTAATCGCAGCTACGGGTCTCCTCTTCATTTTTATATTCCTGCTGGTGCTCGGTATAATAAGCTTTCATTTCATTTTCATCAACCTTTATGGCGCTATCGGGTACGGTAAAATATTTTTTAACTGTATACCTGAGGCTGAATAATTTATTCTCATCTACATATTCATTTTTCGCCTGGGCAGTGGTGATGTAAATTCCTTTTTTAACGATGCTGTTGTACTTTTCGCTAAGTCTCGCCTCACGAACAGCGTTCTCCAGTTGAACCCAGTCCGCCTCTGCAGCTGCATCCATATTCTGGTTGTATTCAAGCACTTTGGCCATATTAAGCTGGCCAGTTGCAGGATTGAGGTATTGGTCATAGACTTTTCCGGTTTGCCTGTCGGTAAAATACTGGATGATATAAGGATGGGGAATGTTTCCAAGCATGATATCGGTAAGCTCATCATTAGAGACATTGATCCCTAGTTGTTCGTATTCCTTTTTCATGATCCTGTCATTGAGCAGTTGGGTCCATTGCTGGTCGATGATACCATCGATCACTTGCTGGTCAAGGGCTGTAACATTCATTGCTTTCTTCCTGTTTTCAAGGGCGATCTGTACTGTATTATTGAACTCATCGTAGCTAATGGAATTACCGGCAATTTCTGCTACATTCCTGTCGTTACGACCAGCGAAGTAGTTGCCTGATTCGAGGGCGCTCTGAAGAATAAAGGTAAGAAGTGCTATGCCTATGATGGCTACAAGTAAACCGGCACGGCCGCGTATTTTTGCTAAAACAGTCATTGGTGTTTTTTTTAATTAGGGACGCAAATATAAGATTATTGGTCAAATAGAGAAAATGATTTGACAATTAGGGGGACTTAAAAAGAAAAATCTTCTAAAATCCATTAGATTTTAGAAGATTTTATAGTGAAGTAGGGGAGAAATGGTACTATTTGTCTTTAAACCCAACCATTACCGATACACAACCGCTTGGTACTATACCGTTGGTTTTTCCCGGAACAGGTATGCTTACCTCTACAATGAATTGTTGAGTGGTTTTAACGTTGAAATCCCAAAAATCGGGATTGCCTTTAGCGCTGGTGTTCTGAAACAACACGTTTCTTTCCTTATCCATCAGCTTAAATTCCACTTTCCCGAGCACATCCTGCGAACAAATGAGGACCCTATAATTGAGGCCTGCCGAAAAGTTAAGCATCAGCTCGGCTGTTTGTCCGGCAAGCATCACAGTACTATTGAGTTGGCCGTTGGAAGTAAAAGGAGATATGCGGGGCATACACTGCTTCTTAACAAAGGCTTTAGTACATTGAGCATGCCCTGTGGGAATGAACAATGCCGCAAAAATTGCTAGGAAAAGGAGTTGTTTTAGTTTCATGGCCCTGCCTTCTACGGTACTTATTTAATAATGTTACTTCTAATAACTTCTACCTTGTTCGAAATATCTTTTAATTGCTCCTTATTAATAGAAATACTGCTTCCGCCTCCTATAGTTGTCACATGGGTGGTAACATCGGTGGAAGTTTCAGGCTTTTGATGATTGAAATCGATCTTATCGTAAACAGTTTTAAGCGATTTGAGCTCTTTAAGCAATTTGGCGATGGCTTCTTCCGAAGGCGTATTTTCCAAAAGGCCAATAAGGTTTTCCAGGGAAAGCTTTTGTTCAGCGATCCGGGTTATCACATCATCGTTATTAGTGACACTTGCAATGCGGGTAGCAATGTAAAGTCCTTCAACCCAACCTCCGGCGATCACAAGGGCGGAAATGCCAGGGCGGTCGTTTTCTTTTAAGTATGCATCCGCCGTCCAATAAGCATCAGAGATAATATCCAATAAGGAATCCCTGTTTTTCATGTTGGCCTCCACTCTTGAAATAGTTGCCGGACCAAATACATCCCCAATGCCTAAGCCGTTCGCTAAATTGCTAGAACATTTTAAGTAAAGCATCGATTCTTGCGTTTGTTCGAAAATACTTGTGAAACTCAGGTCAGCGCCATAAACTCCAAGGTTAAGGGCCTTGCTGCTGGCAGAGGAATACCTTGAAACATTTTTAATATCGTTGAGGTAGTCTTTATCGTATGTAGCGCCCGCTTTTTTAAGTAAGGTGGTTGTTTCGATGGGTGAAGGGATAGAGTAAAATACGTTTGCCGTCTTTACCGTTTTTGCACTCGCCATACCCGTAGTATCTTCTACCGGAAGAGTTTCATCGCCTTCTTTCTCCTGTCCGCAGGAAAATATTAAAAGTGACACAATTGTAAGCGAAAAAAAAGTTCTTCCTGTAAATTTTGCAACCATGATTATGCGTATTAATATTTAATTAAAGAGGGGACAAATATAGAAATTAAATACGTTTACCATGGAACAATTTTCCTTAGCCCTTTCGCGCCTTCAGCACTTCAATCATCGGTTTATCCTCTATTTTACTTTCAAGCCACGATATGAAATCAAAAAAATGAAGTGGTTTGCTCTCAAGGGGATCTTTTGAAATATTGACCAGTTCAGAATGCAGTTCTTTGAATGCTAACTTCAGTCCTTTTTTATCATCTGCTTTTGGCATTTTATTTCGAATGAAATTCAATACCGAGCTCTCAAACTTGTATAGCTTATTACGCCGGTATAAATGACGATATACCGATTTGACGATGTATTCTAGAAGTTCCTTATTGTCCAACTCGTAATGGATGATGATACTGAAGATCTTGGAAGGGGTGTGAAAGAAAAGGGCATCGTCTTCATGAGCATTTATTATTTTGTTCAACCACTGCAACGATTTTTTATATTGACCGTGGAGGAAATATATATGGCTGATATGATAGTACAAACCCATTCCATAAGGAAAGGAGCTTTTCAACGGTTCTTCCTGCCCCTGGAGCCATTGTGCTGTTTGATCAGCATGTTCAAGGGCCTGCTCAAACTTTTTGTAACCGACACTTTGTGCCATTAAACTGTGATAATACCTTCTCAAAAGATCTGTTTCTTTAGGAGGGTCTAACGTGCTCATTTCCCTGAGACTTTCGATCAGCTCAAGCATTTCGTTATAGGAGAGGATCTTATCCCCGCAATTGATCATGTTGGTTATGACAAATATGTAAGAGGTGCCATATTTTTTCTTTCGCAAGGGATCCTTTTCGATCAGTTTTTTCACTTTGTTGAAGCTATCAAAACCTGAAGGAACGTCCTGGTTAATATAGTGGACCAGGCCATTCTGGTAAAGATGACTTATAAGTGCTTTTAACGAAAGCGCATTTTTTTCATTCTCTAAAATGGAAAAGTGTTTTATCGATTCCACGGCATTAAAATCTTTCGCCTCCCGGGGTTGATTGTTGCTGCTTCCCCAAAGGTTAATACCCGCTCCTGAAAGACGATACTTTTGAAAATTCTCAAATTTCTCTATCGCTTTTTTTTCATATTCGATGCTTTCGTCCAGACCTCCCGAAAGCCAATCGCGATCCACCAGCATGGCTCTTATTTTACCTTCTATGCCTGATATTTCCATTTGATAGGTAAATTCATCGTTTTCTTCTGCTATTTCTTTGGCTTTCTGCAATAACTTAAGTGCCTGGCGGGGAAGCTCTTTATCGTAAAGCAGGTCGGCCTGGCTGATCAATGATCTGATCTCCTGGGGCGCCGTACTTTCAGCATTATGCAATTCAAGGCTCTTAAGAACAGTTTCGTACAGCCTGCCTTTCAATTGGGTAAGACTATTAATGTAGGTTTCCTTTTTTAAGAGTTTTTCCTCATTGTATTCCGTTTGGCGGGCAATAGCATCAAAAAGTTTAACATATTGGTTTTGTGCACCAGGATTATGCCGTGAAGCATACAGCTTGAAATAACGCTTTTCCGACTTAGAAAGCGCCTTTATCAAATGGAATAAATCTTTGGAACTTGATTTAGACATTTCGTTTTAGCGTAATAAAGTTACACGGAAGGGCTTCCAGCAAAAATAACATAATTAGTTTAGAGAACATTGCCATCACATTAATAAACTCATCGGTTGAATGAAACGAATTTAATTGTTTTTTTATTCCCTTTTATTAACCCATCACCAACCATTCTCCCCCAAATCAACTTGGGATAACATCGCGCAAGATACAAATACTTTGTTGTCACTTACATGGTTTTTTTATGATTTTATTATAAAAATAGTGGTTGTAAAAACTCATTTCTAAATCAAATTGTGTGAAAGGCAAATTAGGATTATCTTCGAAGTCCATAATATTTTCCCAATGAGAATTTTTATAATCGCTGCATTACTAAGTTTGAATTGTGTTCACGTAACGGTCCGGGCACAAAACAACCCATTGAAACTAAACACGGGCACCTTTGTAAGTGCAGTTACTCTTGATTCGACCAATCTTCCCATTGTAGGAATATATACTTATTTCAAAGCTATACCCGATACGCCTAAGATCAAAGCGTTTATGGGTATTATCGATAAGGGTTATAATGTGATGAACAATGTAAAGGACACCACTTACAATTATTACGGTTATATAGGCATTGAAAAGCGCGGCTCTATCACCCAACTTTGGCCACAGCCCAGTTACGGTTATGAAACCTGGGATTCGTTAAGCAATACTATCGATTCAAAGATACTTACTATGCCTAAAGAAAGTGATTGGGTTTTATATAGTCCCTGGGACGATCGCACCTTGATGAAAAATGTTCTTACCTATCAACTCGCCAGCCAGATGGGGTATTGGGCGCCAAGAACAAAATACTGTGAAGTACTGATCAATAATTTCATTTTTTGGGATTACAAAGGTGTTTATGTAATGATGGAAAAAATCAAACGCGACAAAAAACGGGTAGACATTGCCAAGCTTGATATTGACGATAACGCGGGCGACTCCCTCACAGGCGGCTATATTATTGCCGTGGACAAGAATATCTGGCAGGCCGATAGTGGATTTTATTCTAAAAAAGATCCTAATCTATTCATCACTTATAAATATCCGAAGGCGGAGGAGATCACCATCCCGCAAAAAAATTACATCAAGTCATATGTTGATAGTTTTGAAACGGCAATGTTAAGCACCAACTTTGCACATCCAACTGCGGGCTTTCGAAAATACATGGACCCCGCCTCGTTCATGGATTTCTTTATCATCCAGGAACTCAGTAAGAACATCGATTCCTACCGAAGGAGCTCCTATCTTTATAAAGATAAAGCCAGCAATGGCGGTAAGCTTCACGCCGGGCCACATTGGGATTATAATTCGGCCTGGTCTGTTTCACAATGCGGGTTTGATTCCTATGCCGGGTGGGCCTACAAAACCACATGCTGGATAAATTCTTCATATCCTATTCCTTCATGGTGGGGACGAATGCTTCAGGATACGGTATATGCCAACGACTTGAATTGCCGCTATAAGTATTTAAGAACAAATGTTCTTGACACCACCAACATGTTTAAGATAATCGACAGTGTGAAGACCTACCTGGCATTTGCCCAGCCTCGCCAATATGCACAGTGGGGTTTTACCGACAGCTACGCTACCCATACCGATACATTAAAATACTGGATCAGGAACCGTCTTGCCTGGATGGATGCCAATATGCCTGGCAAGTGTTACAGTGTTTCGGTGAATGAAAAGTCGTGGGTTGAACATTCATTCAAAGTTTATCCGAATCCATCTTCCGGAGAGGTCACCTTGGAATTCGATGCAGGAACTGAAAAGGATATGACCATGGAGCTTTACAATGCTCTCGGTGATTGTGTGTTAAGATTGGATAGGACCAAATTCAATCGGGGTAATAACAGTCTTAAGCTTGACCTTTCTGTTTACGCACAAGGTATCTATTATCTTAAAATAAGCTCTTCAGATCTTGTGTTCAGCAAGAAGATCACTAAGGTGAATTAAACCTTACGCTGTTGCTTGCACATGGTATTTTAAAGTATTTTTGAATTGATTAAACTTTCTCGCCAGTTTACTTTTACAAATAAAAACAGCGATAAATGAGACTTCAAAAAACATTAGTTCCGCTCCTTCTCTTATTAACCTTTGCTTGTTCGAAAGCAGCAGCTCAAAATTATCCAACCTTTGGAGCCGAAAAAAAAGTGACCATTAATGGTTTGACCTTCGATGCGATGGAGCCATTTATTTCGCTTGATGGAAATACTCTTTTCTTTAACTCTCTTAATTCAGGTGGCAACACCAATCTCTATTATGCAACAAGAATTAACGATACCACTTTTAATTATGTTGGCCTGGTAGGGGGGTGTTATGATTCATCTTCAAATCACCTGGATGGCGTTCCTGCTATCGATTCACTCAATAATTTCTTTTGGGTGTCGTTGAGGAACTGGCCAACCATTTACGAGAACCTCCATCGTGGTGTTTATGCATCAGGCGCTGTTACTAAGATTACCAGGGTGTATGGCGACTTTAATATTAAGTCACCTGGCTGGCTTATCATGGATGCTGGCATTAATTACCAGGGCAACCTTCTTTATTATAGCAACGCCTATTTTAATAGTAGTTGCGGTACAGGTATTCCGTGCAAAGCTCAACTTGGTATCGCTCAAAAAGTAAACGATTCTACCTTTAATAAAACGTCCACCGCTCCGGCAATTCTTAAAAATCTGAACGATACAAGCTACCTTGTTTATGCCCCGCATATTACCCGTAACGGGCTTGAACTATATTATACCAGGCTTAAGAAAGGTGGTGTGGATAGCGAGGTCTGCGTTTCGGTTCGTAAAAATATAACGGACACTTTTAGTTTGCCTTTAGTGATCCATTCTAAATTTGGCTACCTCCCCGAAGCCCCTACTATTACAAGCGACAAAAGCCGGCTCTATTATCACCAGAAAAATACGCAGCTGCTTTTCGCAATATATATGCGCTACGTTAGCGGATCAACTGGCATGGTTGAAACAACGCTTGACAATGCCCTTAAGCTGTTCCCAAATCCTTCGCATGATCGTATCAACATAGTTGCGCCCGTGGAAAATGAGGATTTTGAAATCGAAATCGTTACTACTTTAGGTCAACTGTTATTCAAGTCGTCCAATGAACTGAGCATCGATGTTTCAATGTATCCCCAGGGTATTTACTTTCTAACGCTCCGGCAAAAGCAAGGAAGCTGGACCCGCAAGATCCAGAAGTTGTAAGAGGATTACAGTTCGCTGAAGGATTAACGGAGCGCTTTTAAATACATCTGCACAGTATTTTCCAAACCAAAGTACAATGCGTCGCTGATCAAGGCGTGTCCAATGGAAACTTCATCGAGGTGAGGAACGTTTTTTACAAAATATTCCAGGTTGTTAAGGTTCAGGTCGTGGCCAGCGTTAATGCCAAGTCCTAATTGGTGTGCACATTGTGCGGCGCTTATATATGGTCCTATCGCTTTTTCCCTGTTCTTACTAAAATCGCTGGCATAGCCTTCGGTGTATAGCTCGATACGGTCAGCCCCCGTAACAG
>Ga0163144_10028278_pt1 | contig 10817 bp, 9 predicted proteins | sample OliLak19BULKMAT1_FD_123175 | JGI IMG/M metagenome (GOLD analysis project Ga0163144, IMG submission 123175) | Freshwater microbial mat bacterial communities from Lake Vanda, McMurdo Dry Valleys, Antarctica - Oligotrophic Lake LV.19.BULKMAT1 | ecosystem: Environmental > Aquatic > Freshwater > Lake... | reverse complement strand
GGGCCGGGGTGAAAGTTGAGTCAGGTGCGGAACATGTCGTGAGTTTTGAAAATCACCTCTGATGTTCAAGGATGCGCCGGCGCGGTGTTGCTCCAAACAGGACAGGCTGGAAGCACTGTCCTCTGGCCTCGTTCGGCTTTCTCTCACCACCACGGGAAATGCGCCGCAAGCCGCCGACAAAGAAAAGCAAGCGACCGCTGCGATCCAAAGCGTGAATAACCTCCCGGACCCGCCAGTCTTACAAACTCACCGCACTCTGAAAGCCATTAACAACCACTGACGACACCATGAATCGACTCGCTCCTGCCTTGCTCGGACTGCTCACTCTTTTCACCGCCACGGCCACCGCCGCTGACCTGAAGTTTGCCATCGTCCCCGGCTTCTTCGACAAGGAGCCGGACAACAAGCCGCTCGGTCCTTGCCACGGCGGCGCGGTCCTCGACAAGGCGGGCAACATTTACATCACGACCGACACGAAGCGCGGCATCGTGGTCTTCACGCCGGCGGGGAAATTTCTGCGCGCCGTCGGACCGGCCCGCATCCACGCGCTGGAGATTCGCGAGGAGAACGGCGTGGAATACATCTACGCGGCGCGTCCGTCCGACCACGAGGTCGTGAAGCTCAAGCTCGACGGCACGCAGGAATGGTCGATCCAGTTTCCAGCGGAAGCCGGCCTCTACAAGGACGCGAAGGGTTTCAATCCTTGCGCGGTCACGGTCGGGCCGGACGGTTCCATCTTCGTCGCCGACGGCTACGGATCGAACTTCGTGCTGAAGTTCGACAAGGACCGGAAGTTCGTGAAGGCATTTGGCGGACCGGGCAAGGAGGAGGGCAAGTTCCAGACCTGTCACGGCATCGCGCTCGACACGCGATCCGGCAGGCCGCTGCTGCTGGTCTGCAACCGCAACAACAACCGCGTGGAGCACTGGGATCTCGATGGGAAGTTCTTGAAGGTCATCCAGAAGGATTTGCGGATGCCTGCTGCGGTTTACATCCGGGGCGAGTATGCGGTGTTTCCCGAGCTGCAAGGCCGGGCCACCGTGCTGGACAGGGAAGGCAACATCGTGGCGCAGGTCGGCGACAATCCGACGGCGAGCCAGCGTGCGAACTACGGGCTGGCGCCGGATCAGTGGAAGGACGGCATCTGCAACTCACCGCACGGCGCGGCGATGGACAAGGACGGCAACCTCATCGTGGCCGAGTGGAGCCAGTTCGGACATCTGCACAAGTTCGACCGCGTGAAGTAGGAAGCCTGAACAAAGCGGCTGAAGCCAAGTAGCGCGGGCTTTCCAGCCTGCGGGTTCACGGGACATTCCTGTCCCGTGTTCCTGATGGTGTGGAACTGGCGACTAGAAAGTCGTCAGAACCCGCAGACAGGAATGACCGCTCTACCGGTGAAGACGGGGGCCGTTCCCCATTCCTTCCATCACCCTCACGGTTCGCGCACGCGGTAGAATCCGGTGGCGTTCGTGCGGATCTGGTCGGGCAAGGCTTGAACCGTGTTGGTCATCGGAACGGTCAGCACGGGCTGCCATTGCGCGCCAGTCCCCAGCTTGCTGGAGAACTCGACGGTGTAGCTGACTCCGGCGTGTCCGTGAAGAACGAGGGCCGTGCCAGGACGGGTGATTTCCAAACGAGCCTGGCTGGCGCCGCCGCCGGTTCCCGACTGGGCCGCGCGATAGAAGATGCTGCCAACCGGACCCGGCACGAAGAGTTCCATGCTGGGCGCGGCAAGCTCGACTTCATCCAACATCGTCCAGATGGCCAGAGCGTTGAGCGCGGAGGATTGAATCTCGTAGCTGCGGCCCGGACGGCCGTAGAGCGTGAGATGTTTCGTGCCGGCCGTGGAGCCGGCGCGATGCGCTTCGAGGAGGGGTTCTTCACCCACGAGGATCACGCGGCCATCCTCGGCGGCGGTGTTGTTGACGAGGCTTCCGTCGCTGCGCCGCGCCTCCACGTCCTTCACCAGCAGCGGCAGGATGAGGGATGGACCGGCGGGCAGAGCGGTGAAGCCGAGTCGCGCGAGCTCGCTGTCGCCGAGGAAGACTTCGTCCGGCGCGGGCGTGAGCGTGACGCGTGAACGGTTCGTTCCTTCAGGCGTGAGCGTGGCGGAGGAAACTTCAGCGGCAACCGGGGTCAGCGTGAAGTTGGTCAGGGACACTATCGGCGCCTCAATCGTGAAACGGAGATCCGACAGTTCGATGCCGCTGCTCAGGCGCAGCGGCACGGAGGAAGTTTCGCCCCTGAACACATTGGTGCGTCCCAGCGACAGGCGGAAGTCGCCCAGCGTATCGCGCACGATGACGCTCCAGCTTTGCGTGGCGCTGAGGGCGGGCGAGCCGTTGTCGCGCACGATCAATCGCAGGGCGTTGGTGGTGCCGCCCTGGGGTGGAACTCGGACGCCAGCGGAAGATGCCGGTGGCGGCTTCAATGGTGGCACCCGCCGGTGCGCCTGCGCCGAGGCTCCAGGTGAGCGATTGAACGGGCAGGTCGCCATCGAACGCAGGGTTGGTGACGACCAGCAGCAATCCTTCGCGGGTCGTTCTCGTCGGGGCGTTAAGAATCACCGGAGCGCTGTTGATCTCGCGGACGATGACGCTGACCTGGCTGGTGGCGGACAACGGCGGCAGACCGTTGTCGCGCGCGCTGACGCGGAACAGATTCGTGCCGGGTCCGTTGCCTTCGCCGGTCAGCCATTCGATGCGTCCGGTCGAGGGATTGAGCACCGCGCCCGGAGGTCCGGAGAGCAGCGTGAAGAGGAGGCTCTGCGCGGGCATCTGCGGATCCGTGGCGGTGGCGGTGATGACGAGGGTCTGGCCTTCGTTGATCTCGGCCGGCGCGTTCAACGTCAGCGTCGGCGCGTTGTTCGAGAGCCCGACGACGGTCTGCGCATCGGCGTAGAGCGGCGGCGCTTCGCGGTTGCCCGCAGTGTCCGTGGCGAGCGAATAGAACTCGTAGCGCTTGCCGGGCGTGCCTTCGTAAATGGCGGCCTGCTGCGCCACGCCTTGCAGTCACGGGATGAACGGCCCGCGATTTTCCTCGACGTAGATGTCGCAGGAAACGATCTGGCCGCCGCCGAAATCCGCACCCGTCCATCTGATCGGAATCTGTGCGGTGCTGAACGCGGGCAGCGCGGTGACGAAGCTTTCCGGCATCGTGAAATCATCCGGCGGAAGAAACTCATACGTGAGCGTGTAGCTGCCCGTGCTGTCGTAATCGAGCAGGTGCAGGATGTTCTCGCGGATCGGACGATCCGTGCGGCCGATGAACGTGCGGTCGGTCTGCCAGGCGTTCGTGTCCATCGCGACCTGCCGGCCATCGCTGCGCGTGACGCGGGCGAGGCGGTAGGCGCCGTTGGCGGGATCAGGGACGCGCAGATACGTCCAGCCGGACGGCATGTCGGCGGTCAGAGCGACGGTGAAGTCACCCGCCGCCGGCGCACCGTCGGCCGTCGCGGAACGCACGACGGAAACCAAGTTCGTGCTGCCATCGCTCATGTAGAGATGGTCGGGCATGTCGTCCGGATCACGGTCGCCGTTCACGAGGAAGTCCGGCTTGTTGTCTTCAAAAATGCCGCCGGCCTGCACCATGCGGATCATCTCGTGGATGGTGACTTCATCGATGAGCGAGAGGTTGGTTTTGCCCAGGCTGTCGAGATGCTCGAACTTCGCCTTGTAGTCGATGAACAGGCCCTGGAGCGTGGAGGTGAGGAGCCAGCGCCCGATGCTGATCCGGCCGGGATCGATGCGCCCGAAATCCGCCGTGAGCGACGGCGACAGGCTGCGGCCCGCGACTTCGGTGGCGATGATCTTGAAGCCGATCAGCAGCCCGCGCTCGTTCTCGATGATCTGCGGCTGGCCGGAGATGAGGCGGACGTTCTTCGCCTCACCGCGTCCGGCGTTCTGCACCATGACGGCGAGACTGTAGGGAATCGTGGTCCCGATGATGTTGCGTGTGAACGGATCATCCGAGAGCACGTCGCGCTGATGGAAATATTTGATCCGCAGACGCGGGTCCGGGAACACGGTGATGGGCGCGGCGGTGAGCGGAATTTCCAGACGCGTTCCGCCCACGCGATAGCCGAGCGCGCCGCCGACGAAGTAAACGGTCGGTCCTTCGGGCGCGGCCTCCGAGGTCGGAACGAGGATGAACGACGCGCGGCCCGAGGAGTTCACGCCGAGCGAACCCGATCCGTCCACCGCACCGAGGCCGGACACCACCGGCGGGCGCTGGCCGAAGCGTTCCGTCACGTCATGGCCTTCGGCATCGAACACCTGCACGCTCACGAGGATGTCGGTGAGCGGATTGGCCGGATCGCGGTTGATGAGTTCGAGCGTCGCGTCGAAGGCATTGCGCGTCATCACGAGATCCTGCTCGATGCGCAGCGCGACCCGGGCGCACACGCCGTTGCCGCCGGCGGCCTGGATGGGGCCGCCCGACGCCGTCACCATGGGCGGCGTGGTTGAACCCGATCCCGCACTGGCCTGTTCCTTTTTCAGTTCAGCCACGGCGCGCTGCAAGGCCTGTTCCAAGGCCGCCGCGATCTGGTCGGCCAGATTGCCGCCGCTGCCATTGCCGCTGGCGGCGACGATGCTGCCGGCCGCACTGGAGCTGTTGCACTGCTCGCCGACGAGCTCGGCGGAAACGCCGGATGTGGAATGACGGTGAAGCCGAGCGTGTTCGTGCCCGCGCCGGCCAACGTGGCGGACGAGAGATTCAAGTCAGCCGTCCAGCCCGGCGGACCGGAGATCACGAGGGCGTTGAGGCCGGTCAGTTCGAGCGCGCCGAGATTGCCGACCTCGGCGGAACCGGTGGCGGTCTGGCCTTCCTTGATGTCCACGCGCGGTGCGGAGGGCGAGAGCCGAAGCCCGATCAGATTGAAGGAATCCTGCGGCGCGACCTCGGCCTGGCCGGGATGCGCCGCGCTGATTTCATACGTGCCCGCCTCGCCGAGCAGCGGCGTGAACGTGGCGCTGAAATGACCGGTGACATCAGTGAACGCGGCGATGGTCCGCTCAATCCCGCCGCGCAGGATGTGAATCGTCACGAGCGCATTGACGGCCGGCGTTCCATCGGGGCGAACGGCCTGGCCGGTCATTGGAATGGGAGTTCCAGCCGGAGCAACGGTCACCGGCGTCTGCACGGTGGCGGTCCACGGCGCGACGACTTGGATGGGAGCGCTGACGAGCAGGTTGTTGTCTTCGAGCGTCTCGGCGTTCCGCCCGTCGGCATCGGTCTGCACCACGATGTAGTAACGCCCGGAGTTCTGGGAGAAGCGGCCTTGCAGACTTTGCTCGAAGAATTGTCCCGGAGGCAGGGCCGCCGGCAACGTGTACGTCCCGACGAGCACGCCGCCGAACGCGAGCGGATCGGTGCGCAGGTAAACCTTGGTGAACAGGTTCGTGCCGCCCGCCGCGCGGCCCTGGTTCTCGATGCGGTAGCTGACGTTGAACGTCGCTTCCGCCGTGCTGCTGGCGGGGATGGTGATGCGGGCCACGCGGTAATCCGGCAGATCCAGATCGGACACCGCCAGGCTGACGTTCGCGGCGGTGAACCCGGCGGCGTTCGCGCTGATGCTCATGCGCTGCGCGCCGTCGTTCGTGCCGTCGGCGATGGACGCGAGCTGGAAGACGACGCTGCTCTGACCGGCGGGAATGGTGACGGATGAAGGGACGGTGGCTTCGCCCGTGTCGGAGCTGGCGAGCGTGACGACGAGCGCGGTGGCGGTGGAACCATTGCGCGAGACGGTGCCGCTGGCGGCGGCAGGAAGTCCTTCATCCACGAGATCATGATCCAGCCGCAGCGAGAGCGCCGGGCCTTCGTCATCGCGAATGCTCAAGGTGACGAACGGCGTCTGCCCGATGTAATTGAAGCTGCCCGCCTCGTGGATCAGTCCTTGGAAATCCACGGGCTCGTTCGCGCCGAAGAACTGGTTGTCGATCACTTCCACCGGAACAGACGCTGCGGTCTGCCCGGCCGGAATCGTGACAGACGAAGGAACGCGCGCACGGGTGGGCGCGCTGGATTCGAGATCGAGCACGACGTTGCGCGGCGCGGTCGCGGAGAGGCGGACGTTCAGGCCGGCTGCCTGCGGGCCGGCGTTTTCCGAGACGCTGGTGGGGACAAGTTCAAGCGTGATGCCGGGGAGATCGTCGTCATGGATGGTGAGGTTCACGCGGGCTTCGGTGAAGTTCACGGCACCGGCGCGAAGGCTGTTGGTCCGCGTTCCGTTGAAGAACGTGTCGTCCGTCGCGAGCACGGCGAAGGTGAAGGTGGCCTGATTGGCCGGGATGGTGACGATGGGCGGAACGGTCAACGACAGCGGGTCGGCGGTGCCGATGAAAACATCGAGCGCCTCCGGGCCGGCGACGCCGCGCGAAATGGTGGTCGCAACGGTGAAGCCTTCGCGCACGCGGTTGGTCTGCAAGGTCAGGAGGAGCGCGGGCGTGGACTCATCGACGAGCGTGAGGAGCGTGTAGTCCGGCAGATAATCTGCCGCCTCGACGCCGATGCGGGCGATGAAGGTTCCTTCGGGGGCGGCGTTCTCCGGGAACTGAAGGGTGAACTCCGCGACGCTGACGCCGACGGCCAACGTCACCTGCGCCGGCAACAGCAGACGCGCCGGATGACTGTTGGTCAGGGTGACGGTGACGGACGCATTCGTTCCGCCATCGCGCCGCACGCGGCCTTGGATTCCAGATCCCTCGGTCAACGTGGTGGCCGGGAACTCGGCGCTCAGTTTGGGCGTGATGGCAACGGGAGTGTCCGATGAGGCCGAGCTGTTGGCCCCGGAGGATTCCACCACGGTGTCGAAGGCATCCACCGTCAGTTGGAGCCAGCCGGGTTCAGCGGGAAGGCCGCTCGGATAAGCCACGGCCTGGGTGCGCGTGAGCGTGGCGCCGGCCGCGAGCGAATTGGTCACGCGGAAATCGCCGAGCGTGGGACTCGGCTTTTGTAAAGGAATAGGCACCCAAGAGTTTGGCCTTGTTTCGAGAGGTTCATGTCGTGGCATACATCCTCTGTGGGGCAGCTCCGAATTGACGTAGGAAGAAGTTGGTTCATTTCAAAAAAAAACCGGATGCGGGCATGCATCATAATTCTGACAAGCCTGGTCGGAGTGGGTCTGGTTGGGTTGTTGGATTGGCATACGGGAAACGAGGTTGCCCTGTCGACTCTCTGCCTGCTGCCGATCGGAATAGCCGTCTGGTTTCTGGGGAAATGGGCGGGAGTATTCTTCTCCGGCCTGGCGGCTGCGCTCTGGCTCACGTTCGATCTGACAGGTGGTAATGCAGTGTCGCATCCGCTTATCCCTTACTGAAACGCCTGCGTGCGTCTCGGCTTTTTCCTGCTGACGACTGTTCTGTTGAATCGCGTGAGGTTTCTGACCGGCAACCTCGAAGCCGAGGTCAAGGAGAGGACAGCGGACCTCGTCGCCGAAGTTGAGCGACGCAAACAGACGGAGGAAATCGTTCGTGAGAGCGAGGAACGGTTTCGGCAGTTGACGGAAAACATCAAAGAGGTTTTTTGGATGACCGACATGGTGAAGAACCAGATCATTTACGTCAGTCCGGGCTACGAGGAAATCTGGGGTCGATCTTGCGAAAGCCTTTACGCTTCACCTCGAAACTGGCTGGATGCCGTCCATCCCGAGGAACGCGAGCACGTGGTCGAAGCCGCGCTCACGAAACAGGTCTGCGGCGAGTATTCGGAGATGTATCGCATCGTGCGTCCTGACGGTTCTCTCCGTTGGATTCGAGATCGTGCCTTTCCGGTTCGAGACCCATCGGGGAAGGTTTACCGGATCGTTGGCATCGCGGAAGACATCACCGAACGCAAGCGAGCGGAAAAACAAATCGCTGTTTTTGCCAGCCTTGGGCACAAGCTCAGCGCGGCTGACGAACAGAAGGCGGCGGCGGTAATTATCCTGGACATGGCATCAGAATTATTTGGATGGGATGCGGGTTTCCTGCATTTGTATGCGCGCGCGGAAGACCGCATTATCCCTGTTAGGACCGTGGATACAATGGCCGGCGAGCGGACGCCGGTGCCGGATTCGAGCTTCACGCTCGATCCGAGTCCACTGATGCGTCAGGTCATGGACAAGGGGGCGCAGTTAATCAATCGGCCGACCGATCCGCCAACAGACGGGCCCCTGGTCCCCTTTGGTGATACCCAACGCTGTTCTGCTTCCATGATGTACGTTCCGCTTCATTCCAGTGGGATCGTGATGGGAGTTATGTCGGTTCAAAGCTATGCGGCGCAGGCTTACTCACTCGAAGATCTGGCGTTATTGCAAACGCTGGCCGACCGCTGCGGCGACGCGTTCCAGCGGATCAAGCTGGCCGCCGCGACGCGCGAACTGGCCTCCATCGTTGAAAACTCCACGGATGCCATCACCAGCAAGACGCTTGATGGCGTCATCCTGAGCTGGAACAAAGGCGCGGAGCGGCTTTATGGCTACACGGAGGAAGAGGTCAAGGGGCGCTCCATTTCAATTCTGATCCCGCCGGAAGCGACGGTCGATTGGCCGTCGCTCTCGAAACGGCTCGCCCACGGGGAGCGGATTGACAGCTTTGAAACGACGCGGCTCAGAAAGGATGGCACGCGAGTCGAGGTTTCGCTGGCCTTTTCGCCGACATTCGACGATGCCGGCACCATCGCGGGCGCCTCTGTCATTGCCCGAGACATCACGGAGCGCAAACGGCTGGAAGGTGAGATTGCCGAGATCAGTCGTCAGGAACAGGAACGGGTCGCCCATGAACTGCACGATCATCTCGGCACCTACCCTTGCCGGTCTGGCATTTCGAACGAAGGCTCTGTCCGAAATTCTTGCGCGCCAGAATCTCCCCGAGGCAAAAGAAGCGCGGGATCTGGTGGAGCTGGTCAATCACGCGGTGCTTCAGGCACGCAACTTGTCGCACCTGTCGGCCCCGGAAGGAGGCATGAACGACGGCCAGGCGGCGGAATTGTCCCGCTTGGGCGCTGAATTGGAAACGCTCTTCGGCATCGCTTGCTTTGTGGAAATCGCGCCCGGGCTGCCGCCCACAACGAGTGAACAGTGCCGCCAGCTTTATCGCATTGCGCAGGAGGCGGCGCGCAATGCCATCCGGCATGGCATGGCTAAAACCATCGAAATATCCCTCCGCCACGGCCGGGACCACTTGGAACTGTCGATTCGGAACGACGGAGAGTGCTGGATGCAGACAAATGAAACCGGGCGCGGCTTGGGGCTGCGGATCATGCGTTACCGCGCGGGCATGCTGGGCGGCACTCTGACCATTCACTCCGAGGCCGACGGCAGGACCGCCGTTATCTGTCAGCCGCCCATTCGTGTAAACGCCAGTGATGGCCTGCCCCGGGCTGCAGGCGACGCCAAATTATGAACATCACTCGCATCGTTGTGGTTGATGATCACGCTTTCTTCCGCAGCGGGATCGCCTATTGGCTGAATCAGCAACGTGGCCTCATTTGCTGTGGCGAGGCAGGCTCGGTCGTGGCGGCCCGCCAGGCTGTGAAAGAGCTGCAACCTGATATCATCCTGCTGGACTTGAATCTTGCGGATGGCGACGGCCTGGACTTGCTGCGTGAATTGTCCGGAGAGAACCCGACCGCCCGGGTTATTGTGTTGTCCCAGCACCGCGAGGTCACCCACGCCCACCGCGCGCTTCGCGCTGGCGCGCGAGGTTACGTGATGAAATCCGAAGCCACCGAAGTCGTTCTGACGGCCATTGAGACGGTGAAACGCGGGGAGATATATCTCGGGCGCACAGCGGCGGCGCGGCTCCTGCACAATCTTTTTCCCGATCCGGCTTCGAAAGCAATTGAACTCGCGCGGTTATCGGATCGGGAAATGCAGGTATTCCAATTGCTGGGTGCCGGTTGTGCTCCGCGGGAGATTGCTCCGCGCCTCAGGATAAGCGTCAAGACGGTGGACACCTATCGCGAGCACCTGAAGGACAAGCTGGGCTTGCCGGACGGCGCGGCGTTGCTCCGGGCGGCCACCCTTTGGGTCGAGAAGGGCCGGTTGGACGTGCGGTGACGGCAGCCGGAAGTTTGGGCGTGCCCTGAGCCGGAGTGCGGGCGTCTCACCCGCCGGGCGGCCAGGATGGCCGCGCTCCGGCTGAGATTCACAGGTTCCACGCGCTAATCGTTTCGGGGAAATCTCCCTCCGCCGTCGCCTACCGCACGCTCACTCGTGTCCCCCCATCTCGGAGATAGGGAATCTCCCTAAACAGTTTCCATATGATCTCCCGATGTCCAGCAGATGAGTATTCCCTAAAAACAAGAGAGTGCTGTCAGGAACAAACAACTATGGAGCTTCGCTGCCGCAGGCACTTCCCCAATTCACCGACGGCCCTTGCTTGTGCGGGGTCGGAGTGCCTGATCAGTTGAGGTCCAAAAGGAGATACAATGAAAACGAGATTCCTAAAAAAAACATTGGCCGTGGCTGCGCTGCTGATACCGTTTGCGGCATTCGCCGCGCCCGGCGGCGGCTTACCACAGGCCAGCATCACCCTACAGAACTGCGATGCGCAGTACTGCTACACACACAACAACACGTGGACCCTGACCAAGGCGATCACGGGCAACACCGTTGTAGACGGAGCCGGCACTGTCACCTGGACCATCAGCGCCATCAAATCCGATGGCGGAACGACTTTCGTCGTGCATGGCGGGCTCACTATCTTCAACAGCGGCAGTGCGCCCGCCACCATCGGCAACATCGTGGTGAATCTCCAGAAGCCGAATAGCTTGAAGATCGCCGGCAAGAACGTGCCGTGGGTTTCCGCAGCGGCGGACATCGCGGACGCAACGTC
>Ga0163144_10028277_pt1 | contig 10818 bp, 8 predicted proteins | sample OliLak19BULKMAT1_FD_123175 | JGI IMG/M metagenome (GOLD analysis project Ga0163144, IMG submission 123175) | Freshwater microbial mat bacterial communities from Lake Vanda, McMurdo Dry Valleys, Antarctica - Oligotrophic Lake LV.19.BULKMAT1 | ecosystem: Environmental > Aquatic > Freshwater > Lake... | reverse complement strand
ATGCGCCGCTGGAGCGACCTGGCCGAGCGCGTGGCGGCGACCACTCGGACCTCCGAGAAGACCGCCCTGCTGGCCGACTACCTTCGTGACCTGACCCCCGAAGTGCTCCCGATCGCGGCCGTCTTCCTGACCGGTCGACCGTTCCCGGAGGCGGACCAGCGATCAGCGGGCCTGGGCTGGGCATCCACAGTGGATGCCGTCGCGGCGGTCATCGGCGGGACCCGCGCGGACCTCAGCGCGGCCTACGACCGCCACTCCGATCTAAGCTTGGCGGTCGAGGACGTGCTGGTCGCCGCCGGCCACGAGCCGCCGCCCGAGCTGAGCCCGACCCTTCCCGATGTGGCCGCGACCTTCACCGCCATCGAAGCAGCCTCCGGGGCCACGGCCAAGACCGCCCTCCTGCGAGCGCTGATCGAACGCTCCGATCCCCCGACTGCCAAGGCGATCGTCAAGGTCCTGGGCGGCGAACTGCGCATCGGCCTGCGCGAGGGCCTCGTGGAAGCCGCCATCGCCCGCGCCTACGACCGACCGCTGCAGGCCGTGAAGTGGGCCGGCATGCTGACCGGCGACATCGGGCGACTCGCCGTCCTGGCCCGCGAAGACCGGCTGGACGACGCGCAACTGGCCGTCTTCCACCCCCTCAAGTTCATGCTCGCGTCACCGGCGGAGGATGCCGCGGAGATCATCCGGCGACTCGGCACGGAGGTCTGGGTGGAGGACAAGTACGACGGCGTCCGCGCCCAGTTGCACAAGGCGGGCCGGGACGTCCGGCTCTACAGCCGCGATCTGCACGACGTGAGCACCCAGTTCCCGGAAGTCGTCGAGGCGGCACGCGACCTTGCCTGGGACGGCGTGCTGGACGGCGAGGTGCTGGGCCTCAAGGACGGCCTCGTCCTGCCGTTCATCAGCCTCCAGGCGCGCCTCGGCCGGAAGGACCCATCGGCGACGATCCGGGCCGAGGTCCCGGTCGTGTACGTCGCGTTCGACATCCTGGCGCTGGGTGCCGGCGACGATCCCGCGGGCCTCGCGACGGTGGAGCCGCTCCTCCACGCGCCCCTGCGCGAGCGGCGGGCGCGCCTGGACGCGATCGTCCTTCCCGCCGACCGGTTCGTCCGCTCGCATCTCGCCGTCGCCCACGACGAAGCGGAGCTGGAGGCCGCCTTCGTCGAGGCCCGCGCACGTCGCAACGAGGGCCTCATGGTCAAGGACCCGGACAGCGGCTACTCCCCGGGCCGACGCGGTCTGGGCTGGCTGAAGATGAAGAAGGCGCTCGCCACCATCGACTGTGTCGTCGTCGGCGTCGAGACCGGGCACGGCAAGCGCCATGGCGTCCTGAGCGACTACACCTTCGCGGTGCGCGACGAAAGCACGGACAAGCTGGTCAATATCGGCAAGGCGTACAGCGGTCTGACCGACGCCGAGATCGCCGAGATGACGGCCTGGTTCGAGGCGCACACCATCGCGCGGTTCGGGCGCTATCGCGCGGTCGAGCCGACCGTCGTGGTCGAGATCGCCTTCGATGTCATCGTCCGGAGCAAGCGCCATGCGAGCGGCTTCAGCCTGCGGTTCCCGCGCATCCACGCGTTGCGCCGCGAGAAGTCGAGCGACGAGATCGATACCGTCGCCACGGTGACCGCCCTGTTCGAGGGGCTCCAGCAGGGGTCGGAACTACTGGTGACGGCAGGCGCCAGGAGCCTGTCGACGGGCCTGGACTGACTTCCACCGGGCGCCAACCCTGCGTAGACTGGGGGCATGTTCGGCATCAGCGGCTCCCAGCACACCATCCACCTCACGCTCTACACGGATGCGTTCATCATCCAGGGCTCGATCGAGACCCGCCAGCGACGGCTCACCGACATCCTCAACCAGGCCGACGACCCGTTCCTCGTCCTGTCAGAGGTGACCTTCGACGAGTTCGGGACCGCGGGCCAGACGTTCAAGGCGGAGTTCGCCCAGGTCAACCTGGCGTCGGTCCTGTTCGCGGTCGCCCACGATATCGTCGAGCCGATCCCGGAACTGCGCACCCCCAAGAGCCCGGAGCAGGCATTGATCTCCGTGCCGCCCTTCAAGGTCACCGGTCGCATCCACGTTCTGCCCGAGCGCAGCCTGCGCGAATCCCTGAGCGAGTTGACCGGCACGTTCATCCCGGTGACCGATGCCACCTACTGGTCGGACACGCTCAACGAGGCTCGGGCAACGGCCACGATCGTGGCCGTCAACCACGATCGAGCACAGATCATGGCCCCGCACCGCGAGACGGATCCGTGGGCCGGGCTCCCGGCCGGCGATCCCGCGACCTCGCCGCCCTCGACCGAACCGACGGGCTGGTGAGCTCTGTCGCCTAGCGGTCGACCGGCAGGTCCAGGCGGTTTCCCCACTCGGCCCATCCGCCGTCGTAGACCGCGACATCCTCGTGGCCCAGGAGGGTCAGGATGAAGGCGAGCTTGGCGGCCGCGACCCCGGATCCGTCGTAGGTCACCATCCGCCGGCCACGGGTGACGTTCGCGGCGTGCAGTCGGTCGCGGAGTTCGTCTCCGCTGCGCAGCCGCTGGGTCCCGGCCGTGTGCATGGAACCGACGGGGACATTGATGGCGCCGGGGATATGGCCCAGCCGCCGCGTGTTGCCCTCGAAGCCCTTGTATTCGGCCGGCGCCCGGGCATCTAGGAGCGTCACGTCGGGTGTCCCGAGCAGGGCACGCACATCGGCGGTCGTGAGGCGCATCCGATCCGGGCTGCGCGGCGTGAACGAGACCGGGAGCCGACCCAGCCCGACAGGCATGGCCGTGTCGGAGACCGAGCGACCCTCCGCCTGCCACGCTGGGAAGCCGCCGTCGAGGATGCGCACGCCGTCCAGGCCGTAGGCCCGCAGGCTCCACCACACCCGCGCGGCGTACAGCCCATCGGTGTCGTCGTAGACCACGGCCGTCGACCCATCGCCGATCCCCGCTCGCCTGGCCACCTCCACGATCCGATCCGGCGAGGCCAGTCTGATCGCATCCCCCTCGTCGTCCGTGTCGACGAGTTCGGTCCGCCAGTCGACGTGCACGGACCCCGGGATATGTCCCGCCCGGTAGACCGCGTCGCCGCTGCCGTCCGGTCGCCAGCGCGCGTCGATCACCCGTACGCCTGACCGGCCGAGCTGTTCGGCCAGCCAGTCGGTCGTCGCGAGGTACTCGGGACGGGCCAGACCGGACATCGTGACTATCATACGGCGGTGGTCACTCCCGTCCCCCCCGTCACGGACGACGCCGAGCGACTGGCCGCGGTTCGCGCGGTCCTTCCGGCCCTGGGAGCCGGGATCTACCTGAACGCCGGGACGAGCGGACCGCTGCCAGCCGAGACCGCCGCCGTCCTCACCCAGATGGCCGAATACGAGTTGAACGTCGGTCGAGGCCACACCGACGGCTTCTTCGAGTTCCTCGATCGCATGGCGGAGGCGCGTGCCTCGATCGCGGCCCTGCTGACCGTCGATATCGACGACGTCGGGCTGACCCACGGTGCGTCGGACGGCATGAACATCGGGCTGTTCGGCATCGATTGGCAGCGCGGCGAACGGGCGGTCACGACGCGCATGGAACACCCTGGCGGCAGCGGCCCCCTCGTCGTCCTGCGCGAGCGACGCGGCATCGACGTCGAGTTCCTCGACATCGGCAACGGCGGCGACCATGACCGGATCATCGCCGCGTTCGACGCGGCGATCGACGAGCACACCCGGGCCGTCGTCATCAGCCACGTGCTGTGGTCCACGGGCGCCGTCATGCCGGTCCGCGCGATCGCGGACCTCGCTCACGAACGCGGGGCGCTGGTCATCGTGGACGGCGCCCAGAGTGCGGGTGCCATCCCGATCGACCTCGCCGCCATCGGGGCGGATGTCTATGCGGTCCCCGGGCAGAAGTGGCTGTTGGGGCCGGAGGGGACCGGTGCCGTGGCGGTGCCGGCGTCCGTCCGGCCGCGGATCGCGCCGACGTATGCCGGGTACCTGACCTTCGAGCGCCTGACCGGCGACGGCAACGCGGCCATGTGGTCGACCGCTCGTCGCTACGAAGGGACCGGATTCCATCGCCCGTCCGTCGTGGGACTCGCCCGGTCCGTCGGCTGGCTGAGCATGTTCGTCGGCTTGGACTGGATCTACGAGCGCGGCGCTCGTCTGGCGGCCTGGGCCCACGACCGCCTGTCGGCGATCCCCGGTGTCGAGGTCGTGACGCCCCGGGCGCACATGGCGACGCTCGTCACCTTCAAGGTCGCGGGCTGGACGCCAGACGAGCTGAAGGCGGAACTCGGAGCCCGGGTGTTTGCGGTCACGCGGACGCTCCCGCTCGTGGACTGCCTGCGCATCAGCGTCGGATTCTTCAACACGGAAGACGAGCTCGAGCGCTTCTGTGCGGCCGTCGATCTGTTGGCCGCCCACACCCCCGAGACGGTGCCGGCGCGCCGAACACTGACCCTCCTGGGCCAGGGATGAGCGACCGCCGCGGGTCGGCGACCCGCCCGGGGGCCGTTCGGCCGCGTGGCTGGGCCGAGGTCCGCTGGCGCCAGTTTCGCCACGCCCCGCGTCCCGTCGTTCGCGCGGTGCTGTCCAGCCTCGTCGTGGCTGTGGTCATGGCGGTCGCGTACGTGGCCTATGACCTCGCGATCTCGCGTGGCGCGACGCTGCCCGGCGGCGACCTCCGGGTGCTGGCGGTCGCGGTCTATGTGGCGATCGTGCTCGTCGTGGGGACGATCGTCACGTATCTCATCGTGCCGCAGCCGTCGGGCTCCGGGTCCGTGCGCCGGCGGAGCGGCTGGAGCGCCGCGCTCGGGTTCTTCGCGGCCGTCCCGATCGCATACCTGGTCATGGTCGTGGCGATCCAGATCGTCCGACCCATCTTCGGCTGACGTCCGAACCGGCGGGGCGCCGACGCACCACTTCTGTCCTGTCGCTGCGATGGCGGACTGGTCCTTCCGTACCATTCCGCGGTACTCTGCCGTAGCTATCATCACGGTGCAGGTCGGGTATCCGCCCTCGCATCGACATCATCCTTCGAGGTCCTCGCGTGTCCATCGACGAGCAGCACGTCGCGCTGCCGAAGCTCTACGGAGCCCCGGCCTACGCCCGCCCGCCGGCCGTCGCCGTGACGGTCCCACGCCCATTCGATCCCGATGACATGCCGATCGAGGCATCCATGACCGAGGAGGAGCGCGAGTACGCCTCGAGCCTTCCTGCCCGGGCGTGGGCGCCCGGCGGAGGCGTCGTCCCCTTCGGCAACGCTCAGGGATCCCGTAGCGCTGGTGGACCGACCATCAAGGGTCGCGCGTTCAGCCTGAAGTCGATCGCAGGCCGGCTGCTCGGGAGCGACTGACCCGACGATCCCGCGCGGCCCAAGGCACGCGAGGTCGCGCCCAGGTGTGCATCTCGTGCACCGCCCGTCCGTGCATTGCCGCCGTCCATGGGGGCCTGCACCATCGGCCCAAGGCGGTGGGTGCAAGGATCTTGATCGAGGCGTGCGCCCTCCCACATCGCGTACGCACCGATCCGCGTGGAACGGGGTCTCCCGCGCCTCGCTGATCCCCAGTCGCAGCTGGCGTGCCCACCGCCCGTTCCCCGCCATGGCTCGTGGCGGCGGCACCCCTACGGCTTGTTGCGGAGCCGAAGTCCCGTGCCCATCGGCCACCCACCGGGCGTGATGGCGCCTGATGGCGCGGTCGCCTGATACTCCCCAGCGGCGGCCGTCATCGCCCTGACCGGCCGCGCCTCGCGTAGGCGCCGCAGGTCGCGATCGAAGTCTCCCGACTCGAGCATCGACGCCAGCGCTTCCTGTTCGACGCGGCCCGGGGCCTGGCCGCCGGCGAGGACCATCGCGGCCACGGGGCCATGGAGAGCCCGGGGGACAACGAGGTAGCCCAGCGCCGCCCCGGGCGCGATCTCCGAGGGGATGCTGCCCGCGCTGATGACGCGACCCTCGGCGTCGAGCGATGCGATCGAGACGAGTCGGTGGGCGCGCAGCTCGCGCTCGCGTTCGTCCTCCAGGACGACGGCACCGACCCGCGCCGCCCAATCGATCAGGCGGCGCCGGGCCGGGATGCCGAGTGGCATCGAATCCGGGCCGGCGATCGCCGGGGCGACGACGATGAGGTCAACGCGCTCGAGCGGTGGGCCGAGGCGCCGGCCCTCGTCCCCCAGGTCGAGTGCCACCAGGTGCGCTCCGGTCGCCTCCAGAGCGCGACGGGCGATCGCCGGGTACTCGCCGGCGATGCCGCAGGTCCGACCGGGCCCGAGCCACGTCCGGGCGACGGCCGCGATGGCCGCCTGGACGCCCGCGGTCACGATGAGTTGGTCGGCCGCGGGCACGTCGGCTCTGTCCAGTCCGGCCCGGACGGCCAGCATGGAGCGCAACCAGACGAGGCCGAGGTCGTCGTTGTCGCGGGTCGGATCGGGGGCCACGGCGTCGGTCAGCAGCCGCGCCCGATGGAGGTGGCGAGACCAGGATCGGGCCAGGCGGCGGACGAGATCCGCATCGGTCGGTGGTTCGCGCGAACCGGGGGCACGTGGCGGCCGGTCGGGTACCCAGCGGTTGGTCGCGGGCAGTGCGCCGCGCCCCGTCCCGCCCGAGGTCGAGGGCTGGTCCGTCTGGGTCCGGGCTGTCGCATCGATGCGTCGGATGGGCCGCGGTGGGTCCGGGGCGATCATCGTACCGAGGCCGACCTGGGTCACGAGATAGCCGTCGGCGCCGAGCTGCTCATAGGCCGTGATGACCGGCACGACCGACACCCCGAGATCGCGCGCGAGCGTGCGCACTCCCGGCAGGCGGGTGCCCGGCGGCAGGCGGCCGTCGTCGATGGCGTGTCGGATCCAGTGCTCGATCTGGCGATAGAGCGGCTGGCCCGAACTCCGGTTGAGATCGATGGGCAGGCTGGGCGACATCGGATCCACTGGTGCGGAGCGTTGTGTGGGTGACGCCGGTGGTCGCGCGCCAGTTCCCGGTCGTGGATCGGTTGCCCATTGCAGCCGACCAGTCGTGGGCCACCGGGATAGGAATCGGCATGCAGCAGCGTCGCTGCTGCTATGTAGGGGCTCAGGTCGCCGAGATCAGACGCGACGTCGTTCCGGACCCGTACCAGCAGTGGGGCCTCTGTAGACCATGTTTCGGCCACAAGTTCGCACCGGAGCCGCACATACCAGAGCCCACGGCTCTAGATGCCAAGAAGACCCCCGCGAGTGGGATGTCGGCGAGGCCACCGTGAGAGGCCTGAGCACCGGCTGGCGGCGAACGGCCGGGGGCGAGCGGCGGGCGACGCGCCGAACATGCCGACGACGCCCCGAAGGGCGCCGTCGGACGGGTCCGGTGGAGGCGGATCGCTATTGCTTGAGGTTGGTCAACTTCTCGATCTGGCGGAACCAGGTCGGGGTGTCGTTCTGGAAGCCGGCGGTCGTGTCCACCGTTGCGCGCACGCCCTCACGCTTGATGTCGGCCCAGGCATACAGGACCGGCAGGTCCTGGGACTGGATGACCGCGTACTCCTGGTAGATCACGGCCCGCTTTGCCTGGTCGAACTCCACGAGGCCGGCCTCGATGAGCTTGTCGACCTCGGCGTTCTGGTAGCAGATGTAGTTGTTGGTGTCGGGCTTCTCGGCCGTCGAGCACTCGGACGAGTGGTACAGCGAGTACGGATCCGGGTCGAAGCCCGTGTTGAATCCGCCGAAGTACGCATCGAACGGCCTGCCGAGCTCCGGCGCGGCCGCGTTGATGTGCGGATAGGTGGTGAGCATGTTCAATAGGGCCGTGAAGTCGGTCTCGCGGTACTGGATGTCCATGCCGCATTCCTTGACCTGGTCGGACATGAGCTGCATCCACTTGCTTCGGTCCGGGCGACCGGCACGCACGGCCACGATGGTGGACAGCTTCTGGCTGCCCTTCTCGTAGATGCCGTCCGAGCCAAGCGTCCAGCCGGAGGCCTCGATGAGCTCCTTGGCCTTGGCCTTGTCCATCGGATAGGTGTTCAGGCCCTGGGTCGGAAACGCCCATGAGGCCGGCGGGATCTCGCTGTAGATCGCGACGCCCTGGCCGTTGGTGGCCGCGTCGACGGTGCCTTCCTTGTCCATGCAGTACGACACTGCCTGGCGAAGGTTCCGGTCCGCGAAGAGTTGGCCCTCGCGTTGGTTGAAGTACAGCGAGAAGAAGCCGAAGTCCGGGTACACGAACTTGAGGTCAGGGTTGCCCTTGATCTCCTCGTAGGTCGGGCCGGTCAGTTCGTACTTCCAGTCGACCTGCCCCGATGACAGCGCCTGGCCACCCGCGAGGTCGTCCTTGATGATCGGGAAGAAGATCTTCTTGATGTTCGGCGCGCCCAGGTGGTAGTCCGCGAACGCGGCGAACTCGATGACCTCGCCCGACTTGTACGACACGAACTTGAACGGTCCCGTGCCGATCGGACCGGCGAACTGGAAGTCGAGGTACTTGTAGGCGGCCGCCAGGGCGTCGATCGCGCTCGCCGTGAAGGTCGTGTCGAGCGCTCGGATCCGGGTGATCACCTCCTGGGCGTACAGGCCGTCGTCCACCACGCCGTCGGTCGTGAACGGCGCCTTGTCCGGGAGTGGCTGACCAGCCTTGCCGAGCAGCGCCTCGCCCTCGGCGACGAACTGGGTGTAGTCCACGGTGGCGACGCCGTCGCCGCCCGCCTTTCCGGTGGGTGCCGCTTCCTCGGCAGCGACGCGATCCAGGATGGCCTTGGTCTCCTCGGCGGAGACCTGCGAGCGACCCTCGAGGTAGCGCCCGTAGGACGCATCGATGGCGTCCTTGCTCTCGATGCCGATGGCCGCCAGGTAGATCGTCGCGAACGTCGAGAGCTTCTGCTTGAGGGTGAAGGCGACGGTCAGGTCGTCGACCTTCTCGACCGAGGCGAGGAACGGGGCCAGGCAGATCGCGGGGCTGTAGGTGCAGTTCGTGCTGCGGGCCAGCTCGTAGGTCTGGACCACGTCATCGGCGGTGAGGGCCGTGCCGTCATGGAACGTGACGCCGCTGCGCAGCTTGACGGTCCAGGTCAGGCCGTCGGCGGAGATCTCCGCGAGGTCCGTGGCGAGGTCCGCGACGGGGGTCAGGCCCTCGTCGAACTCGTAGATGCCGTCGTACAGGAACTGCGCGGCCTCGGCCGTCGGGACGTTGTCGGCGGCGTTGGTCAAGCCGCCTGACAGGTCGCTGTCGATGACGTAGTTGAGCTGCTGGTCTTCGGTCGCGGTACTCGGCGCGGGTGCGCTCGATTCGCCGGGTGCCGACGACCCGGACGGCGCGCTGCTCGCGGTCGATCCGCCGCACGCGCCGACCACGATGCTGAGCACCGCCATCGGCGCCAGCCATCGATGTCTGGTCATGGTTTCCTCCGCTGTTCGCTACGCAGCGCCAAATGCAGGCGTCGCGGACCGCGGAGCCGACGACCGGTCGATCGAGGCTGCCCGACCGTCAGGACCCGGAGACGGGGGCGGCAGCGATCCACCGTCGATGGCGGACGGAACGTGGCGCGCGCACCTCCCTGGCGCGGCGCCATGCTTTGCCGGTGCCGGTCGGTCGGCAATGGACACCGTCGGGGTCCATCGACCTGTACACCGCCGACGTGGCGGTCTGGAATGCCCGATTTCGCGTCCCGGGTGTGCACCGAGTCCATGCCCGGCCGGGTGTACATTCCGGGCGTCACGGGGGAGTAGCTCAATCGGTTAGAGCGGCGGGCTTATATCCCGCTGGTTCCAGGTTCGAGTCCTGGCTCCCCTACCAATCCCGCCCTTGCCCGTGCCACCGACGACGCCACCTGACCTGTCGGCCTTCCCTTAGGCGATGGCCTCGCGCACGAGGTCGAGTACCTGCTCGCGACGGCTCGCCGTCAGGCTGCGCTGCGGAGCCAGCGCGGAGACCCACGATGCCAGCTGGTCGGGCGTGAGGACCGCGCAGGCCGTCGAGCGGCTGACGATCGGGTCCACGCCGACCACCGCCGCATAGACCTTGACCACGAAGTCGGCATCGTCATGGCCAAGCCAGCGACGGACGCGCTCGGCATCGCGGACCGTCCGCTGCAACGGGTCCTCCAGCTGGATCCAGCCGCGCTGCGTGCGGAGCTGCCATTGACCATTGTGGACACGAGTGAGGCGGGCCGGCGGCAGTTCGCGGACCACGGCCGCGCCGAACGGGCCGATGACGACATCCGCGACGCCACGCCCGTCCGGGAGGGTCAGGCCCGTCGCCACGAGCACGCCCTCCGGAAGCCCGGCAAGGGCCTGGATCGTCGAGGAGCGATGGGGCATCCGCCCGCGGATCCGGGCGAGCAGGTGGGCGAGGCGGTTGGTCCCGACCAGGATGAAACCGGCGGGCGCGACAAGCGCCATGGCCCAGACGGCCATGCCGGTCGCGAGTTGCCCGACGCTGGGGTGGCCGGCGGGCAGGACGCTGGACAGCAGCGGTGTGGCGTACGCGAGGTAGGCCATGGTCAGCCCGGCGACGACGAGCGCGATGCCGATGAGCGTCGAGCTGAGCAGCGGCGTGATCGACCGGTGCTGGGCGGGGCGGCGCGGGGTGATGACCTCCATGCCACCATGCTGGGGGCGGCCGAGCGTCCCGCCAATGGGCAGACCGGGGGTATCCACCCCGGACGGACGGCCCATCCACCACTCCGCAATCCACCGCACCTGCCACGCGGGGCGAGACCTGGCCGTCGTCCGGTCGGCTGCACCCGACCGGACCCCCGTACCATTGCCCGCGGCCTGTCGCGGGCCGCATCCTCGCCTCCAGGACCCGGGCCCCAGCCCCGGCCGGAGGCATCATCGAGTTGCTCGACCACGATCGACAGCACCCACGT
>Ga0163144_10028276_pt1 | contig 10818 bp, 7 predicted proteins | sample OliLak19BULKMAT1_FD_123175 | JGI IMG/M metagenome (GOLD analysis project Ga0163144, IMG submission 123175) | Freshwater microbial mat bacterial communities from Lake Vanda, McMurdo Dry Valleys, Antarctica - Oligotrophic Lake LV.19.BULKMAT1 | ecosystem: Environmental > Aquatic > Freshwater > Lake... | reverse complement strand
TCCGCCTGCGAGACGACATTTCCACGGAGCGTGGAAATCTCATCTCACAGCCGGTTCCTTGAGAACGCGAAAATACGCCATCCTAATTGACGCCGATACGCCATCCTAATTGTCGTTTGACACACGACATCATATCCAACTTCCTTGACGGACCATGAGCCATCCAAGGGACGGGGCCCCTCAAGGCGGATTGGGGTAACGGTCAGTTTCTTCTCTTGGGCGATGACTAATTGGGCGTCCATCGTGGTGAAGTCTGGTCCCTTAGCATCTCCGATACTCTCTGGCAGTGCATTGGGATGGTCCGGTATCTCTGGGGCGGTCCAGACATCCATTGAGGTGACCCGGTAGAAGATGAATGCGAAGGTCCCGAGGGAATAGGACAACCATGATGAGGCCAAGGCAGCCCGGGGATTAATTGGAGTCACTCATGGCGGTATCGTAGTGTTAACGCTGACATGAACCAGCCAGATGCGTGAGGGCCGTGATTTTTTTTTAGCCGTTCTCTCTACTTCGCGATGGGATTCCCTGCACTGAGATTGGACGGCGAGTTGGTGTTTCACACCAGCGCATCGCGCAGAATGTGCATCTGCATGGAGTAGGGTGACTGTTCATCCTCTGGTGCGCTATGATGAACCGCTACTTTACACCTACATCGCGTTGTCGTTCTTCTTGCATAGCCTGAGTGCCAAGGTTATAGGACTTACCCGATCTGCACATCAGCACTGAGCGCTGTTGGCTTCGTCACACCAAGCAAGGAACTCCCGATGGCACACGTGACCTTCATCCATGGGTTGGCCAACAAACCTGCGGCGGACTTGCTCCACCCAATCTGGAAGCGAGCGTTGGCGAAGAATGACGGTTTTAGCCTCGATGATGAAGGGGTGACATCAACGATGGTTTATTGGGCCGACGTACTCTACCCTCAACCGGATGGCAACCTTGCCGATCACGAGAGTGAGGCGACCGACGCGAGGCTCGCGAAGCTCGATGGGGCTGGAGCCGCTGGTCTGCCCGTGGGAGCAACCGCGGACGAGCGCCACTTCATTGCGGCGATGCGAGAGCGCGACGTGAGCATGGACGAGGACAAGCTGAAGGATGCCGGTGACCTCGGCGTGCATGGCGAGGAGGCCACACCGCTCGAGCGCGTCCCCTTGCCTTGGTGGATCAAGAAGCGGATCATGGAGGCGAAAATCCGCGATGCCTATCTGTACCTTTTCGACAAAGAGTTCTCTCCGCGTCCGGGTGTCACCTACCGCGTGCGCGAAGAAATTCGATCTCGCTTTATGGCCGCACTCAAGGTCGGAGCAGCAAAAACAGGTCCACACGTAGTGGTGAGCCACAGCATGGGGACGATGGTGGCCTATGACTGCCTAAAGCGCGTGACAGGTTGTCCGGCCATTGACGCTTTGATCACCATGGGGAGCCCCCTTGGCATCGACGAAGTCCAGGACTGCTACGCGCCTGAATGGACCCGTCGCGACGGCTACCCAGCGGCAACAATCAAAAACGAATGGGTCAATTTCTTAGATCATCTCGACGTCGTCTGCGGTGCGGATCCAAAGCTCGCCAACGACTTCCGTTACAACAGCAACCGACGCATCAGGGACATCCGTGTGTCCAACGATGGCGCCTGGCGGCACTCGGTCGTGAAGTACTTCGCGCAGGAATCTGTTCGCGGTGCGTTACGACGTTTACTCCACGTGCATTCGGTTTGAACATGGCTCCCCCCGATCGTGCTCGACAATTACTTTCGGATCGTACCTGGGCCGTCGGAGGACCTGACGAGCGCGAGGCGCACGAACTTATGGGCTCGCTCCGACAAGCGCGCGAATTTGAACTGCTGGTCCGTGTCGGCGAACGGCTCCTGCGAAGGTGCCCTGAGAACGCAGGGGTCCGCTGCCACGTGGTGCAGGGGCTGATCGAAAACGGACTAACCCAAAGTGCCATTGATGTCGCACGCGCTGGTCTCGTCGGCATTTCCAACAGCAATCCTGAATGGAGCGAGCTGCATGGGCTGATCGGACGAGCCTGCAAACAGGTCGTTGTCGATGCTGGAGATCGCAGTGACTCGCACATTGATCGCGCTCTACGCGATTCCATCGAGGCCTACGCTGTCCCATATCGCCTGGATCCAAGCAACACGTGGCACGCGATCAACCTGGTCGCAGTGTTGCGTTTCTCTGAACGCGTACTTGCTCAAAAGGTCCAAGGATGGGACGCGACAGCCATCGCCGACGAGGTGATCACTCGGGTCTCAGAAAAAACTGCGATAGCGGCTGATCCGTGGGACCTCGCAACCCTGGCAGAAGCATACCTAGCAAAAAAAGACATGCCGTTGGTTCAAATAACGCTGAAGCGCTACCTGGCGAATCCCAAAATCACGGCGTTTCATGTCGGTAGCACTCTGCGTCAGTTCAGTGAGGTCTGGGGCCTGACTACGAGCAATGATCCTGACGCGCGCGGCTTGCTGCAAGCGCTGCGCGCACGTGCTCTGCAACTCCCCGGCGCGCAGTTGCGCTTGAGCCCTGACGATGTTGTCAGGCAACGGCTTGAAGGGGCCGAGCAGCCGCAGTTACAAGCGATCCTGGGACCAAACGGCACCCAATCATATGAATGGTGGCAGCTAGGTCTCGAGCGCGCAAGTTCAGTCGGAGCGGTCTACGCTGGTCCAGGTCGGCGTTTCGGCACCTGCTTCCTAGTTAAAGCAAAGGACATGGGCATAGGAGACTCTGAAGAATTGCTGGCTTTGACCAACAGCCATGTGGTGTCTGTGGATGGGGCCGGTGGCGCCCTGCGCCCGGCAGACGCCGAGGTCGTGTTCGAGGCCGGCCACGCGCTGCAGCGCTGTCCTGTCGAGTCTGTGGTGCGCTCGTCTTCGATCGACAGGCACGACTCAGCTCTACTGAAATTGCATAACTTGCCGTCAGACCTGGAGCCGATCCCAATAGCCGCCAATCTGCCGGTAAGAGGCGAGTCCCGTGTCTACATCATTGGCCACCCTCAAGGAGGCGGACTCGAATTTTCTTTTCAGGACAATGAGTTGATCGACCACGAAGGTCCTGAAGAAGGTAAACCTCCGATCAAAGATGTTTGGCGCATGCACTACCGTGCACCAACCGAAAAAGGCAGCTCCGGCAGTCCGGTCTTCAACGGAAGCCGCTGGCAGGCAATAGCGCTGCACCGCGCCGTGTCGGAGTCGCGCCTCAACGGCGTGGCCGGTACTTATGCGTCTGTGGGTGAACGTGCGGCAAACGAGGGTGTGGCGCTCAGGTCGATCATCACGGCGTGGAAGAATGCTGCGTCATCCTGAGAAAAGATTGTTGTGCTGAAGAGTGGCCCAGAAATACGGTTCACTCACAGGGCGCCGGAGCCATCGTCGGTGAATATGGGTAAACAGCGATACGGTTGGGAACAAGATTTAACGACCGATCAGAGGATCGTCTTCGGCAGTGAATTGGGCGGAGCAGTTGCACATTCGCTGCCTTGGCTCTAATTATTCCGCCCCAAGCCCAGTCAGATCACCATGCCCAGCCCGATCATTCGCATCTTCGTGTCCTCCCCCGGCGACGTTGGTACGGAGCGGGAGCTGGCGAAGCAGATCATCGAACGGTTGCAGGACGAGTTCCTGGGCCAGGTGGAAATCCAGGCGTTGATCTGGGAATATGAACCGCTGGCGGCGCACGACGATTTCCAGGGTGAGATCAATAAAATCATGCCGCCGCGGGACGCCGACATCGTGGTGTCGATCCTGTGGTCACGCATTGGTTCCCTGTTGGCAGAACGGCATCGAATTGAGGGCCTTGATCGATCATTGACTGGAACCGAATACGAGATCGAGGACGCCTTGGCCGGTCACCGGGAACGGGGCAAGCCGACGCTGCTGATTTATAAAAAGTCAGCCGAGGTGGACTATCGGGGTCTAACGCACGCGCAGAAGCAATCCAAGCTTGATCAGGAAAATCAACTCCACGAGTTCTGGGTTCGGCTGAGCACCACCGGGGAGCACAATGCGGCGATTCGATCCCACGCCGCCTTCGCCACGGCCGGCGAGTTCGCATCCAAACTTGAGGCCCACCTGCGGAGGATCCTGGAAAATCAGGGCATTGTCCGGGCTACGGCCAGAACCTGGACCGACCAGGCCGGTCCCTTCCGCGGCTTGTTAGCATTCGGACCGGAACACGCTCGCATCTTCTTCGGTCGTCGTGCCCAGACCGCGCAGGTGGTAGAGCAATTGCGCTGCCACGCTGCCGAGGGTACGCCGTTCCTGCTCGTCGAAGGCATGAGCGGTAGCGGCAAATCGTCACTGGTGGCCGCTGGCGTGCAGCCGCTCATCACCCGCCCCGGCGTCATCGAAGGCGTAGCAGCATGGAAGGTGGCTACGCTCACTCCGGGCCTGTGCAGGGGCGACACCGCTCGCGGCTTGGCGACGGCCTTGCTGGCGGACGGAGCGCTGTCTGAACTGCGTGCTTTCACTACGGTTGACGAACTGGTCAGCGGCCTTCTGAACAATCCCAGCGAAACCGAAGCTCGGGTGACCAATGGCCTCATCGCCTGGGCGCAGGAGCTGAAGCATCAGGGCAAGCTCGATACACCGCCCCAGGTGCGCCTGTTGTTGATCATCGACCAATTGGAAGAGTTTTTGACCAGCGCGCCTGACCAAGTCGCTGCTTTGGCGACGACCATCCGTGCTCTGGGTGACAAAGGCAAGGTGTGGACCATCGCCAGCCTACGTGCCGATTTTCACCACCGCTTGGTGGCGATGTCGGAATGGGCCGCCTTGGTAGCTGGCCTCGGCACCTATCACTTGGCCATGCCCACGCCGAGCGAGCTTGGCGACATCATCCGCCTGCCCGCCCTGGCGGCGGGCATCGCCTTTGGGCCCATCGACGACGGCAAGACCCTGGATCAGCGCATTCTCGACGAGGCGGCTAAGCACCCGGAATGCCTCCCGCTACTGGAGTTCACCCTACAACAATTATGGCTCGCCGAGACTACGGGCGATCCCGCTGCTGGAGGCCGGGATGGGATCTTCTCCTTTATCGAGTATAAGCGCATCGGTGGTGTGGTGGGTTCACTGACCCGCCACGCCGACGCTATCCTCGCGGAACTGAACGCTGAGCAAAGGAATCTGATTGATCGAGTCCTGATCGGATTGGTTGACATCGAAGGCGATGCCGCCATCCGGCGGCGCATGCCCCTCGCCGAACTGTCCGCCATGGGCCCCCTTGCCGTCCAGGCTGCCATGGCCCTGGTCGGGCATCGATCTCGCTTGCTACTCGCCGAGCAGGACCATCTGCACATCAGTCATGAGGCTCTGGTACGTGAATGGAAACACCTAAAGGACCTGATTCAAAGCCACCGCGATTTCCTGCTCTGGCGTAAACGGCTCCGGGCCATGCTCGCATCCGGCACCAGTAGTGTTGCCGGAGATCGCATTCCGCCAGCCCTGGTGGGCGAGGCTGAGGCGTGGCGACGCACTAAGTCAAAGTTCCTGCTCCAGCAGGAATGCGACGAAATCGACGCCGCGTGCGCCGCGCGCGACCAACACAAGAGGGTAGAGGAGGAGCGGCTGAAACGGGAACTGGAGCAGGAACGGCTTTTGAAGGAGGAGCAGAGGAGGCGTGCTGACGAGGCCATCAAGGCTAAGAAATTTATGCGCGTTTTGTTTTACTCCCTGTTGGCAATCACTCTGCTAATGATCGCTTTGGCAGAGCGAACCATCTCCGCATCAAACCAGTCAAAGGACGCGCTGGCCAAGTTGCAAATGCAAACTGCCATTGCTGACTGCGATGTAGCCCAAGAGCGTCAACAGCGCGGCGACGTGACGGAAAGTCTGGCCTTGTTGGTCCGCGCCAACCAAACTGATCCCACCGTGGCACGCAGTCGCGAGGATTGGTGGAGGACCAATCCGCTGATTGGTCTTGGCCGACCCATCGTACCCTTCGTTCACCAAGGAATCGTTGTTTCCGCCGTCTTCAGCCCTGATGGCCGCTGGGTGGTGACCGCGTCCGAGGACAAGACCGCGCAGGTGTGGGATGCCCAGACCGGGGCGAAACGCGGCGAGGCACTCACACATCAGGGCCGAGTTGCCTCCGCCGCCTTCAGCGGGGATGGCCGCTGGGTGGTGACCGCGTCCGCGGGCAGGAGCGCGCAGGTGTGGTCAGTCGATCCTGATCCGCGCTGGTATCCCCTGATGGAGGACCTGACCGCCGCCTATTTCGGCGTCCGCGCCGGAGAGGGAACAACCGTCACTGCGATGCCCTGGAATGACCAGCACACCGCCCAGACCCGTGTTCGGGCACTCTGGCAGACCGATCCGTCACTGCGAAAAATTGCGTTCCCCAAGGCTTGGTCGCTGTGGCAGGACCGCGGCGCTCCACCCACGGGTGTCGACCACCTCCCCGAGGTCGTCGACGCCCTGGATACCATTGAAGGGTGGCAGGGAGCCGCCAAAGCCAGCCGTATCGGCGGGGATCTGATCGTCGCCAAGCGTTCAGCCGAAGGTGCGATCAGCGCCTGCCATGATCTACTGCGACTCGAAGATCGACCGGAACATCGCGAGCTGCTCGCAGTCTGCGAAAACCTTTTAGCATCCGGGAAAAGCGATGTACTTCGACTGGCGCCCGTACCGACGACAACCGTACCCTGATTTACGTCGGGCTTCAAACAATCGAACAAGCGATTGTGGTGCAAAGCAGACGTCTGGGATGCGGTCTGCTGCGCATTGAATATTGAATCCGGTGGCCCTGTCAGCCCGCCCGCTTCACCAGCTCACCCTCGATGGCATCTGCCCATCCGACCAATACCCCACGTGCTGACCGCGCCTCGCGAATCAGTCGCAGATTATTGGCGGTGGTTCCTGCCTCCCAGGGTTCTCGCTGCAAGGCCAGGGCCTTCATCAGCGTGCGGCGCGCTCTCGGTTCGTCCTGCCCAAGCACCGCTAGTTCCAGTAGCGTGGCTTGATCCCAATAATCGCCTTCACCGCAGGCAAGCTTGCGCTCGACTGCGAAACGCACGACCGGCACCAGTGCGTGTCGGCGCTCGTCGCCAGCGATCTCCATCAGCGTTACTGCGTTGATGCCAGGATAGGCGTCTCGCCAATCGGCTTCGAAGCCCTGGAGGTAGGTTGCGATCGCCTGCTCAAGCAAACCCGCGGCCAACACCTCGTCGCCGGCCTTGCGGGCGGCATCCCAACGGTCCTTGCGGACGCGGCCAAGTAGGCCGCAGGTTTCGCTGCTCGGTCCATGGGCGGCGATCAGCGCCCGCAGTGCCCGCTCAGCATCGTCACCGCGACCGCTACGGTTAAGAGCAAAGCCGTACTGCTCCTGCACCAAGATCGTACGCTTCAGCTCCTCGGGCATGACCTCAACCAAAGAAATCATTCGCCTGCAGCCATCCTTTGTTCCGAGCGCGCGGTAGGTCAACAGGAGATCGACGAGCACACCGGCCTCGGCGCCGCCTGGTCGCAGCAGGACCTCGTCACGGACGGTGTCCACGGCGACTAGCGCCTCGCGCATCAGTGCAGCTTTGCGTTCCTCATTGCCGCGCACATTGGCCGCTTCTTTGGCCATCGTGCGGGCCTTCGATAGACGCTCGCGCAGATCTTCGGCGTAACGTGCGCGGTCACGAAAGACGTCGGTCCGAAGGTGATCGATCTCAGGCCGGCGTAGGTCCGGCACCAACTGGTAGACGGGGCTGTCCACAATTGCTGCGTGCGTGGCTTGCAGCGCAGCGCGCAGATACTGTGCGAGTTTCGCGCTATCACCCACCGCATCTTTGGGCCTGCCGCCGTCGAGGCGATAGGGCAAGCAGCGCAGTAGTGTGATGTCAAATGGCAAGCGTTGGCCCTCGGCGAAGATCGGCACGGTAGTGAATGGCCGGATCGCGTGGCGCACGCCCAATTCATAGAAGACGTTGGCATTCGCCGTGGTGAGGTCTGCGACGGCCACGTCGCATAGGATCAGCCGCTCAAACATAGGCTTGTGGATGATCCCGCCGACTTGCTCCTGGTCAGCGCGAACAGGTTCGAGACCGGCGTCACGGACGGCGACCTCGATGATCTGAGCGTAGACGGCGTCGAAGTCGATAGTGCCGCCGACACCATCGGGCTTGATTCCGAAGGGCATGAGAATGAAGCAGAGAGGGGCGTTAGACATAGGGCCTCGTCACGTGACAGCGAAGATAGTTTGCGATCCACCTGCAGTAAATGCCGACCCGCAGTTCCGCCAGAGCTTGTCTTGCCACAGGGCAACGAGTGAGCGGACATTGAGCCAGAATTCGGCACCTAGCACATCGTTCCGCTCTGGAACAGCGTCGAATCATGCGCCGTCGTTTTTATGAAGATCCGTGCTCGTCCAGGTCCTGCGATATCGCTGTCGCCGCAAATCTTGCTTGGCGATCAGGAGTGGGTCCGGACCGATCTCATCGATCAGATCGGCCAAAGTATCTGCGATGAGCTTTAGCCGATTCCAGGTGCCATTGCGGCGGGCACTCGTTTCGACGTAACGGAGATCGGTGTCCACAATGCTGATGAGGTCACGCACCAAGCGCGGCGCGATCCCATGGAGGCGCTCCACCCGTTGTGAGCGGGAGCCAAGAATCCCTGCGGCCTCGCGCAGTTGAAGGAGGCGCCCGTCAGCTCCCTGCACCCAGTCGGCAAGCGCCTGCAAATCGTCACACCAATCAGACATCGGTGGAGGTGGCCGATAGAGATGGCGCAGGGGATGCTGACGAGGCAGCGACCAACGGCCGGCGATGAGTGCGCGCAGCCTGCGGGCCGCTGGCGAGGCGTCGGGCACCGCACCGAGTCGGCTGGCGACCAACGCCAAGCGGTGACAGGTGCTCGTGAGGAAGTCGGCCGGATGGTCGAGATTGGGATATGGGCGCGCGGTGTTCTCAGCCGCCCGCAGGCAGCGGTAGGCGCCACGATACGATTGCCGATTTGCACTCGTAATACGCCACAACCTTCCATGGAGGGAGGCCGCGGCGCAGGCGAGGGCGGACCGCAATTGGGTGGAGGCGGGCTGCCGTGCCAGGATCTCGGTCAACGCTTGATCTATTTTCGCGCCCAACTCGCGAGTACGTCTAGCGCCCTCACATGCGATTCGCAGCGCCAACCCACCCACTGTCGCCTCCTCGATCATTTGCTGTAGATTGCGCTGCTTTCTCGCATGATTACCGGGAATTCGAGCAGAATCCGAGCTCTGCAGCACGACGAGTCCACGTGAGCAGGTGGCCAATGCGGTCGCCTCCAGGTGCGTATAAGATCGACTCATCCCCGACGGCACCTCACCGTAGTGCCCGTTCAACAATAGGATGCCGGCATCGCAGGACGCCGCCCGATGCACGCTCCACAAGCGGGCATCCCAACGGCCATCGACGTGGAAATGCCTTTCCGCATCAACCGCGACGCGCGTGGGATCTCGTTCGATCACGCAGCGTAGCCAAGAACGCCATTTGGTGTTGCCACGGAATGTGCTGGCGATGAAGACCGCATGGCGACGGTCACAGTCGGCACTCCGCCAAGGCGATACCACAGGTGGCGGCCCAGGCGAATGTTCACTGCAACCGGACTCGAGCGAGGGGTTAGGCATCCTTCATGTCCGCCTCTCGGTTACCATCCATCGGTCGACAACAGAGGCGTCATCAAGGAAAAGTACCACGGAGCGCAAAGTGAGGCACGCCCCATAACACCCAACGGACCGCAGCGTATTGTCAGGATGCATGTCATCCTACCATTCGCGACGAGAAGTCATCTTGCATAACATAAAGGTCACGGGGAATGCCAACTCGAAAAACTTTGATTTACGGAAGCATTCATGGAAAAGAGTAATCGACTTCGATAAGATCGATCCTCTGATAGCTTGATTGGCCTCTGATCTTAGTGCCGAACCGCTGGGGGCTATGCCGTTGTTTTGACTTGAGCGATCCATTTTGCGAGACGGGCGTCCTTCATTTTACGGGTGATGTTAGTGTTTTCTGACTTCATGAGCTTTCGCATATAAAAGAGCATGTCCTGTTCGCGCATGCGGCCGACAACTACGCGACCAGACTGGTCGAATATGTCTCCCGTATATAGATTTAATCGAGTCCCGTCTTCTAAATTATGTGCATGAAAATCGCTCGGAAACAGATCGTCCTCGTCATTGGCATGCACCCTCCATCTTCCACGCTGATTGAGGGTTACCTCAAGCAGCATGGTGCTGCCGTCGGGCTGAACCTCTTTTTCTGACGGCAGAGAAATAGTGTGTTCGTCGGAATTCATCTCGGACATATAGGGCTGGGTTCTGGTGATCTCAATACAGAAGTGCTTCCCCATGTTAGCATGTGGTGATTAGGGATGAGCCCGCTTTCGGAGACACTCTACCCAGCCAGTGATATAGGGCGCTGACGCAACAGGGGGTATCGAGTTCACGTAAGCATAATTTGATCTTATCAGACATCCGGTGCGCGTATGGCGATGAACCGGTGTGCTGACACAAGGCCGCATTGCTTCGATCACGTCAACTCCTGATCATCCGTATTGGCTTGCCAATCGCGAAGGATTTTATCCGGCGTCTCAGATTCAGACTAATGATGTCTTAGAGACAGCACATGGGTCTTTCCCAACTGTCACAAGCGTTGTGACGCATGAAGATACCGAGAAGCGGTACTGCTACGATCTCGACATTGAAGACTATGACACGTTCTTCGTTGGCGATAATCGTGTATGGGTCCACAACCATGATCCAAAGTGCGTCAAATTCTACCGCATTGTGCAAAAGCTCATCGTCCGAGGAGTTCCTGATAACACTGGTAAGCTCATCAAGCCGGCGGACG
>Ga0163144_10028275_pt1 | contig 10818 bp, 11 predicted proteins | sample OliLak19BULKMAT1_FD_123175 | JGI IMG/M metagenome (GOLD analysis project Ga0163144, IMG submission 123175) | Freshwater microbial mat bacterial communities from Lake Vanda, McMurdo Dry Valleys, Antarctica - Oligotrophic Lake LV.19.BULKMAT1 | ecosystem: Environmental > Aquatic > Freshwater >... | reverse complement strand
CGGGCCGTCGGGATCCGGCGGCTCGTCGTCCCCGCGCTCTGCGTTCACTGCGTGCATCGTCGGCACGCGCCAGGTGGCCGTGGTCCGATGCACACGATCGCTATCGATGGAATCCGCCATCGAAGCCAGTCGCTCCAGTAACGAAGAGGATACCGGTCGGTCGGCGTTGCCGTCGACGGCATCATCAACATGTTGCGCGAGTGCGTCGGCGGCTTCGTAGCAGAGCGTGACAAGCGTGGAGTCGGCGGGCATCGCCGCTTCACGCACCGCAGCGAGCAGCGTTTCGTACGCGTGTGCGAGTTGTTCCACCGAGGCGTAGCCCATGGCGCCGGCCATCCCCTTGATCGTATGCGTCGCACGAAAGAGGGCGTCGATGGCGTCACTTTGACTGCCGTTCGCACTGCCGTTCGCACCGCCATTCGCACCGCCGTCCGCGAGCACCGCGAGCGACTCGTCGATACCGGCGAGATGCTCACGCGCTTCCGTGCGAAACAGCTCCGCGTAGCGTGCGATGTCCACGACTCGTCGCTCGCGAAAGACGCGGGGGGGGTGGCGGCTTACGCCGCGAGAACGCGCTGCACAGCCTCGAGCACGCGACTCGGCTGGAACGGCTTCACGACGAAATCTTTCGCCCCCGCCTGAATCGCCTCGACGACCAGCGCCTGCTGACCCATGGCACTGCACATGAGAATGCGCGCCCCCGGATCGCCCTTCGTAATTTCACGTACCGCGTCGATCCCGCCCATGTCCGGCATCACGATATCCATCGTGACCAGATCCGGCTGCAACTGGCGGTACTTCTCGACAGCCTGCACGCCAGCCTCGGCTTCGCCCACGATCTCGAAACCGGCCTGTTGCAGAATGTCGCCGACCATCGTACGCATGAAAATTGCATCGTCGCAGATCAGTACGGTCCGACTCACGGTCCTTCCTCCGAAGAGAGCATTACACGTGCAAGGAGTGCATGCAGGTCGAGCCGGATGACGATGTCGCCACCTGCGCTCGCGAGGCCGCCGGCAATCCGCGACCCCGCCGCGAGACCCGGCCCTGCGAAGCGCTCCGCAGACGTCGAGTCGTCCCGCCCTGCGTTCGGCTGCGCCGCATCCAGCGGTCGCACGTCGTGCACTGCATCCACGGCCACACCGACTGCGCGACCGCCGTGCTCAAGGAGGACGACCGATGATGGCACGACGGCACGGCGCGAGAGTTCAGCAGTGGTCCCGACTGTCACGTCCGTGGCACCAATCGTGGCGTCGAGCCGCATCACTTCGGCCAGATCGAGCACAGTGACGACCATGCCTCGCACATTGACGAGCCCGCGCGCCACCGCCGGTGCACCCGGAACGGGCGTGATCGCGCGGGGCCGAATCACCTCCCGCACCATCTCCACCGGCATGGCGCACAGCCGGCCTGCAGCCAGCACGACGAGCACACGAGGGCGCTCGTCGTGCTCGTCGTCAGGGGTCGTCCGGATCGGTGTTGAAGAAGCCAAGAGCGTCGAGGGGATCGGGATGATCGTGCAACTCCGGCAGGCGCGCGATCGCCAGCAGCGACGCACGCAGATCGTCCGGAAGCGGACTGCGCAACTCGAGCAACTTGCCCGTGACCGGATGGGGCAGCGTGAGCCACGCGGCATGCAGGAAGTGACGGCGCGGTGGCAGTGACGCCAGACGGCGGCCGCCTCCACCTCCATAAGTATCGTCGCCAACGACCGGATGCCCGATCGACGACAAATGCACTCGAATCTGGTGTGTGCGTCCGGTGTGCAGATGCGCGCGCACCAGATCCACGCTGTCGAATCGGGCGACGCGCACCAACGTGGTGCGCGCCGTCTTCCCGGTACTGACGATTGCCATGCGCTGTCGGTCCCGCGGATCACGGGCGAGCGGTGCGTCCACCCCAATTCGCTCCTGCGCCAGATGGCCCCAGCAGAGCGCCGCGTATCGACGGCGAACCGTACGCGCCGCCAGCGCCGCACTCAGCGTGCGGTGCGCGTGCTCCGTCTTCGCCACCACCAATAGACCGGACGTTTCCTTGTCGAGTCGGTGCACCAGTCCGGGCCGTTCCGCGCCGCCGCCCTCCGCGAGCGGCGAACCACGACCCATGAGCGCGTTCACCAACGTCCCGCTCCAGTTGCCGGGCGCCGGGTGCACCACCATGCCGGCCGCCTTGTTCACCACGAGCAGCGCGTCGTCTTCGTACACGACCGTCAGTGGGAGGTCTTCGGGGATCACTTCGCGTCCAGGCGGTGGCGGGATCACCACGTGCACCACATCGCGCGACAAGGTGCGGTAGCTCGCCTTCTCGGCCGCACCATTCACCGTGACATGCCCACCCGCAATCAGTGTGGCCGACTGCGTGCGCGAAAGATTGCACTCGCTGGCCACAAACAGATCCAGTCGCGCGCCTGCCTGTGCGCCCACCTGGTGCGAACGTTCGGTGGCAGCCGCGCGATCTGTCATTGCGACACACGCTCGTGCACCGCTCGTGCCCGCTCAATCTGCCAGAGCGCGAGCACGAGACACGCCGCGCCGATGCTGACGCCCATGTCGGCCACATTGAAGGTCCAGAACCGCACGCTACCGACTCCGATGTCAATGAAGTCCACCACGCCGTCAGCGTAGCGCAACCGATCAAGAAAATTTCCGAGCGCCCCGCCGATCACGAGCGGCACGCCGATGGATGCGAGGCGCGACTCAGCCACGAGTTCCCGCGTGGCGCGCAGCAGAAACACCACAATCACCACAGACAACACACCGAAGAACCAGCGTGAGTACTGGCCGACGTGCATGCCAAACGCGGCGCCCGGATTGTAGGAAAGCGTGAAGCGCAGCACCTCGCCGATCACATCGTGCGGAATGTGTCGCGGCACGAGGGCCTGGACGGCCCACGCCTTCGTGACGAGGTCGAGTGACAGCACCATCAACAGTAGTGCCCAGAATCCGGCACCACCGGTGCGAAGCGAGGCGCTGCCTGGTCGCGACATCAGGCCGCCCGGTCGGACGCCACCGGTGCGACGGCGTCCGGATCCTCATTCCACAACACCCAGGCCAGCAGAAACGCACCGGTGCTCACCGCCATGTCGGCGATGTTGAACGTGGGCCAGCGAGAGGCGCCAATGCCAACGTCGATGAAATCAACAACGCCGTACTCGTGACGCACGCGGTCGATCAGGTTGCCCAGCGCGCCGGATGACACCAGCGCCACCGCCAGCGTGCGCGTGATATCGCCCGGCGCCGTCTGTCGGTACATGCGCCACAGAATGATGAGCGCGGCCACACTCAACGCCAGAAAGATCCAGCGGGAATACGATCCAAGGTACAGGCCGAACGCGGCACCCGGATTGTAGACAAGCGTCCAACGCAGCACCTCGCCGAAGACGGGGCGCGGGATTCCCTGCGGAGAGAGCGTGGCAACGGCCACGGCCTTCGTGATGATGTCGGAGATTACCACGAAGAGCATGACCGGCCAGTAGATCAATGCGTTCACGTCAGGCTTTCTTGGCGTTTTCTTCGCGCATCTTGCATTCAATGCAGAAGCGCGCGTGCGGGAGTGCATCAAGACGGTCGAACGCAATGTCTTCGCCGCACTGATGACACTTCCCGAACGTGTCCGGCGACTTGTACAACCGACGCAGCGCCTGATCGATGTGCCAGAGGAACCGCCCCTCCTGGCTCACGAACAGGAACGCTTTTTCCCGCTCCATGGCGTCGGTGCCCTGATCCGCCATGTGGAACGAGTAGGCAGCGGTGTCACCGCTATCGCTTTCGGCGTTCGGACCAAACGTCTCGCCATGGTGCCCGAGTTCCTTGAGCACGCGCTTGCGCTCCTCGAGCAATCGCTTCTCAAAATAGGCGAGCTGCTTCTTGGGCATGGGCTTGGGCTTCTTGGGCGCATTCGAACCAACCATCAGGTTCCGTCCTTCCTGAGCGTGAGTCGCACAGCGCGTCCATCGACGTCGCCGTCCTGCCTCGCAGTCCATGTGTCGTCATCCGTTCCCGGGTGGAACGGCGAACCAGCGTCCATCCCTACAACAAACGTCGTGGCCAACACCTCACCGGCGATGTGAGATGCATACTCCCGAGCGACCGATTCGATTTCCGCGTCGCCGGCAATCGCGAGCGCAATCCGGTCGCTCACGGCCAGCGCGGCCTCACGACGCAACCGCTGCACGCGACTGACGATTTCCCGCGACAGCCCTTCGGCGCGAAGCGCCGGCGTGATTGCCGGATCCAGCGCCACCCCGTACCCGCCATCTTCCTGCACCACGGCAGCACCGGCGGCACGCCGGATAATGGCGACGTCATCGGGCGTCAGCACGCGCGGTTCGTCGTCGACCGTCACCGTGACGTCACGGCCTGCCGCCAACTCGCGCAGCGACGCCTCGTCGAGTGCCGTCGCGGCGGCGGCCACGCGCGGAGTGGCACCGCCAAACTTTTTACCCATCACGCGGAAGTTCGGTCGCGCCTCGAGCGACACCAGCGCGTCGGTACTCGTGACGAACTCCACCTGCTTCACGTTCAGTTCCGTCGCCAACAGCGGCGCGAGCGCGAGCAGTCGAGTGGCATCACCCGGCACGACGCATTGCAACTGCTGCAATGGCTGACGCACGCGCACTTCGGCCACATCGCGAGCGGCGTGCCCCAATCCGGCGAGCGTACGAATCGACGCCATATGTGCTTCAAGGATGTCGTCCGTCGCGGTGTGCGCGCGCACAAAGTCGGCCAGATGCACCGACGTGCCGGTGAGCGCCCGATGCAACCAATCGCTGAAGAACGGCGCGAACGGCGCGAGCAAACGCGACGTGACAGTCAGCACTTCGTGTAGTGTGGCGAACGCCGCGCGGTTGTCCTCACCCTCGATCTCGTAAAAACGGGACCGCGACAAACGCACATACCACTTCGACACATCGTCGTCGACGAACTGGATGACCCGCTTCGCCGCCGTGGTCGCATCGTACGCCATGAGCGACGCGTCCACTTCGGCCTCCACGCGCGCCAATCTCGACAAAATCCAACGGTCAAGGGCCGGACGATCCGCCACGGCCGGATCGAGCGGCGACGGCGACCAGCCGAAGTTCGCATACTGTGCAAAAATGCCGCCGTACACATTGCGCAGCGTCAGCAGAAAGCGGCCGGCCAGTTCGCGGATGCCGTCTTCGTCAAACCGTCGCGGACTCCACACCTGACTCGACGCCACCAGAAACAGGCGCACCGCATCGGCGCCGTGGCGCTCCATGACCTGCCACGGGTCCACCACGTTGCCGCGGCTCTTGGACATCTTGAGCCCCGCCGCATCAAGCACCAGATCGTTCACCACCACGGCCTTGTACGGCGCAGCGCCATGCATGTTGTTGGGCAGCGCGTCGCCCAACCCGGTCGCTATCGCCAACAGAGAATAGAACCAGCCGCGCGTTTGATCGACCCCTTCGGCAATGAAGTCGGCTGGGTACTGCGTTTCCACGATCTCGCGATTCTCGAACGGAAAATGCCACTGCGCAAACGGCATCGATCCGGAATCAAACCAGGTGTCGATGACTTCGGGTACACGACGCATCGTACCCGTGCCACTCGCGGCCGGCCAGGTGTACGCATCGATGAAAGGCTTGTGCGGATCGAAGTCGGTGCCCAACGGGCGCCCCACACGCTCGGCCAGCTGCGCAAAGCTGCCGATCACCTCGATTTCATCGGCGTCGGTGTCATTCACCCACACCGGCAGCGGTGTGCCCCAGTAGCGGTCGCGCGAGATGGCCCAGTCAACATTGTTCGACAGCCACTCACCAAAACGACCCGCACCGATCTCGGGCGGATTCCAGTTCACCGCGGCGTTGCGAGCCAACATGGCGTCGCGCACTGCGGTGGTGCGGATGAACCAGCTACCACGCGCGTAGTACAACAGCGGCGTGTCGCAGCGCCAGCAGTGCGGATACGAATGCAAAAACTTCTGCGACTTCCACAACACACCGCGCCGCTCAAGCTCTTCCACGATCAGCGCATCGGCCTGCTTCACGAACAGTCCGGCGACGAGCGGAATGCCCTCGGCGAACTCGCCGCGTGATGTCACGGGCTGCACGAACGCCAGCGTGTGGCGCTGCCCGGCCGCATAGTCGTCGGCGCCGAACGCGGGCGCCAAGTGCACCACGCCGCTACCATCGTCGGCCGTCACAAACTCTTCGGCCACGATGATCTCGTGCTCGCCCTCGTCGGGATACGCGACCCAGTCGAGCGGACGCGTGTAGCGCTGTCCCGCGAGCTCACGTCCCGAGAACGTCTGCGTCACATCCCAGCGATCGGCCCAGTCGGCACCGAGCACCGCCGGCACACGCGCCTCGGCGAGAATGATGGTCCAGTCGCTGACGTTCTTCTTGCGCAGTTCCGCATACGCGAGCGTGGGATGCACCGCGAGTGCGGTGTTCGACACGAGCGTCCACGGGGTGGTCGTCCACACCAGAATCCGGCGACGCACGCCCGGCGCACCCGCTGATGGTGCGACATCGAGCGACACGTACACGCTGGGATCTTCGACGTCCTGATAGCCCTGCGCCACTTCGTGACTCGACAGCGCCGTGCCGCAGCGTGCGCAGTACGGCAGGATCTTGTGGCCCTTCACGAGCAACGACTTCGCGTGCAGCGTCGCCAACGCCCACCACACCGATTCCACGTAGTCGTTGTGATACGTGACGTACGGTGCGCTGTAGTCGAGCCAGTAGGCCATGCGCTCCGACAGCGATTCCCAGTCACCACGGTACTTCCACACGCTGTCGCGGCAGCGCCGGTTGAACTCGGCGACACCGGTTTCTTCAATCAGCTGTTTGCCACCGAGGCGCGCGACATCGGCCGGGTCGAGCCCTTCGCGCGCCGCCTTCTCGCGCTGCAACTCTTTTTCGACTTCGATCTCCACCGGCAAACCGTGCGTATCCCACCCGGCCTTGCGCGGTACAAAAAACCCGCGCATCGAACGGTGACGGCAGAACAGATCCTTCACCGTGCGAGAAAACACGTGATGGATACCGGGCCGTCCGTTGGCCGTGGGCGGTCCTTCGAAAAACACAAACGGCGGCGCATCGGCGCGCGCCGCTTGCACCGACGCGAACAGTGATTCGTGTTCCCACGTGTCGAGCAACGCCCGCTCCAGCTGATGCGGCGTCTGCTCGGCCACCGGCAACGGGAAACGCACCAGCGGTTCGCTGGTCACACGGTCGCTCACAGACGCTCCACGACGCCACGCACGACGGTCGTCAACTGCGGCTCTGCTTCCCGCGCCACACGCAGGATATCGCTGAGATTGGTGGGCTCCAGCGCATCGGGCAGACACAAGTCCGTGATGATCGACAAGCCGAGCACGCGCATGCCGCCGTGACGGGCCACGATGACTTCCGGCACGGTACTCATGCCCACCACGTCCGCACCGATCGTCCGCAGGAAGCGATACTCGGCGCGCGTCTCGAGATTCGGTCCGGGCACGGCCACGTACACGCCTTCGCGCATGGTGACGCCGGCATCCGCCGCGACCTTCCGCGCGAGCGCACGCATGGCGACATCGTACGGCACCGACATGTCCGGGAAACGCGGACCAAGCGTTTCGTCGTTCGGACCGATGAGCGGATTGTCGCCCAACATGTTGATGTGATCGGCGATCAACATGAGATCGCCCGCCTTCCACAGCGGATTCATGCCGCCGCACGCGTTCGAGACAATCAGCGTTTCCGCGCCGAGCGCGCGCAACACGCGCACCGGGAACGTCACCTGCTGCAGCGAATAGCCTTCGTAGCGATGAAAGCGCCCCTGCATCGCGATCACGGTCTTGCCGCCGAGCGTACCGCACAACAGGCGACCGCGGTGCGATTCAACCGTGGACAACGGAAAGTTCGGCAGTTCTTCGTACCCGATCGAGACTTCCACTTCGATCTGTTCTGCCAGCGCACCAAGTCCGGTACCGAGGATGATGGCGACATCGACCGGACGCGCAAAGCGCGCGCGCACCGCGTGCGCCGCCGCTCCGATGCGCTCGTTCGCGTGCAAGCCGAGCGCCGGGTGTGCGAGGCCAACGGCCGTGTGCTCCTGCGTGTACTGCAACTGCGGAAATCCGTGTGGCGTAGTCATGACGGCTCCTCGTCTCCGACAGCGTCGAGCCACGACGGTGTGGGCATGGATGGGCGCACCGGCGCCTCGTCGATGTCTTCTGACATCGGGCGAACCGGTGGCTGAGCGGCCGACCCGACGTCAAGTCGGAATCCGATGCGCTCGTCGTCCGCCGGACGCACCGCAGCGGTGACCGCCGCACGTTCAACGCGTTCGGCGCGGTCAGCGCGCACCGTGCTGCCGACGACGGGTGCCGCCGCGCCCTCCGCCGCCGCGATTTCAGTGGCCTGTCGTTCAACAAGCGTTCGCATCTGCGCGAGAAACGCTGTGCGCGTGCGCCAGAGTTGCTGCAACTCTTCTTCGGCGCGGCGCAGATCAGCCTGCACCGAGCCCACGATGCGCTCGGCTTCCGCCTGCGCTTCGCGAAGGATCAACTGCGCCTCGCGCTCCGCCTGCTGCCGGATCTCGCCGCGCAATTGCTGCGCTGACACCAGCGCCTCGTTCAGCGCCTTGTCGCGATCCCGAAACACGCGCAGCTGCTCAAGGAAGTTGCTCACCTTGGTCTCCAACTCCTGATTCGTGCGGCCCATGCGTTCCAGTTCATCGGCCACCTGATCACGGAACTCATCGACGCGCGCGCGATCGTATCCGCGCAGCGCGTTCCCGAAATCCCATCGCCGCGCATCGAGCGCCGTGAGGCGAAAACGGTCGTCACTCATGCCTGGCTCCGCAACCGGAGTGAAAGTTCATTACGCATGCAAACGCTCGCGCGCGCCGAAGAGCATCGTACCGAGCCGCACGTGCGTGGCCGCTTCTTCAACCGCGATCTCAAAATCATCCGACATACCCATCGACAGCACCGTACCGGCATGTCCGGCCGCACGCACGCTGGCACCGCAGTCGCGCGCGCCGGCGAACACGCGTCGCAGCGTGCGTTCATCGGCGTCGAATGGCGCCATCGTCATGACGCCGCACACGCGCAGGGCGCCGTGCGACAGCAGCCGATCCGCGAAGGCCGCAACCTCCGCGGCCGGCACACCGAACTTGCTCTCTTCTCCACTCACGTTCACCTGCACCAATACGTCACACACCCGACCGGCCTGCGCCGCGGCAGTGTTCAGCGCGGCGGCCAGCCGATCGGAGTCAAGCGAATGCACCAGGTCGAAGCTCACCGCCGACGGCGCCTTGTTGCGCTGCACATGCCCGATCAGGTGCCAGCGCACCGGCACCGCTGCGTGCGCTCGCTTGGGTTCTGCTTCCTGCATGCGGTTTTCACCCACGTCATGCACACCGGCGGCGTAGGCGGCCAACACCGCGTCAACACCGTGGGTTTTGGTGACCGCGACGAGCGTCACGTCTTGCCCGTGCCCGCCGCGCGTACGCGCTGCGTCGATTCGCTCGCGCGCGTCTCGCACACGACGCGCCACGTCGTCGGCGAACGCTGGAACAGCAGGCAGCGAAGCGGGTGCGGTCACGGATTCCGTGGAAAGATGGCGGCGAACAGACAGGCAGCGAACGGAGCGCACGCGGAGAGCGGGCAACGCGACGCGGAGAACAGCACACAAATTGGCCCAGCACATGAAGTTAGATATGCGATGGGGGCACGACAAGTGACGCATCACTCCCCCCTTGGCGGCGTCGCGTCACAACGTCATCACAGCGTGTTCCGCCGTCATTCTCGGTTCGCGGCCGGCCAACAGGTCACGCACCTGCAAGGGCGAGAGATGCATGCGAAGCTCGCCCGCCTGGGCAATGCTGATCGACGCCCGCTCCTCACTGATTACCAGAATCACCGCATCTGACTCTTCGCTCAGTCCGAGCGCCGCTCTGTGTCGGGTGCCCAGCGAACGGTCGAGTGTGGCCGAGGCCGAGAGTGGAAGGATGCACCCGGCCCCCACGATCGTGTCGCCGCGCACCACCACCGCTCCGTCGTGCAACGGCGAGTACGGCGTGAAAATGGTGGTGAGCAGGTCGGCGGAGACCTTTGCCTCGAGCGACGTGCCGCTCTCGATGTAGTCACCCAGCGACATCTCGCGTTCAATCACGATGATCGCGCCCACGCCCGAGCGGGAGAGGCGCTCCACGGCATCCACGATCTCATCGAGCACCTCCCCGCCTTCGAGCCGACGGAAGACCCGCCCGATACGGGACGGACCCAGATGCGCGAGCGCGGCGCGCAACTCCGGCTGGAAGATCACCAGCAGCGCGAACGCACCGTACGTGAACACCACCCCGAGCAGGTAGGTGATCATGGTGAGCTTGAGCATCCACGCCAGCACGTACACCAGCGTCAGCACCACGATGCCACCGAGCATCTGGAGCGCGCGCGTTCCGCGAATCAGCAACAGCACGCGGTAGAACAGCACCGCCACCACCACGATCTCGAGGAGATCGCGCCAGTCCACGCGAAGCGCCTGCAGTAACGCCAGATCGGGCACGGGATCGGGGAGAAGAGTGGATGGCCGTGGGCGAACGATGAACTCCACTGCAAATGTGCGACGGGCGGCTTCGGGAACCAACCCCGAAGCCGCCCGTTGCGAGAATCACGTGCCGGTGCGGCCTGAGCCACACCCTGCGTGTCACGCGGGAGACGGTTCCGGGCCACCCAGAAGCGGAGGCGGAACGGGGCGCGCCGTCTGCGGAACAATCGGTATCGGAGTGGCCAAGGCGGCCACCGAACCGGGTTCCGGCTGACGCGGCGGCAACTTGCCGCCTTCCCGCAAAATCACAAAGTCCT
>Ga0163144_10028273_pt1 | contig 10818 bp, 8 predicted proteins | sample OliLak19BULKMAT1_FD_123175 | JGI IMG/M metagenome (GOLD analysis project Ga0163144, IMG submission 123175) | Freshwater microbial mat bacterial communities from Lake Vanda, McMurdo Dry Valleys, Antarctica - Oligotrophic Lake LV.19.BULKMAT1 | ecosystem: Environmental > Aquatic > Freshwater > Lake... | reverse complement strand
TCAAACACAGGACAAACCAATGAGCAGCTATACAGTTAACGAACGCGGTATCCTCAACAACTACGCAACTGAGCCAAAAATGTATGTTGACGATACTGAAAGATTCGGCTTTACTCCTTATGCAGAATTGCTCAACGGTAGACTTGCAATGATTGGCTTTGTCTCCTTACTTATCCTTGAAATCTCTACAGGTCATGGAATGTTTTGGTGGCTTGGTAATTTCTAAATAACAAATTTTTCTCTCTAAATGTTTAAGACAAAGTAAAAACGAAACGATTATTCAACCCTGCCTTTTGGTAGGGTTTTTTATTGCTTTTTTTATTGCTTTTTTTATTGCTTAAAGCGCTTTATCTATTAACCGATCGCATACTCCCTTCCCAGTGAAAGATTAGACGGTGCGGCGCGGAGCGCCGCACCGCTAATTCTTGGGTTTTAATGTCTATTTTTCTACTGGGAAGGGAGTATCTTTTGTATAGTATTTACCTAATCGTTTGATATGTAAATGTAAATGTGACTATGTTTAAGTATTACCAACACCGTGCTAGCCATGTTACCAACCCTAAAACTAATCAGCCATAACCTTTGCCCCTACGTGCAGCGATCGCTGATTACTGTCATCGAAAAGCAAATACCTTGCGATCGCGAATTTATCGATCTTGCCAATAAACCTGACTGGTTTATCAAAATTTCACCATTAGGCAAAGTTCCACGAAGTAGGTGAGCATAGGTAAACCGAATATGATTGAAGGGTCGTAGGACGAAGCCCCGCCTTGGGTTTTGTTAAATAATTGCCATCAAAAGTGTTTATTTTTCTATACCTCGTCCATGTTGAAACCCGAAGTTTTCGACATGGACAGAAAGAAAAAACCGAAGCGGGGCTTCGCCCTGCGACCCTCCATAGGAACTACGGGTTTCATCCTAGACGAGGTATAGCACAACTACTCAATAAAAAGAAAGCTCTACTTTAACTTTTCTATACCTTTTGCCAAAGTTGAATTTCATAGCAGAGATGCTTATGGAAAAGATTGGAAGCTTGTAAACCCTCAGAGATTAATTTTTTGATTGAATTTCCTAAAAAATAACGCAAAACTGCATAGATAGGTGGAACAGCGATCGCAATAAGATTACCGATGTATTTCATTGTGGAGACACCAAAGGTTTGGAAGCTCTGTACACAAATATCTAAGGTTGGAGCAATATGAGCAGAAATATCATCAGTCTTGACCAGCTTAAAGCCAGCATTTTCCATAGCTTTATGCAGATCGGCATTAATCAGACAGTTAGAAAACATACCTTCACGATATTCAGGATCTTTGCGTAACATATCTGCTAATAACACATAACCACCTGACTTCACGACAATAGCTGAACCATCAGCAATCATTTCAGGAGACATATATTGACTGCTCTCACTAAATAGAATTAGATCATAGGTTAGCTGTGAAGAATACTTTTGAGGTGCTTTTACAAACTCTTGAAAGGTATCTGCATGAAATAAAGCTTTTCCTTTTGTGCGTTCTAAAAAATTAGCTTGTTGTAATGGGTCAGGCGCTAAACCTTCAACTTGTAGCCCTTTCTCGATCATTGATACTGCATTACCACCATTACCACAACCAACATCTAGTACTGTATGGATATCATCGGGGAGGAAAGATAAAAGATGTGTGGCATAAGCTTCTTGAGCAGTGCGTAGTTTTGTCACCGTCAATTCATCGTTAGCAGATGGAATTGGTTCCCAATAACCATAGTGAAGATAGGAAGAACCAGTTAGGTCTAAATAGTATTGGAGTGCAGCGTTTTGGTAGCGAATTACATTGTTCATAGATTAGTTCATAGATTAATTAATATAGCAGTTTTTATAATAGCCCGTACTGTTTTGAAAACCAGATAAACTAGCAGTAATAGAGTGATTTGCAACCTATACTGCGTCTAAGATGAAACCCATAGTTGTTTTAGAGGGTCGCAGCGCGAAGCCCCGCTTCGGGTTTCTTCTGCGTCCATGTTGAAAACTTCGGTTTTCAACATGGACGCGGTATAAAACTGTTATTTTAATATGCCTTTTCTAAGCAAGGTTGAAATTCTTCCCAACGGCGACTAACTTGCTCATAGCAATCGGGAGGGAAAATCTTGAGATTTTGGAAAAGATTTATTTCGAGATGTTGCTCCATTTTCATGAGCAAGACAATTTCTTGAGCTGGGGCATAGTTACCAACCGCCTGTACAAGAACTGTGATCAAATCTTGATCGAGAGAAAAAGCTTGAATAGATTTGATTAACTCTTGTTCGGCGATAAATTGAGCTTTAAATGGAATTACCTCTAAACCTGTATTACTGGGAGCGATCGCTTTGCGATCAACATCACAAATTAAGACTCCTCGACCATTTTGCAAAAAACCTTGCCATGCAGAATAGCCAATCATCATTAGGTTTGCGTGAATAAAGCTTTTTTGCCAGTAGCCAAAATTTCCTTGCCAGTCGCTATCTTTAAGCTTCATTCAAGAATCTCCAATTGTTGCAAATTTAATTCGCATTGACAATAGAGTACAAAACAATGCAGTACAAAAAATATTACCCATTTAAAAGGGTTTTGGTTCATCATCTATGACCTCGTAGATGTAGATATGTAGTTTGATGGACGATTTGGTGGGCGTTCTGACTTTTTCATTTGACTGAAATTACAGTTGCGAGACAGCGTTGGACTTACACCAAACTTTCCCCATTACTCTTAGTGAATGATTTTCATTAAGACCGAATGCTGACTTTAGACTATAGCACTAACTCTCAAAACCACATCGTCGCGATCGTTATATAGCAATCCTAAGTCATTTGTGGAGAAACAAGGGGCTTAAGCCCCTTGTTATAAGCTTTATACTTCCACGACTCATTGAGGATCGCCATATAAATTTTTGATTGTAGAGATTTGTATAATTTCAGTACAAGCCATTCAACTTATACAATGCCTAAACACGATCTCAAACAACAAGATGTAAAACTAATTTTCGTCACTTGATCGCATTACATTAAATGCAGGTTAAAAAAATGTCTAATTCAAATAAAGCTAGTTTTGCTAATTCTTTTAGTAACCTAGTCGCTGTACTCAAAGCTTTTGCACTACAAAATTTAAAGAAAAAAGTTATTCTTACTTTTGGTGTAGTACTAGTTATGTTTACAGCTTTGCAAGTTACTTTCTTCACTCCTAATGCAATCGCTGCTCCTTTTGGCAAACAAATTGAGAAAATGACCGAAGGCGTAAAAAGTGACATGGCGATCGATAAAGTTGCAGGTACTACTAAGCAAATCTCTCGTGATCTTCGCGACGGCAATACAGATAAGGTAATTGACACTGTTTCCAATACCGCTAAAGACATCTCTAAGGAATTGGGTAATCGCGCTAAGTCAGTGGCTAAGGATGTCGAAAAAGGCACTAAAGATAATCTTGGCAAAGCTGAGAATGCTACTAAGAATGCGAAGAACAACATCGAAGGTAGTGTAGATGATGCAAAAAATATGGCAGGCAATCGCACTGGTGAAGCTCTAGATAAAACCAAAGAAGTATCTAACAAAGCCGATAATGGCATGAATGGAATTATTGATTCTGTCAAAGATTTCCTTGGACAATAGTCTTTTAGAAAAGCCTCTAAGTTTTCTACTTATTGGAATATTAACTTGAATTTTTAAACGGAGAAAATCATGGAATTTATTTGGTTTATTTTGATCGGACTGGTAGCTGGTACGATCGCTGGCCGTGTTGTTGAAGGTGGTGGATTCGGCATAGTTGGTGATATCGTCATTGGTATTATTGGCGCCTTGTTAGGAGGTTTCCTATTTAATACTTTTGGTGTTGCCACTGGTGGTGGATTAATTGGAAGTTTGGTTGTGGCAACCATCGGCGCAATTGTTTTACTCTTTGGAATCCGCCTAATTAAGAGATCTACATAGTTAATCTTAATTAATCTATGGCTTTAGAGATTATGATAGCTAGTTTGAGTTTTTAGAAAAGAGGAAGCGCAAAGCGCTTCCTCTTTTTTTGTTTAAGGCTGTTAGCGATCGCTTCTTTAATAATTTTAGGACTTACGCATTAGCTACGTAATGTAGGGGCAATTCATGAATTGCCCCTACGACAAATTAAGGCTTTCAGGCATTTTTACGTAAGTTCTAAATTTAATAATTTAAAAAATGATAATATGCTTGGCACAAAGCGCCATATGCATTTGCCATATGCATTCATAGAAACGGCTACTAGACATGGATCTCGAACTTACTCGATTTTATAAAGCTTGCAATCCTACGCATCCGCTTGACTCTAGTAATGAGGAAGATCGCAGTTATTATATCGATCTTTCGACGGTGCGCGGCGCAAAGCTGATCGAAAGTTTGGCACGCACAATCTCGCGAATTTCACCTGATCAGGCAACCTGTCAGCTATTTACGGGGCATATCGGTTGTGGAAAATCGACCGAACTTTTGCGGCTGAAGTACGAACTAGAAAAGCAAAAGTTTCATGTCGCATATTTTGAATGCGATCGCCAGTTAGAACTGAGTGATGTTGATGCTAGCGATATTTTGCTCGCGATCGCGGGGCAACTTAGTAGTGGTTTGGAAAAGCAGAATATCAACATAGTTCCCGCTTATTTCAAAAAATTATTTGGCGAACTGACCGATATTTTGCAAACTAAAATTGACTTAAGTGCAAATTTTAAGCTTTCAGTGGGGATTGCGGAGATTAGCGCACAGGCTAAAAATAGTCCGTCACTGCGTCGCCAAATGCGCGAACGACTAGAATCGCGCACGAGTAGTATTATCAAGTCGATCAATCAAGAATTATTAGCTCCTGCCAAAAAACTACTGCAAGCTAAGGGGATGAATGGTTTAGTGGTGATTGTCGATAACCTTGATCGCATTGAAAATCGTATCGATCCTAAAGAACAATCGCGGGCGGGATATTTGTTTGTGGAACGGGGCGATCAATTGCGTGGTTTAGATTGCCATTTAGTTTATACGGTTCCCTTGTTATTGACTTTTTCTAACGATGCGGCGATCGTTACTAGCCGTTTTGGAACTGATATTAAGACGTTGCCAATGGTTCCTGCGCGATTGCAAGATGGGAGCGGCTGTGAGGCAGGAATGGCACTTTTGCGCCAGATCGTGATGGCGAGAGCATTCCCGAATATTAATGAAGTGCAGCGGATTGGCGATGAATTTATTAACAAAGTATTCGATACGCCCCAAACTCTTGATCGTTTATGCCAAGCTAGTGGTGGTCATGTTCGCAATTTATTCCGTTTGTTATATGGTTGTTTGGAGCAAGATGATCCACCGATCGCGGCTAGCTTAGTAGAGAGCATCATCGCTAAGGAACGGAATAAAATGGTTAAGACAATTACTCAAGATGAATGGGAATTGATTGCGAAAGTCAAACAAGATAAACGAGTGCGTGGTGAGTTAGAGTATCAGACTTTAATCAAGAGCCAGTTTGTGTTTGAATACGAATATCAAAATGTTAGTTGGTTCGATGTAAATCCAATCTTGGACGATCGCTAAGGCGATTTCTTAGAAAGATTTTACCGTATTTGTGCCGCGCAAAGCACGGCACAAATACATCCTGGTTTTAATAAATTGGGTACTTTTATGGTTAGAGATCACCTAAATAGATAGGGTCAAGATCAATGGACGATCGCAAAGATGATTTGACAAATGATTTGACAAATACTATTGCCGATAATAATCGCGATGCACTTAGACGTTTGACGAGAGTTGTGACGCTATCGCAGGGCTTTTCGCTGTCAATCGCATTGTGTAATTATCAGATTTTGCAAAAGCGAGTTTTGCAGGACTTGCGATCGCAATTGGCTGATCGAGAATTGGCTGATCGAGGGTTGGCTGAAACGGCGATCGCGATACTTACTCTTGAAGCTGATGCAAAGACTTTACTGACACCGATTCAAACATTAATGGAAGCGGTGCATAACGCGCCGCCAGAGCAGAAACCAAAAGCTTTAATGGTTCTAGGTTTGGATGTTGTGAAAGATATTGTGGGAGTGTTGAAATCGGCTAATCAGGTGCGAGAAGAATTTGCTAACTGTCTAGAATTTCCGATGATTCTTTGGCTAAACGATCGCACTCAAGACATTCTCACCCGTGATGCGTCAGATCTAGCAAATTGGGCAACGGCGGGAGCGATCGAGTTTCAGCTTGAGCCTGTAGAACTAAGGTCATTGGTGGAAGACTCAACGGAAGCGATGTTTGATCACTTTCTTGATGCTCGAAAACAAGGATTTCTACATGCGCCGATCGCTAATGTGTTGCAGCAGTTTGAATTAATGGAAGCAGTTGCCGAACTGGAAGCTCAAGGGATAGTGGTAGATGGAGAATTAAGAGCGAGTCTTGATTTTGCTTTTGGGTGCATTGCTTTTGCGGCAGCCCAACTTGATCGGGCAAAAGAATTATTTCATAAGAGTTTGGCGGTTTGGCAAGCTGATAACCAACTTAAACAAGCGGTTTGTCTGCTGCAATTAGGAATGTGCGATCGCACCGAAGCCTTTCGTCATCGTTATGATAAAGAGCCTTTTTATCGGACATCACAGCAATATTTTGCTAAAAGTATCGCAATCTTCAGAAAATTGGAACGCTGGGATCTGGTGGGGGAATATATTAATTTTTTTATGGCGACAATGGAGGAGTTAGCAAGTCGAAAGGAGGTAGCAAGTCAGCAAAACTTATGGAAAGAATTAGAAGCTCTCGCTAATGAAGCATTGGCACTGCGCCAGACTTATCCCAATCCATTAAGGGAGGCGCACGATCGCGGTATTCTTGCCTCAGTAAGACTGGCTCAAATGGACTATGCAACTGCGCTAACGCTTGCCGAGTCGGCACTGGCGCTCTATCAATCCGCAGCAGCGTTGAAGCTGCCAACCTTACATTTTTCTGAACGTTATATCTATGGCAAGTATGAACTTTGGTTAGCCAGAGCATTAGCAGGACTAGGCGATCGCCAAAGCGCGATCGCGAGATTAGCAGGAGTACGCGATCGCTGGAATCATCAGTATGACGCTCAAATATATGTGTCAGTTTTAGAAGAGTTGCGATCGCTTTATACAGCAGAAAGTCTTTATTTAAAAGCCTTTGAGACTAAGCAACATCAGCGCTCAGTGGAGCAGCAGTATGGTTTACGCGCATTTATCGGCGCGGGAACGCTAAATCCTAAGCGCGAAGCAAATAATCCTGATATGTATACAGCGCTCTCTCGTCAGACGGATGGAATTGCTCAAGAGATAGAAGCTTCGGGTAGAATGCCAGATGTACAGAAACTAGTTAATCGCATCCGTCAAGCAAGATTTCCCTTAACAGTGATTCACGGCGATTCGGGCGCGGGGAAAAGTTCAATCCTTAGTGGTGGGGTAATTCCTGCTTTACAAAAAATGGAATCAATTGATGGGCGCAAGGTTCTAGTTTTAGCAGTCAATACTTACAAAGATTGGAGTGGAGATATCAAGCGTCAGTTGGACAATCGTTTTAGTAAGAGCCGTCCTCAACTCGATCCAATTCAACATTTCAAGCAGAATATCGATGAGAACTATCTCACGGTTTTAATTTTCGATCAGTTTGAAGATTTCTTTTTCAAAAAAGAAGATTTTAGCGATCGCTTGCCATTTTATAAATTCCTTAAAGCTTGCCTAAGTACTGATTTTGTGCGGGTGGTGCTGTCGTTACGCGAAGATTATTTGCATTATTTATTAGAATGCGATCGCGCGGTTGAGTTAGAAAAGATCGAGAACGATATTCTCGGGAAGCAGGTACGTTACTATTTAGGTGATTTTACGCAAAAACAAGCGCGGCAAGTAATCGAGATTCTGACCAAAAGAGCGCAAGTAAGCCTAGATGTTGCCCTGATTGATCGCTTAGTTACAGATTTGAGTAGCGATCGCGCTACGATTTTACCGATCGAGTTGCAGGTGGTAGGAGCACAACTAGAATCTGAAGATCCACCAATCGTCACGCGATCGCAGTATCTGGCGTTGACCAGTGACGCAGGGAATAAGAATGGCAAGCCTAGTGAGATCTTGGTAGAGCGCTGGCTAGAGAATGTCGTTAAAGATTGCGGTGAGTTCAATCAACTTTTAGCGGAACGGGTATTGTATGCACTGACTGGCAACGAGGAGAAGCGTCCGCAAAAAACTCAGGCTGAGCTTGCTGTAGATTTGTTGGCAGACAATTCTGAAAGTGAAAGCAATCTCTCTCTTGTCCTCGCAGTTCTGGTTGGATCAGGTTTGGCTTTTCGGGTTAGCAGTATGCCAGAAGATCGCTATCAGTTGATTCACGATTATCTAGTTAGCTTTATTCGCAAAAAACACGTTTTTTACATGACTAACAATCACAATGTTTCCGAAAGTGATAGACATTTATGAAATCTGCCGTAACACAATAATTGCAAAGAACAAAATGAGGATAAGACACTATAGCAATCCTAAGTCATTTGTGGAGAAACAAGGGGCTTAAGCCCCTTGTTATAAGCCTTATACTTCCACGACTCATTTAGGATTGCTATATCAGATCGAGAACAGCTAATTCATGAACTTACAGGAGATTGAGAACAAACCCAGATTTTTTGTAAAAGGGTTGACAAAGCGATCGCTAGAGCTTTCTGCGGTAATTCCAATTAACACAAGTCAATTACGAAAGAGATCTTTTGCGATTCGATCTTCTAGAACATTAGTTAAGCAAACAGACTTAAACCTTTCTTAGAAATCAAGATAATTTGCAAATATTTGATATCCGCCGACAGCAGCTTGAACGTAGCCCCCATCATTTGCTTCTAAGGGCATTAACAAATGCAAACACCTAACTTTACGAACTTTACGAACTCTCAATAGCGAACTTACCCCCGAATGACAATAATATTTCTGCCATCGGGACTAATAGCATTCTCAGTCGAAGTGCGATCGCTAATCGGCGGCAAACCAGAACGGCGGTCAAAAATCACTAGCCAACCAGTATCCAAACTTAAACCTGATAGATACTTATCCAATTGCTCCAACCCCTCATGCATCGGCTCTTTCTTGCCATCGCGCCATACCTTCAACTCCATACCTAAGGTCACATCCCGATATCTCAAGCAGATATCCATCCGCCCCGAACCGATCGCATATTCTCTTTCCAATGTTCCACCGCCATTAACGACTCGGTGCAAGAATGCCATCATCACTAAATGCGGCGCAATTTCTGGATAGTTAGTACTTTTGAACAACGGCTCCCCATGTTGCCGCCAGAATTTGAGAAATGCTTCGAGAAGTACTTGCGGATTGATATTCCCGTCAGGATTTAACCAACTCGGTTGAATCATCGGCAAGCTATCCTGCGCTCCTTGGGATAGCACTTTGGGAATTACCTCTTGATATATAGGATTAGCAATTTTTAAACCACCTTCTTGACTCCGTACTACTAAACCCAAATCCAATAAATATCGGCGATCGTCTTCTGGGGTGTCGCCAATTTCCAATCCAGATAAAATCGGCTGAATAATCGCCCTAACCCGATCTTCTCTCAATCGCTCCGCCAAACTATCCAAATGCGTATCCTGTCTCTTAATTAGAATCTCTTTCGCTTGATTTACTAAATCTGGCGTAATGGGAATCGCGGGATCTTCAGCGATATATTCCGTAATTTCCTTGGCGATCGCATTGACCAACCAAGGCTGTCCTTGAGTAAGATGAAAAGCTAAAGCGATCGCTTCATCGGTAAATATTTGTCCTGTTGCCTCTGTATGTTGCAGATAGAGACTTCTCACATTTTCAAGCGTGAAGTTACTCAGAGTAAAGGAACGTACCTTGATATTAAATGGACTTGAGGTATTCAGGCGAGTGCCTACGGCAGGCGAAGCGCCTACGCTACTACCAGAAGCCACTTTATAATCCCTAACATCGCGCATCCCGATCAAAGTCACCGACTGTGGAAACCCATGCGGACGACGGGGAAACCCCGATCTGATTTGTCGTAACACGGATATCAAAGTCTCATCACTAAGCGCATCAATTTCATCTAAAAAGACTACCAATGGACGTGGTGACTCCTGCGCCCATGCACTCAAGAATGAGCCAATCTGACGACCTGAACTCCCTGAGATACCATTACTAGCTTGTAACTCTGCTGGCAAATAAAACCTGATCGCATCCTGCCATTCATCTAATATCGCCCTCTCCGCCGCATCAGGATCGTGTGAAAACACTGCTCCCACCTCTAGAGACAACATTACCGCTGTATATTGACCGCTTGCTGTCAATTTTTGAGCAAGGGTAAGCATTACTGTCGTTTTACCCATCTGACGCGGTGCATGGATTACGAAGTAATTTTCCTGAGCAATTAACCTTTCTAGCTCAGGTAAGCGATCGCCAGCAGGCAACATATAGTGAATGTCAGCTTTGCAAGGACCAGCAGTATTAAACCATTTCTTCATAATCAGCAGCGTTAGGAATATCCATGTCCAATATATCGCAGCAAGCTTAGCTCCCATTCAAATTTCTGCAATAGATTACGACATAAGTTGACTCCTTAATTTTATAGGTTTGGTCGATTGATTTGATTAGAAAGTCCATCCCTTTATCAAATAGGATTCTAAAGTTTTGACCATCTTGTTTTTGAATTTCTAAGGAACGTGCATGAACAAAGCGATCACGAGAACTTACACCTGATATATAAGCTTCTTGCCTTACCTGTCCTGAAATAGGCACCAATCTTTCTGTTAATCGTTCTAAACGATCGGGTTTATTTAGATCTTCAAGGATATGCACAATAATTTGAGTGCTTGTGTCTAACCATTCTCCT
>Ga0163144_10028272_pt1 | contig 10819 bp, 10 predicted proteins | sample OliLak19BULKMAT1_FD_123175 | JGI IMG/M metagenome (GOLD analysis project Ga0163144, IMG submission 123175) | Freshwater microbial mat bacterial communities from Lake Vanda, McMurdo Dry Valleys, Antarctica - Oligotrophic Lake LV.19.BULKMAT1 | ecosystem: Environmental > Aquatic > Freshwater >... | reverse complement strand
CGCGTGCGTGTCCATACCTGCCCCCATTGCGGGCTGGTGCTGGACAGGGACGAAAACGCGGCGCGCAATATCCTGCAACGGGGTCTCCAGACGCTTCGATTGTGATCGTGCGGGATGGGGCGGCATCCCCTTGAAGCCCAGGTGCTTTAGCCCTGGGAGCCGTCACTGTCTAGCGAGAGGCGTGGAGGGCCGGGCTCTCCACATCCACCCATTGCGGGGGCGGCCCTGTTCGAGGAGGCTTGTGATCGGAGTTCGCTATGTTGCGTGGCGTGTAGTGTGAGGTCGTTGTGTTCGGCACCCACCCATGGCCGAAGAGCTGGACAGTGATCTTCTGTCCGGCTCTTCGGCTATTCCTGCGCGTGTGCTACACTGCGACAACGGGACGACGCGGCGCCTGCGCTCTGCCCCTGGTGCTTGGCGAGGCTTCGCTGCGCCGGGATGGCCTCGCCCACCATGACGCACGTTGCATCGATCTACGCGATATGAAGGAGGCGCAATGCACGGTATCGCACTGCTGAGGCTCCTGCCTGCCATTAGTCTGCTACTCCTCGCCGCCTGCAGCTCCAGTGCCGCGGCTGGGCCGCCGGCCGATTTCAGCCTGCGCTACGCATGGCGTGAGGGGAGCTTGCCGCCGCCCTACCACTACGCGTACCGCATCACGCTCGCCGCCGATGGCTCCGGGGCCATGCAGCTGGTGCCCGATTACCCTGGCCCCGACGTTCCGGTCTGGGAGGTGCCCTTCACGCTGTCGGCGGCTGAGGTTGCGCAGCTGCACGCGCAGCTGCTCGCGCAAGACCTCGTGCGCGAGCGCTGGCAGGCCCTGGACAATCCGCCGGTCGGCGGCGCCGCTGCGACCCTGGAGGTGCGCCACGCTGGGCAGACGATCACCATCCCGGCGTTTCCGCTGGAGCGGCAGCAGGCGCGTGCCGCTGCGATCAGCGCCGCCATTGAGGTGATCGTCCCGCAGGTGATCCGTGACGACCTGGAGCAGCGCCACGCGGCCTATGTGGCGGCCGCCACACGCCCGTAGCGCATCGGCTGTCGGTAAAGCTACGGCGCCTGTGTTGTCAGCAGCCCCACGCATGCGGAGGCGAAGATGCAAACGATGACGGCGGACGAGGCCCGCACGTTCCTGCTGGAGCGGCCGCGCACGGCGAAGCTGGCGACGGTGCGCGCCGACGGGCGACCCCACAGCGCACCCGTCTGGTTTGATGCTGGACGGCGCGCAGCTCGTGTTCACTACCTGGCACACCACGGTGAAGGCCGCCAACCTGCAGCGCGACCCGCGCGTGAGCCTGTGTGTGGATGACGAGACCGCGCCGTTCGCCTTTGTGATTATCGCGGGCACCGTAATGTTCTCGGAGGATCTGGCCGAGCTGCGGATGTGGGCGACCCGGATCGCGGGGCGCTACATGGGCGCGGCGCAGGCCGCTACGTTCGGAGCGCGCAACGGCGTACCAGGCGAGATCCTGGTGCGCGTGCAGCCAACGCGCATCATCGGCCAAGGCGATGTCGCCGGGTAAGCGTGCGGCAGCTCCTACTGCGTCTTTCCGCGCGCGTTGAGCGGCCACTGTGCAACCAGCGTGGCCGGGGATGATCGCAACCTGGTCGCCGACGGCCAGCACCGCCGGTGCCGCACCCTCCCACTCCGGAATAGCGTGCTCGTCGCCGCCGGGGCGGTAGCGCACGCCCGGCAGGCCCACGGGCTTGGCGTTGCCTATGTCGGCGCTGGTGCGGGCGCGTGCCAAACCAGTCGCAGCAGGGTCGCACGGCGCGTGGGGAAGGCGAGCTTGCGCGCCGTTCGCGCCCCAGGGCGACCGCCCAGCGCGAAGCCGAGTACGGTGAGTGATTGGGTGAAGCGTTCCGTGCGCTGGGCACGAACCGGCAGCAGATCCGGCAGCCGCTCGGCGAAGGTGCGCTGTGGACGGGTGGGGGCATCACGAAAGAAGCGCCGCACATGCAGGAGCAGCTGCACCGGCAGATCACTGACCGGCAGATCACGCGGGCGCCGCGTGTAGGTGCTGTGGATGCGCCTCGACGGGGCGGCACATCGTGGGCAACACGCATCCATGATGGTCGGATGCGCCTCAACGAGCAGCGTGCTTGCCTGAGTCTGCACGCTATCAATGGCGAAACCGGGGAGCTTGAATGACACCTGGGGCAGAGACATGGTCGAATCAGGGCTCCTTCCGAACGAGATACCAAGCCTAATAGTATACCCGGTCGGTGGTCATGTTGCTTGATCACGCAAGCTGCGCCAGAGCCAGATTCCTGGGTCCACTGTAGGATTCGCTCCTCACTGAGCTCGATGAGGATAATCATTTGGGGCGGCGTGCATGCGGATCGTTGTTCCCGGCAGCGTGTCGCCAAACTGTGGGCGAGCCTCGGGCAGGTGAAGGTGCACCAGCGCTGCTCGCCGGTGGAGCGGTTCACATCAACGAATATACGCCAGGGCCGCCGCGATGGCATCAGGCAGCGGGTTGATCATATCCAGCATCAGTCGTGGCTCCTGCCATGGCGCATAGTACCCGGCGACGCGCTCGAGGTCGGCCCAGCTGAGCTCGCCTCAACCGGGGATCCCGCGCTGGCGCGACGTAAGCCGCGCCTGGTGAATCGCGCGATCACTGCATACGCACTCGATGACGTGCCAGGCTGCGCCGTAGGCCGCCGCGAGCTCGCGCCGCTGGGCGCGGATTGAGAAGATGAGCAGACCGCGCCGGCGCACCCGCGCCTCCGCCGTGTTCTCGGCGTCCGCCTCGTTGAGAACGTTTTTCACCGTGAGGCCGTGATGCGCTCCTATGCGTCTGTGCCTCGCGGGGAACGGTAGTACCGACCTGACCGCGGTGAACCTGAACCTGGCAGCCTTCGGCGGCACCAGCGGCGGTGTTCGGGCCGCTGCCGTGGTTCTCAACGGCACCAGGGGCGACGACCTGTTCCTGGCTACCGGCGATGCGAGCGGCACGATGGCCTTGGCCCTTTGACAGAGGGCTTATCATTGAGCTATGTCTGCACCAGTGGTTGCTACAAAGCTCTTCATCCCGCCGCTGCGGCCCAACGCCATCCTTCGCCCGCGCCTGGTCGAGCAGCTCAATCAGGGGCTGCGCTCCAAACTGACTCTGATCTCGGCCGCTGCCGGCTTTGGAAAGACTACATTGGTCAGCAGTTGGATCCGCGCCGTGCAGTCCCAGGCGGCGAGCCAGGAGCAGCGCGCCCGTCACGTCGCCTGGCTCTCGCTAGACAAAGGCGATAACGATCCCGTGCGCTTTCTGATCCACCTCGTCGCTGCGCTGCAAACAACTGCGGCACAGCTTGGCGCAGGGGCGTTGGCTGCGCTCCAATCTCTGCAGCCGCCACCCGCCGAAGCGATCCTGACGGCCCTGCTCAATGAGCTCACTGCCGCCCCAGACCAGTACATCCTCGTCCTTGACGACTACCATCTGATTGAGGCCGCGCTGGTCGACCAGGCCCTCGCCTTTCTGGTTGAGCACCTGCCCCCGCAGCTCCACCTGCTGATCGCCACCCGTGAGGATCCCCAGCTCCCGCTGGCCCGCCTGCGCGCGCGGGGCCACCTGACCGAGCTGCGCGCCGCCGACTTGCGCTTCACCCCTGCCGAGGCCGCCGAGTTTCTCAACCGGTCGATGGGGCTGACCCTCTCGGCAGAGGTGATCGGCACGCTGGAAACCCGCACCGAGGGCTGGATCGCCGGCCTGCAGCTGGCCGCACTCTCACTGCAAGGACAGCAAGACACTGCCAGCTTTATCACCTCCTTCACCGGCAGCCACCATTTTGTGCTGGACTATCTGATCGAAGAGGTGCTGCACCAGCAGCCCGAGTACGTCCAGACCTTTTTGCTGCGCACGTCGATCCTCGAGCGCATGTGCGCCCCACTGTGCGAGGCCGTTTTGCGCGCCTCCGCCCCCTCCGGCCAGGCGACCCTGGAATACCTCGAACAGGCCAATCTGTTTATCGTCCCGCTGGACAACGAGCGGCGCTGGTACCGCTATCACCAGCTCTTCGCCGAGCTGCTGCGGCAGCGCTTGCAGCAGCGTATCGCTGCGTCGACGCAAGCCGAGGAGGTACGCGCAGCCGCACTCCATCTCCGCGCCAGCGTCTGGTACGAAGAACAGGGCCTGGAGATAGAAGCCTTCCACCATGCCGCCGCCGCCAACGATATCGCGCGCGCCGAGCGGCTGATCGAAGGGCAGGGTATACCCTTACACCTGCGCGGCGCGATGGCCGCCGTCATCGCCTGGCTCGCATCGTTGCCGAAGGCGGTGCTGGACGCAAGGCCCTCGCTGTGGTGGCGGTACGCCGCGCTGCTGCTGGTGACCGGCCAAACAACCGGCGTCGAAGTGAAGCTCGATGCCGCTGAGGCGGCGCTGCACGGCGCCGCGCTCGACGACAGAACCCGCAATCTTATCGGACAGATTGCCACCGCGAGGGCGACGCTGGCGCTTACCCGCTACCAGCTCGAACCCATGCTTGCCCAGTCGCGCCGCGCCCTGGAGTATCTGCACCCCGACAACCAGACTGACCGCGTATCGGCAATGTGGTCCCAGGCGTTTGCCTACTTCCTCCAGGGCGATCGTGCCGCATCCGGCCAGGTCTATCGTGAGGCGTTCGCGATCAGCCAGGCGTCTGGGCTGACGTTCGCTATGATCTTGACTGCCACTGGCCTGGGCCAGATCCAGGAACTGGATACGCAGCTCTATCCGGCATCCGAGACGTACCGGCGCGTCTTGCAGCTGGCCGGCGATCAGCCGCTGCAGATTGTCTGCGAAGCCCACCTTGGCCTGGCGCGCGTCCTCTACGAATGGAACAACCTGGATGCCGCCGAGCAGCACGGCTGGCAGAGCCTCCAGCTGGCGCGGCAGTTCGATAGCGTCATCGACCGATCGGTTATCTGCGAGCTGTTGCTTGCGCGTCTGAAGCTGGCCCGTGGGGACGTGGCCGGCGCGGCCGCGCAGCTGGCGCAGGTCGGCCAGTTTGCGCGCCAGCGCAACTTCGTGTATCGGCTCCCTGAGATCGCCGCCGCACAGGTGCTGACGCAGCTACGGCAGGGCAACCTGGCGGCGGCCGCCCATCTGGCGCATACCCACGCGCTCCCGATCAGCCAGGCGCGGGTGCTCTTGGCCCAGGGCGACCCTGCCGCAGCGCAGGCGCTACTGGAGCCGGTGCGTCGGCAGGCGGAGGCCAGAGACTGGCAGGATGAGCGGCTCAGGGCGATGGCGCTCCAGGTGGTGGCGCACCAAGCCAGTGGCGAAACCGAGGCGGCCATGCGCCTGCTGGGCGAAGCGCTGGCGCTGGCGGAGCCCGGCGGCTTCATCCGGCTCTTTGTCGACGAAGGGACGCCGATGAAACAGGCGCTCCAGGCTGCCGCTTTCCGTGGGCTGGCGCCCGACTACACGCAGCGCCTACTGACGGCATTCTCGCCCGGCGCAGCGCGGCGAGTCGCCCAGCCCGCAGACGTGACGGCCTTGAGCGAACGGGAGCTTGAAGTGCTCCAACAGATCGCGGAAGGGCGAACGGATCGCGTGATTGCCGATCGGCTCTACCTCTCGCTCCACACCGTCAAAGTCCACGCCCGCACTATCTATAGCAAGCTTGGCGTCGGCAACCGGACACACGCGGTCGCCAGGGCGCGGGAGCTGGGCCTGCTGCCGCGCTCCTGATCGCGCCTGTCGTGGGACCCTCCCTCGCCTCCACAGAAGACACCACTCCCGGCAGGCGCGCAGCCATCCTCTGCTCGCCGTAGCTCCCCGTGCGCCGGAAACAGTCACAGCTCCGCGCATACCTCGCGCGCATACCTCGTACGAGGTATGACACTACCTCCATCTGTCGGCTATGCTGCGCGCAGACGAAATGGCAAACAACCTGAAAGCACAAGCGGACGCGCGCCGGCCCACGGTCTATCAGATCAGGGTCGAGAGCCATCTTGGAACGCAATGGGCAGACTGGTTCGAAGGCCTGACGATCACGCTGGAGGCGAACGGCGAGACGCTGCTCACCGGTACGTTGGTCGACCAGGCCGTGCTGCATAGCCTGCTCAGAAAAGTGCGTGATCTGGGCCTGTCGCTGGTCTCGGTCGTTCGGGTTGAGCCCGAACAGGCAGATGGCGGGACGCTTCGAGCTGAAGCATCAGAATAAGGAAGCAGATGATGAACAGTCTGGACGAGGGAGCCGCGACGGCTCCGCAGGCTTCCGTTCCTATGCGCAAGCGGACCGCCTTCTCCACCAGGGCCGATTGGCTGGTGCCGCTCGCGCTGATCGTGCTCAGCGCGGTCCCGTTCGTCGGAGGCGTCGTCCGCCTGGTCGGGCTGGCCGGCGGCGCGGCGATCACGCCGGACAATGCGCGGTTCTTCGCAGCGCCCCTGCCCGTGGTGCTCCACATCCTCAGCGCCACCCTGTTTTGCATCCTGGGCGCCTTCCAATTCGCCCCCGGATTGCGCCAGCGGAGGCCCGGCTGGCATCGCGGCGCCGGGCGGCTCCTCGTCCTGTGCGGCCTTGTCGCCGGTCTCTCGGGGCTGTGGATGACCCTGTTTTATCCGCTCTACCCACACCTCCAGCGCGAGCTCTTGTATGGCTTCCGGCTCCTGTTCGGCTCGGCTATGGTGCTGTCCGTTGCGCTGGGACTGCGCGCCATCCTGCGGCGGGATGTTACCCGGCATCGCGCCTGGATGATCCGCAGCTATGCGCTCGGCCAGGGGGCGGGCACGCAGGCGCTGACCCTTCTGCTCTGGTTTCTGATCCTCGGCACACCGAGCACGCTGACCAGCGAGTTGCTGATGGGCGCCAGCTGGGTCATCAACCTCGTCGTGGCCGAATGGATCATCCGCCGCAGCAGCGCGAAGGGCCGCCAGAAGCTGAGGGCGGGCGCCCAAGGCGCGACCGCATCAAGCACGATCAACTGGGAAGATGCCGATTACGCACAGATCAGGGAACCTCGATGAAGGCGATCACCTATACACGCTACGGCTCGCCGGATGTGCTCCGACTCGAAGAGGTAGAGAAACCCACCCCCAGCGCCAACGAAGTGCTGGTGAAGATCTGCGCGGCGTCCGTCAACGCCTACGACTGGCACTACATGCGCGCCGACCCGTTCCTGGTCCGGCTGGTTGGCGGGCTGTTCAGGCCAAGGAACCCGCGGCTCGGCGCCGACATCGCCGGGCGGGTTGAGGCGGTGGGGAGCGCTGTCACGCAGTTTCGGCCAGGCGACGCGGTCTACGGCGACCTCGCCGCAGCTGGGAATGGCGCATTCGCCGAATACAGCGTCGTTCCTGAACATGCGTTGGCACTGAAGCCGGCCAATCTTACGTTCGAGCAGGCGGCGGCCGTGCCGATGGCGGCAGTCACCGCGCTGCAGGCGCTCCGTGATGGAGCAAAGCTTGGGGCGGGGCAAAAGGTCTTGATCAACGGTGCATCTGGCGGTGTGGGAACCTTCGCGGTGCAGATCGCCAAGTCGTTTGGCGCTGAAGTCACAGCGGTGTGCAGCACGCGGAATGTCGATCTGGTGCGCTCGCTCGGCGCAGACCACATCATCGACTATAAGCGTGAAGATATCACGCGGAGCGCACAGCGCTACGATAGTATCCTCGCGGTGAATGGATACCATCCACTCTCAGCCTACAAGCGCATATTACGCCCCGAGGGACGCTATGTGATGGCCGGCGGTTCCAACGCTCAAATCTTCGAGGCATTGCTCTTAGGGCCGTTGCTGTCGATACCTGGGCCCAAGAAGCTGGCGTCTTTTGCGGCAACGCCAAGTAGCAAGGATCTGCTCGTGATGAAAGAGCTGCTTGAGGCGGGCAAGGTCGTCCCCGTGATCGATAGATGCTACCCCTTGAGCGAGACCGCTGAGGCGATTCGCTATCTTGAGGACGCGCACGCCCGCGGAAAAGTGGTCATCACTGTGGCGCAGAGCAGCCAGAGCTAACCTGGCTGGTGCCCGCTGCCTTGCGCCAGTAAGCGTGGTAGTCCGTCAGTCAGGCCGCCAAGGTCTCGGCCGTGCGACCAGCAACAGGTCACAAAAAACAGCTCCCTCGCCACAATGGTGAGGGAGCTGTTTTCCGCTTTGCTCTGGCATCTCGTGTGGTAGAATCGAAGCGGTAGTGTTTCGCTCGCAGGGGAAGCCTATGCGCACAATCCCAATCGAGATTTCGACCGAGCAGCTGCTCCAGGCGGTCGAGCGTCTTCCTGGGGCGGAGCTCGATGCGTTTGCAGCGCGGGTTAACGCCCTCCGTGCGCGTCGCGAGATGCCGCGCCTACCTGCGGACGAGACTGAGCTTCTGCTCCAGATTAATCGTGCTGGCCTTGAACCAGCGCAACAGGCCCGCTTTGACGCGTTAGTGGCGAAACGCCAGGACGAGGCGATCGGGCCGGCCGAGCTTCAGGAGCTCATCCAGTTAACCGACATGGTTGAGCAGCATGACGTCGCGCGTCTCAAAGCACTCGCCGAGCTTGCGCGGCTCAGAGGGACCACGGTTCTAGGACTCATGGACACACCGTATGCTCGATCAGCCGGCGTAGCTCCTGGCGCGTTACGGCGTCGGCGCCCCACTTGCACTCGCCCACGAGCATGACCTTTTCACGCCAGCTCACGGCAACCACGTCGGCTTGCACACTGCGGTCCCAGTGGCTGCCAATGACCTCGGGCGTGAAGCCCAGTGCGCCCCACAATCCCTGGAGCCATACCCAAGCGCGCGCCAGCTCCTCCCAGGCCGTCTGTCCGACGAAGGCGCGAAGGCCGCCTGAATGAGCTCCAGCACCCGGTCAGGCTGGTACGCAATCTCCGCCTGATTGGGGCGCAAGAAGCGGAAGTAGAAGCGGTGGAACGGGTCAATGAGATGGTAGCGCCCCTGCTTCGAGCGATGCTTGCGGGCGGGCGGCACCGTTGCCGGCACGCGCCGCTCCACCAGCCGCAGCTCCTGAAGCACGCCCAGATACTTGGTGAGGTTCGTCGGGGCGGTGACAGTGGCATCTGCGATCTCCTTGAGCGCGTGCGCCCCCTCGCCGATGGCGTTGAGCACCGTCAGATAGGTGCGGATATCGCGCACCTCGTCGGCGAGCAGCAGCTCGACCTCTGAGAGGGCCACGCTCGTTGGCGCCAGAATGTTGCGGCGCATGTTCTCGCTCAACGAGGCCCCGGCGTCGAACCAGGTAAGATACTGCGGTACCCCGCCGAGGACTGCGTAGGCGGCGACCTGCGCGTCCGCCGTCCAGGTCGGGAAGAACTCGCGCAGCGCCCCAAATGGGAGTGGCTGGAGCTGGTACTGCGCCGTGAGCCGCCCAAACAGGGGCGTCTGACGGCTGAGGATCGTCTCCATCGTGCGCATATGCGAGCCACAGAGGACGAGGATGAGGTTGGACTGCTGAAAGTGCGTGTCCCAGGCGTACTGGAGGGCCGAGAGCAGCGCGGGATCGGACTCAATCGCCCAGGGCAGCTCGTCGAGCACGAGGATGCGGCGGTCGTCACGGATAAGCTCGGCAACGTTGTCCCAGAGGTCAGACCAGCTGGGAAAGCTGAGGCCCGTCGTCGACGGCGGGCGCCTGCGGAGCGCCGCAGCAAGGCGTCGGCGCTGGAGCTCGGCGGGCTCCTTCTGGGCCATCCAATAGGTCCAGGGAATACCACACACTCTGGCTCGCCCACTCGCGGAGCAGCGCTGTCTTGCCCACCCGACGGCGACCGTAGAGCAGCAGCAGCTCGCCGCCGCGCTGCCGCTGCAGAAACTGCGCGAGCATGGCGAGCTCATCGCTGCGATCAACGAACATCGCACGCTCCAACAAAGATACATCTGCGTAGTATTCTCTAGCGATGTATTTTTGTGAAGGCATGCCTCTTTCGTGATGGGTAGCCAAAAGAAGGGACGATCTGACGTCTTCTGCAGTTGTAGAGGTCAAAGGCGCTGCGGCATCGCCGTGGATGGCACAATCCCGTCAAGCGGAACCCGGCCTTCTCAGGAGCACGCCCATGAGCGCAGACACGGTTACAGTGCAGTTGCTCCCCATTGCTCCCGTCATTGCTCCCGTCGCCGCTTCGGGGCAAAAAAACAGCCCCTTCGCCGGAATGGCGAAGGGGCTGTTTTCCGCTTTGCTCTGCGGCATTCTTGGCGGGGAGGGAGGGAGTCGAACCCTCGATAGGATTGCTCCTATAGCGGTTTAGCAAACCGCCGCACTAGGCCACTATGCGACCTCCCCTTGCAAAACGCTTGCGCGATTGTACCATACACCGCCGCTTTGGGCAACACCCCTGGAATAGGAGGGTGCTGCCTGGTCGGTCACCGCTTGACGCCGCCCCCTGTAGTATGCGATCTTAAGCTTGATCGCTCTCCGCCTCTACGGGGCCGCCTCTATGACCGACATTGCCGCCGTAGCTGCCAGGTTCGTTGCAAAGTGGGATGCCGTAACGCTGAACGAGAAGGCCACCGCCCAGGAGCACTTTCTCGACCTGTGTCGCCTGCTCGGCGCCAAGACGCCGAATGAGGCTGATCCCAACGGGGATTTCTACCGCTTCGAGAAGCCACTCACCAAGAGCGGCGGTGGGGCCGGCTTCGCCGATGTCTGGTTTCGCGACCGCTTCGCCTGGGAGTATAAGACCAAGGGGAAGTATCCCGACCTCCGCGCCGCCTACACCCAGCTCCTGCTCTACAAGGGCGACCTCGGCAACCCGCCGATCCTGGTCGCCTGCGATATCGCCTCCTACGAGCTCTCGATCAAGTTTACGGGCTACCGCACGCGGGTAGAGCGCTTCACCAACGCCGACCTCCAAAACGCCGCCACCCGTGACCTGCTGCGCCAGGTCTTTGCCAACCCAGAAGCCCTG
>Ga0163144_10028270_pt1 | contig 10819 bp, 9 predicted proteins | sample OliLak19BULKMAT1_FD_123175 | JGI IMG/M metagenome (GOLD analysis project Ga0163144, IMG submission 123175) | Freshwater microbial mat bacterial communities from Lake Vanda, McMurdo Dry Valleys, Antarctica - Oligotrophic Lake LV.19.BULKMAT1 | ecosystem: Environmental > Aquatic > Freshwater > Lake... | reverse complement strand
GGACGAGTTCCCACAACACGTCCCACAGCCTTACCTCTGCACGCCGCCGACTGATCGCAGAATACTCGACGGCGTCGCGTAGGGCGGCATTCAGGACGTCGAACCGTGTTCCGAGCGACTGTAGCACTGGCACGCGTTCGCAAGCCGCAGCCGGTAAAGTCGGCAGAAAAAAGTGCGCATAAATGTGTTCACTCCGACCCTGATATCGGTACTCCAACTCCGCGTCGGGCGGAAACACCGTCGCGACACCTGGCTTGATTTCGTACCAGCAATCGTCCACTTTCAGTCGCGCGTGGTAAGTGTAAAAGTGGACGCACCAGAAACCGAGCATCCGATATCGCTCAACAGGATGATCCCCGTGTACCGCGGTACCCATGTGACGGATCTGCGGAAAATTCGCCAGTGGAATTGGTATCGTCCGACCTTCGGCGATTTCAGGGAATCGGTCGATCATGGTGATTTTGTACCACTAATGGTGATCCCGGGCCATTGTCGGGTTATCTCTCACGTCGTATGTTTCAAACACGAGTTCAATACGCCGATCAAGGAGCACCCGATGTTAACCATAGAACAAGCCGCCGACATTCCGGAACGGGTTTACCGGTCCAAAGGCGGATGTCTGACGCAGGAACAGGTGGAATTTTACGACCGCGAGGGATACCTGGTTCTTGATCGCTACCTGACTGAAGCAGAATTGGAGCCTGCGCGGGAGGCAATGACGGAAAAGGTCAACAGGATCGCGACTGAATTATTGCGCGACGGCTTGATCATCGACAGGCTTGAACGCGAGCCGTTCAAGTACCGGCTGGCGAAGTTGTTCAAGGGAATGACCGACACGCAGTTTCTGAAGTATGGCCGCAGTTGGCGCGACCGTCTACCGGGCTATTACACGCTGATGTCGAACCCGAAAATCATCGACGCGGTGGAAAGTCTGATCGGTGGGGAGATTTTCGCCAACCCCGTTTACAACGTACGTCCCAAGGTTCCCGGTGTCGCTGCCGGCGCGGTGCCTTGGCACCAGGACCGGAGCTATTGGCCGGACGCGAACAGCAACCCGGTCATCACCGTCTGGATTCCTCTGGTCGACACCACACACGAGAACGGATGTCTGCACGTATGGCCGCGCACGCACCAGACCCGGGTCATGAACTACCACGCCGACACCTACACGGGCACGGGGTACACTGAAATCGACGACGACCAGATGCGCCAACTGAAACGTGAAGCGGTCGCACTTCCGGTCCCGGCCGGCTCGGCCATTCTGTTCAATGACCGAAACGTACACAGCAGCACGCCGAACAATTCCGACCACGTCCGCTGGAGCGTCGACCTGCGCTATCAACCGACCGACCAGGACCCGATGAGCGTTTATGGCGCGGGTTTCCTCGCCAGAAGCCAGAAGCACCCCGAACGTGTCGCGACGCTGCAAGACTGGCTGGAAAACCGCCCGGAACATGGTGCGGAGCGGGCGTGACAGAGCACTAGAGCGTTTCCCATTTGACGATAGCGTTCGCAATCCAACCACGCCGGACCCTGCGGGTCCGGATTCTATGGTTACGCTCACTGATCCGGACCCACAGGGTCCGGCGTGGTCGCGCAGGGAACGAGACGAAAAAACGGGAGATGCCATAACTGCAGAGGGGCAATGTACTTCAGTTTCGCGCTTCGTATTCAGCGGAAATACGTCGAAAACCGACGACGCCGACGTTGACTTCAAACACTTTTCTCGACCGTTGAAAGTCCGCTTTCGCGTGGCGGTGTCACGAGTCGTCCGCGTCGGAAAAGACGGGTGACGACGCCGTCGCGCGGTCCGAACAAGACCGCGCCGCAGAGCACAGCACCCGACGCGACCGCCATCATGCCGGCAGTGCTGGTCGACGAATATCCGAACAACGCGGGCACCGCGATCGCGCCGAGGTGTCCGAACAACGCCGACGACGCCGCGATGAGCAGGCTCAGGCCGATCATCGCCGGGAGCCGCGCGGTCAACAGATGAGCCGCCGCCGCCGGGACGACGAGCATCGCGACGACCAGAATGCTGCCCACGCTTTCGAATGAAGCAACGGTGGTGATGGCAACGAGGGTCATCAGCAGGTAATGCATCAGCCGGGCGTTGATGCCCAACGCGGTCGCCAGCGCCGGGTCAAAGCTGCTCAGTTTCAGTTCCTTGTAGAACAATAGTACGAGGACCGTGTTGAGCGCTAGCACGCACGCGAGCATGACGGCGGCGCGAGGCACGTCCTGCCCCGCAAGCGTGACGGTGTCGAGGGGCGTCAGTTCGATCGCGCCGTACAGGACGCAACCGGGATCGAGGTCGACCTTGTCAGCCGCCTGAACGATCAGCACCAGCCCGACCGCGAACAGCGCGGTAAAGACCACGCCCATCGACGCGCCTTCGTCGACCTTACCCGCGCCGCGGACCCATTCTGTGAAGAACGCGGTGAGTACTCCGACCACGGCAGCGCCGACGAACATCGGCCAGCTCGAGCGCGAACCGGTGATCAAGAACGCGACCGCCAGCCCCGGTAACACCGCGTGACTGATGGCGTCGCCCATCATGCTCATGCGGCGCAGGACTAGAAAGTTGCCGAGCAGCGCGCACGACACGGCGCACAGAATACCAGTCACGACGATCCACGTGTCGAGCATGGACCAGTTCAGCGCGGCTAGGTTGAGCGTCATCATGTCCGTACCTCCGACAAGGCATGCGGGCTGCGTAAGACCGGTGGCCCGCCGGGGTCGCGCTCCCCGAGGATCGCTTCCAATTCACGCGTCATCGCCGGTCCGAGCACGTGTTCGACCTGATCGGCGTCGCGGTCGACGTGGCTCGGCGCGACGTCGGCGTACGTGATCAGGTACGTTTCCCACAACCGGTGATTACGCGTCACGCGCCGCGCCTGGGTCAGACCCGCTTCGGTCAAACGCCAACCGTCCCCAATCGGTTCGACCAGATCATCCTCCTGCGCGTCACTTAATTGCACGCGGAGCTGGTGCGTCGACCATGATCGCCGGCGGGTGAGGTCCGTCATGGAAAGCCGTGTGCCCGGCTGGTCAAGGGCGTGCGGCTCGACCAGCGCCGGCTCTCGCTCTTCAGTCATTTCATACATCGCGCGGAGCAGATGTTGACGGGCGACTTTTACCGTCAATCGCCGCCTGGCGAGCACGCGCGGCAAGACGCCGCGCGCCCGGCCGAAGGTCATGCTGAAGATAAACACCGCAGTCGCGACGAGCACGATCATCGCGCCGGAGGGCAATCGTGGGAGGACGCCGCTCAGCGCCGCGCCCGTGGCGCAGCTCGCCCCGCCGATCAGCGCCGACGTGATGGTCATCACGCTCATCCGCTCGGTCCAGAACCGCGCGGCCGCCGCGGGAATGATCAGCAGCGCGATCACTAAAATAAGCCCGACTGCCTGCAGCCCGATCACCGTCACGGTCACAACCAGCGACATCAACAGAAAATCCAACACCGTCACCGGCCACCCCTGACCGGCCGCGTACGCGGGGTCGAAACACAGCAGCTTGAATTCCTTGTAGAACACCGCGCACATGACCGCGACGATCAACCCGGCCGCGCCGATGAGGCGCGCGTCGGTGACGACCATGGACGCGGCCTTGCCGTAGATGAATGATTCCAGACCGGCCGCGCTGCCCGACTGCATCTGCTGCACTACGCCCAGCGCCGCCACGCCCGCGCCGAAGAACACCGATAACACCACGCCCAGCGCCGTGTCCTCTTTCAACCGCGTGAAGCGGCGAAGAAAAATAACCGTCGCCACGCCCACCGACCCCGTCACCGTCGCGCCCGCGAGCAGCACCGGCAGCGACTTTCCCGTCATCCCCGACGCCTCGGCAATAATGAACGCCAGACCGATCCCCGGCAGCGTCGCGTGGCTGAGCGCGTCGCCCATCAACGCCCGCTTGCGCAGCAGCATGAAGCTCCCCACCACGCCCGCGGCCAGTCCGAGCAGCATCGTCCCGATCACCACCACGCGCGTGTTGTAGTCGGCCAGCGTGAGCACACGCAGCACGTCGGTCGTCGTCGCAAAAAGCGGATCGAAATGCACCACCGTCATCGCAGCCCGTCCTTGCGACCCAGCGCCTCGGACGCCTGGTCGAGCAACGTCAACCGCCCGCCGTAGGTCTTGTGCAAGTTCTCCTTCGTGAAGACCTGTTCAGTCGGACCGTGCGCGACGATTCGCATGTTGATAAGGATGACGTGGTCGAAATATTCAGGCACGGTCTGTAAATCGTGATGAACGACGAGCGCGGTTTTTCCTGCCGAGCGCAGGTCGCGCAGGAGATTGACGATCGCCTTTTCGGTCGCGGCGTCGACGGCGGCGAACGGTTCATCCATGAGGTAGAGCATCGCGTCCTGCACGAGGGCGCGCGCCAGAAACACGCGCTGTTGCTGCCCGCCGGACAGTTGACTGATCTGCCGATGCGCCAGATCGGTCATGCCCACGCGGTCCAGCGCGTGCATCGCGGCATCGCGGTGCCTTTTGCGGACCGGCATGCACCAGCCGATGCGGCCGTAGGTTCCCATCGCAACGACATCAAGCGCGCTGACCGGAAAGTCCCAGTCGACACTCTCCCGCTGTGGAACGTAACCGACGATCGCGCGCTGTTTGCGGTACGGTTTTCCATAGACCGTCACGGTCCCGCTGGCGCGCGGGACCAGGTCCATGACGGCCTTGATCAGGGTGCTTTTACCCGCGCCATTGGGGCCGACGATGCCGATCAGTTTGCCCTCGGGTACGTCGAGATCGACGTCCCACAGCACCGGCTTGCGGTGGTAAGCGACGGTCATGTCGTGAATCGAAAGCGGCGCGTTCGGCGAGTGTTCGACGCCATTTTTTGCGATCCCCGGCGCGATCACGGGCGCCGGCGTTGGGCTAATGGGGGCGGATACTGGTGTCATGGAGGCCCTCGACCAAGGCTGTGTTGTGGCGACAGTTTGCCGTCGTACCCGAGTTCTGGCGCTTCCCCACCGAGCGCGCGGACCACGGTCGTCAGATTATGGTCGATCATGCCAATGTACGTCCCCTCGTACGTGCCTGACGCGCCCATCGCGTCACTAAATAGTTCTCCGCCGACGATCACGTTGAACCCGCGCGACGCGGTACCGTCGATCAGCGCGCGGATGTTTTTCTGAGGGACGCTGGTCTCGACGAAGACGGCACGCACGTTCCGGTCGACGATGAACTGCACGAGATTGTTGATGTCGGCCAGGCCGGCTTCGGACTCGGTGCTGATCCCCTGTACGCCGCGCACGTCCAGGCCGTAGGCGCGACCGAAGTAGTTGAACGCGTCATGGCTCGTAATCAGCACGCGCGATTTCTCTGGAACCGTTGCGACCACCTTTTTGCCGTACTCGTGCAATGCGTCGATTTTTTTGCGCAGGGCGTCGGCGTTGCCCGTGTACGTGGCCGCGTTCGCCGGGTCGTACTCACCCAGTTTAGTTGCGATCACTTCGACGCATTTCGACCACGCCGACGCGTCCATCCATACGTGCGGGTCGTGATGCCCGCCGAAGCCGGCCGGGGAAAGCAGATAGCGTTCGTCGAGCGACTCGGTCACCGCGAACACCGGCTTGGACCGGCCGACCTTGATGAGCGTGTCGGCCATTTTACCCTCGAGCATCAGGCCAGAGTAAAAAATCACGTCCGCACGCATGAGCAGCACGACGTCGTCGCGAGTCGGCTTGTACAAATGCGGGTCGATTCCCGAGCCGATAATGCCCGTGACCGTCGCCTTGTCACCGGCGACCTGCTTGACGACGTCCGTCACCATGCCGACCGTCGTCGTCACGACATACGGGTACGATTTGGGCCCCGCCCGGACGAGCGGTACGGTCATACACAACGCCAGACTCATCAACACGACCCACCGCCACGTTGCCAAACTGCACGTCTTGCGCATCAGACTCTCCCGTTAAAAAGACCTCAGCATTTGACCCTGTAGTCAGTGAATTTTGATCGATCAAAATTGACATTACGAGATTCCGCTATTAAAGTCAATGGCGTTCGAAAGCATGTTCGTCGCGGAGAAGTCGATCATGGCTAGCAGCACCGTCGAAGATTACGTCAAGACCCTCTACCTCGAACAGCAGCAGTGCGCCTCGGCCGAGCTGGTATCAATGGGACGGCTCGCCTCCGCGTGCGGTGTCGTACCCGGCACCGCGACCAGCATGGTCAAGGCGCTGGCTGACTCCGGACTGGTCGACTACGAACCCCGCACCGGCGCCCGTCTAACGCGCAGCGGAGAGCAGCTCGCGCTCCACGTACTAAGGCGTCACCGACTGATCGAACTATTTCTCGTGCAGACCCTCGGCCTGGACTGGTCCGAAGTCCACGAAGAGGCCGAAGAACTCGAACACGCCATCAGCGACAAAGTCCTCGACCGCATCGACGCCCTGCTCGGCCACCCCCGCACCGACCCGCACGGCGACCCGATCCCGTCGGCCAAAGGCCACCTCAAACCCGACCGCGCCCAGTCGCTCCTGCTTTGCCCCATCGGAATCCAACTCCGCGTCGCCCGCGTGCTGGATCAGGAACCCGCGTTCCTCCAATTCATCCACCGCTGCGGCCTCACCCCCGGCACCACGCTCGCCGTCGAGGCCCGCGACGGCCTGGCCGACTCCGTCGTCCTTCGCCTGCGCGACAAAAAACTGCTCACGCTCGGCGCCTCTGCCGCGGCAAAGATCATGGTCGACGAGGCCGGGAGTCAGGAGTCAGGAGTCAGGAGTTCGTGACGACCACAAGCGTCAGACCACAGTCTCCTGACTCCTGTCTCCTGTCTCCCGCAACTCCCCTCCTGACTCCTCCCTCCCGACTCCCTATCATCAACCAACTATGTTTGACGAACCCGCAGAAGACCCGTCCGAACGACTGCTCGGGCCCGAGAGCCGCGCGAAGGAGAAGGCCGACGAATTGCGTCTTCACGCCGAGCTGGCCGCCGTGTTCGAAGGCGGGCGTAAGTTCGACGCGCAGATCGTTCCCGGTCTGGACGGCGACCGCGCGCGAGATATTCAGCGTGGCATGGGCAAGCTCGAAAAAGCCAAATTGCCCGACACGCCCGTCATCGGTGAGCCGGCCATGCCGCAGGCGCGCGACCTGCTCGACTTTCATAAAGCCCACGACCTGTCGACCAACGACTACCACGTCCACCGTCGGCCGGGCGAGACCATGATCGTACGGTGGCTCGAAGGCGAGCAAGTCGAGTCCTACTACGAGCGCCTTCAGGCCCACATGGACGCCGCCCTTGAGGGGTTTCGTGAAGACGAACGTCAGGCATTGGAGTGGAAGAGCGACGACGCGACCAAGGCATATCTGGACGCGCTCGACAAGGTGCAAGTGAAGATGGCCGAGCGGTATTTGCGCGATTTCATTCGGCAGCACCGCCTATTCGTCCTGTCGATCCAGACCGCCGACGAGCTTAACATTTCGTACCTGACGGACCACCTCATGAGCGTCCCCGCGTCCCAAGTCGTCGGCGCGCGATCCGCCCCGCCGGACGGGGCAGAGGAGTCTGACTTGGCTTGGTTTTATAAGCTTTTTCTGCTGCGTGGGATGGTGGAAGGCGTCGAGAAAATGTGCTTCTTCTGCTTTCTGCAAAAGACCGACGATTCGTTCGATTTTGACGAGTAACGCACCATGCCCCCGAAACACGCAGTCATCATCGGTGGGGGCATCGGCGGGCTGTGCGCTGCCGTCCGCTTGGCGGGCGCGGGCGTGCGCGTGACGCTGGTCGAAAAGAATCCGCGCGTCGGGGGAAAACTGAATCTGTGGGAAGCGCCTCATCCCGCACGGCCTGCTGATCGCCCGTTTCGCTTCGACACCGGCCCGAGTCTGCTCACCCTGCCGTTCGTCTTCGAGGAACTCTTCGCCGCCGTCGGTCGGGATTTTCATCAGGCCGTTCGCGTGCAGCGCCTCGACCCGATCGCCAGCTTCCACTGGCCCGACGGCACGACCTTCCACCAACGCGCCACGCCCGCGGACGTGGAAGCAGAAGTGCGAAAGATTTCACCGTCGGATGTCGAAGGTTGGCGACGCCTCTTCGCGCGCGGAAAGGACATCTGGGACCGCTCCGCGGGGCTGTTTCTCTATCACTCCCCGGAACAGGTGCTGGCGGGGAAGGTGAAGCGTGAAAGCGACGCCCCGCGTAAGCCGTGGTCACGCGGGCTGGACGCGCTTTCGCTTTTGACGACGCCGCTCCGCATCGGCATGTTCCAGAAATTCAACCGCGAAATCGACCGACATCTCAAACACCCGAAACTGCGTGAACTGCTCTATCAATACGCCACCTACAGCGGAGCAAGCCCGTTCAAGGCTCCCGCAACCTTGGCGGTGATCCCGCACGCCGAGGCCCACTTCGGAGGGTGGTACGTGCAAGGCGGGATGTACAAAATCGCAGAATCAATCGAATCCCTCGCACGCGAACTAGGCGTCGAGATTCGAACCAAATGCGCCGTCGAACAAATCCTGATCGACCCGACGAACGCACCCGCGCGCAAGGCTCCCTGCGGTGTTGTCCGCGGCGTGCGGCTCACGACCGGCGAAGACATCCTCGCCGACGTCGTCGTCGCCAATAGCGACGTCGTCTACACGTACCGGCATTTGGTCGACGCGCGTTTTCGCCGCGCCTACGCCGACCGTACGCTTGACGCGCTCGAGCCCGGCGGAACCGGCATGTGCCTGCTCCTCGGCGTCGACGGGACGTACCCGCAGCTTTCTCATCACACCAAATTCATGCCCGCCGACTACACGTCCGACTTGCGCGCGATGTTCGAGACCAAAACCGTCCCGATTGATCCGTGCATTTACGTCTGCGCCTCGACCCGCACCGACCCGACGCAGGCGCCGGACGGCTGCGAAAACCTGTTCGTGCTCGTCTCCGCCCCGGCGCTGCAAAACGACGGCGCCACCGGCGTAAACTGGCCCGCGGAAGGCCCGCGATATCGAGACCAGATCGTGCGCACGCTCGAAGAGCGCTGCGGCTTAAGCGACCTGTCAAGCCGGATCGTAGTCGAGCGACGCATCACGCCCGTCGACCTGCGGCAGCTCTACAATGCCAACGCCGGCACCATCTATGGCATCGGTAGTAATAACCTAAAAAATGCCTTCCTCCGCCCGCCCAACCGAGACAAAGACGTCTGCGGACTTTTCTTCGCCGGCGGAGCCACCCATCCCGGCGGCGGCCTGCCGCTGGTCGCGCTGTCGGGAAAAATTGTGAGTGAACTGGTCATGGAAGAATCGTGATAGGTGACTGGTACGTGATGGTCGGAACGTGGTGATTGGTGATTGGTACGTGACCGCGGTCTTGAATGGTCACGCACCGATCACCAATCACCACGCCTCATTTCTCATTTCTCACCCTTGCCGTACATTCCCCCCATGCCACAAGTTTGGATCAACGGAACGTTCGAGCCCGAAGAAGCCGCCGGCGTGAGCTTGCGTGACACGGGGCTTTTGCACGGCACGGGCGTGTTCACGACGATGCGCGCTAATGACGGAACCGTCGTGCGACTCGCGCAGCACCTCGCCCGGCTGCGCGCCTCCTGCGACGCGCTCTCCATCCCCCTGCCGTTCAAGGACGACGAACTTACTGCCGCCAATGTGGAATTGCTAAAGCGCAACGAATTTCCGAGCGCACGCCTTCGCCTCACCGTCACGCGCGGTAGCGCAACGAATGACCCCGTTCATGGCCTGCGCCTCTCGCCCAACGTCTTCCTCACCGCCTCGGTGTTCGAGCCGTACCCCGCGTCATTCTACGAAAAAGGTCTGACCGTCGTCGTCCTCGACGACCAGAAGTTAAACCCCTACGACGTCCAGGCCGGCCACAAGACGCTGAACTACTTCTCCCGCTTCGCCGGCCTCCGCACCGCCAGCCTCGCCGGCGCAGGCGAGGCGCTCTGGTTCGACGTCCACAACTATTTGCAGTCCGGCAGCATCAGCAACGTCTTCATCGTGAAAGACGGCACGATCATCACCCCACCCACGCCCGCGGAGATGAAAGACCCGTTCATCAACAGCCGCACCCCGTACCCGAAAAGCAGCGTCCTGCCCGGCGTCACCCGCGCCGCCGTCATCGAAATTGCGAAACAGGAAGGCGTCACGGTCGACACGAACGCGATCGAGATCAATCAATTGCTCGAAGCCGACGAGGTCTTTCTAACCAACAGCATCATGGGCGTCATGCCCGTCTGCCGGGTGGAGAAAAAGGCGGTCGGCGACGAAAAGCCGGGGCGGATTACATGTAGACTATCGGAGGTGCTTGATGCGTAACGGACGAAGTGTTGCGAGTCGCACGTGAAGACTCGCCGATCAAGGGCTTTTATGAGCCGTCATCAACTGACAACTTTTTTCGCATCACGCTGCCAACAGCTTCGGCATTTCCACGAACTCCACGTTGATCGTCCGGTCCACCCGTTTCCCCACCGCGTACTTTCCGCTCGGCAGGGCACGCGTCCGGTCGTTGTATTGTTCAAGATACCGGTCGCGCAGCTCCCGCGCCGCTGCCACCAGCTTCTTGTCGAACTTCGCCTTCGGCGGCTTTACCTTCTCCGGCTTCAACGTCTCCGTGGGTTTCACCGCATCGGCTACTTTCACCGGTCCAAAGCTCAGCCGGCTCAACCCGATCTGACACGGCCCTGGCTTGGCGAGCACCACCGGCACCGGCGTTCTCGTTCGCTTCCTGACTACTGGCCGTCGCTCCGGCGACGCAAGCGGCAGAGGACTGTCGCTTTCCAGTTGCGGCGCGGTCGTCATCCATTCCATTCCCGGAAGAATGACCGGTTTCGCCTCGCTCCAATGCACGCCCG
>Ga0163144_10028269_pt1 | contig 10819 bp, 14 predicted proteins | sample OliLak19BULKMAT1_FD_123175 | JGI IMG/M metagenome (GOLD analysis project Ga0163144, IMG submission 123175) | Freshwater microbial mat bacterial communities from Lake Vanda, McMurdo Dry Valleys, Antarctica - Oligotrophic Lake LV.19.BULKMAT1 | ecosystem: Environmental > Aquatic > Freshwater >... | reverse complement strand
GGGCCTGCAAGGCCGAAGGGGAAACGGGCTGGGCCCGGGCATTTCATTTTTTTGGGGTGCATCTGTCGCCCCCCCCCCCCCGGCCAATCTCCTCTGATGTGAAGCAAGTGATGCAGACGCGCGAAAGGGTGGAGGATCACTTTCGAAGGGGTAGATCGCCAGATTGACATCTTGCGGGCACCCCCTGAACCCTTGGCGGGCTGCCCTCACCCGCATCAATCGGCGATCCGCCACGAAGTCCGACAAAAACCCGCCAGCATCAGCCGCAGCGCTGTAAACCGGCTGTCGGCCAGGCTTGGCGGTGGGCGCAGCCTCCCCGGTCATCTCCGGGTCGAACCAGATCGTCAGCGAGCCCCGGTGCCTGAGCGCCGTGTTCTACGCGGGCCATTTCAGGGTCTTGCAGGTCGGCGTGTTCGGTTTGCTGATCCATCCAGGGTATCACGCTGGATTCACAAGATGAATCCCCTCAGGCCATTCGTGCAACACAGCCACGGCAATCCGGAATGCAGTCGACCTCAGTCGTCTTGAACACCCACCCGTTCCACCCGCCCCGACTTCGCCGAGGCGTGCATGGCCGCCACCACTTCGACCGCACGCGCGCCACATTCCGGCGGGCCGCAGTTTTCCACCGCCTCGCCCGCACAAAGCGCGATAAAGCGCTTCACCGGCTGGATGCATTCATAGGCCCCGGCATCGGGCTCAAGGGGAACATCCTCTACCATTCCGTCATGCCGCCTCAGGGTCAGCCGTGCCGGTTCGATGGCCAGACTGATGACGCCTTCGGTGCCATAGAATTCGAGGCTCAGGTCAAGGGGTGAGCCTGAGGGCAAAAGGGCGGAACCCGACAGCGCGGCTGTTGCACCCTTGGCAAAGCGCACGGTGGCGGCATTGACCAGATCGCCGCCAAGTTCGGAATGCCCGGTCGCGCCGAAGACCGCGACCGGCTGCAGATCAGCCAGATAGAAAAGCGCGCCCAAAAGATGGACGAGTTGACCCCAGGCGTAACCACCTGTCACCGGGTCGGCCCACATCATCGGGTCGGGCTGAAACATTTCGGCCTCGGTCCCCTTGTAGGATTTGCCCTGCATCAGATCGGCGACAGGTGATGCCATCCGCCCCGCCACATGCCGGATTGTCCCGATGCGCCCCTCGGCAATCCAAGTACGTGCCTGCGCAAAGAATGGCTTGAAATTCCAGCCATACGGAACAAGCACATGGGTGCCCTTGCTGCGCGCAGTTTTGACAATGGCCCGCGCCTCGACCGGATCAAGAGCCATGGGTTTTTCAACAAGCACATGGATGCCGCGCGCGATCGCTGCCAATGCCTGGCGTGCATGCAGATGGTGTGGTGTTGAAATCACAAGCCCGTCCATCGGCACATCTTCCAGCAAACGGTCGAAATCTTCGGTCGAATAGGGAAAGCCAAAGTGATCCTTGACCTGTTTCAGTTCCCGCGCGCCCAAACGGCACACACCTGCCAGACAGGCTTTGGGGTCCGCCCGGACAATCGGCATGTGATTTGCCACCGCCCACCATCCGGCACCGACAAAACCAATTCGCGCGGGGGCCGTCATTGCCGCGCCCCGGTTCGAAATTCCCTGATCGTCACGGCGGCCAGCAGCAAAAGCCCCTTGACGACCAACTGACAGAAGTTCGGCACCATCATCAAAAGCATCCCGTTGTTCCCCCTACCGATAATCAGAACCCCAGTATCGTGCCGAAGATCGTGCCCTGTCCACCGGCCATCGCACAGCCTTCATCACCACAGGTTCGCCCGTCCGGCGCGGTTTCCCTATCCCGCCATCCACCATGCGTCAGACCCTTGCGGGCAGGTCTGCGGCGGGTCGCATCCCGGCCGTCGCCCCGACGCGCGGCACGCCAATGCCCGGCGGTTCAGTCAAGATGGCACTGGCTGCGGTGTTGCGGTCCAGGCAGACGAAAAGCCATTGCACTCCAATCGTCAGCACTTGGGGCTCTGCCGCAGACCTGTCGCCCCAGCCACGTGAATTGTGCATCCCGACAATCACGTTGCCGATCCGCGTGTCAAAGCTCATCTCATCCGCACAGGCGGAGCCTGCAACAAGCGTGCCGGTCAGCCTGGCCCTTGCCAACCGAACCTTGACGAACGTCACCCACAAAAGCCACCCGTCCATACAAGTGCAGGGATCATATCATCCATTGCGCCCCTACCCCTCTTTCAAAAAAGCTGCATGATCACAGGGGATTGAACGGTCCCACGGCCTCTGTGGCATGCGGACGGTCCAGGCGAATTCTGCCGATCACGACTGCCTGCCGCGCCCTGCGGGCAGTGACATTGTTCCAGCACAACGACGCCCCGCGCGCGACAATGCAGGGTTGCCTGATCGGAGCATCTGCCGAAGCGGAGGCATCATGTACGGTTACACCATAGACGATCCGGATCTGTCGCTGTGCCAGTTGTTCGGCCGGTGGCCGTCGACGGCGGCGGTGTTCCTGGCGCACCGGATGTTCTGCTTTGGCTGCCCGATTGCCCCGTTTCACACGGTGACCGACGCCTGTTTCGAATACGGGCTGGACGAGGCAACCTTTCGTGCCGAACTGCGTGCGACCATGACATCGGCGGCATAGGGCTGCAGCTCAATCGGCGCAAGGACAGGGTTCCTGCCCGCAGTCCGCCCTGCGGCCCCGCTCATCACCACCAACTGATGCGGATCCGTCACGACAATATGACAGCGCGTGCTTTCCACCAACCCCTGTTTTTCCCAGGCGCTCAGCAATCTGCTGACCGTATGCAGCGTAGTGCCGGTCATGTCCGCGATGTTCTGACGGGTGATCGGAAAGTCGATCTCGACCCCGGCCGCAACCTTGCGCCCTGACTGGCCGATCATCCGCAGCAACGCACAGGCCACCCGCTGCTCCACCATTTTGGTGGACAACTCGACAATCCGGTGGCTCATCTCGTCCGCCCGCACGGCAAAGGCCCGAAGCATCTCTTCAGAAAACCCATTGTAATCACGTGTGAAAACCGGCCAAAGCGCATTTGGCCAGGACAGCACCAGACAGTTTCCCGCAGCGATTGCCGACGCCTGACGCGTGACATGCCCCAACGCTGCGCCGATGCCGAACATCTGACCTGCCGGAATGTGCAGGACGATGATCTGGTCACCCTCGGCGGTCAGTCGTACAAGGCGGATGTGGCCGGACAGCAGAAGATGAAATCGTCTGGCGGGTTGCCCTTCATCGAAAACCACCGCGCCGCCACTCAGGTGCCTCGCCTCGGCCAGATCCAGAACTTTGCGCAATTGCAGCCTGTCGAGACGACAAAATGGCGGCATCTCACCAAGCTGGCTTTCGTCGGGCATGTGCATTGGACTGTCCATAGGTTGGGCCAGCGCAAAGCCGGTATCGTCGAGGATAGCGCATGATCCCCGACAAACAGATGATCCAGATCAGGGCGTGACGCTGATTTTGCACCCGTGGCCGTTCCCGCACTCAGGGCCGGGGTACGCCGAACTCGTGCCGTACCGCTGGGGCTGTTTGCTACAGGGTTGACGGCGCTTGGCCTGCTTTCTGCGGCAACGGAACTGCATCTGCCGGGCATCGGCAAATTTGGCGGGATGACGCTTGCGGTGACGATGCGGGCATCTGGGCCATACCGGGCGGGCGCTGGAGGCGGGGCGGCTGCTTGTCATGGCGTTCGCGTGTGTGGCGCTGGCGGCGGCAGTGTAGGTTTCTGTGCCGTCTGACGCAGGATTGTGGGTCGCAGCATCGCTGTGGAGGTTCGGCTTTGCCGTCTTTGTCTGACGGACTGCGCCGTTTCTGACGCGGCCAACCCCGGCGCGGCGTGTGCCCAGCGGGCGATGACCCGCCGGCAGCCCGCCCCGCTACGCTTCCATTCCGCTGAGCTTCACCAGTTGATGTGGGGCCGTCACAATGATCTTGCGCCGTTCCGAAACGACGATGCCATCTCTTTCCCAACTGCTCAGCAAACGGCTGACCGTGTGCAGCGTCGTGCCCGTCATGTCCGAGATGTTCTGGCGGGTGATCGGCAAGCCGATCTCGATGCCGCCCTCGACCTTGCGGCCCATCTGGGTGACAAGCCGCAGGATGGCGCAGGCGACGCGCTGTTCCACCTGTTGCGTGGCAAGTTCCACGATGCGGTTGTTCATCTCGGCCACACGGTCGCCCACGACCTTGTAGGTCTCTGTCGCAAAGCCGTCATAGCAGGCGGTGAAGTTTGCCCACAATCCGTTGGGCCAGGCCAGGGCCAGACACTCATCCGCCGTCATGGCGGTCGCCGGATAGGTCGTGCGCCCAAGGGCCGCGCCGATGCCGAACAACTGGCCCGGCGCGATGTGCAGCGCGATGATCTGATCACCCCCCGCTGTCGTGCGGATCACCCGGATATGCCCGTCAAGCAGCAAAAAGAACCGCTCCACCGGCATCCCCTCACTGAACACCGCGACCCCCGGATCAAACCGCAACGCCTGCGCCGCATCCAGGATTTCGCGGATCTGCGGGCGGGTCAATTTGCGGAAGGGGGGAATGTCGGCCAGCAGGCTTTCGTCAAGTTTCTTCAAACGAAGCCTCCGATGTTGTGGCAGCACAACGAGCCGCGCGCGACCTTAGCCTAAAACCGGGCCAAGACCAATCACTGCTGTACCCCGAACCGTTCTCTGAAAGGACAGGCCATGTTCCCGAAACTGATCGCCGCAAGCCTTGCCGTGCTGTTGCTGGCCCCCGCTGCCAATGCCGCAAACTTCGATGTGCTGATGCTGAATAAAGGCGCCGAGGGCGCGATGGTTTACGAGCCTGCTTTCGTGCAGGTCGCCGTGGGCGACACGGTGACCTTCATCTCGACCGACAAGGGGCACAACGTCGAAAACATCAAGGACATGCTTCCCGAAGGCGTCGAGGCGTTCAAAAGCAAGATGAGCGAAGATTACGTCCTGACCATCACCGCCGAGGGCCTTTACGGCGTGAAATGCACCCCGCATTACACCATGGGAATGGTTGCCCTGATTCAGGCCGGCGCGCCGGTCAATCTGGATGCGATGACGGCTGTTGCGCTCAAGGGCAAAGCCAAGGCGCGGTTCGAGCCGCTGGTCGCGCAGATCGTAAAGTAACCCTCATGGCAGCGCCAAAAGGGCGGCCCCGGCAACGGGACCGCCCTTTTTATTGTCGGCCATCAGCTTTTCCGATCACGCACCAGCCGAAAGCCCAGATAGTCAGGCGGAACACCCGCAGCACAGCCGCCCGAGCGCGCATCGCGGACGAAGTCGATCACAAAGGCCCGGTGCTTGCCCTGCACCGCCCGCACGCCACAATAGGATGACCGTGTGGCGATGGCATCGCCGCGCGGTGTCAACGTGCCATTCTGGAAACATGTCTCGGTCCATTCCCAGACATTGCCCGCCATATCGGCAACCCCAGGATCATTCAGCCCGAAATACCCCAGCGGATGCGGCACCAGATCCGCCGCGCCCCGCAGTGCCACCTCGCGCTGATAGCTCGCGATCCAGCGGCGCGAAGGATCATCGCCATTGGCCTCTGCGCCAAAGCTGTCGTCACTTCCCCGCTCTGCCGCCGCCTGCAACCATTCCGCATCGGTCGGAAGCCGCCAATGCTGTCCGGTCCGGCCCGAAAACCAGGTGGCATAGTCAATGGCATCGGCAAGGTTGACATTGGTCTGGGGAAAATTCGCCCGACCTTTTGCCGGGGCCGGCGGGCAAGCACCGATGGCCACACACAGGGCGTAATCGGTCTCGCTGACTTGGTATTTCATGATCTCCAGAACCGCCGCGTGCTGCTGTTCAACCGGGGCATCGACCACTCGGGTCCCCTGACGGAATTGGCCCGCAGGCCGGTAGTTTTGCAGCGCAGCCGCGATCAGCACGGTTTCAGGCACTGCCACGCCCGGCTCGGCCAAAGGCCGGATCATGGCAGCGAATGCCGTGGCCAAAGCCAGCATCGCCACAGACACAAATATGGATCGGGGGGTCATGACAGCTTTCTTGTTATTGCCTTCTTGGCCAAAAGAGGGGAGACCCCTGAACTGGAATCTCCCCGTGGGCAAGGCTGGCAGGCCCTATGGCAGCGCCGAGCGCCCTTCATGGGCCACGTCATATTCAACCGGGGCCACCACCTGTTCCATCAGATCGTTGTTCCAGTCGCCGCCAACGATCACATGTGCTGTGGCACCCAGATTGACTGCCTCGATCAGATTGTGATTGACGTAGGCGTAGACTCCGGGCTGCAGGAAAGTGTACAGCGCGGCCCCGGCCGAACCGCCCCGGATGAACCATGTTTCAAGATCGCGCTCTGGCAGGTTGTTGAACTTTCCGGTTTCCCAGACCAGATCGCCGTGACCGCCGATCAGATGGGGGCGGGTGTCGCGATTGGCCTGGCTGTGGACGAACAGCACCGTCTCGCCCTGCTCGGCCTCCAGTGCCTTGTCGCCGGTCAGCGCCCCGACCTTGCCATTGAACACCACGTGCGACGGGATCAGGCCGTTCATGACTGCAAGCGTGTCGGGATAGCTTTCGCCCGCATCGGCAAAGCGCATGTAGGCGCCATCTTCACCACGGGGAATGTAGAAGTCGCTTTCACCAATGTAATAGATGCGGTCATAGGCGACAGGCGCGCCCAGATGATCCTTCAGCCCGTCGCGCGGCAGTACCATGATGCAGCCCGACATCCCCGACACCACATGCCATGGGATCATCGGTCCGCCCGGTGCACAGTGATAGACAAAAACCCCCGGCCGCGTCGCCTTGAACCGCAGCACCGTCTTTTCGCCGGGGTTGACCAACGTCAATGATCCGCCGCCAAGCCCGCCGGTGGCAGCGTGAAAGTCGATGTTGTGCTGCATCATATTTTCAGGTGGGTTGAACAGTGTCAGTTCGACATAGTCCCCTTCATGCACCACCATCATCGGGCCGGGAACCGAGCCATTGAAGGTCATCGCCTGAATCCAGGCGTCTTCATCAACCTGCATTTCCTTTTCGACGATCTTCATCTCGAACTCGACGATCTGCGGGCCGATCGTCGCCACCTGTTCGTGCGGATGCACGAACGGTGGTCTTGCCAGTTGCACCTTGCGCCGGGTCAGGGTCGACAAATCGACGGGAGCGGCCGCCGAAGTGTCCATCACCTCTTCTGCAAGGGCCGACTTGATGACATAGGGCGAGGCGGCAACCATTGCGGCCCCCATGAGTGCGGCGCGTCTGGTAAACATCGGTTTCTCCTCTTGAGACCAGTCGGTTTCCCGATGACTACTCCGGTGTTCAGCGTCGTTCGTTGTGCTGCCACAACGTCGCAACGGGCAAACCTTCCGTTTCACCATTGGCGAGGTGCAGCCGCAGGTCAGAGCCCCACGGCGAAACTTCGGTCAGTGATGCACTGGCTTGAGGCAGAGCGTGATGATCTGGTGGTCGATATCGCTTTCGGATAGCGTCGTTTTCAACGCAACCGACACGCGCCTGCATTCCTCGGCACAGCCCGCCGTTGTGCGGAAACTTTCGTCACGCGGCCAGGGTGCCGATACAGCCAGATCAGCCGCAACCCGCCCCGGGCGGGCCGCCTGCACTATGATGCGGTTCGACATATAGACGGATTCGAACAGGCTGTGCGTGACGAAGATCACCGTCAGCCTGTTTTCTGCCGCCAAACGGATCACGTCATTGTTCAACTTCATCCGCGTGATCTCATCCAGCGCGGCACAGGGTTCATCCATCAACAGCGTCCGCGGCCGCCCGGGGGCGGCCAACAGGGCGGTTCCCCCGGCAAGCGACTTCAAGGTTGTTCTTCGGGTAATCAGCGGTGCAGGCATAGCGGGGTCACCTGACTTTTCGATTGGTTGGCGGGTGATGCCCAAGCTAGTCCAGGCCAGTGAGGTGATCGCACAAGCGCCGATTTTCGGGCGATCTGATACCGGAAAGGCATCAGTCAACGCGCCAGAACTGATGCCCAAATGCGAACGGAGTGCGCACATTTCTGCGCTTGTCGAATGCAGCTTCGGATTGGCATGTTGCGCTGAAACGGCAAGTCCAGAAAGGCCGTATTGCCGCCGTTCACCCTGCGGGTTCGGAAACTCAGGGCATCCCCGGCGTCGATCTGGCGGGCCGGCTGGTCTGGCCCGGATTTGTCGACATGCATATGCATCTGGACAAGGGCCATGTCATCCCGCGCATCCGACCGGATGGCACGCTGCACGGCGGCTTTGCCCTGACCGTCCAGGATTGGCCGCTTTGGACGCCCGAAGAAATGGCGCTTGTGTCAGCATGGCAACCGTCGGCACCGTCGCAGCCGAGGTGATGCCCAGCGTGATCGCCGATTTCCGGACCCGGTATCCCCGCTGCACCGTCGAAGTGCGGGTGGTCGGCGACCCGGTGCAGCATGTGCAGGACGACGAAGTCGGCCTCGGGATCGGCTTTGACCTTGCGACACCGGCTGGCATCAAGATGAACTTCTAGATTCCGGTGGCTCTTGGGGCCGTCGTCGCGCCTGGCCATGACCTTGCGGGACGCGCGAGCACAACTGTTGCGGCCTGCGCCGGATATCCCCTCGTGTTGCCAAATGCGGCGATGTCGATGCGCCCGATTCTGGATCAGGCGTTTGATCGCTTTGGCGGGCCACTGTTGCCGACGATCAAGACGAATTCCATCGAGTTGATGAAAAAGGCCGTGCAACTCGGGCAGGGGGTGGCGTTTCTGACCCCCCTGAACGTCGCCGTTGAACGGGAAAGCGGGCAGTTGGTCTATGTTCCGTTGCGCGAAAGCGGGATGAAGACCCTGTTCCTGCGCTGCATCAGCAAAACGCGGCGTCCGGCCAGCCCCCTTGCGCAACCCTTGATCCGGCAATGCGAGGAGACGATAGTCTCCATCATGCGTTCGGTCGAACTGCCTGCGTTGGAAGGTTTGGCAGTTCCAATCGAAACGTGATTTGCAACCGCGTTGCCCCCGGAGCGCGTTTAGGTTTTTCCGATTCAGGAATCGCACGAAGCTTGATTTCTGTTTCGATGTCCAGATGGCAGATATGGGGTCAGTGATGGACAGTCTACATCCTATGCCGCTTCATGTGCACGTGGTCGGGTTCGTGAAAAATGGGCATTCGCATCATCCGACTGCAGGTCAGTTCCGGGTTTCGGTGAAGTTCGTCAATGACACGGTGATCCTGAAACGCGAACAGGCGGGCTTGAAGCGCCGGCGCAGGGCAATGTTGGCGGTCATGGCCAACTCAGCGCGGTGACGAACTGCATCAAGATGCAAATGGCCGACAAGCCTGTTGCAACTGAAAACTCTCGTTTCAGATGAAATATCAGTAGCTTAGGTTTTAGTCATAGTCGACTGAGTATATGATTTTGCAGGATTTTTGGTACTGGTCGGAGTGAAAGGATTCGAACCTTCGACCCCCTGCTCCCGAAGCAGGTGCGCTACCAGGCTGCGCCACACTCCGACCGGTGAGGGGCAACTACCCGGGCAGGCGCGCATTTGCAAGGGGGCAAAGGCGGATTTGCCCTCATTCACCCGGCTGGCCCGGGACGGCGGGCGGCAGTGGCGGCGGGAAAGAGCCGTTGCGCAACCGCATCAACAGGCTGGGGCGTGGCAGGGTGGCAATCTCTGGCCGGCCCTTGGATTGCAGCACCGGCGTGGTTTCGGAAACCGAAGCCTTGCCTTCGCGGAACAGGATATATAGCCCGCTGGCAATCACGATGGCGGCACCGATGATGGTGGCGCGGTCCACCCGTTCGTCAAAGAACACATAGCCATAGATCGTGGCCCAGATGATCTGCGAAAACTGCATCGGGGCCACAACCATCGCTTCGGCCTTGCGGTAAGCGCCGATGATGAGGAATGATCCGATGGAGCCCAGCACCGCCATGGTCATGAAGGCCCCCAGATGCTCTATCGGCATCGGGCGGTAGACAAAGGGCAGCGCCAGCCCCATGGCGATGAAATTGGCCACCATCGGATAGAGCATCAGCACTGCCGACCGTTCGGCATGGCCGACTTTGCGCACGATCACCGAGGCCAGTGATCCGGTGATGGCCGCCACGATTGCCGCAAGATGGCCAAGGTTGAAATCGGAATCGCCGCCCGGACGCACCACCACCATAACGCCGATCAGCCCGACCGCCACCGCCAGCCCGCGCCGCAGCCGGACCTTTTCCCCCAGCACCGGGATCGCCAGCAGGGTGATCAGCAGCGGTGTGGAAAAGAAGATGGCGAAGCACTGCGCCAAGGGCAGGTGGCTGAAGGCGTAAAAGGCGCAAAGCCCGGTGATCACCACAGCGACGGTGCGGATCAGCGTCCACCACGGGTGGCGCGGGATCAGATTGCCATCGGTCTTGTCGCGCAGCAGCGTCATCGTGATGACGGGAAACCCCATCAACACCCCGAAAAACAGCACCTGCACCGGCGAGTAATAGCCGCCGACATATTTCACCACCGCATCGTGGCTGGCATAAAGCGCAAAAGCCAGCAGGGCGAGCAGCGCCCCGCGTTTATTGTGGGTTGGAGTGGTCATGGGTGCCCGGATTCGGTGATCGAAGCGCAAATTTCGGTTGTGGTGCTGTGTCGCGCGTCAGCCCGGTGGTTTCAAGGATCATTCGCGCCAGCAAGGCCGGATTTCCCGGTTGCGCCGCGATTTGCCTGAGTCAGCAGGGCCAGACCGGCACCAATGATCACCGCGATGCCCAGCAGAGTCATCGGCTCGATCATTTCGTCAAAAAAGATGGCACCGAGGATGCCCGCGCAGATCACCTGCGAATATTGCATCGGCGCGACAACGATTGCGGTGGCGCAGCGATAGGCGGCAATCACCAGAACCCCGCCCAGGG
>Ga0163144_10028268_pt1 | contig 10819 bp, 11 predicted proteins | sample OliLak19BULKMAT1_FD_123175 | JGI IMG/M metagenome (GOLD analysis project Ga0163144, IMG submission 123175) | Freshwater microbial mat bacterial communities from Lake Vanda, McMurdo Dry Valleys, Antarctica - Oligotrophic Lake LV.19.BULKMAT1 | ecosystem: Environmental > Aquatic > Freshwater >... | reverse complement strand
ATAACTATTGGTATAATAGACATTACAGTCTTCGTAGCTTAACCGGATAGAGCATCAGATTGCGGATCTGAAGGTTGCGCGTTCGAGTCGCGCCGAGGACACATTTCAGTAGCCAGTCATCAGCTATCAGTGGTCAGTTATCAGCCATCAGTTGTCTGTGATTAGTGGTCAGAAACTATCTGAAAACTGAGAACTGAAAACTGAAATCTTAAAACAGGGGGCGTCGTTCAGTGGTAGGATTCTGGTCTCCAAAACCAGTAACGAGTGTTCGATTCACTCCGCCCCTGCATTATCCCGATCAAATCGGGATTATGCCCTGCCGAAACTGAAAGCGAAGGATGGCCATCGCTACGACCGCTTTGGTCATAATGAGGCTAGATTAAGGGGAAATGCACAGGTCACCCTCAGGGTGTACTTGCTAAACACATCCTAGGAAACGAACCTTTCAGATGTTGGAGCAGAATAGTTCTTAACGATAATCTTTTAAAGCAATAATTTTAACTTCTTTACCTCTATATTTTCCATGGTGCTTAATATTGTCCGTGACCAAATTCGCCTTAAGACTTTTCGCTAGGGCTATAAAAGAAGCGTCATAAAAAGTCATGTAGTTTTCTTTACTTATTTTCATTGAACTTATCGCAAGTTTAAAATCGCATGGGGCGAACGTAATCGGCAGGCTGTGTAGCATTTTTAAAGCGCGCATCATATACGATGTTGTGCATTGTTTTGAAATCATTACATTACCTATTTCATAAAGTAGAAGCTGAGGAGCGTAGCATCTGATTACATTGTCCTTTATGTGCGACCGAACATTATCTGCCTGATCAACATATCTCTCATTTTCAGCAATGATCCATTTGACCGCAACTGAAGTATCTATTACTACGGGAGTCATAAGTGTTATTAATGTCTATACCTATCTTCTGCAATAAACTCCGACATACTTCCTTTTGCGCCCTTATACGTGCGTAATTTTCGAATATCTGCCTCTATTTTTACCCAGTCTACTGCTTGTTCTTGTGTATAAGGTTTAATAATGATTTCGGTCGCAGATATTGTTTTTATAGACACTACGGTATTTGTTTCGAGCCAGTTTAATGAACCGCGAATTTTATCGGGAATGGTTAACTGACCTCTGTTTCTTATGATTGCGGTTCCTTGTATGCTCGTCATGCAATCAGAATATCAGAAAATCAGAATTTGTCAAGTCCTAGTTGTATCTTACTCCGCCCCTGCAAAGTTCGACGACCTCGAAGGTCGTAATGAGGCTAAAATCGGGGAAAACTTAGCTTGAGGTCTTTTTGAAGTTGTTTTGTGTTTACTTTTTCGTATTCTTTGAGTGCTTCTTTTAACTTAGCGTCTGCGATTTTTTGTTTTGAGAGCTGCTTTTGGAGAAGAGAAACGTAAAATACAAGGCGCTTGGTCGCTGTTCTGTCGTAGTCTTTGAGTTTGGTCCAGGAAAATGTCTTTGCCTGTTTCCGCCTGCTCTCAAAGGTCTTCATATTAGACAAAAAGATTGACGCATCGACCCGTTTTGAGCCAACGACGTTACCTATCGAGAGTAGGAAGTAAGATTTTATTAACTTAATACTACGTGAAAGTGCAGAACCGCCGAAAGGATCAAACTCCGGTATGGTATTTCCTAACGACTCTACCTGTGCACGCGCAATGCTTGGTAAAAAACAGCTTATCGCGGTATCGTATTCTCTGCGCGACGTGAGCAGTAGATATTCTTTCATGCGGTCTGCATAGCCATCGATCAACTGTCCGTTGTCCATTATCCCCACTTCGCCAAGGCTCCGAGGGGCGAGCACTTTTGGAAGTCTTCGACTACGTAAACCATCAAAAACGTCCATCATATAGCCCGCTATGAGGCTCCCCATACCACCTCGCAGGTGGTAAGGCTTATTGATGGCATTTCGAACAAGTTCGAGGCCCTTTAAGGAGAGTTCATCGGGTGTTAGATTCGGATAGATGAATGGTTCTAACAATGAAAGAATAGGTCGTGTGAGGCTTCTGTACGGGCTGTTTCTTATTGGTTGTTTGATGGATAGTTCCGTCATCAACGTTTTTAGAAGATTCTCAGGAGGGCTTCCTTCTAAAATTGTTACATTTGTGTTCTTGAGACCTTTTCTTGCAAGTGCGGTTGGATTTAATGCGAATGCTTTGATTGATTTATCAAGCAACATCGGAAGGTCAACGAGGGCATCTCCAAAGACCAAATTAATCTTGGAAGAAAGCTTTTTTATCACATGCTTCATACCTTCTTCTTTACCAGCGATCGATGGAATTAATAGTAGGTATCCAGAAAAAATTTCTTCGGTATTTTGTAAAAGAATCTGCTCGGTTCTTAAGATTTTTGTGTTTTCAACCTGTTTTTGAAGAGATGTGATAAAGGCAGAGAGCGTTGAGACAGGCATTTTATCCACCCAAACTCGCGTCATATATTCGTTTTTGGTGTCGTAAAATTTTGCGCTGTATTTTTTAATGACCGGTATTATAGATTTGATAGTTTTCTCCTTATCCCACTTGGTTTTTTGCATAATGTCTTCCCAGTCCCGATCTAGTTCATAGTGATTATTTTTTCTCCAGAGAATTTTTGTACCTGCGCCGTAGATAACGACATTTGGTTTCTTCATCCCAACAATTCCAAGCTGGATATCGGAGAACGGATCCCAGATCGGTCTCCCGGTGTTTAGCACAAAAGGGATTTTTAGGTTATTTAGAAGCTCCCTGGTCTTGGAGTTATAGTACCAAGCAATGAAAGCTCGAAGATTGGGGTCAAAAAGAGTGCCGTCAAAATCAGCCGTAACAGAGTGAGTCAACGGCATCATAATCGGTTACGCGTTAGAGTATTAAATATGCCAAACAAGGCCTTTCCAAGGACTCCTTTGCCATGTGAGAATGAAGTTCCGATAGTCTGCCAGTACCATGCAAGAATAGCTCTTTTGGAAAGTACTGCGGGTAAGGTGCTACGTTGCAACTTGCGAATGTACTGTTGCCATGATTGATAGTACTGTTTTGAGTTGAAAAAAACCGAGTTTTTGACACCCTCTTTAATAACCTGAGACGAAAGTTTCTTCAGGAGTTTTACCTTATCGATATCTTTCTGTTTGACGCCACTGGGCGACCTAAATTGATAGGCGTAGTAATCCGCGAGGGGATTGCGGGTGGTGTAACGCACTCCATTTTCTAGTACTACTGTCCATGGCTCTAGAGAGTCTGCGGAAATCTTTTCCTTTATCTCGTCAAACATTAGATAGTGCTGACCCTTTTTGAAGCCGATTTCGCTAACGTACTGAAAAAATTTACCGGATTTTTGCTTCTCATCTATTAATCGAACTCCTTCAATAGATATGGATGGGGTAAACGATATTTTATTTCTAGTTCGCCATTTAAGCTCTCTGACATGCTCCTTAAGCTTGGTTACCTTGTTTTGGTTTTGGGTAAGAAAGATGACGTCAATGTCCCTCACAGTACCATCATCTCGAAGTAGCGTAAGTTGGTTGTGTTTTTTTAGTGTAACTTCTCTTTTTAAAACGTCGATTCCGAAGGTCGTCTTTTCATTCAGCAGACCTCCATAGGAGATACCACCAACGAACCTATGATTTATGCCATTTTCATTGCTGAAAGACTCTAGATCCATAATCATATCTTCCATGATTGTCGGGTACAGTTTGCGAGCAGTTGCGGAGGCCATAATGGTTATTATACCTGTGATTTAGACTATAATGATGGGATGAAATGGCTCCTCGTTGGCGTTTTGATATTCGTTATTGGATACTTGATAATCGGGAAGGCTACTTCTAACACTAATAATAACAATCCTGCTTCTGAGCAGAAAAAGAAGTCCGAATCACGAGTGCCGAATAACAGCCCAACGTTTAACAGATCGCTGTTTGTTCCTTACTGGCAACTCAAGGATAGTTCTCAGAATTCAGTTCTCAGTAATCAGTACGACAGATATATATATTTTGGAGTAGCTGGAACTGTGGATGGAGTTGATACGACAGAGGAGGGATATAGAAAGATAGACGCATTCATGAGCGCTACGAGTGGTTCAAGATGGTTAACGGTACGAATGGTGGACACAGATGTGAATGACAAGGTTCTGAGTAGTCTAGAGTCACAAAATAAGATTGTGAATGATGCCGTCAGCATCGCTAAACAGTTTGGTTTTGATGGCTTGGTTCTTGACTTCGAGTACAACTCCATATTTGGTGGCAAGGTCAATGAAGTAACATCCTTTTACAAAGTCTTTAGTGAAAAAACTATGTCCAAAAATCTTAAGTTTGCTGTCACGCTATATGGTGATGTTTTTTATAGAAAACGCCCATATGATGTTGCACAGATAGAAAAGTATAGTGATGAAATAATGATTATGGCCTATGATCTTCACAAGAGTAGGGGAGAACCAGGTCCAAACTTTCCTTTGAGTGCGGGAAAAAAATATGGATACGGCTACGATTTATTGTTTGCTGATCTTGAGAAGGTAATTCAGGCTAAAAAAATAACCGTTATTTTTGGTATGTACGGGTATGATTGGAAGGTCGATGAGAAAGGACGTCCCATTACGCTTGCATCGTCCATAACCACTGCCCAGGTTGTTGCCAACTACATTAATAAATGCGGCAGTCTAAACTGTACGCAACTGAAAGATCCTGTATCTGCTGAGACCGAAATAAACTACGTCGATGAGGATAAAAAATACCACATCATTTGGTTTGAGAATGAAGAGTCGGTAGAGAAAAAAGAGAAGTTTTTAAGGCAAAGAGGCGTAGGGTCGGTTGCGTTTTGGGCGTATGGATACTTCTAAAGAAGAAATTACTAATTGTTAATTACGAATTACGGATTACGAATTCAATACGTAATGCGCAATGCGTAATTGATTATTTTTTAATCTTGGGAGCTGTTTTGTTCGAAAATGCTCCCAAGTCTTTTAGTTTCCACATAAAAAGTGCGGCTTTATTCTTGGCATTGGAGTCGATTACGAATCTTAGCGCCATCTCGAGCAAAGGTCTAGGAATGGTCTTCGCAAATTTTATGTATAGGCCTTTACGGCGCGCGTCCTCAAGTTTCTCAGCAAGATTAACTCCAAAGGACTGAAACTCACGAGAAACGTACTTGTCTTTTAGCGGATTAAATTTCTTAAGAACGTCCTTTACGCTGTGCATTGGATTATAATAGCAAATTAATTATAAAACGGGTGAAGCGGGTGAAACGGGTTTATTAAATACTTCATATTCAATATTAAACATGAAATCAACTCGCTAAACTCGTTTTACTCGTAATAAGTGAATAAGCAGTGTGTCTATTTAGCGTCGAAGTCTGGTACGTTTGGAAGATTTGTGGCCTGTGGTGAGCTTGCTTGCCCTGTATCACCCTGAGCCTGTCGAAGGGAGTCTACCGAAGGGGCCGAATCCATCGGCGCTGGCGTGTCCACCGTAGCCGTAGGCGAAGGAGGAGCGCTTAACATAGAAGGAGTTGTGTCTGCTGGCGGTGATGGTGGAGTAGGCATTGTCATATCGGCGTTGGCCGCTTGCACTGAGGTGTCCGAAGGTGATTGAACTGGTGGGGTGGAAGCCGAAACTTTCCTTTGAAGATCGGCCAATATTGCATCTAATGGATTACTTGCTTGCCCTTCCGTAGCCGAAGGCGAAGCGGGGGCTGTTTGTGTCGGTGCTGGTGGCATTACTGGTTCAGGGGAGGGAGTAGGTGCAACAGGTTCTGGCAGTGGTTCAGGTGGCGTCGGTGGTACAACTGGCTCAGGCACTTGTGGGACAACCGTTTGATCTAATGTAGGCCCGCCTGCCGGCGAGGCAGGAAGATTCATGTCGGCATTGGCTGCTTGAACTGAGGTACCAGAAGGTGTTTGTAAAGGTGGTTCTACTGGCGCGGGAGCCGATTCTGCATTGTCCGCCGAAGCCGTAGGCGAGGGAGGAGTGCTTGGCATAATTGGCTCTGGCATTGGAGGCACGGGTGGTTCAGGCACTTGTGGTGAGCTTGCCGAATCCATTGGCATAGGTTCAGGCATCGGTGGAGTGCTTGGTAAATCCATAGGAGCTGGAGGGACGGGCTCGGGCATTTGTGGTGAGCTTGTCGAATCCATCGGAGGCATTGGTGGAACAATCGGTTGGTCTGAAGCAGAAACACTCACATCGGCGTTAGCCGTTTGAACTTGAACTGATGCGCCAAGAGCTGCATCAAACTCAGTCTGTGTAAATCCTTTTAAAACTGCCGTTGTTCCGTCGTCTTTAGTGATTTGGGTAACTGGAGTTCCTGCAAAGTTTGATCCTAATTTCATCATTTCGTCGAGAGCTTCTTTATTTGTCTCAACATTTTTCTCTTCAAACGTTACTCCCTTTGACGTGAGATATGTTTTTTCTTGTGGCGTGAACTGGCAGTTATTTTGAGTGTAGATTACGACTTTCATTGTTACGAAACATTATGGAGAAAAAAGCTTTGAGTGTCAAGCGCTTATAGAGCATTTTCACTTGTGGAGGAAATTGTTAGGTTATTTCTGCTGGGCTTTCCATTTAGACGATGAGTTGATTATATACTTTTTCGTACCGTTCAGTCATTTTTTCCGTTGTGAAGCGCTCCTCTACCAATTTTCGACAATTTTTTCTCATCTGTGCGTATTCTTTGTCTGGCATACTATAGATTCGATTCACGGCCTCAATCAAACCATCCATACCTACCTTTTTAATTATGAAATTTCCATGTTTTTCCTCTTCAGAGGGATTCACTACAAATCCAGTTGCGCCATCCTTAATAATTTCTGGTATAGATCCTCTAGAGTAAGCAATCACGGGAGTACCACAGGCCATTGATTCGATTAAAATCAGTCCGAATGGCTCCCGCCATTCTACAGGAAAAATAAATGCTTTTGCATCGCCGTAGTACTTTTCGGTTTCTTCAAAGCGTACGTTTTCACGTAGTGAAATCTGGCCTTTGAGTCGAGGCTCAATTTCTGATTTGAAATAGTCGGCGCTACTTTTTCTCAAACTCATCGCCAGTATCAATTCTTTTCCTGTTTTTTCCGCAACCTGAATCGCAGCAAGCTCTCCCTTATCTTTTGCCGCTCGTCCCATCCAGAAGAGATAATCTTTTCCCGGAGTTTCATAAAAAGGGAAGTAGCTCAGATCAAGACCATGATGTACTGTGGCGATATAATTGAGATCAAAATGGGTTCTAAATTCATCCGAGATACTGACAAAATTAAGGTGACGATATCTTTTCATTATCTCATTTTCCGCTTCTCGTCCTCGTGGTAGTTGGTTATGTAGTGTGTGTATTACAGGTGTCTTAACAAATTCAGAAAATGGAAAGGAAAAATAATATGCGTGAGAGTGAATAATGTCAAACTCCGACGCCCGCTTGAAGACCTCAGCATTTAGATAAAGATTGGTTGCCTGGAAGCTGGGATCTAGATAGGATTCTATGGTCTTCAGTAATTTAGACGAGATTGGAGAAATTAGTTTTGCTTTTGTTTGTGAATCCGGTGACGCAAAAAGAGTCACGTCATGCCCCTTTGCAACAAGACCATCGGTCAGATACGAAACCACCCGCTCAGTTCCTCCATAGTCTTTTGGGGGGACGTCAAACCAGAGTGGTGCAATCTGCGCAATTTTTAGTTTTTTCATGCTATCGGTATTTCAACAGATCATTATAAAGATCTTCGTAACTATTTACCATTTTTTCCAAGGAAAAATTGAGTTCAACATGATTTCTGCAATCAGCCGATCTTATTTGACCAATGTTGCTTAAGGCTTCTTTCAACCCTTCAATCCCTTTTTCTACCGGAACAACGAATCCTGTTTTTCCGTGAATGACTAGCTCTGAGACCGATCCACGATCGAAACCAATAACTGGGGTGCCGCAGGACATTGACTCTGCCATGACCAATCCAAAAGGTTCGTACCAGTTAATGGTCATCAGGAAGACTTGAGCATTTTGCATAAGTTGAACTACTTGTTGTTTTGTGAGGGATAACTCAGACTTGACAGATCCTATCCACTGAATTTTATCATTCAAGTGTGGTTTAACATCCCGATTGAAAAATTCAACATCCTCAACATTTCCCGAAAGTAATAGACGACTGTTCGTCTCCTGAGCTAGCTGAATTGCCCAGCGTATTCCTTTGGGATCCATGAAAGATCCGTCTTTATTTTTTGCTTTTGAAAGTCGTCCTAACCAAAGAAGATAATCGTCTTTTTTTTCCTGAAACGAATACATTCTCGTATCGATTCCATTATGAATCATTGAATGGATTTTTGCTAAGTGGAATTGTTTTTTATGTGCATGGGAAATAGAAACAAGGTGAGAATCGGGAAATAAGGCTAGGGTTTTGTCAAACTCAGGCGTTGCTTGAGCGTGAAGGGTTGTAATCATCGGTGTCTTAATGCGATCTGCAATCATGAGGTTGATGAACTCGGGATAGGTATGATTGTGAATGATGTCGTAATCTCCCGCAATTTCTTCGATTTTTTTGGCAAGCTGTACAAGGTAGGCTGACTCAGCATAAAAAGGGTTTTCAAAAACCGGTAGATCGACAAACGAGTGGGGAACTACCGATAGTATTTTTGCTCCGGGTACATTGCTATCACCTGTTCCAAGGAGCGTGACATCGTGGCCTTTTTTTATCAAACCACTCGCAAGATCGAAGATAACGCGAGGTCTGGCAGCAGTGATTTCCGACGTAACCTTTCTTTTGAGAAGTGAGACAAAAAGAATCTTCATATCCCTATTTATACCTTGTAGACTTCTTTTTTGGAAGCTCTGTGACGTCATGTAGATACTCACTCGTCGTGTATCGGAATTTTTTATAGATTTCCTCAAACTGTTCAGTTATCTTTTCCCATGTGAATTTTTCCTTCACGGTTTCATAAGCTTTTTTGGCTATTTTGTCTCTCAGAGCTTCATCTTCAAGTAGCATATTCACTTTTTCTGCTATGGCTTTACTGTCCCTGGTCTTTACCAAAAAGCCATTCACACCATCTTTTATGATAGATGTTATTCCACCGCTATGAGTTGCCACTACTGGTTTTTTTGAGGCCATTGCCTCAAGAATCACCAGTCCGAATGGCTCCTTCCACGTGCTTGGTGCAACGAAAACGTCTGCTCTAGAATAAAATGCATGAAAACTAACCTGATCTTCTGACTTTATCCATCCAAGAATTTTTACATTCGTAACATTAAGGTCCTTCATGAGCTTGACTAACTTTTCTCTTTCAGGACCATCTCCTAAAATGAGAACGGTTCCGTTTATATTTTTTGCAGCTCTGATTAAGTAGTCAACTCCCTTATGCTTTGTAAGTCTACCTGTAAAAAGAACAATCTTTTTTCCTACAAGATCGTATTTTTTATTTATTTTTTCAACCTCTTTTTTAAAGTCTCCTGCGAACTCTTTTAGCTCAACGCCCCCAAGGATGGTTTTGGTCTTGTAGTCAAGTTCATGGCCAAACATATCAAGGTACCAGCGCTTAGTGAATGCGCTGTTGGCCGTTATAAATCTTGCAAGAAAATTAGCATCGTTAATTAGTCCAATCAGCCTTCTGTCTCGACTTAGGTAATGAAGGTCGCTTCCATGGGTGGTTATGATATATCTAATTCCGTACAGAATTTTTACAACGCGAGCAACAGCTGGTAAAAAAGCGGTATGAAATACGTGTAAAATTTCAGGTTGAAACTCACGTACTGCTTTTAATGTAAAATTGACATACGTAGTGTAAATTTCACCAAGCTCAACTCCACTCATGTCCTCATATTTTTTCGCATCTTTGAGTTCTGGATTTCCGACGAAGACCCCCATTTGAGGAGGCTTGATTGTGTAAAGTTTAATGCCTGCAAGAGCTCTTTTTTCTGGTGCAACAATAGCAACCGTGTGCCCGTTTTTCACCAATTGAGCAGTAAGTTTGCGTAGCCAACTTCCACTTCCATTTCCCCAAAGAGGAAACATATGTAAAAACATTATTCTCATAGATTTATTTGATTATTAACGCTAGTTGTTTATATACCTTTTCGAAGATAGGTTGCAACTGCTTCAGTTCTTCGTTGGTAAAGTCTTGCAATGAATACGTCTCACCATCTACCTTATTTTCTCCTCGATTATCTACGCCAATTCTCACTCTCCAAAAATCGTTAGTTCCTAGTTCGTCCTCGATTGAAAGTATGCCATTGTGGAGCTTGGGACCAGTACCTAGCTGAATTTTGAATTTACCAAAGGGAATATCCAAGTCGTCGTGAACGACGACTAAATTTCTAAATTTCCCGACTTGCGGTCGGGATTCGCGATTCTGAGGAATCGGAACTAATTTCGAATTTCTAATCAATTTCTCAATAAACAAGCCAGAAGTATTCATAAAACAGTCTGTTTTGGCTAATGTCATCCCGAACTTGTTTCGGGATCCTGAACTAAATTCAGGATGACTTTTTAAAAAATCAATAAAGAGATAACCAACACTGTGTCGGTTATTTTTATATTTTTCTCCTGGATTGCCAAGACCAACTAATATTTTCATTGTCATATTATATACATTGCTTTGCTTTTGAAGTTGGTATTGCGTAGACTGAATTTAAAGCAGTTTTCGGTTTGAAATCACTCAATTGTCATCTCTTCGAGCCTGAGCCGATTCGGTCTGAGCCTCACGGTCGAAGACCTCAGAGCCGAAGGCCTGAGTGTTAACGAAGGATTCAGCGAAGCGCCTTGCTAGATTCCTCGGCAAGCTCGGAATGACGTAGGGTGCTGAAATAAATTCAGCATGACAATATTTTTAAACATTTAATCATTGAAAATTGATTGAAAACTGAAAATTGT
>Ga0163144_10028266_pt1 | contig 10821 bp, 6 predicted proteins | sample OliLak19BULKMAT1_FD_123175 | JGI IMG/M metagenome (GOLD analysis project Ga0163144, IMG submission 123175) | Freshwater microbial mat bacterial communities from Lake Vanda, McMurdo Dry Valleys, Antarctica - Oligotrophic Lake LV.19.BULKMAT1 | ecosystem: Environmental > Aquatic > Freshwater > Lake... | reverse complement strand
TTATGATTGTCCGGCTGCCAGCCATTTCAGGAAAGGATTAGAAGTTGTTTTGCGTTTCCACGGGAAAGCGATCCAGATGGCACCCCGCAAGAGGCTGTCGAGCAGCAGACCTACTAAAAGGATGGTGAGTTGAATGGCAAAGACGTATTCAAATCCTTTGCGTTGATACACATTGACCAACAAGGCTCCTATGCCGCCGTATTCGCGGAACATGGATTCTATACTGGTCAGCATCATCCAGGCGATCGCAAAATTTTGGGCCATCAGGTCGCAAGCTTCGTAGAGGGTGCCACGCACCACTGTGTACCACGTTACCTCTCCTTCTGCCATCCGCAGGGTACGGCTGTAATTGTACACACGCTGCGGAATATCGCGGATAACAGCCAATAAACCCGTGAGTAGGTAGGTCAAAATAGAAAAACTCATGGTGGTGAGTTTGGCCTGATAAGAAGTACCCGTCACGAGCAAAAAAATAAAACTAATACCGATCAGTGATAAAAACCTGAATTTGGTCAATAGTGTTATTAAAGGCTCAAAAAACGGGATGCGGCTGATGTAGGCCAGCAACATGGCGGCTATTACGGTTACTAACATGGCTATGAGGCACATTTGTGCGCTGCCGAAGAGTTCGCCGATCAGGTTGTATTCAAAAACTAATTCTTTCCAGGCTCCCCATACCTTGGCGGGGCCGGGGATGCCAACCGGGTGCATAAATTGCCAAAGCAATAATAAAATAGCTACCCAAAACAGGGATAATCCTGTTTTCATAGTGGCGGATAATTCGCCATTCCAGCGGAAGAGTTGTGACACGAGTGATAGCGTAGTTATGAGTTACCGGTGATTAGTTTTATGTACCACGCGTCGGCAGGTTTTGTGCATGATCGAAATATAAAAATCAATATAAAAAACAGATTATGAATGATTTATAAAATGTATTCACGCACAAAACCTAGCGACGTGCAGTATAATAGTTTGACAGTGTAAATTTTGGCCATTAAATTGACGTAATAAATTTGTTACTACACTAAGTAATGAATAATCAACAGCTCCGGCCTTGATTTCTAAATACTTGATAGTAAATTTTATTCATTTTTATTCCCGTAGCAATCTTTAGTCGCCAAAGATAATTTCTACGCGCCGATTGCGCGAACGCCCGTCGGGGGTGTCGTTGGAGGCTACGGGTTTGTCAGCGCCATAGCCCTGCACCTGCGCAAAACGTTCGGCAGGGAAATTGCCTTTAGATCGTTTGATAATCCACTGGCGCACGGCATCTGCCCGACTTTGGGAAAGCAGCATATTATTTTCTGCGGCGCCTACATTGTCGGTATGGCCACGGATGGTCATGCGCAAGTTTGTGGTATTCAGGCTGTTATAAATTTCTTCCAAGATCCTCACCCCGGAAGGGGCAATGACAGATTTGCCGGTTTCAAACTCAATATTATAGTTGCGGCGGCCAAATACTTCCGTCATGTCGCCTTTGGCATAGGTTTCTTTAAAGCCTTCGGCTAATTTCCCTTTATCTGCCGAGGCATAAACTGCCCGAACGCCGGCCAAATCCAATGCCTCGGATACCGGTGGGAAGGATGGCAGGTCTTGTGGGTACAGTTTACTCATATAGTTGGCAAACAGGGTATAAACCGATGCGAAGCTATTGGTGCTGCCTTCGGATATGCCAAAGTCGTCGGCCACGTCGGTCAGGTTACAGGAGCGGGAACCGCCCACTGAAACGGTGCGGCCATCGGGCATTTCAAGTTCTTTGCCCCGGTACAGTTCATACCAGTTGACTTCATTGCCAAAGACATCTTTATTCCTTTCGCAACCATAGCGCAAGGCGGCATCGAAGGTTTTTACCTGATCGCCTGCTGCGGCAAGGGCTGTGATGAAGCGTTTTATTTCATCCCGGTGGTCGGCCAAATACTTGTTGAGGCCAAGCATCAGGCAGGGCATTTGTTTTACGTTTTCACGGGTACTGAGCAGGGTGGCTACTTCCCGACCTGTTTTGAATACTTTTTCGTCTTCCGGTGCCCAGGTAGCGGTGGCGTTAATTTTTACTGAAGTGGTTTTTCCGGTGCTTTTTCCGTCTTTTACCTCCGGCAGTTCCACGGTTTGGTTGGCCACGAAGCGGTCGGCTGCTTCTACGAAGGTGCTGACCCCTACGAAATTGAGGCGATTAGGGTCATAAACGGTGGGGTCGGGATTGACGGGTACGTCGTTATCGGAGGCCCATTTGATGGCTATGTTGTGATCCCCGTCTTTGAGTACGACGGAGCAAAGGCCGCCGCGTGCTTTTTGAGGGTCTTTTTTCCAGGATACCGGGCCGATAAATTTGTCTTCCCCGTAAGAGTACCCGCAAATGTAGAAGCCGCGAACATCATAAGCAGGGTCTACTTCTTTTAGTTTAGCGTCTAAGGCTACTTTAAAGGAGGCTAAGTTGTCGCCCATGATGCCGCAAAACACGGCCGGGGTGGCAGGGTTGCTTTTATAGTCAGCGGCAAATTTGACCAATGCTTCCTGCATCTTTCCGTAATCGTCCTGCCGGATAAAATTCAGGGCAATGCCACTTTTTGCCATCAGGCTGCCTTCTTTGGTTTTGGTGCCGCCGTTGGCGTAGGAGATGGGGGTTTGTGCATTCCAGCCCATGCCAAGGTAGGTCATGCGGGCTATTTTTCCGGAAGGCGTAAACGGTTGTTCGGAGGGGAAGGCTAATTGCTTGATTCCTGCGGTTTGGTAGTTTTTTGGTGCCGAGCTCAGAATATCGTTGGTCGATTCGTCGGTGCGTTCCAACTCTACAACGTTGACTTTTTTATCTAAAAGCCCGGACTTGCCAAGAAATAATTTACTGCCAAAGAAAAGTGCAGCAACGATGACTGCGGTTAAAACAAGTTTAGAAAAGGTGGTTAAGCGTGCCATAAGGGTGGTAATATAATAGACATTAAACTAGTAATAATGCCCGATGATTGATTTGGATGCGGCAAAGGTATAGTATTTCGGGGACAGGATGCCGGATTTCCTCGACTAAATCAATTTTATATCCGACTTCACCGTGAAAAAAAACACTAAAACACTAAAACACTAAAACAACTTATTTCAACGCATTAATAATCGCTGCAAAATCATCTGCTTTTAGTGAGGCACCGCCAATGAGGCCGCCATCTACATCGGGCTGACGGAAGAGTTCGGGTGCATTTTGTGCATTGCAGGAGCCGCCGTATAAGATGGAGGTTTCTTCTGCTATTACTTTTCCGTAACGTTTGGAAACGAGTACTCGGATGGCAGCGTGCATTTCCTGTGCCTGCTCGGTAGAAGCGGTGCGGCCGGTGCCGATGGCCCATATCGGTTCATAGGCGATGACTATTTTGCGAAAATCATGGTCTTGCAGGTGGAAAAGGCTTTTCTTTAATTGTTTGGCCACATAGCCTACGTGGGTATCCTGATCCCGAATACTCAGGGGTTCGCCACAGCAGAAAATGGGGCGCAACCCGGTGACTAATGCCAAATCTACTTTGCGCGCCAGCATGGCGTTATTTTCCTTGAAATATTGACGGCGCTCGGAGTGTCCAATGATGACGAATTCTGCCCCCACGGAAGCCAGCATTTTGGCCGCTACTTCACCAGTGTAAGCACCTTTTTCTTCGTGGTGGCAGTTTTGAGCGGACAGATGGAAATTTTTTCGTACTTTTAACATTCTGCCAACTTCTCGCAGAAAAGGGTAGGGGGGGGCCAGTACGACTAATCCCCGTGGTTTTTCTACTGTATCTAACACCGCTTTTGTCAGTTCTAAACCTTCTTCCAAGGTTTTATTCATTTTCCAGTTTCCGGCTACTATTTGTTGACGCATTGTTTTGTTGAAAATATTGAATGGTTGAGTGAAAGTGCAAAAGTATAAATAAATAGGTTATTGTAATAAAAGGTTGTAAAACAAAAAAAACCTAATAACATTATTAACACTTTACATCGGACGACAGTAGCCCTGCTGTTAGCACAACCTGCCCGATCCTTAATATTGGGAAGTGGGGAAAATTACTGTGGCTGCCGATTATTTTCGCATTAGTAGTGTTTGCTGACGGCATACTTGCGGCGTGGAACGTGCGAAAACTGCCATTTTTTCGCAACTCCTTGATAACGTTTGAGTTGGTATTTTTTAATAGATGACAACAGTGTATTTGCAAAAACGTATTAGTCTGGCATAAATTTTAGTAATCTCCTTAAAATTGCGAATATTATTAAATAGTTAAGTTTTCCCGTTTTGTGTTGCCCCCTGTAAATCAAGTAGTTCGCTTTTTTTGAATGATTTTAGAAATTTTTTTGTCGAAAAAGTGAAAAAAACTTTGGGAATGTCCAAAAAAAACGCTCACCTTTGCAACCCTGTCTCGCACTAGAACTGCATTTATACGGTTTTTAAAATTACACTGATTAGCACCATTCGGCATGACAAACGATAGCCAAACGGTATGGGATAACTGTCTTCGTACTATTCGCAAAAGCGTTAATTCGCAAAGTTTCAAAACGTGGTTTGAGCCAATCCGGCCCATTCACTTAGATCAGCAAACGTTGACGATTTCTGTACCCAATAAATTCTTCTATGAATGGTTGGAAGAACATTATGTGCAGTTGCTCAAGACGAGTGTGCGCCAGGAACTCGGCGACCGCGGACGGCTCCTGTACCACATTCCGGAGAGTAGTACGCCGGTGATGAACACGGCTGCGGGTATTTCGAGACCTGCTGCCAAAACTGGTGCCGCCAATGATAACCACCCGGCACCGGGTTCTTTCGATGCGGATAGCATCAAAAATCCGTTTGTGATTCCGGGAATCAAACGGGTGCGCATTGAACCGCAGCTGAACACGCACTACGTGTTTGATAATTATATTGAAGGGGATTGTAATAAGTTGGCCCGCAATGCGGCTTTGGCTATTGCTAAAAACCCGGGTAAAACGGCTTTTAATCCGTTGTTTCTGTTTGGTGCGGTCGGATTGGGAAAAACCCATTTGGCGCAGGCGATTGGCAATGATATTGTACAGCGTCATCCCGGCAATGCAGTGCTGTATGTGAGTGCCGAAAAATTTACCAATCAGATTATTCAGGCTATTAAAAACAATGCTATCAATGATTTTGTCAATTGGTATCAGATGGTGGATGTGCTGATTTTGGATGATATTCAGTTTATCGGGGGAAAACAGAAAACGCAGGAAATATTCTTTCACCTTTTCAACCAATTGCACCAAAACGGCAAACAGATTGTCCTTACCTGTGACCGGCCTCCAAAAGACCTCGAAGGCATAGAAGACCGCCTGATTTCGCGGTTTAAATGGGGCTTAAGTGCTGATCTTCAACGACCTGACTTAGAGACGAGAATGGCTATTCTTGATTCCAAAATGAATGTGGAAGGGGTGGAAATTTCTCAGGATATACTGGAGTTTATTTGTTACAATATCAAAAATAATATCCGCGAATTGGAAGGTGTTATGGTGTCGTTATTGGCGCAATCTACGCTTATCCGCCGCGATATTGACATGGACTTGGCCAAAGAGGTTATTCGGAATTTTGTGACGACCATCAATAAAGAGATCACGGCGGAATCCATTCAGCATTTGGTAGCGGAACATTTCAACGTACCGGTGGATAAACTGCATCAGGAATCTCGCAAGCGCAATATTGTGGTGGCACGTCAGTTGTCTATGTTTTTGACAAAAAAACTCACCAATAAATCACTGAAAACCATCGGTGAAATATTCGGAGGACGCGATCACTCTACGGTAATTTATTCCTGTAAAGCAGTACAGGATATGATTGATACTGATTTACCATTTAAGGATGTCGTAGAAGAGGTGGAAAAGAAAATTCGGATGAGCGTTAACCACTGAGCAAATCAGTACTATAGCACTCATCATTATGACATTTTAGGTCGGATAGGTCATACCCAGCCGACCTTTTTATTGGGCTACGGAAAGAACCTTTCGCAATTCCTGTATTTTTTCAATCGAAACAGTAAATTTTTCAGAAATTTCTGTGTCGGTGAGCGTTGGATGCTGTAACAGGTATTGTACAACGGCAATTGTTTTATCTATTCCTATGTCCATACCTATGTCCATACCTTTTTCCATACCCTTTTCTATACCCTTTTCTATACCCTTTTCCATACCCTTTTCCATACCTTTTTCCATACCTTTTTCCATACCTTTTTCCATACCCTTTTCCATACCCTTTTCCATACCCTTTTCCATACCCTTTTCCATACCTTTTTCCATACCTTTTTCCATACCTTTTTCCATACCTTTTTCCATACCTTTTTCCATACCCTTTTCCATACCCTTTTCCATACCCTTTTCCATACCCTTTTCCATACCCTTTTCCATACCTAATTTTTCAAAGTACTCCTGCATATTGTCCCAGGTGGTTTTAATGCGCTGTTGCTGTTGCGGCGGTAGTGATTGAACTGATTCCATAAGTTGAAATGTGTTAAATGATGATACGTTGGTAATGTATTCAAAAAAAAGACGAATTAGTATTTCCTGTATATCCGGCTTTAAGTTGTCAACTTCAAAAACAACCAATTGCCCAAAGTGTTCCCGATAAAAATCGTCTTCCCATGCGTGTTTCATGGCTAAAAAAATATTTCGGGCCACTTTTAAGTCATGCATGGCCATGATCTTGTCATCGTCCAGCGATTGCAGATTAACAACTGAAAACTGGAAATTTGGAATAAAGGGTTTATACAGTTTAGGCAAATTCTTGTAGAGTTCTATCAGGGTTTTGGGTGTCCAGGCTTGTTTACCGTGATAAAAAACGACGGGTATTGTTAAAATTGTTGTTTTGTTGCCTTGCTTTTGATCCTGCTCTAAAATACCAAGAAGGTATCGCAATAATTGCAGTACTAATTGCATAGCAGTAATATAATGGCTTTTATGTTCAAATAAAAAACAAAGTCTGATTTCATTATCTTCCTTATCTTTGCACACGTACACCAAATCGGAAAAGCTCTCTTTCAGTTTTTTGTCAATAAAAGAGGCTGGCGCCAATTGCAGGGTGCTAAAATTAATCCTTTGGCTGATTGCCATTGGGATACTGGCCAAAATAAGTTCTATCGCCACTTCTTTGATGCTGCCAACTGCCTTAAAAAAAGCATCATGTGTTTTGACGGGGCGCTGGTTTTTTTCTTTTTGTTTTGCCATGGGCTGTCTTTTAAAGAACAAAGATAGGGAATAAATTCTTATTGAAAGTAGTTTTTTTGATAAGGTTGATCAAATTTATCAAACGATATAGAAAAAACGAAACTTTACTGTCTTCATCCTTCAAAAACGTTCGGATATGCGTGGAAAAACATACTTAGGAAAAATCGCGGTACTCTTAGCCATTACCATACTTACTGCTGCTTCCTTTTCCTGGTTCAGGGCAGAGCAAGTTGACTATAATACGCAGGTAAAGCCCATCCTGAACAAGCATTGTATGAAATGTCACGGAGGGGTGCGCCATAAAGGGGGCTTTAACTTGTTGACACGGGAGTTGGCCCTGCAACCCACCGAATCGGGCCAGTCAGCCATTGTGCCCGGCGAACCGGGGAAAAGTGAAATGATGCGACGGATCAACTGCTCCGATCCCGAAGAACGAATGCCTTATCAGGAAAAGGCTCTCAACAAAGCAGAAATTTCCGTACTCGCGCAATGGATAGCCGAAGGTGCTCCGTGGGATATACACTGGGCGTATCGCGCCATTGAACTTCCACCAGTACCAAAACCGAAAGGTACTATTTGGAATTTTTGGCAACCCAAAACCACCAATTGGGTAAAAAATGACTTAGATTGGTTTATTTATGACCGTTTTCAACGAGAGCAGCTGCATCCCACACCGGAAGCAAATCCTATGAGTTTGTTGCAAAGGGTTAGTTTAGATTTGACCGGCCTTCCGGCACCAGAACCTTTAGCACAATCTTTTCGCTCCGACACGAGCGCCTATGCGTACGAACGATTGGTGGATTCGCTCTTGGCCTCTCCACGTTTTGGTGAGCGTTGGGCCTCCGTTTGGTTGGATTTGGCGCGTTACGCCGATACCAAAGGGTACGAACGCGATGGTAACCGCACTATTTGGAAATACCGCGACTGGCTGATTCGGGCATTTAATGCGGATATGCCATATAATCAATTTCTGACGGAGCAATTGGCGGGCGACCTGCTGCCCGACCCGACCAACGACCAATATATTGCCACGGCTTTTCACCGAAATACGATGACCAACGATGAAGGTGGTACGGATAATGAAGAATTTCGGGTGGCAGCGGTAGTAGATCGGGTTAATACGACTTGGGAGGCGCTGATGGGTACTACTTTTGCTTGTGTGCAGTGCCATAGCCACCCTTATGATCCGTTTATGCACGAGGAATATTATAAGTTTTATGCGTTTTTTAATAATTCCCGCGATGAAGACACGTATGAAGAATATCCTTTGTTGCGGCATTTTTCGAGTGCTGACAGTTTGAAATTGTTGGATTTAAAACAATGGTTGCAACAGTATGCGCCGGAAAGAGCCAAGGCCATCAGCACTTTTTTGAAAACATGGCAGCCTGCTATTTATTCGATTGCGGCGGATTCTTTTACTAATTGTGATTTATACGATACTAAATGGCTAACCATGCGCAACCATGCGAAGGCGCGCATCAAAAATGTTGATTTAACGGGTAAAACGCAACTGATCTGGCGCTGTGCTGCTGCTGTGGATAAAGGCCGCTGGACGGTGCATTTGGACAGCCCGGAGGGGCCTCTATTGTTTAGTACGGCGGTTAAAAATACGAAAGGCAAAAAAACGATTCAGGCGCTGGAGTTTCAGCCGGTGTCCGGCATCCATGATCTGTGGTTATGCTATAAAAACCCGTTGCTGAAAAAACCGACCGATTCGGGTATGTTTTATGACTGGTTCCATTTTGCTGCGCCTTTCCCGGGTAAAGGGCAACCCGGTTATGTGGCATCGGAAGCGGAATTTTGGCGGCTGCTGTCGGCGGATCTGTCGGGAACGCCTATTATGCTGGATCCAACACCTGATTTGGCACGGGTGACACGGGTATTTGAGCGGGGCAACTGGTTGGTAAAAGGTGAAAAAGTGACCCCTGATGTGCCGCACCTGCTGTTGCCTTTGCCGGCGAATGCTCCCCGAAATCGGTTGGGTATGGCCCATTGGATGACCGATCCGCAGCATCCGCTGACTTCCCGAACAATGGTTAATCGCGTGTGGGAGCAATTGTTTGGGCTGGGCCTGGCCGAGACGCTGGAGGACCTCGGTACACAGGGTATTCCGCCAACACATCGGGAATTATTGGATTATTTGGCTTGGCAATTGATGCATGAACACCACTGGAGCCTGAAAAAACTGCTCAAACAAATAGTCTGCTCGGCAACTTACCGACAGGATTCAAAGGTTTCAGCCGAGGCTTTGGCCTATGATCCCTACAATAAATTTTGTGCACGTGGCCCTCGCGTGCGGCTTTCTGCTGAGCAAATCCGCGATCGTACTTTAGCGGTAGCGGGTATTTTGAGTGAAAAGATGTATGGCCCCGGTGTTATGCCTTTTCAGCCCGAAGGTATCTGGAATTCTCCCTGGAATGACGATTCCTGGACGCTGAGCAAAGGCGAAGACCAATATCGCAGGGCTATTTATACTTTTTGGAAACGCGGTGCCCCTTATCCCTCTATGCTGACTTTTGATGGCACTACCCGGGAGGTGTGTGCGGCTCGCCGGGTGCGCACGAATACGCCGTTGCAGGCATTGGTGACGTTGAATGATAGTGTTTATGTGGAAGCCGCTCGTGTTTTTGCTAAAAATATTGAAAAGGCGGGTATTACAGAACCGGAATCTCAAATCCGTCAGGCTTATCAACGCGCTATTGGTCTGCCTATTTCGCCCGAAAAACTCGTTATTCTAAAAAATTTGTACGACCGGGCACTGGTAGTTTTTCAAAAAGACCCGGAGGCAGTGAAGCATTTGTTGGGATTGATGGAACCTAAGAAAAAAGCAACGGACAGGTATGGTAAGGTGCCGCCAAAACCCAACATAATTGTTGCGCTGCCACCGACTATTACGCCTGAACAATTGGCGGGTACTGCTGCCCTGACGGTAACGGCTAACGCTATTTTGAATTTGGATGAGTTTGTTACGAAGGGGTAGTGGTGGCACGGGAATGAATTAATTGGGTGATTACAAGATTTGCAGGATTTACAGGATTATGCGTAGAATGGGATGCAATTGATAGGATATTAGAGGGATTTCACAGGATGAACAAGATTTGCAGGATTATGCGTAGAATGGGATGCAATTGATAAAATATTAGAAGGATTTCACAGGATGAACAAGATTTGCAGGATTTACGGGATTATGGTGAATAATAAAGCAATTCATGAAATTCAAAACCGCGTTTATTTCAACGCACCTGCTTGTTTTGCTTTGTTTCTTAGCATATAATTAAAAAATATGTATTTTTGATAAAATTCGATTTTATTGTTGTGCTGTATGCCTGCACCTTTGTGCCGTTGAAATAATAAAAACATCAACGATACAAGATGAATCGGATCAATTTAATTTTTGCCGCTTTTGCTATTTTCCTGTTCACTTCCTGTGGGGAAAGAAACGACAACTCTGATCTGGCAGATGCCCTCATCAATATGCTGATTGGTGACCTACCAGCCGTTACCTGCAATGCGGCGGATCAATCTCCTTATGCTGCTGTTTTTGCTCCTGCTTTGGATCATTACATGACCATGTCTTCTGTACCTGTTGCCGGGCAGGAGGTTTGGTTTAATACGGGTTTGGGTTTTGCCCGTTATGACATGGTTTCC
>Ga0163144_10028265_pt1 | contig 10821 bp, 7 predicted proteins | sample OliLak19BULKMAT1_FD_123175 | JGI IMG/M metagenome (GOLD analysis project Ga0163144, IMG submission 123175) | Freshwater microbial mat bacterial communities from Lake Vanda, McMurdo Dry Valleys, Antarctica - Oligotrophic Lake LV.19.BULKMAT1 | ecosystem: Environmental > Aquatic > Freshwater > Lake... | reverse complement strand
CTTCCAAACCCGATGAATGGCCTCACGGCGCACCGCGGAGACCTCGCGCCACTGCACGCGGCCGAGGATTTTCTCCTCGGTGAGGCCGTGGCGGCTGGCGACCTCGGCGATGATCTTGCGGGCGGCCTCGACGGGAACCGGCCGCGGCGCCACGGGGCTCTCCCGGTGGGCCGAAATCTTGCCTAGGAACGCCTCCCCCCCGATGGCCACGCCGCCCATGACGGGCAGGACCTGGTCGCCGGCGGTCTTCATGCGGTCCTTGATGTACTGCAGGTAGCGCACGGACTGCTTCAGCCGGCCGTTGCCGAACTTGCGCAGCACAAGGTCGGAGTCGACCAGCGGCTCCTTGTGCTCGGCCTCGACATAAGCGGCGCAGGAGGACCACTGGTAGCGCCAGGGCTTGTCCTTGAGGGCGTCGCGCACGCAGGCGAGGTGGACATAGCGCGTCATCTCGGCCAGGTGGGTGTCTTTGTCGACGACATACGCTTTATAACGGCCCTGGAAAACATGGCCGACGGCGTTATGGGCGGCGTTGAAGTACTTGGTGTACTGGGTGTTGAAGCCCTGCATGACGGCGGAGAGGTTGGGCGAGGCGGTCTCGATGAGGAGGCTGACCGAGTTGCCGAGCAGGCTGTACGCGAACACCTCGAGTTCGTGGCGCTCCTTGTAGGTCTTGAGCAGGGCCAGGAACTGGCGGCGGTCCTGGTTGGACAAGAACAGGTCTTGACGGTTGTTTCCTTGCAAAATCACGAGATAGCAGGCACCAGCGTACTGGATTCTCTTCGGTCGTCCCATAGTATCGGCATCCTAGCATACTTCGGGCTTCCAGTGCCAGGCTTTTAATGGTTAGGACGAGGGGCTGGGAATTTGGACCCGCCTTCGCTGCTAGCTTTCGCTGATAAAAGTAATTGCCCTTTAGCCCTACTTATGATATAGGTCTTCTGGTCCCAACGGCATGTGGTGACGCCGTGCGGACCTGGGGGAAGAAAATGAATCGACGAGCGTGGCTGGGAGCCGTCGCCGGAATTATTCTGTGCGCGCCGCAAGCGTTCGCGGTCGCGCGGACGGAGCAGGGAATCGAGAACCGCATCATCGTCGCGTTCAAGCTCGGCACGCCCGCCGCCGAACAGCGGCAGATCGCCGCGGCCAACGGGCTCGCCGTCGTCGACGAGATCCCGTCCTTGGCCGTGCTGCTCGTGTCGGCGCCGGCCGGGCTGTCCGCCCAGTCGCGCACGCGCCTGGCGGCCAATCCAAAGATTCTCCGCGCCGATGCCGACTTCTGGCAGAAATGGATTGAGAGCGCGCCGGCCTCGGTACACGCGGCTCCGTTCGCCGTCGAGCCCGCCGTCGCGGCGATGAAGGCCCTCGCCAAGCAGGCGCGGACCATGATTCCCGCCGCCATGGCTAAGAAAGCCGGCGAAGAAATTCCGTGGGGCATCACCCGCGTGAATGCTCCCGCCGCCTGGTCGTCCAACCAGGGCGCGGGCGTCAAGGTCGCCGTCATCGACACGGGCATCGACGCCAACCATCCCGACCTAAAGGTCTCCGGCGGCATGAACGCCATTGACAAGGATGCCTCGTGGAACGACGATCACTCCCACGGCTCGCACTGCGCCGGAACGATCGCCGCCGCCATGAACGACAAGATGGTCGTCGGCGTGGCGCCGAAGGCCGAGCTGTACGCCGTGAAGGTCCTCACTAAGGAGGGCGGCGGAGACATGTTCGGCATCATGAAGGGCATCATGTGGACCTCGCAGAACGGGATGCAGGTGGCCAGCATGAGCCTCGGGGCCGCGCAGGCGATGCCTCTCATTCAGTACGCCCTGCAGATGGCCGTCAACTCCGGCGTCACCTTCGTGGCCGCCGCCGGCAACGACGGCAAAGCCGTGAACTGGCCGGGCGCGTACCCGGAGACGATCGCCGTCTCCGCCCTGTGCCCGACCGGCGTCACCAACGCCAAGCTGTGCCCCAACACGAACGAGGGAATTTCGACCTTCTCCAGCCGCGGGCCGGAGATCGCCTTCATCGCCCCCGGCGTGCTGGTTCCCTCGACGGTTCCTCTGTGGGCCGACGCCAGCGGCATCAAGGCTTACTCGGGAACCTCGATGGCCTGCCCGCATGTCTCGGGACTGGCCGCTTTGGCCATCGCCAAGGGCGCGAAAACACCCGCGGCCGTGCGCGCCGCCCTCACCGCGGCGGCGACCAAGCTCAACGGCCTGTCCGGCGACGAGCAAGGCGCCGGCCTCATCGACGCCGCCAAGCTCCGCTAACCCTCAAATAACAAAGCCCCGGTCCCTTAAAAGGGGCCGGGGCTTTCTTATTGGTGTCAGGCCTTGCGTATTGCGATATTCAAGTTGTGTTTAATTTGAAGGTGTAAAAGTGAAGCACGGGCATACAATGGTTGTTGCTAGACAAACCATGGAGGTATACCCGTGCAAAGTGTTACTCAAATCGTAGAAAAGATCGTTCATCGTCAGGTCCGTCAACGCGTCCGTTCGGTCATCCAGCCCGGAGCGATCCAAAACATTATAGCCCAGGAAATGAACGCCGTGCTGCTTGAAGCGCTCAACTCAAGGTCCAACTCGACCAGCTCCGGCGCTAATTCATTGGGATTAGCCCCAATCGTGGCCGCCGCGGCGGTGCTTGGAAGCGCGAGCAAACAATAGATCAAGACGGGGGCGAGCAACCTCACCGGCATAGGGAAAGCTCGCGAAGCTAATCCGTCAAGGGGCCGTTATTCCATGTTCACGGGGCTTGCTGTGATTGCGTTACCATTCATTTCGCCTCCGCGGTGAAAGCAAAATGAACGGAAACGCTATCTTGCCCATGGTCGAGCAAACAATGAATTTTGGGCGAAAAGAATTCAGATGCCTACACCGTTAGTGCCGTTAGTCGGGGATTAGGCGGAGGAGGCGCCGCAGAGGAGCTCGTAGAAGCGGGCGCCGGCGAGCTCGGCGGCGGTGACGGCGTCGTGAGCACCGGAGGCGCGGAGACGCTCGGCGGCCTTGGCGTCGTCGGCGGTCATGATCCAGCGGGCGCGCGGGGCGAGCTTCTTGAGATGGCCGAGGAGCTTCTGGTTGCTCGTGCCTTTCAGGAAGATGTCGGGGACGGAGCAGACAACGACCGCGGCGCCCTCGACATGGAGGTGGCGCAAGGTCTCGGGGTGGGCCAGGTCTCCGTAGGCCCATTGGAAGCCGCGCTTCTCGAGGCCGGCACGGATGACGGGGTTGTAGTCCACAACGAGGATGCGCTTCTTGAGCTCGGGCGCCTGTCGGTCGATGAGATCCACGAGAACCTCGCCGGCGCGAAAGCAACCGAGCAGGACGATGTCTCGGCCGCCAAGGTCGTGGCCCGCCTGGTGTTCGGTATTCTCGTACAGTTCCTTGAGGCCGACGACTCGCAGGGCGATCATCACGCCGCGCGCGACGCGGTCGTTGAACATGATCAGGTAGGTCGAGGAGACGGAGGCCGCGAGCATGGCCGTCAGCACGAGCGTCTGTAGCTCGGGACCGATGTGGCCGTAGCCGGCGCCGAGGGCGAGGATCACGAGGGAGAACTCGCTGACCTGCGACAAGTTGGCGGCCGTGACGAGGCCGGTGCGCAGGCCCATGCCGAGGAAGCGGGCGGCGAGCGCCACGCTGAGCAGGCGCGTGACGAAGACGAAGACCACGATCAAGGCGGACATGCCCAGGACGGCGGGCGTCGGCTTGGGGACCTGCAGGCCTAGGGCAACGAAGAACAAGGTCACAAAGAAGTCCCGGATGCCGCCGATCTTGGAGATCACATCGACACCGTACGGGAAGGCCGCGATGCTCATGCCCGCAATGAGCGCGCCCATCTCTTTCGAGAGGCCCGCCGCCTCGGCCAGGCCGCAGATGCCGAAGCACCACGCAATCGAGGTGAGGAGGACGAGTTCCGGATTCTTTCCGGCCGCGTGGTACAGGCGGGACAGGAGGTGGCGGCTCATAAAGAAGGCTGCGGCCACAAGCACCGCGCCCTGGCCGACGGAGCGCAGGATGCTGCCAAGCTGGGGAGAGAGGAGGTTGGGCTGTAAGGCCATGAAGGCGATCGCCCACAGGTCCTGGAAGACGAGAATGCCGATGGTGAGGCGGCCGGCGACGGTCGTCGTCTCGAACTTATCGGCAAGCAGCTTCACGACGATCAAGGTCGAGCTCAAGGCGAGGGCGACCGCGAGGTACAGCAGATCGAACTTCCCCCCGCCCAATGCGAAACCGAAGGGCTTGAAGAAGGCGAGGCCCAGGGCCACGCAGCCCAGGAACTGCACGACGCCGAGGACGAACATGTTCCGGCCCATCTTCGCAAGCTCGCGCAGGTCGATCTCGAGGCCGATGATGAAGAGGAGGAAGATCAGGCCGATCTCGGAGATGAGGTGGATGCTCGCGGTATCGGTGATGAGGCCGAAGCCGAGGTGGCTGCCGAGCAGGACGCCGCCCAGGACATAGCCTAGGATCAGCGGCTGCTTGAGGAGGCGCGCGATGTGGGCGGCGACGGCGGCGAAGACGATGCCAAGACCAATGTCCCGCAGGAGCGTAGCGTCCTGGTGGTCCATGTTAGTCGATCAGCGAGCGATAGAGGTAGGTATACTCGAGGGAGTTGCGCTTGGCGCGCTGCTCGAGGTCGGCGGCGCCGCCGTGGCCGCCCTCGATGTTCTCGTAGTAGAGCGGATCGTTGCCGAGCTCGCGCAGGCGGGCGACGGCCTTGCGCGCGTGGCCGGGATGGACGCGGTCGTCTTTCGTGGAGGTGATGAAGAAGGCGCGCGGGTAGGCGACGCCTTTGCGGAAGTTCTGGTAGGGCGAGTAGGCCAGAATCGCCGCGCGCTCGGCCCCCTGGGGATCGCCGTACTCGCCCATCCAGCTGTGGCCGGCGAGGAGCTTGTGGTAGCGCATCATGTCGAGGAGCGGAACCTGGCAGACGACGGCGTGGAACAGCTCGGGGCGGCGCGTCATGGCCGCGCCGACGAGCAGGCCGCCGTTGCTGCCGCCCATGATGCCGAGGCGGCGCGCGCTCGTGAGCCTGCGCGCAATGAGGTTGGAGGCGACGGCCTCAAAGTCCTCAAAGGCACGCGGGCGATTCTTCTTGAGGGCGGCCTGATGCCAGGCGGGGCCAAACTCCCCGCCGCCGCGGATGTTGGCCAACGCGTAGGCGCCGCCGCGCTCGAGCCAGGCCTTGCCGGCGGTCTCGAGATAGGAGGGGCCGTAGACGACCTGGAAGCCGCCGTAGCCATAGAGCAAGGTCGGGGTCGTGCCGTCCTTCGGGGCGTCGCGACGCCGGACGAGAAAATAAGGCACTTTTGTACCGTCGGCGCTGATCGCCTCGAGCTGGGTCGCGACGAGCCCGTCGGCGTTGAAGCGCGGCGGCAAGGTCTTGAGGGCCTCGGCCGCGGCGCCGGGCTGAGGGATCATCGACAAGGTGGTCGGAACGAGGAAGGAGGTATAGGTGACAAACAGCTCCGGGCGGAACGGGTCGGAAGCGGCGATGCCGATGGTGCCGTTGTCGGGCAGGGGCACGAGCGTCCGCGTCCACGCGACGCCCTCGCGCTCGGCGGTGTAGAGGCGCGTGACGACATTCTCACGGATCAGGAGATGCAAGGTCTTGCCCGTGAAGAAGGCGGAGGCCAAGGATGAGCGCGAGTTGGGGAAGTAGACGGTCTCGACCTTGCCGGTGAGCGCTGCCTCATCGTAGGCGTCGTCGGGAATCGAGATGAGGGAGCCGGTCTTGCGCACAGCACCGTCCACGGTCCAGTCCTTGAGCAGGCGCACGAACAGGCGCGAGCCGTCCCAGTCCTCGATTTCGGAGTCGAGCGGCAAGGCGAGACGGCGGAACTTGCCGTCGGGCGTCATGCGGTGGTACTCAGCCTCGAAGAAGGTCTTGGCGACCGAGATCATCACGAAGGTTCCGCTCTCGTCCTCAAAGGAACCGGCGTCGACGGACACATCGGATTCGAGGCCTTCGAAGACGACCGGGGCCGAGGAGACGGCGGTCCCGCGCTTCCAGCGCCGGACCGTGCGCGGGTAGCCGGACTTGGTCAAGGTGCCCGGGCCGAAGTCGGAGCCGACGAGCACCTCGTCGTCGCCGAGCCACTCAATGCGGTGCTTGGCCTCGGGCAGGGAGAAGCCGCCGGCGACGAAGGTCGAGAGGGAGGCGTCGAACTCGCGCACGACGACGGCGTCCTTGCCGCCGCGCGATAAATTAAGAAGGCACCGTTCGGGGCGGCGGGCCCGGCACTCCGCACCCTTGTTGACCCAGGACTCACCCTCGTCCTTTCCGAGCTTGTCGAAGTCGAGGACGATCTCCCACTTCGGGTCCTTCTTGCGGTACTCGGCGAGCGTCGTCCGGCGCCAGAGGCCGCGCACATGCTCGGCGTCCTGCCAGAAGTTGTAGATCATGCCGCCGCGCCAGGTGGGCCAGGCGATCTTGTCCTGCGCGTTGAGGATCGTGCGCATCTCCTGGCGGAGGGGCTCGTAGCGCTTGTCGCCCTCGAGCTCGCCGAGCGAGGTCTTGTTGCGCTCCTTGACCCAGTCGATCGCCGTCTTGCCCTCGACATCCTCGAGCCAGAGGTTCGGGTCGATGGCGGGAGCCGCGGCGGCGGAGACGGAGAGCGCTACGGCGAGAATGGAAAACAAGGGAACGCTGATCATGAGGCTCCTGTCCTAGCTCTTTTGTCCCGCGACGCCGATGAGCTTGGCGACCTCGTTGCGCAGCTCGCTGATGCCCGTGCCCGACTCGGAGCTGACCCAGGCCATCGCCTCGGGCAGCAGGCCGACGGCCTGCGCCACCTCGCGGCGGCGGACCAAGGCGCGCGAGGACTTGACCTGGTCGGCCTTTGTCGCCACGACGCGCCACGGCAGGCTCTCGGCCTGGAGCCAATTCAGCATCTCGAGGTCTATCTTCTGCGGCCCGAGCTTCGCGTCCACGAGCACGAAGATCGCCGCGAGGGTTTTGCTCCCCACGAGGTAGCCCTCGATCATCGCACCCCACCCCTCGCGCGAGGACGCGGGGCCCGTGGCGAAACCGTAACCGGGAAGGTCGACGAGGCGGCGCTGCGGCGCGGCCTCGTACACATTGATCGTGCGCGTGCGGCCCGGCGTGTTGGAGGTGCGCGCGAGGTCCTTGCGGCACAGCGCGTTGATCATGGTGCTCTTGCCGGAGTTGGAGCGGCCGACGAAGGCGACCTCGGCCAGGCTCGGGCCGAGCTTGGCGGGATCGGTGTCGCTGAGCAGGAAGCGGACGGCGTCGAGCGCGTGAGCCATTTCTATTCGTCTCCCCGCCAGGAACCGCGGCCTTGCTTGACGCCGGAGCGGCGGCGCTTGGCGTCGACGGTGATTTTCTTGGAGTTCCGAGAGCGGCCGCGCTTGGAGCGGCGGACCTTCTCGGAGGCCTGCTGCGCTTTGGCGGCGCGCTCGCGCGCGAGGCCCTCCAGCCGGTCGGCCAGGCGCGTGCGGGCGATGAGGCGGTTCTGGCCCTGGGATCGTTCGTCCGAGCAGCGGATGGCCACGCCGGAGGGCCGATGGACCAAAAGTACGGCCGTCTCGACCTTATTCACATTCTGGCCGCCCGCGCCGCCGGAGCGCGTAAAAGACTCCGCCAGGTCACCGGGGCGCACACCGAGCTTGGCCAGGCGCGCTTCGACATCGTTCCAGGAGGGCATGAGGAATTCTACCCTACTGCAGTCGCCTGCGGCAGTCTCTCACATAAGCCACCTCGATGACATCCTTCGGCAAGAGCCGATAAACGACGCGAAACAGGTCGACGACAGCGCTCCGGTAGCCGGAAAACGGACCGCCCATGACGGCGCCTAATTCCGGATATTCCTTGAGGACCTCCAATCGGTGAATGACCCTGGAGAAAAGAGGCTCGGCAATCGCGTCGAGATCTTCCTGTGCCTGGGGAAGGAGGACGACCTTCACGGACGCGAGCGCTTTTTCAGATACGCGTTCAGTTCCACGCCCTTCCCGGCCGCGGACTCCCGTTCAGCACGCGCCAGCCGTTTTTTCCAATCCCCGAACGACAGCTCATTTTGCGCCGCCAGCATGCCTTCGAAGCTCTCATAGCTGACCAGGACCGCGGTCGCGCGCCCGCGCTGAGTCACGATCACGGGCTCGTCGGTCCGCTGCACCTGCTCCACATACTTCTTCGCCTGGGTCTGCAGGTCGCTGATGGGGATTATCTTGTCCATAGACTAAGTATATATCCAGTTATATGTTTAGTCAATGATATGCGACCCCCCCAATCCCTCCTTGTTAACGGATGCGTTCGAGGGCGGGGTTCTTGCCCAGCGTGGTGGGCGCGTCGGTGAGCACCGACGAGGAGCGCAGCAGGTTCTCCTCGACTTCTAGGTTGCGGCGGCCCAAGCTCTCGCGCACGGACTTCTCGTGGCGCTGGAACAAAAGCTGGCCCTCGCCCGAGCCGTCGGCCGAGCGCTGCAGGACATAGTCGTTGAGCGTGCGCCAGTCGAGCCGGCCTCCGTGGCTGCGCGTGAAATCCTGGAACGCGGGGTCCCTGCGCATCTCGTTGAAGAACGGATCCTTCTCGAACATCTTCTTGAACACCGACTCCAGCTTCGCGGTCTCGATGTCCATGAGCAAAGAGAACTGGCGCGGGGCGCGGCTCAAGGTGCGGCCGGTGTCGATGCGGCCCATGGCCTGGATCATGTGGACGGCGGACATCTCCTCGGGCCCGAGCACGAGCATCTCGAAGTTGGTGTAGCCGCGGAAGGCGTTGGGGGCCGTCGAGTTGCGCTCGCCCTTAAAGTTCAGGTCGAGGCCGCGGCCGCCGACGCGCGTGTCGAGAATCAGGACTTTCACTTGCCCGGTGTTAAGCCCCTCGATGTTCATCTGCTTCAGAACATTGGCCTCGGGCACATTGAGGCGCAGGAACTCGGTGTCGGCGAACACCTTGGCGATCTCGCTCTGCTCGACGCCGGCCTTCTTGAGCTCGGCCTCGACCTTGCGCAGGGCGCGGGTGTCGGAGACGCTGAGCACGATCAGGCCCGTGTTCTTCTGGGTCGCGCGGATGCCCTGGAGCCACTCCCGGGCCGCCGTGCCGTTGACCTCGCTGATCTTGATGACTTGGGGATCGTTGAGCTTCATGCCGTGCGCGGCCATGTACGCGTCGATGTCCGCCTTGGCTCCCGTCGGGATCGCGTCGGTGTTGCGCAGCACGACCTGGTCCTTCGTCAGGTTGCGCACCGTCGTCAGGGACTCCACGACGCGCGAGAGGCGCTGCTCGGGCGTGGAGACAAGCTCGAGCAGGACATTCTTGGGCATCGCCGAGCCCTCGCCGACGACGGAGATCTTGTTGGCGCGCAGATGGGCCTCGAACTTATTGCCCGCGGTGCCCGACAGGGAGATGAAGTAGGACTTCTTGTTCGTCGTCACATCCTTGATCGTGCTCATCGAGTTGTGCGTGTAGGGCAAGGTCAGGTCCGTGCCGTACTCGAGCTCCCACCAGCGGCGGGAGGCGTTGTCCATGGACTCAAACCACTGGCCGTTGTGCACCACATTGAAGCGGCCCGTGCGGTTGTCCACGCGCACGCCCGCGGCGCTGTCGTGGAAGCCCTGCACCATGTTGATGATCTCGGAGCGCACATATGAGCCGCGTCCGGTGATGCCCTTGGGGAAGATCAAAGAGCCCATGTAGGACCACATCAGGTTGTCGCGCTGATGCGCGGGCATCAGGGGGTCCTTCGAGAGAGCCTCAAGCATCTTCGCGGCGTGCAGGCGGGTTAAGCCCATGCCGGCGGTGGCCTCGGCCGGCACCGTGCCCGTGAACGCCTGCCAGAGGAGCTTCATGCTCGCGAGCGGGGCGAAGGCGGCGCCGTTGATGGTCGCGAGGTGCTGGTCGGCCCAGTAGAAGCTGTCCGTGCGCAGCAGCTTGGTCTCGAGCCGGCTAAGCTGCTGGTAGGCATCGAAGTAGTCTGAGGATGCGGGCTTGTCCTTGAGGGATTGCAACCGCTCGCGCGCCAGCATGAGCTCGCCCTCGAGGGGGCCCATGCCGCCGCCCCGGACCTTCGCCTCCACCAGGTTGGCGCGCTCAATAAGGAACTCGGCGCGCTTGAGGGCCGCGGCCGGCTCCATGCCTTCGCCGCCGCGAACCTCGTAGGGCTTCTCCGTCAGGCGCGGATCGGTGCCGATCGGGCGCGCGCTCTCCTTCATCGCGCGATAGGCCGTGTACATAGCGCTCTCGTCGCCGGCGTAGGATTCCTGAAGCGCCCGGCGCCGCTCAACGAGGCGTTTGACCTGGGCTTCCCAGCCCGGGATCATGAAGCGCTTTGATGATGTCGGGACCGACTTGCCCTCGCGCGTCAGCTTGACGATCTCGGTCCCGACATCATCAAAGCGCTTCATGATCTCGGTGCGTGCTGCGCGGCGGAGTGCCACCTCCTCGTTGCGCAGGGCCTTGATCTCGGACTTGGAGCCGCCCGTGCGCTCCAGCCGCCCCATCTCGGAGGACACGATGTTGATGCGCCGCAGCATGCCGCCGAGATCGCCCACGGGCGAAGACGCGCTGAGCTCGAGCTCAAGGGCGCGCAGGCGCCCGCGCGAGGTCGCGCGCTCCGCCTCGAGCGGGGGACGGCCGCCGGCGGGCGCCTCCCCCATCTCGGAGCTGAGCGTGTTCACCTTGTCGAGCAAAGCGCGGTACTCCTGATGCGCGGCGCGGCGCTGCGGCGTCATCGCCGACTCGAGCGCCGACGACTCCCGGGACAGCGCCTCGAGCCTGGGCGTGGACTTGACCGCGCCTATCGTGGTCTCGAGCTTGCGCACCTCCGCCTTGGAGGTCTCGCGGCCCGCGACGAGCGAG
>Ga0163144_10028264_pt1 | contig 10822 bp, 13 predicted proteins | sample OliLak19BULKMAT1_FD_123175 | JGI IMG/M metagenome (GOLD analysis project Ga0163144, IMG submission 123175) | Freshwater microbial mat bacterial communities from Lake Vanda, McMurdo Dry Valleys, Antarctica - Oligotrophic Lake LV.19.BULKMAT1 | ecosystem: Environmental > Aquatic > Freshwater >... | reverse complement strand
TAAAGACTTTTATCAGTCCTAGACACTTGGCTTTTTTTCGATTCCCTTACACAATGCTTACTCTTCACCAACGTATCTAACCTATACTTAAAACATATGATAGAAACACAAACCACTCGCACTGTCAGTAACCAACAAGCAGGAGACACAGTCGTCCAGCAAGAAAATGTCGCGACTGCGCAAGTCGTCGACACGCAAGAGTTCACAATTGCCAAACTCGGACAAGTAATTTGGTTCATGGCCCATTTTGTCGCCATTCTGCTCGGCCTAAGATTTTTATTTCAGATACTTGGAGCTAACTTGACCGGAATCGTTTTACTGATTTACAACATCAGTGGCATCTTCGTCCTACCATTTCGAGGAATTTTTCCAGCGCCTCGTGCTGGTGAGTTCTACTTTGATACCGCAGCCTTGCTTGGCATCGCACTATACTACTTACTTGCTTTCTTAATAATTCGCGGACTGTATCTTTTTTCCAAGAATACAGCAGCATAAAAATTTATTTTGAATAAAAAAAACACTCTCAATGTTTGAGAGTGTTTTTTTTGTTGTTTCTTCAGACTACTGTTGAATACTATCTTTCCCCATAAAATGACGTCCCATCATTCCTCTTCCTCCTCTGCCACCTCTTTCATTAGGTCGAAGATAACTCACCTCGATCCCATTCTCTTTTGCCCATGCTTCTAGCTCAGTCTTTCGCTTTTGCATCTCTGATTGTCTCTGCTCGGGAGTCATGTTTTCAAACTCGTTTTCATCAACTGGCATTTGGTCATGCATCTCTTCTAACTTGTCCAAGATCTTTTGCTTTTGCTCCTGCGTGATCTTTCCGTCGGTGACGAGCTTATCAATCCGTTGCTCCATCCTCGTTTGCATTTGAGCATGGTGATCTGCCATCTCTTCATCAAACACTGCTTGCACCTCACTTTCATCCAGATTGAACTTTTGAACCAACCGTTGGACCAGCGTCGTCTCCGGCGCGATTGTAGTCTGGGCCTCTATGCGCGTCGCCGCAAACGAGCCGCCCCCTCCTATTATTAATATTATTGCTGGTACGATGAGTGATTTTTTCATAGATCTCATCTCCTTTCTTATGTGTTACTGTAGCGTTGGTTTCTGATAGGAAGCTTAGTAGAAGCTGATGATCGGCTGAGAAATAAATTTTATGGTAGGATACATGTATGGCTACTCGATCTACCCCGATGATCTCACCAGTCTTAGCTGATCTCTCACAAGATATTGCAGGTGCGATCCCACTCGAGCTCATTTTACTCTGGAGCACCAGTGATAAATCTTCAAGCAACATCTCGAACTCTTGGAGCCTAATCTGAAAGTTGGCACGGTAGTGTCTTCCGACGCTGCTGGTCTTAGCAAGTTATCCGCCCAAAAATCCTTACTAGAAGTGATGCAGTTAGTCAGTGAACCAAAAGAGATCATCTATGGATATGGCAAAGTAGTCGGTGGTGAGCTCGCAATTACTCACACAGTCAAGAAAAAAATTGGCAACTCAAAAACGATCTCACACTCGCCCTATCCGAACCAAAAAAAAGTCTTTCGTGTCGATCTCACGCATTTTTCTCACAACTTCCCCAAACACACAGACACCAGATATCCATATCCGTTTAATCAAGAATTCTTTGATTTTTTAGGCAAACTTCCGTCACTTTCAGAAAGTGAGGTTGCCGGACATTATCAATCATTTTCAAATCAAAAAGTGGTGATTCTGGCCAAGATTCAACATCCCAAAAGAAAGTATCTGTTAGATCAATTAACAGGATATATTGTGGCGAATGCATATATTCAGCAAGTGATTAGAGAATTTAGTGGCATCCAGTTGGTAAAATCAAATGGAGATTTGGGGATCTTCGTGACTGACAGTGATGAACAAGCGGTCGAGTTTGCACAAAAACTATTTGATAAGTTACAAGGCAATGGATTTACCTTAAATATTGGGTTGAGTCGTGGTGAGGTGTTACTTTTTCCTTTACAAACTGGGTTTGAGATCGCAGGTGGGCCGGTAAATATCGCGTCGAAGATCGATGAGGATGGAGGTTTGATGAATAAGATTTTGGTGGAAGAGTCGGTGCAGTTGCCGAAAGGAAATCGCGAAGAGTTTTCGTTTACAATTTCAAAGGTAGAGATAAAGGGCAAATATATTTAAGTGCTTAATTGAGTACAAAAAGTGTTCATTATGATGGATAAAGCCAAAATTAAAACACTAGTCAAAATTCATCAATTCATCCACGAGATCGAGGGCCTAAAAAGACTACTCAGGCATAGTTGGTTATCTGATGATCGTCGTGAGAGTGTGGCTGAGCAAACCTGGAGAATGGCGATGATGGCGTTGCTTTTTCATGAAGAGATTGAGGTGAAAGTTGATATACATAAGGTAATAAAAATGATTTTAATACATGACTTGGCTGAGGTTTACGCTGGAGATTATGTAGTGTTTAAACATGTTCCAAAAGATAAACATGAGCTTGAGTTTGTAGCTTTGCAAAAGTTGGTAAAAACACTTCCTCAGCAACTAGCAGAAGAGTTCGTGTCTCTTTGGCAAGAATTTGAAGACAAAAAAACAAACGAAGGTAAATTTGCCACAGCGTTAGATAAACTCGAAGTCATAATTCAACACAATGAAGCAAAGCTCGAATCCTGGGAAGAAAAAGAGTATTCTATGAATTATTACTACGCCTACGACGAAGTAAAGTTCTCAGAAGTATTGACTGTGTTTAGAGACTTAGTATTAGTAGAAACCATTGAAAAAATCGAAAGGGAAGTATGAAATTTTTACCATTTGATCCATCACAAGATTTAAAAAAAGTGCAAGAAGTTGCAGAAGCTGCTTTTTCAACTACACCTGACTCTTCGCTAGCAGAATGCCAAACAAAGAAATGAAAAATTAAGAGATCAAGACTGGTTGGTGATTTTAGCGAAAAAGTCTCTAATGCAGGAATAATTTGGTCTTCGAACAATCTTTAAGTCTTCAAGTCTGGCAATATACACTAGAACACTTCACCAGTATACTAATGCCCACTTATGAAATTTTTTAGGGGCAGCAACACACAATATTACATTGGTTTTTCAATCTTTTTTATTTTTTTGGTAATCACTCGATTCTGGAATTTGCACATATTTCCAGCCGCTTTGACGCACGATGAGATCGTCTACGCCGTCCAAGCAAAATCATTCGCTGTACAAGGCAGCACCCTCAATCAGCTGTTTCGTCCATGGCAGCTCCAACCAGCCCATCCAATGTACGCCGAAGCTCCAGCGGTCTTGCTGGCACCTTTTTTCAAAATTTTTGAGAACCCACTCCTTGCGACTAGAGTGTTAAGTGCCTTGATCGGTATCAGCATGCCATTTGCGTTGGCTTGGTTTAGTTACGGAATTTGGAAAAATAAACAGCTGAGCTCCTTTGTCCTTGTCATCGCAGGGATCAACCCACTGCTCTGGCAACTCAGTCGGCTGACATATGACGCCGTGCTCTCAGTCTTTTTCTATCTGATAGCAGGAGCAATTCTGCTCAACACTCAAGGGAAAAAAACGATCTTAGCGCTTCCTTTTCTGACACTCGGATTTTTCTGCTATCAAGGGTACAAACTTGTGTTCATCCCTTGGCTCATTACATTAGCAATTCTGCTTTATCTTCAACCCGGCACTCTGAAACAAAAGCGTATTCATAGTAGTATCATCGGCCTAGCAGTCTGTATCTTCTTTGGGTATTTGCTTCTTCTGCTTCCAAACCAGAAGATTGAAAATCGATGGAAAAACACTATCTTTGCTGATACTGAGTATCAATCACAAATCGTAAATAACGACCGAAGAGTTTCGATCCAGAGTCCGCTTTCAAACGTCTTTAGCAACAAAGTGGTCGTCATACTCAGCTTTCTCTCCACTCGCTTCGTGCAAGCATACTCACCAGAGCATTTATTCCTGTACGGCGAACCTGCTGAGAGCGCTTTTTCTGCTTGGGGACACGGATGGTTTTATCTGATCGATGCAGTCCTCCTACTGATTGGAACGTGTTATGTTATTTTCAAAAAAGACCTCAGGGTAACAGGCTTCATTATCGCTGGATTTATTATTCTCGCCACATTTCCTGCTCTCATCAATGCTGGACCTCCCTGGTTCCTACTAAGAATGTTCTTCCCAAATGTTTTACTGATTCTATTTATTTCTTGGGGAGTGTTCGCGTTGGCAACCCATTTTAGATGGGCACTGTACGTCTGCATACCACTGTACGCCGTGGGTGTCATTACGTTCACCTATCACTACTATTATCGATATCCAGTACTTGGCTTAAATCTCAGTTACTTTTCCGAACGGATCATGTCTGAGTACATCGAAAGAGCTTCGAATGCTCACCCAGATAAAAAAATTATCGTGTATACGGTTGATCCACCAGTCATGTTTTGGACCTACCTTGTCTACACAGATAGTATCACTACTCAAAATGTCGGTCAGATTGCACAGACTGGAGAGAGTGATGTGTATACGATCGGAAATGTCACGTTTACTGGTAAATGTGTGGATATCGCAAATAAAGACTCACTCCTTATCGCGGAAGCAAATAGAACTGGCGTTGCGTGCGAATTCGAACACTCTTCAGTCAAAAATATTTCTGAAGAACAGTATAAAATCACTATTGAGGAACAACGCGGCAATGCAGTCACCATTCCTTCTGTCATAGACAATGGAGCATATTGGCGAGTATACAATCCTGTCTTATGTGATCGAAGAAAGATCAGTGGATTTGTGACACTCAATTCTTTTTCAAAACTCAATACCAGTGCTCAAAACAATGATAAATTCTGTGCAAACTGGTTTACCAATGTGGAGTAACACCCCAACTCCAAAAGGGAGAAGGAAAGGGTGGTTTAAGTTTTAATAATGTCTCACTTATTCAAAAAAACTTCTATTCAGTCAGCCACACTCATCACGACTGGAATATTTGCAATCACTGGAATGATCCTTTTTCTGATGGGCCGTGTACTCTACTGCACATGTGGCTACATTAAACTCTGGCAATCTGAAACCTTCAGCTCTGAAAACTCTCAACACATTTCTGACTTTTATACGTTCTCACATCTCATTCACGGTTTTTTGTTTTATTGGTTCTTCACCAAGCTTTTTCCAAAATCTTCAGTTGGCTTCCGGATGGTGTTATCAATCGCTTTAGAAGCCCTTTGGGAAGTCGTTGAGAACACACCGATGATCATCAATCGGTACCGTGATACTACATTAGCGCTCGACTACACTGGTGACAGTATCATCAACTCCCTCTTCGATATATTGGCTTGCTTGCTTGGATTTTGGATGGCCAGGAAGTTACCGGTCTGGGTGAGTATTCTGTTGGTCGTACTCATGGAATTGGTCGTTGGGTATCTGATCAGAGATAATCTGACACTAAACGTGATCATGCTCATACACTCTTTTCAATTCATCAAAAACTGGCAGATGCAAAGTGTGGCTTTATGACACATGTCATTAACCAAGTAACTTTTCAGATGATGCACGGCATGTTCATACCTCCACCACGCAATGGCATAGTGCGGCGATCTTAAACCTATTCAAGGAAGCTGAGCTTACTTTTCTCACCCACTTCATACAAATCTCACATATAATGCATTCAGAATGAAACTCAAAAAAATCCATATCATCAACAATCCTGCTTCTGGAAACGACGAACCAATTTTAAACTGGATCAGCCAAGGTTTTGAAAAATCTGGCGTCGAGTGGGATATTTCTGTGACCAAAAAAAAAGGTGATGCTACCGCAATTGCGAAAAAATTGCGAAATACAGTTGACGCTGTCTGTGCATATGGTGGTGATGGAACTGTCATGGAGGTAGCACTTGGTCTCTTCAAATCCGAGACTCCAATGGCGATCATCCCCGGTGGTACTGCCAACGTGATGGCCAAAGAACTCGGCATCCCCATAGATACCAAGCAAGCGATTGAATTATTAAGTAGTTCCAAGCTTAAAGAAAAAACCATTGACATGGGGAAGTGCAACTCCACACCCTTTATCATTCGCGTCAATGCTGGCACGTTGGCGAAGATGGTCAGTGAAGCGAACCCCACTCTCAAGAAGTCTATTGGAACTGCTGCCTACACTGTCGCTGCCGTCAAACATGTTCTTCAGCCAAAAATGTATACGTATGAACTCAATCTTGATGGTGAGAAAAAAAGTATTAATGGGACTACCCTAGTGATCGCAAACTCAGGGAACATTGGCATTCCTGGATTGTCGTTTATCCCGAATATCAGCATTTTTGATGGGCTGTTGGATGTGATCGTCTTCAAAAATAACGATATCGCGACCTTAGTAAAATGGGCGAGCAATGCAACTTCTGGCAAACACGCAACCGACGTCGTCGAACATTTTAAAGTCAAAAAAGTATCGCTCAAATTTACTCGTGAACAAAGCGTCATCTGTGACGACGTCACACTCAGCACTCAAAAAATTACCGCTTCCATCATCCCAAAAGCCTTAAAAGTGCTTATCCAAACATCATAATGCAACCCAATCCTGTCATCAGCAAGCTCACACTTCTTAAAATAAACTTTCAACGTATATTTGATCACGGCTACCGCCACCTCACCGGCTTGCCCCAGCTCAAAAAAAGTTTAATCACACCTACACTTTATGTTGGTGGCCAGTATGGTACCAATGGCCTGACCCGTTTACACACTTGGGGAGTGACGGCCATCGTGAACATGCGGATGCACGCGATTCATAAAGCTGTAAACAAACTTGGCGTCAAAATTTTGCATCTCCCAACTATTGACCAACACGCACCAAGCCAAGAACACCTGGCAAAAGGGGTGGAGTTCATCCAAAAAGAGATTGATGATGGGGGGAAAGTCTATATTCACTGTATGTGGGGTGAAGGTCGGGGACCTACGATGGCCATCGCGTATCTCATGAGTACTGGTCTCACTTTTCAGGACGCATATGATCATGTCAAAAAAGTACGTACCTTTATCAATCCCACAGGTGTACAAATCGAAGCATTAAAAACGTTTGAGCACACACTGGCTTCCAACAAACAAACTGCTTGAGTTTTCCGTAAGTTTCTGTGGTATAAAAATCCCTAAGAGATGGAAAACGAATTTTCCCCACTAACCGCTGTTTCACCGCTTGATGGTCGGTACCATGAAACTGTAGCTCCTCTTTCAGAATTTTTTTCTGAGTACGCACTCAACAAATATCGCATCGAAGTTGAGATTAAATACCTGCTGTTCTTTTTAGAAAAAGTCCTTAAGCAACCACTCCCTTCCAAACAAAAAAAACAGGTCCTGAGCATCATTGCCAACTTCACGCTGACCCAAGCGAACATCATCAAAGAGATTGAACAGACGACCAGACATGACGTAAAAGCGGTAGAGTATTACATACGTGATCAACTCAACTCACTAGGTATTCCTGTCGAAGAATACATCCACTTTGCACTCACCAGTGAAGACACGAACTCCATGGCTGTCAGCCTTTCTCTTAAGCAAGCAAGCGAAAAAATATTGATTCCAACATTAGTTGACCTGTATAGAGCTATCGCAAGATTGGCAAAAACGTGCAAATCCACTGTCATGCTCGCACGCACTCACGGTCAGCCAGCCGTACCAACTACCCTAGGCAAAGAGATGATCATCTATGCACTGAGAATTAAGAAACTTGTCAAAGAACTCGAGTCTTTTCCAATTGAAGCAAAACTCACTGGCGCAGTTGGAAATTTTAATGCCTTCCACGCTACATATCCAAAAACAAACTGGCTGAAGCTGAGCGATCAATTTATCATCAGCCTTGGCTTAACTCCCAATCACTTTACGACTCAAATATTACCTGCTGATAACAGTGTCAGATTTTTTCAAGTTATTGAACTGATCAATGCAATTTTGATTGGATTTGATCAAGATATCTGGCGCTACATCAGTGATGGATATTTTTTACAAAAACTTAAACCAGGTGAGGTAGGTTCATCCACTATGCCACAAAAAATTAACCCGATCGATTTTGAAAATAGTGAAGGCAACTTAGGTTTAGCAAACGCTCTCTTTCATCATTTCTCCACCAAGCTTCCAATTTCAAGATTGCAGCGAGATTTATCAGATAGCACAGTCAAGCGAAATGTGGGCTCAGCGTTTGGGTACAGTCTCATCGCATACCAATCTACACTTCGAGGACTGCAAAAAATCTCCCCAAATACAGCGAAAATTAAACAAGAGCTCGACAATCATTATGAAGTGGTCGCAGAAGGTATTCAAACTGTCCTACGCTCAACGGGCGACAAACAAGCGTATGAAAAATTGAAAGCATTCTCACAAGGCAAGGCTGTCACTGCAGAAAGCGTTGCTGAGTTTATTTCGTCACTTTCTATCTCAGACACACTCAAAAAATCACTACTAGATATTACTCCTTTTTCGTATATCGGACTCGCAGTTGAGCTCGTCGATGAAGGATTACAGGAGATCTATGAAAGTAAAAAGTAACTCATTTGGCTTTTGTGGTGGTGCGTTTGGTGATGAAGGCAAAGGTCGCATCGTCGATGAGTATGTGCATAATTTAGCTAAAAAAGGTCCAGTGGTCGTGTATCGTGATAACGGAGGAGCCAACGCTGGTCATACCGTTGGGTTGCCAACCGGTGAAAAAATCGCCCTACATCAATTGCCTTCTGGGGTTTTTTGTGACAAAGCCACGGTCATCTTAGGAAAAGAAATGGTGATACATCCAGGTGATTTGATCACTGAAATTTTGCAAGTCAAAAATGTCGCCTCACAAGTTGCGATCGGGAAAATCATGATCGATGAGATGGCCATTCTCTCGCTAGATACTCATCGCGCTTTTGAGTCATCGCTTAAAAACTGGCAAAATGGCAGTAAAGGCTCAACTGGACGTGGCATCGCACCCGCATATGCTGACGTACTCCTTCGTCATCCGCTGCGCGCGCGCGATATCAAACATTTTGATCGCCAGAAAATAGAGAAGCATTACACATTGTATGAAGCTCTACACAAAGGCCTTGGTGCGAAACTCTCAGAAATTCAAGTTCCCCAACTGGGTTCTTCAGATTTAGTCACCGTTGGGACAATGGAGGAGTTTATAAAGCGTTTACAGAAACAAGTAAAAATATTATCTGAATATATCGTTGACGTGTCAGATTTTATTAAAAAATCCTGGAACGATCCAAAGACGAGCTATGTCTTTGAAAAAGCTCAAGCGATCGGTTTAGATTATCGCTGGGGAGTGTATCCCGATGTCACTGCTTCTACGACTACATTCGACGGAATTTTATCAGCTACTGAAGGAACGGTCGATCCACGTATGATAAAGGTGAGAGCTGCTGTGATCAAAGCCACGTACATGAGTAGTGTCGGAGCACGGAAAATCCCCACCATGATGGAAGAAAAGCTCGCTCACCGCATCCGCGAAGATGCGAATGAATATGGAGCGACCACAAAGCGACCACGTGATATCGCCTACCTTGATATCCCAGCCATGAGATACTATGCTCAGGTCGGAGATGTGAATTATCATGTGATCACTCACATGGATATTTCATATGATGACACACCGATCAAGGTTTGTGTTGGATATGAGATCCAGGGAAAAAAAGTTGATTACCGCCCCGACCAAAAGTATCTACTGAAAGTTAAACCCATTTACAAAGAGTTCAAACCTTGGAGCATGTCGAAGATTCAAAAGGCAAAAAAATACGATGAGTTGCCTACCACAGCGAAAACATTTTTGAAGTTCATCGCTAAGGAATTAAACACTAAGATATTGATGATCACCACCGGACCACAAAGACATCAGAGTATTAAGATTCCAAGTAAGTTGTAATTACGTATATGAAACCACTGATTCATCGCATTATTAAATGAACACTTTTTGTACTCAATTTAACCATCTTACCAAAAAGAAAATGATTAGTCCAACGAAAGCAACAATCGCAAATTTAATTCTGAACTCTCGCAAATGATTGTGACGAACCCCTGTTTGTGATGTTTTCATATTCATATTTTACCTCTTCATTTGATACAAAGCACCTCTTGTTGAACCGATCTTCTGGGTGAATCCTTTTTCAATCAGTTTTTTTAAATCGTTTCTTAACGTAGAAGGCTTCACTGCATAAAATCTGCGATGAATTTGATCAAAAGAGAGATAGACATGATCTTTGAGTAAAGCCAGTATTTCTTGCCTTCGTGGCAAGAGTAATTCCTCTGGTCGAGTTTCCAGTGGTTGAGCTTTCAATGCTTCCACAGCTATTTCACCTGCTTCACAAAAACACTCAAGCATATATTCAATAAACTCTGTTAAATCCTTTTTATTCTGTTGCAAAAAGTAATAGTAATCACTCTTTGTCCGTTCTATTGCTTCCTCAAAACTTAACATACCTTGAAAACGCTCTGCTCTGTTATCTAAGAGGTATTGAATGAGCAAACGTCCAACTCTCCCATTCCCATCTACAAATGGATGTATTTTTTCAAGCCAATAATGTCCTATCACTGCTTGTATTGCAAAATGATGGAGTCACATACACAGCAACACCGGCTTGATTAAAAATTGCGGTCACTTCAGAACGAAAACTCCCGGCATCAGCATTCAATTGATTCATCGTAACTTGGTGTAACTTTTTAATAAAATCAGTACTCAGTTCTTTTGGTGATCTAGATGAAAAAATTAAACCTAGTGCCTGTACGATATTGCTCACCTCTCTCTTTTCACGATCCTTCCCTGACTCGTGAAGTGCCTGCTCCATCGTTAAACGATTTCCCTCAATTCGAGCTGAAAATAAAGAACTTTTCAAGTACGATCGCCGACGAAT